>FLOH01000276.1_pt1 | contig 128627 bp, 128 predicted proteins | sample 756751 | NCBI WGS metagenome assembly FLOH01 (sample SAMEA4026879, study PRJEB14308) | marine metagenome | biome: coastal water; material: water | depth 74 m
GATTGTTTGGAATATTCCATTTTTACTTAATAATTTTTAAAATATCTTTATATTTTAGGAAATTTCCATTGGTTCCAGAGTTGTACTCCATGTTTATAAGTGGTTTTTTATGCTTTAAATCCTCAGGATACAAAACATAACTTCCATTTATTTTTTGCACAAGTCTAGATTCCTCTTTGGAAAATAAAGATTCATGTATTTTTTCACCAGCTCTTATTCCAACTATTTTTAAAGTGGCCTTGGGATTTACTGCTCTAGCCAAATCTATAATTTTTATTGAAGGCAAAATTGGAATGAAAATTTCTCTACCTTTCATAATCTTAAAGCTTTTAAGGACAAAATTTACCGCATCTTCAATGCTGATAAAAAACCTAGTCATATCTGGGTGCGTTATTGGTAAATATTTTTTATTTTCGTTTTTGAGCTTTTTAAAAAATGGAATTACAGAGCCTCTGGAACCAATAACATTTCCATACCTAACAACTGAAAAAATTGTATTAATATTTCCGGAATAATTATTAGCAGAAACAAAAAGCTTGTCTGCTGCCAGCTTCGTTGCTCCGTATAAATTAATTGGATTAACTGCTTTGTCAGTAGATAGTGCAATAACTTTTTTAACTTTGTTTTTTAAGGCTGACCCAATTACATTCGTCGCACCATAAATATTGGTCTTGATACACTCTAGGGGCTCTTTTTCTGTTGTTGGAATTTGCTTCATTGCAGCTGCATGAACTACATAATCGACACCTCTAAATGCCATATCTAAACGATCAGAGTCCCTTATGTCGCCGATAAAAAATCTAATGCTCTTGTTTTTTGGGTGAGATGATAGTTTTTCTTGCAATAAAAACTGCTTATATTCATCTCTTGAGAATACTATTATTTTTTTTGGCTTGTAGGTTTTTAATATACTTTCAACAAAACTTGCCCCAAAACTTCCTGTTCCACCAGTGACTAATATAGTTTTATTATCGAACATAAGAAATAATAGCTTTTTTTTTAACAAAAAACATACTTATAATGAAAAATTAATGTTAAATATAATTTTAGCTAATCAAAAATTAAATTAATGAACGTCAAAATTAATAAAGATGTAGTTTTTGACTATTCAAAACCACCTTTAATTATTGGTGAAATATCATCAAATCACAGCGGTTCTAAAAAAAAATTTTTAGAATTGATTAATGCTGCATACGACAACAATGCAGATTTAGTCAAAATCCAAACTTACGAGCCAATAGATATCACTTTTAATAATGATCATAGAAAATTTTTAATTGAAAAAGGAATATGGAAAGGAGAAAATCTCTGGGATTTGTATCAAAAAGCTCATACTCCTTTTTCATGGCATGAAGACGCTTTTAAATTAGCAAAAAAAAGAAATAAAATTTTATTCAGTACTCCTTTTAGCATTAGATCTTTAAATTTTTTAAAACAATTTAACCCACAAATTTATAAATTATCATCTTTTGAAATAACTGATTTGAACTTAATAAAAGAAATTGCAAAAACAAAAAGGCCAATAATTATATCCACGGGCGCTTCAAATTTAAGTGAGATTACAGCAGCTGTAAAAGTGGTGGAAAGATTTCACAAAAAAATTATTTTACTACATTGTGTTTCAAGCTACCCAACTCCTATTGAATATGCAAATATTGTAAGAATAAATTTTTTAAAAAAAAGCTTTAAAAATTGTCTTATCGGACTATCAGATCACACGCCAAGTTTAAGCTCGTCATTATGCGCAACAGCTATTGGAGTAGTTGCAATAGAAAAACATATAAAGCTAAATCAAAAATCAAAATCAGAAGACTCTGAATTTTCTTTATCAGTAAAGGACTTGAGGCAATTAAAAAAAATAAGTAGGGAAATTTTTTTGTCCCTAGGGTCATCAATAATGCAGAAAAAAATGACCAATGAAGAACTGGGAAACAGAATTTATAGGAGATCGATATATGCCTCGAAAGATATTAAGAAAGGAGATTTTATTACAAAAAATAATATAGAAACACTTCGTCCACAAATAGGAATTTTAGCCAATCAGTATAATAAAATTATAGGGATGAAAATTGTTAAAGACATAAAAAAAAATTATCCTATTTTTAAAAATATTCTAAGAAAAAAATAAAATTGAATCCTTTAGAAAAAAAATTAGCAAACTATTTTAAAAAAAAATATTGTTTAGTTACTGGTAGTGGAACAACTGGTATGTACCTGGTGTTTAGAAGTTTTAAACAAAAATCAAAAATACTATATCCAGCCATAACTTGCATACAGGCTGTAAATGCAGCAATATTTGCTGGCCATAAAGTTATTTTTTCTGATGTTAGTCTGGATAATTACACAATGGATTTTATTAGTTTTAAAAAAAGCATTACACAAGATACTGCTGCTGTTGTTCCAACTCATACTTTTGGAAATATTTGTGAAATTAAAAAAATAATAAAATTCTGCAAAAAAAAAGGGGTATTTGTTTTTGAGGATGCAACGCAGGCAATGGGTGCCAAAATAGGAGAAAAAAAAATTGGGAGTTTTGGAGATGCCTCTGTTGTAAGCTTTGGCTATAGCAAAATAATTGATTGTGGTTCGGGTGGATGCATTTTAACTGACAATAAAAAATTACACGAAAATTTAAAAAAAAATTATCAAAAAATAAGCAAAAAACCAAAAAATTATAAAAAAATTCTAAAAGAATATAAAAAAAAATATTATGAGATATATAATAATAAACAGAATAATAAAAACTTTACCAAAAAAATATTAAAAATTCAGTCTAGATACAAAAAAATATTTATACACAAAATAGACAAATATACTGAAAATCGAATTATAAAAAAAATTGGAAGAATTGGTATCATAGTAAAAAAAAGAAATTCAAATCATAATCTTTATAAAAATAAATTAAAAAATGTTAATGCCCCGAAAACAAATAAAAACTTTGTTTCATGGAGATTTGTTGGATTGGTAAATTCTGAAAAAAGGAATTTTATTGTTAATCATTTAAGAAAAAATAATATAAATGTAAGCACGTGGTACCCATCCTTGAATTATATTAGTGATAAGGGGAAATTAACTTATAAAAATGCAATTAAAATAGAAAATGAAATTATAAATTTTTGGACAGAGCAGTCTATTAGTAAAAAAATTATAATAAAAAATATTAAAATTATAAATAAAATATTATGAAATTAAGCGCTCATCAATTAAATTTTTTACCTTATCCTGGTTTAATAGCAAAAATAAACTATTCCGATATATTTATATATTTAACAAAGGTTCAATTTGAAAAAAAAAGCTGGCAATCAAGAAACCAAATTATCAACGATAATGAGCCGCTGCTTCTATCTGTGCCTATAAAAAATAAGGATAAAATACAAAATATTGAGAATATTGAAATCAATAATGAGAAGGACTGGAGAAAAAAACATTTCAAAAGTATTTCGATCAATTATAAGAAAAGTAAATACTATTCCAAATATATAAATTTTTTGAAGAGCTTTACTTAAAAAAATGGGAAAAAATTGAAGACCTAAATATTTATATATTAAAATATTTGATTAAAGAATTGAATATAGAAACGAAAATTTTTTCTGATAAGGATTATAATTTTAAAAAAAAAAATAATGAACTATTAATTGAAATGTGCGTAAATACTAATGCTTCATGTTATATATCAAATAAAGGAAGTCAAAACTACGTCGACTTGGAAATTTTTAGAAGAAAAAAAATTGATCATTATTTTATAAATTATAAAAATATTGCATACGAACAGGGTCAAAATCAATTTATTCCAAATTTAACGATATTCGATATGCTATTCTTCTGCGGCCAAGAAAAAACTGAAAATATAATTAAAAATACCAATAATCTAGAAATTAGCAAAAACTGTGAAAAATTATAAATGATTACTTTTTTTGTAGATGGAGCTGGGAAACTGGGACTTGGGCATGTATATAGATCAATAAATTTAGCATCAACATTTAGTAAAAAATATAAAATCAAATTTTTAATTAATAAATTTAAAAGTAAAAAAAATATAAAATTATTAAAAATAATATTTAGCAAATATAAATTTAATTTAAAGTTTATTACCAATAATTTATCTAAAGAATTTAAGGAGGATATTTGCAAAAATATAATATTTGACCATCCTAAATTAAAAGAAAAAACTATCAATTCCGCAAAAAAATTTTATTCAAAAATATTTATTATAGATGATGAAAATACTCTAAAAAATTATAATTGTGACTTGCTAATTAATCAGAACGCTTATTCTAAAAAATTTAAATATAAGAATTTTTATAAAAATCAAAAAAAAGCGATTGGCTCAAACTATACAATTCTAAAAGAATATCCAATCAAGAAAAAGTTACGATTGAGAAAAAATATCAAAAATATCTTATTACTTTTTGGTGCTACGGATGTAAAAGATTACTAAAAGTATCTTATTGACAAACTAGACTTGTACAAATTGTTTATACCGGTAAATAATTCTACCATTAAAGAAAAGGTTTCTAAATTCAAAAAGACTAAAAATTTAAAACTCATAAGAAACTTAAGTATTCGAAAAATTATAATTAATAAAAAAATTGATGTTGTTATATCTTGCTGCGGATCGTCTTTGTACGATCTTTTTTCATTTAAAATACCAACTATTGGAATAAAATGCTCCGAAGATCAAAATAACGCTCATTCGTTCTATTCAAAAAAAAATGCTATTATTGGATCTCATGTTCAAAACATACAAAAAGATCTAAATAGATTAAATTACAATAAAAGAATAACACTAGTTAAAAATTCTCAAAAATATTTCAATTTCAATGGAAAATATAAATTGAGAGATAAAATAGTTAAATTAATTAATTAAAATGATTAAACAATTGCAAGGCCTGCTATTCCCTGATGATTACTTAGTTAAGTTTTTTTTTAAAACAAAATTAAATAAAAGAAAAAAAAATGTACTAGAGCTTGGATGCTCAAATGGAAATAATTTAAGTCTTTTTTTTAACTATGGATGGAATGTATCTGGAGTAGATAGCAATCTAAAAAATATATTAAATGCAAAGCATAATTTTAAAATTTTAAAAAAAAAACTATTTTTACAAAATAACTATCTTTTTTTCAAAGAAGACATGCTTAGCTTCATAAAAAAGCAGGACAATCTATCATATGACACCATCATTTTTGCGAATAGTCTTTACTATTTAGAGTACCAACAAATTATTGAAATTTTAGATTGCATAAAAAATAAAATTAGCAAAAAAACAAATATTTTTTTTCGTATAAGACTCAAAGGGGATCAAAGAGCTAAAATATCAAAAAAAATATCCAAATTTACTCATTTAATAAATTTTAAAAGAACCAATGAAATAAATTGCTTTAATACTTTTTTTACAAAACAAAAATTTATAACTATGATAAGAAATAAATTTAACACTAAATCAGAAACCGTCCTTGAAATTAAATACGAAAACTTAATAAATAATAAAGTTTTTTTTAATAACGATTTAGTTTTTTGGTGTGTTATTAACTAAATAAATTTTTTTGAGCATTGCCAAATCTTCTTTGGTATTTAAATCATGAGATTGATTTTTTTCATGCAAAAAAAAAGTGGATTTATTTGAAAAGAAAAACTTTCTTCTCAAATAACTTCTTGTTTCAAATATTGAAAAACTACCATCATCATAATATAATTGTCTATAATTTTGAGAGTTTTTTAATATTTCTTTTTTGAATTTATAAAATATTCTATTATTGGAAATATCTAGGGCCTTGTAAGGATATGTTTCAAATTTTTTTACTCCTAATAAAAAATTATATTTTAATTTAAGGATTTTTGCATAAGCCTTCTTTAAGAATATTGATTTTATTAAGGGGTTGGTTGCGTATAATAAAAAATGGTATTTAATGTTTTGCGATCCTATTTTTTTTATACAATCATGTATAACCTCTTTAATTCCTACTGTATCATTGGAAAACTTTTTCGATCTAATAAAAGGAACTTCAGCTCCAAACTTTATCGATATCCTGGCTATTTTTTGGCAGTCAGTTGTGACCACTACTCTGCTAAAAATTTTTGAATCCAGGGCAACTTTAATTGAGTAATAAATTAAAGGTTTGCCAAAAAAATTTATTATGTTTTTATTCTTAATTCTTTTACTCCCTGCCCTAGCGGGAATAATACAAATAGGTTTTTGAAATTTTTTTTTCATTTTTTTTTCTTAGTTTTTTTAACAGAAACCAATTAGAATCGTCTAATGGATATTTGTCTAAATGATAATTAAAACCTTGATCTATCAATTTGTAATTTTTATAAAGCTTTAAAAATTCTCCTGCATAATCATTTTTGAAAAGTTTATTTTTATGACCCCTGTAACTAATACTTATTGGATAAGGATTGTAATACTCACATATTAAAATATATTTTTTTGCAAGTTTATCTATAGTTTTGTATAGTTTTTTTAAGTTTTTAGGATGAACGTGAATCATCACACCCTTAATTAGAACCAGATCAAAGCGATCCTCTGTATTAAATTCTAAAATTGAATCATTAAAAACTTTAACATTTTTAATTTTTTTTAGATAACCGCAAGCTTTTTTATTAATTTCTACAGCTGATATTTTTAAATTATTATACAACTTATTTAAAGCAATTATGTTATTGCCTACATTTGGACCCAACTCAATTAAAGATTTTATTTTTCTTTTTCTAAAAACTTTCTTAAAAAAATAAAAGTTATTTTTTATAATTGATTTGTGCTTGCTTCTACCTATGTAGGAATTGCCAAAATTTCCTTGCCAAAATTTTTCCTGTGTGTTTAAATTTTTTTTCATTTAATTTATCTATAAATTATATAATATAGTATATATAATTTTTATTTGCTAAAGTTAAACAATTATAAAATTTATCATATGAAAATAATGTCAGCAAAATATGTTTTTATTGGGTACTTATCCTCTCTATTAAGTGAGCTAGTTGATTGTGTTGGACCTGAAAATACTTTGCTCATGCACGAACGTATTCCAAATCGTTCGGAAAAAATTATATCTATGGCTCACTCACTCAATGTAACCAGAATGCAAGTTGATGACATTAACTCCGATCAAAGAGCATTTGATGCTTTTGCTAAAGCTAAAATAGTTTTTGTTGGTGCTTTTTCTCAGATATTCAAAAAGAATTTAATTAACAGCACAGATGCTCACTTAATAAATTTTCACCCAAGTTTGCTTCCTCTTTATCGAGGCGCAAACCCTATCGAAGCTCAAATTTTAGACGGTGTAAATGATATTGATTTAAGTTGGCATCGTATAAGCACTAAAATTGATGCTGGAGAAATACTTCGTAATGCTAAGTTTCCACTCTACGAAAATGATGACTATCAGACAGTTCTGAAAAAAGCTGTAAACAGAGGTGCAATTTTAATGAGAGATTTGGTAAAAAAGCCCGAGATTAAGTCACTCAGTTTTGATTTACCTAAGGAAACAAGCTACTTTCCAAAGTTTCAAAAAAGTGATGCATTAATTACTCCCGAAACATCGATATCAAAAGCAAAGAGAATTATTAGGGCTTTAGGCTGGCTAGGGTGGGTGACTTATTTATCGGAGAACTTGCATGTTCACAATGTGACTTCTGTACTGAATAATGGGGGAATAAGCATACCCTTAAAAGATGGTCATCTTAAAATAAAGGGGATTTTGAAAGAATAAAAATTAGTTGATAAATATTTTTTCATTTAAGAGTATTAATAAATCATTTTGATCCACAATATATAAAAAATTTTTCATATCTAATTTAAGAAAATATTTAATCTAAAAACTTTTTCAGTGCATAAATCAAGCCAATTGAGCTATTAGTACTGGTTAGCTTCATGCGTTACCGCACTTCCACACCCAGCCTATCAACGTCGTAGTCTACGACGGCTCTATAGGAAAAACTAGTTTTGAGGCGGGTTTCCCGCTTAGATGCTTTCAGCGGTTATCCCTTCCGTACTTAGCTACCCGACACTGCAGCTGGCGCTACAATCGGTCCACCAGTGGTACGTTCACCCCGGTCCTCTCGTACTAGGGGCAACTCCTCTCAATTTTTCTACACCCATGGCAGATAGGGACCGAACTGTCTCACGACGTTCTGAACCCAGCTCACGTACCACTTTAATTGGCGAACAGCCAAACCCTTGGGACCTGCTCCAGCCCCAGGATGTGATGAGCCGACATCGAGGTGCCAAACACCATCGTCGATATGAACTCTTGGATGGTATCAGCCTGTTATCCCCGGCGTACCTTTTATTCGTTGAGCGATGGCCCTTCCACTCAGAACCACCGGATCACTATGACCGACTTTCGTCTCTGCTCGACTTGTCAGTCTTGCAGTCAGGCTGGCTTATGCCATTGCACTCATCGACCGATTTCTGACCGGTCTGAGCCAACCTTCGCACGCCTCCGTTACTCTTTAGGAGGCGACCGCCCCAGTCAAACTACCCACCATACAGTGTCTTGCAGCCAGATAATGGCATGCAGTTAGATATCAAAAATAACAAGAGAGGTATTTCACTAAAGACTCCATGACAGCTGGCGCCGCCACTTCAAAGTCTCCCTCCTATGCTACACATGTCATTTCTAATACCAATGTAAAGTTATAGTAAAGGTGCACGGGGTCTTTCCGTCTAACCACGGGAACTCCGCATCTTCACGGAGAATTCAATTTCACTGAGTTGATGTTGGAGACAGCGGAGAAATCGTTACGCCATTCATGCAGGACGGAACTTACCCGTCAAGGAATTTCGCTACCTTAGGACCGTTATAGTTACGGCCGCCGTTCACTGGGGCTTCGGTTTGATGCTTGCACATCTCACGTTAACCTTCCAGCACCGGGCAGGCGTCACACCCTATACATCCACTTACGTGTTAGCAGAGTGCTGTGTTTTTGATAAACAGTCGCTTCTCCCTGGCTTGTGCCACCTAATAGTGGTTGCCCATAATTAGGTCTTCCTTATCCCGAAGTTACGGAAGCATTTTGCCGAGTTCCTTCAACATCATTCTCTCAAGCGCCTAGGTATTCTCTACCGGTACACGTGTGTCCGTTTGGGGTACGGTCTATAAGGTGGAGCTATTTCCTGGGACCACTTCACGGCTAACTCAATCCAATAAGAGTTAACAATTTACGCAATCCGTCACTACCACCAGGCTCAGGAATATTTACCTGATTCCCATCGACTACGACTTTCGTCCTCGTCTTAGGAGCCGGCTAACCCTGCGAAGATTAACTTTACGCAGGAACCCTTGTACTCTCGGCGACAGAGTCTTTCACTCTGTTTGTCGTTACTTATGTCAGCATTCGCACTTCTGATACCTCCAAGATCCCTCACGGGTATCTCTTCACAGGCTTACAGAACGTTCCGCTACCAGAAACAAAAGTCCGAAGACTTCTGTCAATCCACAACTTCGGTGTATGGTTTGAGCCCCGTTACATCTTAGGCGCAAAGTCTCTTAATTAGACCGGTGAGCTGTTACGCTATCTTTAAAGGATGGCTGCTTCTAAGCCAACCTCCCGGCTGTTTTGGAGTCTTCACATCCTTTCACACTTAACCATAACTTCGGGACCTTAATTGGTGGTCTGGGTTGTTTCCCTCTCGACGATGGACGTTAGCATTCACCGTCTGTCTGCTGAGGAACCACTTTGAGTATTCGGAGTTTTATTAGGTTTGGTAAGAATTTCTTCCCCCTAGCCTATTTAGTGCTCTACCCCTCAAAGTTTATATCTCAACGCACTACCTAAATAGTTTTCGCGGAAAACCAGCTATCTCCGATTTTGATTGGCCTTTCACCCCTAGCAACAAGTCATCCAAATCCTTTTCAACGGATACTGGTTCGGTCCTCCAGCAAGTATTACCTTGCCTTCAACCTGCTCATAGCTAGATCAATCGGTTTCGGGTTCTAATCCATGTAACTAAGCGCCCTATTAAGACTCGCTTTCGCTGCGCCTACACCTCATTCGGTTTAAGCTTGCTACATAAATTAAGTCACTGACCCATTATACAAAAGGTACGTCGTCACCCACATGGGGCTTCGACAGTTTGTAAGCATACAGTTTCAGGATCTATTTCACTCCCCTAATAGGGGTTCTTTTCACCTTTCCCTCACGGTACTAGTTCACTATCGGTCACTGAAGAGTATTTAGGCTTAGAGGGTGGTCCCCCTATCTTCAAACAGGATTTCACGTGTCCCGCCTTACTCGAGAACTTTAATTGCTTTTACCTTTACGGGACTATCACCCTCTATGGTTAACCTTTCCAGGTTATTCTAGTTGTACAAAAAAAGTTACTGGCCTCCTCCGCGTTCGCTCGCCACTACTAACGGAATCTCAATTGATTTCTTTTCCTCTAGGTACTTAGATGTTTCAGTTCCCTAGGTTATCTCTTTACACCTATGTATTCAGTGCAAGGTAACTCTTAAAGAGTTGGGTTTTCCCATTCGGAAATTTTCGGATCAAAGCCTACAAACAACTCCCCGAAACTTATCGCAGTTTATCACGTCCTTCATCGACTTTCAGTGCCAAGGCATCCACTATATGCTCTTAAACGCTTGATTTATGCACAGAAAAAATTTTTCTGTGTATTCAAAAAATTATAAATAATTTTTTGTGATTATGAATTTTTAAATTGTAAGAACAAATAAATTTGTTCCTACGGATATAAAAAAAATATTTTCTTCAAATTAACAATGTATAAAAATTTCTCATGGTTTGGTGGAGGATAGCGGGATCGAACCGCTGACCTCCTGAATGCAAATCAGGCGCTCTCCCAGCTGAGCTAATCCCCCAACTAAAAAATAATGGTGGGCCGAGAAAGACTCGAACTTTCGACCCCACCCTTATCAAGGGTGTGCTCTAACCAACTGAGCTACCGGCCCATTGACATTACATTTAGGCTCTTCCAATGATTATTAAGTAATAATCTACCAGAGATAAATGGAAGAGAAACGAGGACGGTCATATTTGTCTATGTTAAGTGAGAACTAAAAAACAAGTTTTTAGTTATCCTTAGAAAGGAGGTAATCCAGCCGCAGGTTCCCCTACGGCTACCTTGTTACGACTTCACCCCAGTTACTGATTTAACCGTAGTCAAGCATTTCCCGAGGGTTAATAACTTGCCTTAAGGTAAAACCAATTTCCATGGTGTGACGGGCGGTGTGTACAAGACCCGGGAACGTATTCACCGTGGCACGCTGATCCACGATTACTAGCGATTCCAGCTTCATGCACTCGAGTTGCAGAGTGCAATCCGAACTGAGGTAGGTTTTTGAGTTTGGCTAAGCATCGCTGCTCGGCATCTCATTGTACCTACCATTGTAGCACGTGTGTAGCCCAACCCGTAAGGGCCATGAGGACTTGACGTCATCCCCACCTTCCTCCTGTTTATCACAGGCAGTTCTATTAGAGTGCCCAGCATAACCTGATGGCAACTAAAAGTAGGGGTTGCGCTCGTTGCGGGACTTAACCCAACATCTCACGACACGAGCTGACGACAGCCATGCAGCACCTGTGTTTTGTCCAGCCGAACTGAAGAGACTAATTTCTTAGTCTCGCGACAAACATGTCAAGGGTTGGTAAGGTTCTGCGCGTTGCTTCGAATTAAACCACATGCTCCACCGCTTGTGCGGGTCCCCGTCAATTCATTTGAGTTTTAACCTTGCGGTCGTACTCCCCAGGCGGATTATTTAACGCGTTAGCTATGATACAGAGAAATAATTCCCCACATCTAATAATCATCGTTTATGGTATGGACTACGAGGGTATCTAATCCTCTTCGCTACCCATACTTTCGTATCTCAGCGTCAGTAATGATCCAGAAAGCCGCCTTCGCAACTGGTGTTCTACATAATATCTACGAATTTCACCTCTACACTATGTATTCCGCTTTCCTCTATCATACTCCAGCTAAATAGTTTTAATTGCAATTCCAAAGTTAAGCTTTGGGCTTTCACAATTAACTTATCTAGCCGCCTACATACTCTTTACGCCCAGTAATTCCGAACTACGCTAGGTCCCTTCGTATTACCGCGGCTGCTGGCACGAAGTTAGCCGGACCTTATTCTTCGGGTACAGTCATTATCTTTCCCGACAAAAGAGCTTTACAACCCAAAGGCCTTCTTCACTCACGCGGCATCGCTGCATCAGGCTTTCGCCCATTGTGCAAGATTCCCCACTGCTGCCTCCCGTAGGAGTCTGGGCCGTATCTCAGTCCCAGTGTGGCTGATCATCCTCTCAAATCAGCTATTGATTGTCGCCTTGGTAAGCTTTTACCTTACCAACTAGCTAATCAAATGCGGGCTCATCTTTTGGCATTAAAACTTTCTCCGTTAGGACTTATCCGGTATTAGCACAGGTTTCCCCGTGTTGTTCCGAACCAAAAGGCAGATTCCCACATGTTACTCACCCGTCTGCCGCTAGGTATTGCTACCTCGCTCGACTTGCATGTGTTAGGCGTGCCGCCAGCGTACGTTCTGAGCCATGATCAAACTCTCAAGTTTAATAACGGCGTACACAAGCTTTCGTGTATTTTAAAAAAATACACAACTTACATAAAATTACTTTTTTATAAGTTTACTTAAAGCGTGTACGACAAATTTTTTTTTGACAAAAAATAACCGTCCACGCTTCTCTTCCAAATTTACGATTTCAAGAGCTCAACAAAACTACTGAAAATTCTCTAGTTTAAGAAAGAATTTTCCTTAATTTTGTTATGTTTTTTGTATAATTTGCACCTAAATAACTGACATTATTCAGCGCAAGGACTCGAGTAAATATTGTTAAATGCCCAACAAGTCAATAGTTAGAAGTGACAAAAATCACTATTTTTAAAGGGTTTTTTTGCTTTTTTGGCCACTTATCAACTATAAATTGCTAAACGAGGAAAAATACAAAATGAAAAAGACAAAATACGGGAAATATAAGAGGCAATTTTTTATATTATGCGGTCTAATTATATTGGCATCGCTCGTATTTTTGCTTCTACAAAAAAAAACTACTCTTAAAAGTAGCGATGAATTTAATAAAGAAATTAATAATCTCTATTCTTTTTTTGTAAATAAAAATTCAAATTTACAAAATAAAAAAATAATAAAAATTAAAAGCGGAGACTCGCTGCAAAGAATTTTATTAAAAGAAGGAATTCCCCAGTCAGAAATAAATAAAATTTATTCACAAATTATAAAAAAATTTGATTTAAAAAAAATACAACAAGGACAAGATCTTAAAGTTATTCTTAATAAAAATAATGGTCAGATAAGCATTTCAAGATTATCTTTTCAATTAGATAGTCTTTCCATAGTACATCTCTATTCAAGCCAAAATGATTATGCTGTTAAAATTATAAAAAAGAATTTAGAAAAAGTAAATTTTTTAGCTCAGGGCGCAATTCAAAATAGTCTATATGGCTCCGCAAGCAAAGTAGGCGTTGATCCTGAAATCATAATTGAATTCGCAAGAATATTTGGATTTGAAATAGATTTTCAAAGAGACATTAGGGCTAATGATGAATTTAAAATATTTTATGAACGCTATGAAGATGATGATGGCGAAACACATAAAAATGGAAATATTTTATTTGCCTATATGAAAAATAATGGAAGAGAAATAACTTTGTATCGATATACGGATGCTAAAAAAATAAGCGGCTACTATACTGCTGATGGAAAAAGTATTGAAAAAGCTTTAATGAAAACTCCTATTAACGGTGCACGACTATCTTCTGTTTTTGGATTTAGAAAACATCCCATATTAGGTTATAATAAATTACACCAGGGAACAGACTTTGCTGCACCACGTGGAACTCCTGTTATGGCTTCTGGGTCAGGAACTGTAGAAAGAGCTTCTTGGTTTGGTGCTTATGGAAAATACGTAAGCATAAGACATAACTCAACTTACAAAACTGCTTATGCACATTTATCTGGATTTGGAAAAGGCATAAGGGCTGGTACGAAAATTCAACAAGGGAGAATTATTGGATATGTTGGTAGCACAGGAAGATCTACCGGGCCGCATCTTCACTATGAAGTTTTAGTGAATAACAAAAGAGTTAATTCTCAAAGATTAAATCTTCCTTCTGGAAGAAGTTTAAGCAAGCAAGAAATACAAGATTTTAATAATCAAATAAAAAAAATTAAAGAATTGGCAACAAGTTCAAAAAGAAACGGCTAGTCTATTCTGCGTTGGCGTTGGGCTCTGCTAGTGTTTTGTCGTTAGCTTCTACAGAGCGTTATTTTCTTCATTCGATTCCTTGTCCGAATTACTATTGCCTTCATTTTCTTCAACTTGAACAACCGGTTTTTGCTCAGGTAACTGCCTAACAAAATGATCCGCATGTTGAAAATAGCTCTCTGCTAGTATGATATCTCCTGCTGCAAGAGCATCGTTGGCTAATGTTCTGTACTTTTCTAAAAGCTTTAAAACACTGCCGCTGTTACGATTATTATTGTTTCTATTTCTTCCAAAAGAATTGTTATTTCCCGGCTCTCCCAAAGAGACTATTTGGCCGCTAGAACCGCCATTTCTAAAACCATTATTAGGTCTACGTCCATTAGGTCTTAAATTATTACGACCTTTCGGTCTTCTTACAAAAGTTGTCATTATTGATTGTTTTATTTCTATTTTAAAAAAATTATCTAATAGATAGTTTAAATTCTCACATTATCAAACATTTGTCAAAAGATATTTTGCTATATCTTGCTTGCCAAAATGCAGCGAATTTCTCCATCAATTAATTGATATTTGTCCAAAACTCTAAAAGAATGATTGGTCAAAAATTTTTTTATCTCTTTATACTGACCATCCCCTATTTCTAAAGCCAAAAAACCATTTTTTTTCAAAGATGATTTGGAAAAAGAAATTATTTTTTTATAGTATAAAATTCCATCAAACCCTCCGACTAGTGCCTGCTTAGGCTCGTAATCTTTTACATCTTTAGATAAATTTCTATACTCCGAGGAGGTCAGATAAGGAGGATTAGATAAAATAAAATCAAATTTTTTTTTTATATCTAATTTAAACAAATCTAATTTTAAAAGTTTTGCTCTACTGTTTATCTTGTGACTTTGAATATTTTTTTTAGCCACTTCTAATGCTAAGCTACTAATATCAATACCCAATCCCAAGGATTTGTTAAATTCTTTTAAACAGGAGATAAGCAAACATCCAGACCCACACCCAAGATCAAGTATTTGAAATACTTTAGATTTGTCTTTCACTTTTTTTAACAACATTTCAATAAGAATTTCCGTTTCTGGACGAGGTATCAAAACTCTTTTATCAACATAATAATTTTCATTCCAAAATTCTTTTTTGTTAAGAATGTAAGCAACAGGCTCCTGTTGCTTTCTTCTTTTAATGAGCTTGGCAAATAAATCTTCTTGTTCTTGGTTGAGAGATGTATTTTGTTTGGTAATCAAGTTAACTCTACTAATCTTCAAAATATCTGCCAGAATAACTTCGGCATCTATTTTTGCAGTTTGTATGTTGTGATTTAATAAGTCTTTATAATTTTTTGTTAAGGCTTCTAACACTGTAACCATAACAATTACTTTACGCTTTCTAACAATTCTTCCTGATGTTTCATTTGCAAGGCATCTGACATCTCGGCAAAGTCATCTCCTGCTAAAAATCCTGACAACTTATGTAATGTTAAATTTATTCTATGATCACTAACTCTACCTTGGGGAAAATTATAAGTTCTAATTCTTTCCGATCTGTCACCCGTTCCTATTTGACTTTTTCTTGCAACGGATCGTTCTTTTTCTATTCGCAGTCTTTCCGCCTCATATAATCTTGATCTTAAAATTGTCATGGCTTTAGCTTTGTTTTTATGTTGTGATTTTTCATCTTGAATAGCTACCACTACTCCTGTTGGAATGTGAGTAATCCTAACTGCACTATCAGTTGTATTAACAGACTGTCCACCCGGGCCTCCTGATCTAAAAACATCTATTCTCAAATCGCCTTCATCAATTTTAATATCCACCTCTTCAGCCTCTGCTAGAACTGCAACGGTTGCTGCAGAAGTGTGTATTCTTCCTTGTGTTTCGGTGTCTGGAACACGCTGCACTCTATGTACTCCAGATTCAAATTTTAGTTTAGAAAACACATTTTTACCAGTAATGGTAAATATAATTTCTTTATACCCACCCGCTTCACTTGCTGAAGCACTTAATACTTCTGCTCTCCATCCATTGATAGAAGACACCCTCTGGTACATGCCAAACAAATCAGCGGCAAACAGCGAAGCCTCCAAACCGCCGGTGCCAGCTCTAATTTCAACAATTGCATTTTTTTCGTCAGCCTCGTCTCTTGGTAGTAAAAATACTTTTACTTTTTTTTCATATTCGATTTCTTTAAGCTTTGTCTCGTCAAGATCTGCTTCGGCCATTTCTTTAATTTCTTTGTCAGATTTCTTGTCGTCCAGAATTTTTTTCAAATCCTCTTTGTCTTTATGAAGTTGCGCAAAGCTTTTAACCGTTTCTATAATTTCACCTATAGAAGAATATTCTTTAGAATTTTTAACAAATTCTTTTTTATCGATATCTGTCTTCGAAAGACTAGCTTCTAAATCATTGTACCGCTGAATAATACTTTCTAACTTTTCTAATGATATCATAATTTAATAATCAATTTCCTGATCTAATTTCTGCAGCTTTTTTTTCTACTAGAGACACAACATGATCAATAATTTGATCTGATGGAACTTTATGATCTGCAAGACCGTGGAGATAAATCATATTACTTCCCTTTCCGCCACCTGTTAGACCAATATCGGTTTGTGATGCCTCTCCTGGACCATTAACTACACAGCCAATGATAGATAGAGTTAAAGATTCTTTAATATGAGATAATTTTTTTTCAAGAACTTCCACGGTCTTGATTACTTCAAATGCCTGTCTAGCACATGATGGACAAGAAATAATTTTTACACCTCTGTGTTTTAAGTTTAAGCTTTTTAAAATTTCTAATCCCGCTTTAATTTCGTCTATAGGATCGGAAGATAAAGAAACGCGAATAGTATCTCCAATTCCGTCCATCAATAACATTCCCATACCTATGGAAGATTTAACTGTACCTACAAAATAGCTTCCGGCTTCGGTAATGCCTAGATGAAGTGGGTAATCACATTGTGATGCCAACATTCTATAGGAACTAGTTGCTAAAAAAATATCAGATGCTTTAACGCTAATTTTAAAATTAAAAAAATCTAGATCTTCTAAAATTTTAACATTAATCATAGCACTTTCTACCAATGCTTCTGGGCAGGGCTCTTTATATTTTTCTAACAATGCGCTATCTATAGATCCTCCATTTACTCCTATTCTTATAGAGCAATTGTAATCTTTGGCTGCCTTAACGATGTCAGCTACTCTTTCTTTGGAGCCAATATTTCCTGGGTTAATTCTTAAGCAGCTTGCTCCCGATTTTGCTGCTTCAATAGCCCTTTTGTAATGAAAATGAATATCTGCAACTATGGGGACATTAGTTTGTTTGACTATTTGCGATAAAGCTTTTGTAGATTCTTCATCAGGACAAGAAACTCTAACTATATCAGCACCTGCTTCTTCAAGATCGTTAATTTGTTTTACAGTTCCCTTAACATCCGTTGTTAGGGTGTTGGTCATTGATTGCACGGATATTGGTGCGTCGCCTCCAACCAAAACTTTACCAACGCTAATTTGTCTAGATTTTCTTCTACTAATTGTTCGAAAAGGTCTAATCTCGCTCATGCTATTTATCCAACTCAAATGCGTCGTGAATAACCTGAACTGCCTCTTTAGTATTTTTCTCATCTACCAAAACAGAAATTTTGATTTCAGAAGTTGATATGACCTGGATATTGATTTTTTTTGAAGATAGAGCATCAAACATTTTGTAAGCAACTCCTGGATGCGTGATCATTCCAGCTCCCACAATGGATACTTTTGAAACTTTGTCATCCGTCAATAGCTTTTCAAATTCCAATTGATTTTTTAGCTTGTCAAAAATTTCTTTTGTTTTTTTCAAATCATCTCTTTTAACTGTAAATGTTACATCTGTTTTTAAGCTATCAGCTGAAATATTTTGAACGATCATGTCCACCACAATACTATTTTCATACAGAGGCTTAAAGATTGCAGAAGCAACCCCTGGCTTGTCTTTAACTCCTTGCAAAGTAACTTTTGCATCATCATTAGAGTAAGCAACTCCTGTAATAACTTTATCGTAAGAAATTCTGTCTTCAGCTGCAATTTGCGTTCCAGAATTATCAGAAAATGTTGATTTAACATAAATCTCAACATCATTAATCATTGCTTTTTGAACTGAGTAGCTCTGCATTACTTTTGCTCCCAAGGTAGCCATCTCTAACATTTCTTCGTAAGAAATTTTTTCTATTTTTTTTGCTTTTGGCTCTATCGCTGGATTAGTGGTAAACACTCCTTCGACATCGGTATAGATTTCGCAAAAATCTGCCTCTAAGCATTTTGCTATAGCTACAGCTGAGGCGTCTGAACCACCCCTGCCAATGGTTGTGATTCTATTTTCTTTGGACAGTCCTTGAAATCCAGGAATAATCGGAACAATACCCTGATCTATGCAATCATTTAAAGCTTTAGAATTTACAGAAACTATCCTACTATTTTTATAATCACCTTCTGTAACAATAGGAATTTGCCATCCCAGCCAAGATCTAGAATTAACTCCTAGCTTTTGCAATGCTCCCGCTAAAAGAGCTGATGTTACTTGTTCTCCTGAAGATAATAACGCATCATATTCGTCGTTTGGAAAATTGTCTGAAATTTTTTTAGATTTCTGAATTAGGTCGTTGGTAACTCCGGCCATAGCTGAAACTACAACTGCTACCTTGTGTTTTTGATCAATTTTTTTTTTTATAATATTGGCTACATGCACTATTCTGTCTGTATCTGCGACAGAGGTACCGCCAAATTTCATTACAATTTTAGACATATAAAGTATATTTTTGCTACATAATTACTCTGGTAGATAAAAATAAGCAATAACACAAAAAGAATTATGAATAAAAAAACCGCAAATGATAGTGAGATTAAAAAATTTTCAGATATGGCGTCTGAATGGTGGGATCCCAATGGAAAATTTTCTCCTTTGCACAAATTTAATCCCGTTAGACAAGAATATTTAGTTAATAAAATATCTCAGCATTTTTTATTAAATATTGATAAGGATTTTTCTTTTTCAAAACTAAATCTTCTAGATGTCGGCTGCGGAGGAGGTTTGCTGTGTGAGCCTTTTGCAAGGTTGGGAGCGGAGGTTACTGGGATCGATGCTTCTAAGACCAATATTGAAGTTGCAAAAATACATGCACAAAAAACAAATTTAAACATTAATTACCTAAACAAAATGCCTGAAGAAATCATTGGCAAAAAATACGATGTTATCTTGTGCATGGAAGTTATTGAACATGTAGACAATGTGGACTTGTTTGTTGAAAGTTGCGCCAAGCTATTAAATAAAAATGGTCTTATTTTCTTTTCAACCATAAACCGAAATCCGAAATCTTATTTATTTGCAATTCTTGGCGCTGAGTATGTTTTGAGGTGGCTACCTATAGGAACGCACGATTGGAAGAAGTTTTTAAAACCTGAGGAAATTATTAATCACGTGTCTCCTCATTTTTTAATACACAAAGAAACAAAGGGCGTAACCTTTAATCCTATTTTTAATAAATGGAAATTAAGCAACGACATATCGGTTAATTACATGTCTTACTTTGTAAAAAATTAGCTTTAGCTATCGGTTTTTGGAACCCAGGGTACAGAGCTGACTTCTATTCCCTCGTCAAGTAACTCGCTTGTTTCTTCTGGAGTAGTAACGCCATAAATATTTCTAACATTTTTTTTATCGTAATAAATAGACCTTGCTTCAGAAGCAAATTTATCTCCCACATACTCTGCATTTTTTTCCACATACTTTCTAAGATCCGCTAATTTTTTTTGAACATTTTGATAAATTTCTTTTTGTTTATCACCGTCTGTCTTTGTAGCCCCTCTTACCTGAGGTGACATTAACTGTTTTGAAATTTTATTAGAAGTGCCACAAATACAACTTAGCATTTTTTTCTTCTCTAATTTGTCAAACTCTTTGGAGCTAGCAAACCAACTCTCAAACTCTTTTCCGCACTCGCATTTAAGCTGATACTTGATCATAATAAATATTTAATAATTATCTAACAAGCCTCAATGTACTTGTTATTCTTTGTTAAAGAAGAGAATAACCGTACCCAAAGTAATACCGAATTTCTTAACTTTTGCGATATTCATTAGATAGTTATTGTCTTGCAAAAACATCCAGTCATCAAAATCAACCTTGAGTTTGCTATTTCCTATGCTTAGATTAAATTTATATTTCCAATTAAAGGCATTGCCACTAACAGATCCCGATGCAACTCCCACCACTCCATCCGCAAATCCTGTATAATAATTTTCTCCTTCTTTAGTTATTTTCCACTCACGATACTCTTTGCTTCCATCGTCATAGATAAAATCTTCTTTTAAAATGAGCTGCTTTCCATCCCATGTGCCGTCTATATGTACGATAAAGGATTTTTTTATATTTCCAAATCTGTCCTCAAAAACTCCTCTAGCTGTAGTTTTTCCTGCAAAATACTGCTCTAGTTTTAGTTCTGGTTTTTTTAATTTAAATTCGTCTAAATTCATGGTCGTGCAACTATTTAGCATGACTAAAAAGAAAATGGTTAAAAAAGTATTTTTAAATTTAGTCATAGCTAGAAATTGTAAAAATTTGAGTTTAGTCTTTCTAATATAATTTTACTACCATCCAAAAAATTTAATTTTCCTATATTGCTCTTTAATAGCCATTGAATTTCTTGAGATTCTCTAGGTTTCAATAAACCAGACCATTTTTTTAAAAGAAAAACTGCCATAATAACAATGTGATTATTCTTATAACTGTGGGTGATATTGTCTATAATGGCTAAGTCTTGAGCTTTTGCCTTGATACCAAGCTCTTCATTTAACTCTCTAATCACAGCATCATAAAAGCTTTCTTTTTTTTCCAATTTGCCGCCTGGAAACTCATAAAAACCAGAAAATGGTTTGGATGGAGGTCTACTTGTGACTAAAATTTTATTTCTTTTTTGCAGAATGCAACAGGATACCAAAGTGATATTCACAACTAACTTCTGTAGTTTGCATTGATAGAGACATATTCCTGAGTTAAATCACACGTGTAAACTGAAAAGTTATCTTTGCCAGAATTTATTTCGAGATCAATAACTATGCTCTTGTCTCTCATATAATCTTTTACCTCTTCTTCTTTGTAATTTTTTGCAATTTCTCCATTTTTAAAAATTAGATATCCACCTATTTTTAGTAAAATTTTTTCAGCATTTGTACTCTCGCTTGTTTTTCCTACGGCAGCAATTATTCTTCCCCAGTTTGGATCTTCAGCGGCAATAGCAGTTTTTACTAGTGGCGAATTGGCAACGGAAAATCCTATTGCTTTTGCTAACTTTTTGCTTCTACAATTTTTTACATTGATAGTAATAAATTTAGTCGCTCCCTCTCCATCTATTGCAACTTGTTTTGCTAAGTTTAGCATCACCTCTTCTAATTTTTTTTCAAAAATTTTTGCGTCGGCTGAGTTTTTGTTAGTAATGGGTTTGTTTTTTGATTTGTTTGTGGCAAATAATAAAACCATATCATTGGTGGAAGTATCTCCATCTACTGTAATTGCATTAAAAGTGTTTTCTACTTTTTTTTTAAGCATATGGTTTAAAACTGACGGTGAAATATTAGCGTCAGTAAAAATAAAGCCAAGCATGGTTCCCATGTTTGGAAATATCATACCTGAACCTTTGGTAATTCCAGAAATGTTAACTGTTTTTCCACCGACGTTAAAGGTTTCAAAAGCCATTTTAGCAATTGTATCCGTTGTCATGATGGTATGAGCCGCAACTACCCAACTAAGCCTGCTTGTTGCTGAAGTTTTCTCCAATAGTTTATCTAAAGAATATTTTACTTTTATTATAGGAAACTTTTCACCTATTACTCCCGTTGAAGAAAACAAAATGTCCTTAGTAGAAATATTTTTATTTCTAGAAATTAAGTAAGCAATTTCTTTAATACTGTCATAGCCCTGCTGCCCATTTAGTGCATTGGCATTCTTTGTATTAACAAAAAGACCTCTTATTTTTTTGGATTTAATTTTTTTATTCCAAGCAATGCAGTGAGCTTTTGTAGAAGATTTTGTATATACGCCAGCGAAAGATGCCCCGTCTTTAAAGTAAAAAAAACAAACATCATTTCTTTTGTTCTTGTAAAGATCGGCTGATCCAGAAGATAGTTGCAATCCCTCTATATTTGGCAACTCTGGAAAATTCTTTACTTTATATTCTGACCTTTGGCCAAAAATCTGCTTAAAAGTTATTGCCATAATTAATAATTTGATAAAGATGTGGTTTATAAGTTAGAAATGCAGACTTTGCTATTAATAATTTAACAATCCTATTGATAAAATGCTGAAAAAATTAAATTTCTTAAAAAAAATTTTTGGATCCACTAATCAAAGAAAGATAACTTCTTTGCAACCTATTGTTGATCAAATTAATAGCTTGGAAAATGACTTTCTAACCCTATCCGATTCTGATCTTAAAAACAAAACAGATGAATTTAAAAAAAGGTTAAAAAATAACGAGTCACTAGATAAAATTTTACCAGAGGTTTTTGCGACTGTGCGAGAAGCAAGCAAAAGAGTTATTGGGCAAAGACATTTTGACGTTCAATTGATGGGCGGTCTTATTTTGCATCAGGGAAAAATTTCTGAAATGAAAACTGGAGAGGGAAAAACTCTAGTTGCAACACTACCCGTGTATTTAAATAGCTTATTAGAAAAAGGAGTTCATGTTGTTACTGTAAATGACTATCTAGCAAAAAGAGACTCAGAATGGATGGGGAAAATTTATGAGTTTTTAGGGTTGAGGGTGGGATGTCTGACCGACCAAACCAATGATGAGGATAGGAAAAGTGTTTACAGCTGTGATGTTGTTTATGGAACTAATAGTCAATTTGCTTTTGACTACTTACGAGACAACATGAAACTTTCTTTGGAAGAAATGGTTCAAAGAGATTTTTACTACTGCATTGTTGATGAGGTGGATAGTGTTTTAATTGATGAGGCAAGAACTCCCCTAATCATTTCTGGTCCTTCAGAAAACAATAGCTCTGAATATTTTTTATGTAATAAAATAGTCAAAGAATTGCAAAAAGATGATTACCTTGTTGATGAAAAAGATAAAAACGTAAATTTAACAGACCCTGGAATCGACAGTGTAGAAGCAAAGCTTGCTCAACTTAAACTTCTTCAAGGATCTAATTTTTATGATCCTCAAAATCTATCGTTAGTCCATCATATTAATCAATCGTTAAAAGCAAATCTTCTTTTTTTAAAAGACAAGGATTACATCGTTAGAGATAATCAAGTTCAAATCATTGATGAATTTACTGGAAGGGTCTTGGATGGAAGAAGATATTCCGATGGTCTGCATCAAGCTATTGAGGCAAAAGAAGGTGTTCCCATTCAAAGTGAAAACCAAACTTTTGCAACCATTACTTATCAAAATTACTTCAGACTCTATAAAAAATTAGCAGGAATGACCGGAACAGCTATGACAGAAGCTGAAGAGCTTTTGGATATTTACAAACTGGATGTGGTTGAGGTTCCAACAAATGTTGCCATGAGTAGAAAAGATTTAAATGATCAGATTTACAGAACGGAAAAAGAAAAATTACAAGCTATTGTAAATGACATTAAGGATGCTCATAGTATAAAGCAGCCTGTTTTGGTGGGCACCACCAGTATAGAAAAGTCAGAAAAAATTTCAAACATACTAAAAAAAGAAAACATTACTCACAATGTGCTGAATGCAAAACAGCATGAAAAAGAAGCTGAAATTATTGCGTTAGCAGGATGTCCTGGAGCAGTGACTATTGCAACCAATATGGCTGGTAGAGGAACTGACATTCAACTTGGCGGCAATTTAGATGCAAGGCTAAAAAAAGAAAATAACTCGGACAGCGAAAAAGAGCTTCATAAAAAAGATAAAGCATTGGTTATTAACTCTGGTGGCTTGTTTGTTATTGGAACAGAGCGACATGAAAGCAGAAGAATAGACAATCAGCTAAGAGGTCGTTCAGGAAGACAGGGAGATGCAGGTAAATCAATTTTCTATTTGAGTCTTGAGGATGATCTTATGAGAATTTTTGGATCAGAAAAGATTGACTACATGTTACAAAAATTAGGGTTTAAAGAAGGTGAGTCAATTGATCATCCGTGGATCAACAAAGCTCTTGAGAAAGCCCAACAAAAAGTTGAATCAAGAAACTTTGATATTAGAAAAACTCTCTTACAATTTGACGATGTTATGAATGACCAAAGAAAAGTTATTTATGAACAAAGATTAGATGTGATGAGAAGCTCCAACATTTACTCAGTTGTGGATGATATTTTTAAAGAGATTGTTGATGATGTGTTGTTGGCCAGTAATAACTTGAGTGCAGATTCAGAAGATAGGAATACCTTTAAAATTAAAGTGGAACGCATATGTGGAATGAAACTTTCCGATGATGATTTTAAAAAATTTATATTATATCCCAAAGATAAAAAAATAGAGGTTTTAGAGAATAACTTTAAAAATAAAAGAAAATCTCGAATTGAAAAAATTTCCGACACAAATAACCAAGATGTTGAAAAAAAGATATTTTTGCAAAATTTAGATTTTGAGTGGAGAAATCATTTGCAATATCTTGAGCAGCTTAGGCAGGTTATTGGTCTAAGAGGTTATGGGCAAAAAAATCCTCTAGATGAATACAAAAGAGAAAGTTTTCAACTATTTCAAGGTCTGTTAAATAAAATTAAGGAAAATCTAATACTTTTTTTATCCAATCTTGAAGTGTCTCTAGATGAGCCAGAAAATCAGCAAGCAGATGCTGGCCATGCCAATGAACAAAAAAGAATAGAGGGCTGTTTGCTATCAAACAATCCAAAGGAAAAAATATCAAGAAATGAAAAGTGTCCTGCGACAGGTAAAAAATTTAAACAGTGTTGTGGATCTTTAATTTAATAACCAAACAAGAACCCCTAGGGCCAAAACTCCAAGGGAAATACTAATTTTTTTATTTTTAATGAATTTTTCTTTGGAAAAATTTAATACGCTGTCATGATCAAAAACACTAACCTCTTCCGGAAGTTTAGATCCAATAGATAAAAATTTATTCTTTCTATCTTCAATAATTTCATTGGAGCTTTTATTAGAAAAGGATCTGAGATTTGTTATTAAGCTTTGTTTAATAAAATTGGAGGCCTCTTCCGGATTACGATGAGCGCCTCCCAAGGGCTCCTTAATAACTTCGTCTATAATTTCATTCTTAAATAAACTTTGAGCTGTTATCTGCATGGACTCTGCTGCTTCTTTAGATTTTGATGCATCTTTCCACAAAATAGAAGCACACCCTTCTGGAGAGATAACAGAATAGATGGCATGCTCTAACATCAAAACTTTATTTGAAGTGGCTAAAGCTATTGCCCCACCTGAACCACCCTCTCCTATAACTACAGATATAATTGGCTGTGAGATTGATAGGCAACATTCAATAGATTTTGCTATGGCCTCAGCTTGGCCTCGTTCTTCCGCTCCTTTTCCTGGGTATGCACCTGGAGTATCAATAAAAGTAATAACTGGAATTTTGAATTTCTCAGCAAGCTTCATTAGCCTAATGCATTTTCTGTATCCTTCCGGTCTCATCATTCCAAAATTTCTTTTGAGCCTGCTTTCGGTATCACTTCCTTTTTCCTGAGCCAAAATCAAAACTGACTGATCGTCTAATTTTGCAAATCCGGCAATGATAGCCTCATCTTCGCCAAATAACCTGTCTCCAGATATGGGCTGAAAATTACTAAAAATATTTTTAATATAAAATTCTGATCTTGGTCTGCTGGCGTGTCTGGCGACTTTGGTTTTTTGCCAACCATCTAGATTCAAATAAATTTCATTTATTTTTTTATCAATTTCAGATTCAATATTTTGAATCTCTTCGTTTTTCAAAGATGAAAGCCCATCGTTCTCAAATGGATTTTTTAAAGTATCTATTTGGATGTCGAGATTTTCTAGTTCTTTTTCAAAATCTAAGTACTGCATTGTTTTATAAAATCGGTTTATCTATATGCTTTAAAATTAACACAATATATGCGTGATATAAAATAACAATTAATTTTCCATATAAATTTAACAGATGTGCCTAATTTACAGGCAATTTTAAATAAATTGACATTTGTTTTTTTTAGTCCATTTTAGCCGTTCTAAAAAAATGAGCTCAAAAAGCATTAGCGTAGAAAAATCAAAAATTAACGAAGAATTGTATAATTTCGTTAACAATGAAATAATTCCTGGAACAGGACTGGATCCAAATAAATTTTGGAAGGGCTTTATTGATTCTGCTAATTTATTGGCAATAAAAAATAAGGCACTGCTAGCCAAAAGAGACAGTACGCAAAAAAAAATTGATTCTTGGCATTCTGCTAACAAGGACAATTTTAGCCTCGAAAGTTATAAAAACTTTTTACAAGAAATTGATTACATAGTTGAAGAGCAAGAAGATTTTAAAATAGAAACTGAAAATGCAGATGACGAAATTTCTAAAATAGCAGGACCGCAACTTGTTGTGCCTGTAGATAATGCTAGATATGCATTAAATGCTGCTAACGCTAGATGGGGAAGTCTTTATGATGCGTTTTATGGAACTGATGTTGTTGCTGACGACAACGGTTGTGAAAAAACAAAATCTTACAATCCAAAAAGAGGCGCGAAAGTAATAGAAAAAGGTAGAGTATTTTTAAACCAAATTCTTGCTCTAGAAAAAGGAGACTGGAATGAAGCAGCAAGTTTTTCTGTTGAAAAAGGAAATCTAACTATACATTTATCAGACAAGTCTAAAACAAATCTAAAAAATAAAGAAAAATTTATTGGCTACAGTGGAACCAAAGAAAATCCAGATAAAATTCTCTTAAAAAATAATTACCTACATTTGGAGATCAATATTGATGCGAAACATGTCATTGGAAAAGACGACAAGGCAAATATTAGCGACATAATAATTGAATCCGCAATCTCGACGATAATGGATTTGGAAGATTCAGTAGCCGCAGTTGATGCTGGGGACAAAATTAGATGCTATCGCAATTGGCTTGGAATTATGACGGGAGATCTTCAAGCTGAAATGTCAAAAAATGGAAAAAAATTCTTTAGAAAGCTCAATAGCAATAGAGAATATTTGGATGGCAAAGACAAAAAAATTAGTCTTCACGGAAGATCGTTGATCCTAGTAAGAAACGTAGGTCACTTAATGACAAATTCTTCAGTTATTTTAGACGATGGATCAGAAATTCCAGAAGGAATCATGGATGCCTTTATTACTGTTCTTTGTGCCATGCATGATTTTAAAAATAAATTAAACTCAAGAACTGGCTCTGTTTATATTGTTAAACCTAAAATGCATGGTCCTGAGGAAGTTGCCTTTGCTGATGAAATTTTTTCAAATGTTGAGCAGGTTCTAGAACTAAAACCCAATACAATTAAAATGGGTATTATGGACGAAGAAAGAAGAACAACCGTTAATTTAAAAGAGTGCATTAGACAGGTTAAAAAAAGAATAGTTTTTATTAACACTGGTTTCTTGGACAGAACTGGTGATGAAATGCATACATCGTTTCATGCTGGGCCAATGATTTTCAAAGGTGAAATGAAAAAATCTAATTGGTTATCAGCTTACGAAAATTGGAATGTAGACATAGGATTATCTTGTGGTTTTTCTGGTAAAGCGCAAATTGGTAAAGGAATGTGGGCTATGCCAGATAAAATGAAAGATATGTTAGATCAAAAAGCGGGTCACCCAATTGCTGGAGCTAATTGTGCTTGGGTTCCTTCGCCTACAGCAGCAACATTGCATGCAACACACTACCATAAGATAAATGTATTTGAGAGACAGAAAGAATTGCTATCAAGAGACAAGGCAAATATTAATGATATTCTGACTATTCCAATGGCGGATAGGCCCAATTGGTCAAAAGAAGAGATTAACAAAGAAATTGAAAATAATGCGCAAGGTATTCTTGGCTATGTTGTTAGATGGATTGATCAAGGAGTTGGCTGCTCAAAAGTTCCAGATATTAACAACATTGGTTTAATGGAAGACAGGGCAACCTTGAGAATATCATCTCAACATATTGCAAATTGGTTACACCATGAAATTACTACTAAAGAAAAAGTTTTGGAAATAATGAAAAAAATGGCAAAGACCGTAGATGGCCAAAACAATTCTGACCCAAGCTATGTTCCTATGTCAAATAACTTTGAAAATTCAATATCTTTTAAAGCTGCTTGTGAGTTGGTATTTGAAGGAAAAAATCAACCTTCCGGCTATACGGAGCCCATTTTACATCTAAGAAGATTAGAAAAAAAATCGGCTTAAGAACTAACTTGCCAATAGTTCGTATTTAATAAAATCTTTTTTAATTGCGTCAAATCCTAATCGTTCCAATATTTTAACAATTACAAGAAAATCCCTAACATACTCTTTGGTGCTACTAAGATTTTTAACTAATTGCAAAACTTCAAGTGTAGCTTTGTTGTTATCTTTCTTATCCAGCATGTTGTAAATTTTATTGGGAATGTAAATATCGTCAGAATTTGCAAATTTTCTTAACCCGCTAGGTAAATAAGATTTTTTTTGAGAGAGCAAACTGATCATGGCTCTGTCCTTAGGTGTAATTTGATATTTTTTATCATCAGTTAAATTAGAAAATTTTTCTAATAATTTTTTTTGTTTGTCATTAGATTTTTCGTCCACTAATAAAAGGGCCGCATCTGACTGGTACAAATACTTGTCATTTGTTGTTAAGTTAGATTTCTTTTTCTTCAAACTTTCTGAATATTTGGCAATTTCTTCTATTGCATCTTTTGTTAAATATTTTTGCTCAATATTTGTGACTAACTGAAAATATATGGTATCGCTTAGATTAAAAAAGTTACTTTTTTTATAGCTATTTCTTAACTCTAAAATAAATAGTAGTTTTTGTTGCTGATCTCTCGTTAAAAGCATTGCCTGATATAATAAAGCCCTACCCTTGGCGATATGGTATTTTGAATAAGCCTCATTGGGGTTAAGCAAGTCCTCAATGCCAAAAACTATTTTTTTATAAATAGGGAAAAGTTTTTCTGTTTGAAAAATTTCGAGATTGGATCCCTCTTCTAAAAACTGAACTAACGCGAAATCTTCTTCTGTTGAAAATTCTTTTTTATTATCCTTGCTGTCCGAAAGCACTTTTTTAGCAAAAGGGCTATTGAAAAAATATTTTGTTTTATTCAAATCTCCCTTAAAAACAGAGTGGCTAGGATTGAATTCTGGATCAGATAAAAAGGATAGGTGGATGTTTAACAGGGTGTCTGTTTTGCTGTCTCCCTGTTTAGACAAAAACATACCAAGCAAATAATTTATTTTTTGAATAAAAAAATCATCCTTAAATCCATTTTCTCTAATAAGCTCAAGATTGGCTAAAGCTTTTTTATTTTCTTTAGACTTGATCAGGCAAAATATTTTAATTTTTTGTAAATCAAAATTCTTTATTTCAGCTCCTAAATTTTTTGCATATTTGCAGGCCTTGTCAATTTGGTTAGATGAAAAATTGTTATTAATTAAAAAATCTAGCAATTGTTCGTTATTTAAAAGAAGGTTGTTTTGATCAATGACAGAATCGATTAATTTAACATCTTTGCTATGAGCTAGAAAAGCACTTACAAAATTTAAGTATGCCAAACCCTTATCGTCAAAGTTGGATAAATTAGTTTTACTAAAAAATATTTTAGATATGAGCTGATTTGTAACGATGGTATTATTTCCTTCTAACATTGATTTTTGAAAGTTGCTAAAATCATCTGCCGGAATGCTGTTCCAAAAATTCACCGGTATATTGGTGGTGCCAGGATCGTAAATACCAAAAATAACTTCTCTATTACTTTCTTCTATCGCGGATTGACTGATGTTAGAAATCTGTAGCTCTGCTTTTGGAATTTGGTTAATCGTTGTAGGTGGCAACTCATTCTGGATTTGAGTTTCCAAATTTTTATTGCTTTCGATCTCTTTGATAGTCTTAGACTGCTGCCAAATATCTTTAATCTCTGACAAGGAAGGATGCACAAACAAAATGGTGCAGAAAAGAACGCTAAATATTAGTTTATTTAACAACTTCCAAAATATTTTCATTAGGCAGTTTTTTTTCAACTTGTTTTGATGTGGGGGATATGTCTAAAGAATTTACGGCAATCATCACTCCTAATATGAGTGAAAAAATCAAAAGAATTGTCCAAACAGGTTTATTTTTAAACATTGATGAAATTAGTATATAAAAATTTAAGTCTAAAATATGTTAATAATTTATATAATATTAAAGATCAATGACTAATACCATCGTTTTAACGGGCATGATGGGGTCTGGAAAAACCTCTGTGGGCAAAGAACTGGCGAGCAGTCTTGGCATTAAATTTTTTGATATCGATAAAGAAATTGAAAAAAAACTAGACATGAAAATTAAAGATATTTTTAAAATAAAAGGGGAAAATTACTTTAGGAAAATTGAAGAAAAAATATGTAACGACTTAATCGACGGTGAGAAAAAAGTAATTGCTTTAGGTGGTGGCGCCTTTTTAAACAATAAAGTTAGACAAATCGTACTAAAAAAATCACTGTCTGTCTGGATTGATGTAAATATCAAAACTCTGGTTCGAAGAATAAAGCTGTCAAAAAATATAAGGCCAATGCTAAATTATGAAAAATTAGAAGATTCTGTTAAAAACATTCTAAAAGAACGGGCTCCTATTTATAAACTTGCAATGATAAGAATTGAAGCCAGTGAAATGAATAAAAAAAAAGCTGCTAACGAAATAAGAAAATATTTATGAAGTTTTTAAAGAATATTAAAATACAATTAAAGAATAATAGCTACCCCATCATAATTGGCAAAAATGTTTTAAAAAAATTTAATACATTTTATTCACAATACTGCAAAAACTCAAAAAAAATATTATTTGTAAGCAATGCCCAGATTCCAACCAAATACATAAAAACCATCAGGTCATCTATGTCCCGAACAACAGAAAATTATTTTCTAACTATTCCGTCTGGAGAAAAAAATAAAAATTTATCTGAGGTGAATAAGGTTTTGGAATTTTTAACTAAAAATAATTTTGATAGAAATGACACAGTTGTTGCATTGGGTGGTGGTGTCGTTGGTGACGTAATAGGATTTGCCGCTAGCATTTTCAAAAGAGGAATTAGATTTGTTCAAGTTCCCACAACACTTTTAGCTCAGGTCGATTCTTCTGTCGGAGGCAAAACCGGAGTTAACAATAGTTATGGAAAAAATTTAATTGGAACTTTCTATCATCCAAAGTTTGTATTGATTGATATTGAGGTTTTAAATTCCCTTCCAAAAAGAGAAATGATTTCTGGCTTTGCTGAAATATTAAAATATTCCCTTATCATGAATAGAAAATTTTTCTTTTGGCTGTGTGATCGTGGCCATGAAATAATTAATCGCTCGAATGACGAGGCAACACTCAAGGCAATTGAAATTAGCTGTAGAAGCAAGTCTATTGTGGTCGGAAAAGATGAAAAAGAGAGAGGCTTGAGAGCTATACTTAATTTTGGCCATACTCTTGGGCACGCTTTGGAATCGCATTTAAAATATTCATCACAACTTAATCATGGAGAAGCCGTAATTATCGGTATGATGGCTGCTAGTAAAGTATCGACTAAGCTGGGGTTTCTAAGCAAAGCAGAACTGAAAAAAATAAATAATTTGTATGCTGACCTTAATCTTAACCACTCTATTAAAAAATATTTACATTTAAGGCAGCTTTTAAATTTTTCCAAAATAATGAGGAAGGATAAAAAAAATAATTCTAATCGAATAAATCTAATCTTGCTTAAAAAAATTGGTAAAGCACTTATTTACAAAACAACATTAGAAAAAACATTAATACCTCTCATAAGAAACGAACTGATTAATGCCTGAAGATCTTCTTGCATCTATTTTAATTGTTATTTTTTTGCTTTTGTTATCAGGTCTGCTTTCTGGATCCGAAACCTCAATCACCTCGGTTTCTAAAAGCAAAATTCATAAACTGGCGATCCGAGGTGACAAGAGAGCCCAACAATTGCTTCATTTAATCAAAAATAAGAGTGATTTTATTAGTTCGCTACTAATAGGAAATAATTTTGTGAATATTTTAGCTTCTGTTTTGGCGACAGCAATTCTAATTAAATATTACGGGGACAAGGGAATTCTTTACTCGACAATCTTAATGTCTTTATTGATTGTAATATTTTCTGAAGTGTTACCAAAAAGTTATGCATTAATAAGACCGGATAGGTTTGCTTTAGCGATGTCAAAATATTTAATTGTTTTTTCCAAAATCATCACTCCCATTATGCTGCTTGTCAAAGCAATCAACTGGTCTTTTTTTAAAATTATGAGAATTGATCTGGAAAACAAAGCAACCTCAAAAACTGCTCGCGAGGATATTAGAAATATTATCAATATGCATGAAGACGAGGGTAGATTGCTAAAGGATGAGGGAGATATGCTTAATGCGATTTTGGATTTAAAAGAAATCACTGTAGAAAAAATTATGACCCACAGAAAAAATATTTACTCGATAGATTTAAATAATAAAAATGAGTTTTTCCCAAGAATTTCCAAAAGTTCATTCAGCAGAATTCCTGTGTGGAAAGAAAATCCCAATAATATCTTAGGATTAATTCATGCTAAGAATGTTCTCACTAACTTAAATGACCAAGGTCAGTTAGATATTGCAAAAATTAAAGAGAATTTAATAAAACCGTGGTTCGTTCCAGAAACAACTAAGGCAAAAGATCAGTTGAACGAATTTATTCAAAGAAAAGAAAAGCTTGCTTTTGTGGTTGATGAATATGGAGAGCTAATGGGCTTGATTTCCATGGAAGATATTATTGAAGAAATTGTAGGAAATATATTTGATGAAAAAGATTTTTCAACTATTGGCATAAGAAAAATTGACATCAACACTTATAGAATTAGGGGTGATGTTAACATTCGAGATATTAACAGAGAATTAGATATCCAAATTCCAGACACTTTTTACTCAACTATTGCAGGATATATAATTCATGAAACTGAATCTTTTCCTGATGTTGGGCAGATCTTTTCTTTTGGCGATATTCGTTATGAAATTGTTAATAAAAATAAAAATCAAATTACCCAAATCAAAATGGTTTTACCAAAAAAAGACTCTATTCATTAATTAAAATTTCCAAAGAATGAATAAACTGAATCATTTCTTCTTTTAGCTCTGCGTAAATTTTTTTGTGTATTTGAATGCGACTCAATCCTTGCATTTCCTTGTACGACACGATCAATTGAAAATGGCTATTGCCATTCTTGGGTGAAGAGCTGTGATGCTGGTGCAGATGAGAATTGTTAATAACCTCAACGTCTTGAAGGCCAAGATTGGTCTGAATTTTTTTTTTTATAAAAGAAGCAAGATTTTTTTCCATATTTATTTAATTTATTATAGTATCAATTTTTAATCGTTATGAAAAAAAATTGTGAAAAATTTCAATGCAAAGAAAGGGCTTTTAAACAAGTTCTAATCAAAGATAAAAAAAATAAAGAATACCACTGGTATTGCCTTGATCATCATCAAGAGCATATTAATAAGGAAAAATTAGAGTGCGATTGGGATGATTGCAAAGTCACTGGAGAATTTAAAGCTCCTAGCAAAGATGCCGATACTTTTCTCTGGTTCTGCGAAGATCATATAAAAATTTACAATCAAAAATGGGATTTTTTTGACGGCATGTCCCAATCGCAAATTGAAAATTTTATGTATGACGATCTCACTTTTCATAAGAAGACACAAAAATTCGGAAACAAAGACACTTTTTTTCAAAAATTATGGAACAATGCCATTGAAGATGAGCTGCTTTTTTTCAATAAATTTAAAAGTTCAACTTCATACACTGGAGACAAATATAACCACACGCAAGTCCTGGCTTTAAAGAAAATGGAATTAAACTCCGAAGTAAATTGGAGCGATATTCGGGTACAATTTAAAAAACTTGTCAAAAAATATCATCCTGATATTAATGCTGGCAACAAAAAATACGAAGAAAAACTAAAAGAAATTACACTAGCATACGCATTTTTAAACAATTCTATTAACAAAAACACTGAGGTTGCATGAGCACTACATCCACATTTGAAAATAAACCTGACATTAGAATATCAGTTAAAGAAGTTTTTGGTATTGATACCAATATCACTGTAGAGGCCTTCTCTAAAACAAACGAGTATGTTCCAGATATAGACAATAACTATATTTTTGACAAAGAAACTACTTTAGCGATCTTGGCTGGATTTTCACACAACCGAAGAGTTCTCATTCAGGGTTTCCACGGAACTGGAAAATCAACTCACATAGAGCAAGTAGCTGCAAGATTAAATTGGCCTTGTGTTCGCGTAAACCTAGATAGCCACATCAGTAGAATTGATTTAATTGGAAAAGACGCAATTGTCATCAAAGACAATAAGCAAATAACAGAATTCAAAGAAGGTGTTTTGCCATGGTCTCTTCAAAATCCAGTTGCTTTAGTTTTTGATGAGTATGATGCTGGAAGACCGGATGTTATGTTTGTTATCCAAAGAGTGCTGGAAAGCGATGGAAAATTTACTCTTCTTGATAAAAATAAAGTTATTAAACAGCATGCTTGTTTTAGACTGTTTGCCACAACCAATACTATTGGATTAGGAGACACGAGTGGGCTCTACCATGGGACTCAACAAATAAACCAAGGGCAAATGGATAGGTGGAACATTGTTGCAACTCTTAATTATCTAAAGCCCGAAAAAGAAGAGGAAATTGTTTTATCAAAATGCAAGTTCTTAAATAATGCTGACGGTAAAAAACTAGTAAACAATATGGTCAAAGTAGCAAATCTAACCAGAAAAGGTTTTGCAAATGGTGATATATCAACTGTAATGAGCCCAAGAACAGTCATTACCTGGTCAGAAAACTACAATATATTTAAAGACTTGAAGCACTCATTTAAAGTTTCTTTTTTAAATAAATGTGATGAACTAGAAAGATCAATCGTTGCAGAATATTACCAAAGATGTTTTGGAAATGAGATTAACTCCTCTTCTACTGAAAAATCAGTAGGAAAAAATAATGGACAATAAACAAGCTCTAGAAAATTTCAAGAACGCAGTATTTTCAACCGCAAAAGCAATAGCAAGAAAGACAATTGCTCTCGAAGACAATCAGCAAGCAGCCAGGGTCCATATACCAAAAATTATTTCTATAGATAATGCTGACGAAATGTTGGAAGCCAGAGCCACTGCAGATTCTGAGGCGCTTCGCATTAGGTACAATGATGAGGATATTTCCAAGAAAAATGAGCCGAGGGGAACGGTAAGCAAAAGTCTCTACAAAATTGCAGAAAAAATTAGGTATGAAAAAATTGGATCCGATCAATATTTGGGCATTCAGAACAATTTAAATAATTTCTACAAGAAAAAACTTTTACATAGCGATGTTCATTCTCAAAATTTTATAGCGGATGCTTTTGAAACATATCTAAGAAGAAATATGATGAATCTTCAAGTCGATGAAAGCAAAAAACAAGATTTTAAACGATGGGATGATTTGTTTGATAAAAAAATATTAAACAAGCTCAAAGATTTAAATACATCCATAGGTAATCAGCAGCAATATACTGCCTTGGTCAATTCTATTATTCAAGAATTGGAAATTAACGATCAAAAAAATGAACCTGAAAATTTAGAAAATCAAAACGACGACGAAAATAATAGCGATAACCAAAATCAGCAAGCATCTACGGAAGAAGAAAATCAGCAATCCAAAAATCAAGAATTTGATATGGATAATATTGTTCCTGAAATTGAATTTGATCCTAGTCAAAGTGATCAGGAAATGATGCTAGAAGACAGTGATGATGAAAACCTTCCTCAAGGTCAAAGGCAGCCACTAAAAGATGGAGATCCCAGAAAATACTCTGTTTTTACAAATCAGTTCGACAAAATTATTGATGCTAAAGATTTAATTACCGAAGAAGAAATTAGAAAATTAAGAAGCAACTTAGATCTGCAGCTATCAAGTCTGCAAAATTTTATATCTCGATTGGCAAATAAACTGCAAAGAAAATTATTGGCAAAACAAAATAGATCTTGGAGTTTCGATTTGGAAGAGGGAATTTTGGATGCCTCTAAGTTACCAAGGGTAGTTATGGATCCTTTTAATTCTCTTTCTTACAAAAAAGAAAAGGATGTCGACTTCAAAGATACGGTAGTAACCTTATTGATAGACAATTCTGGATCTATGAGAGGAAGACCCATAACTATAGCTGCAATCTGTGCTGATATTTTATCAAGAACTTTAGAGCGCTGCTCTGTGAAGGTGGAGGTTCTTGGATTTACTACATTAAATTGGAAAGGTGGAAAAAGCAGAGAACTTTGGATGAGAAATAAAAAAAATAATCCTGGCAGACTAAATGACCTATGCCATATCATTTACAAATCTGCTGATACGCCCTGGAGAAGGGCAAAAAATAATTTGGGCCTAATGTTGAAAGAAGGAATCTTAAAAGAAAACATTGATGGGGAAGCAATATTATGGGCTTTTAATAGACTAAAAAAAAGAAAAGAAGAAAGAAAAATTATTATGGTTATTTCTGATGGAGCCCCAGTTGATGACTCGACCCTATCGGTTAATTCAGGAAATTATTTAGAACAGCATTTAAAAAAGGTTGTAAAATGGGTTGAGGAAAGTAAAGACATTGAAATTAATGCTATCGGTATTGGCCATGATGTTTCTAGCTATTATAAACAGGCAATTAAAATTGCTGATGTTCAAGAATTAGGTGATGCGATGGTTGATAGATTAGTTGAGCTATTTTCAGCTGATGGAAGAACGCTTACCCGCTAATAAATTTGCAATAATAATTCTAAAAGGAATTAGCATAATAATTGCTAATAACATTTTCACACTAAAGTCTCCCAGTCCAAGAGTAACCCACGGAACGTCTGTTCCGTAGAATGCAATTGAAAAAAATAATACTGTATCAGTTACGGATGAGAAGAAAGAAGAAACAAAAGGAGGAACAAACCAGCGCTTATTATTTCTTAACTTATCAAAAATTTTAGCGTCCATCATTTGAGCTATTAAAAAAGCAGTTCCGGAAGCAATTACAATTCGAATACCGATTAAATCGATTGGACTTAAAGTAAAAAAATAAGAAACAACAACACCCCAAACAAATCCTATAAAAATTACTTTTCTAGTAAATGGAAAGCCGTAGATACGATTAGCTACGTCCGTAACCAAAAATGCAACTGGGTAAGTAAATGCGCCCCAAGTTAAAATGCTGTCTAATTGAAAATATTTAAAAGGGAACTGAACCAAATAATTAGATGCCAATACAATCAGCATCATTAAAAGAATAAAGGGTATAATTTTTAGATTTTTCAGATACCTAAAGAGATTTGGCCATTATCTCTTTTTTTATTTTTCTTACTCTTAAAGCTAATTTTTTATTTTTAGCCCTAATTAAGAATTCATCTATTCCGCCTCTATAATCTACTGCTTTTAAAGCTCTTGTAGAAATTTTGAATCTGATATTTTTATTAAGAACTTCGCTTCTTAAAGTAACTTTTTTAATATTAGGATAAAATTTTCTTTTTGTTTTGTTATTTGCATGACTAACCGTGTGACCACTCATAGGTCTTTTCCCAGTCAATTCACATAAATTTGCCATAAGCTTCTCCGGCAAGGGGTATATTTTGATAAGGTTTTCTGGTCAAGCCATTATTTTGCAAATTTGACATTTAACTACTTGAAGAATATTGCCTTATTAAGGAGTTTTCTTTTAATTAATGCTACAAGTTTATTTGCCCATTGCTGATGTTTCTATCAATATAGCAACACTTCTAATTATCAGTGTAGTTGTTGGTTTTTTTGCAGGATTGCTTGGTATTGGAGGTGGATTTTTAATCACTCCTATTTTAATCTTTTTGGGAATACCCCCCATCTATGCGGTTGCAAATGGAGCAAATAATATTTTAGCTGCATCCGTTTCTGGAACACTGGCCCATTGGTTTAAGGACCAGCTAGATATCAAAATGGGTTTGTTAATTTTGTCTGGGGGACTGTTTGGCTCTATTGGTGGAATGATAATGTTTAAGTTTTTTCTATCGCAAGGTTCCCTCAATAATATTATTTCGATAATGTATTGTGTTTTATTGAGCGGCATTGGAATATCGATGCTAATTGAGAGCTTAATTGAGATTAGAAGAATTCAATTAAATCGTTTTATCCGAACAAAATTACATAAGCACTATTGGTTGCACAATCTTCCGTTCAAGATGAGAATAAGAAAATCCAAATTATATATTAGCATCATTCCTCCTATTTTTTTTGGAATGGTTGTGGGAATTCTTTCTTCCATGATGGGTGTTGGTGGTGGATTTTTACTTGTGCCAATTATGATTTATGTTTTGGGGATGCCAGCAAGACTGGTTCCTGGAACTTCTCTTTTTGTAATGATTTTTATTATGGCAATTGTTACTTTGCTGCACGCCCTAACTAATAATACTATAGATATTTATCTGGTTCTTATTTTGGTAGTAGGTTCCGTTATTGGAGCTCAATTTGGAACTAAAATAAGTGGTCGACTAAAAAGTGAAGAATTGAGAGCAATGATGTCGATACTAGTATTAGTTTTTGGTTTTAAATTTGGATATGACTTGCTATTTCACAAAATCATACCAACCGTCAACATCACCTCTGTACCTCGCTCCTCTGCTGAGCTAAATTTCATTACTGAGTTTATTATAAATCTTTCTCAAAACTTTTCTGTAGTCTATGCTATCAGCTGTGTATTTTTAGCCGTTGTTATTGGAATAATTGCAGCCTACGGATTTAAAAGATTTATTTAATGGGCCCTAATAAAATTATTCATGTGTTAGGCTACTCTGGCTTAATTCCATTTTATCTTTTTTCAATTATGACAGCCCTTGAGGGCTATAATTTTTTTATTGATATATTCTTTTTGTACTCTGCAATTATTCTTTGTTTTTTATCTGGATCTTTATGGATGAAATTAATTGCACTTCCCAAGCAAGCAGAAAATACTTTTTTCAAATTCTTGTCTGTTGGATTTCCTCTTATTGTTATGTCGACAGAGCTATTTGTGACCTACGCTCTAAAAACATTCGTTTATATGATGATTTATGTGCTCATTTATATATGCGATAAAAAAACTACTAAAAATACCTTGCTTGATTATATGAGAATGAGGTTTTTTCTTACTGGAAACGTTCTTTTAACTCATTTAATTCTGTTATACGCAATCTTTACCCACGGCATCTTCTAAGGTTTCATAACCTTCTAATTCCAATAGATCTTCTAATTCCTCATTGATTTTATTAGCAACATAAGGACCTTCATAAACTAGGGATGTATAAAGCTGCAATAAGGATGCGCCGGATTTAATTTTTGCAAAAGCAGATTTTCCGTCGTGAACTCCTCCTGCGCCAATAATTGGTATTTTGTTTTTTAATATTTTGTAAAATTGCTTGATAATTAAATTAGACGATTGCTCTAATGGCTCACCCGAAAGACCTCCTATTTCATTTTTATTTTTATTAATCAGGCTGCTATCTCTGTTAATCGTAGTGTTGGTCAATATCACTCCATCAATTTTTTTATCCAGCACAATGGCTGCAAGTTCTGAAATATTTTTTTCACTGATATCTGGTGAAATTTTAAGAAGAATGCGAGTTGTGTTGTTTAGTTCTTTTTGTTTTGATTTAATCGAACTCAATAGCTCTTCTATTTTGCTTTTTTCATGGAGGTCCCTAAGATTTGGAGTGTTGGGTGAAGATATGTTAATGCAAACATAATCACATACATCGCAAAAGAGCTCCAAACACTTCAGGTAGTCCTCAATCTTAGATTCGCTATCTTTATTAGGGCCAATATTAACGCCCAATATTCCATTGGGTTTGTTGTTATCTATGGCTGTTTTAACTTGAAGCATCCCAACACCTGGAAAGCCGAGTCTATTAATGATTGCTTTGTCCTCAGCCAATCGAAATACTCTTGGTTTTGGGTTTCCTGACTGTGGTAATGGCGTGACGGTTCCCACTTCTGCAAATCCAAACCCAAGTTTAAAAATAGAATTATAAATTTCTGCATTTTTATCAAATCCTGCTGCCAATCCTATGGGGTTGCTAAAGGTTTTTCCCAGCACATTTATTTCTAATTTTTTTGATATTTTACTTGTAAAAAGCTGTAGTGGTAAAAAGTTATTTTTTAAAAACTTAATGGCTAAACTATGAGAAAGTTCTGGATCTGCTTTTTTGAGCAGAGAACTTATAATTTCATACATCATTGATAACTAATTTCTATTTAACGATTTATTAATCAAGTCTATTGTTTCTTCCTTGCCAAAAAAACAAATAAAAGAACCCATGCGCGGTCCCTGTTCATCTCCAAAAACCACCTCATAAATAGCCTTAAACCAATTTCTTAGCTCTTCTTTTGGGTAATAATTTTTACCTACTGCAAAAACTATCGTCTGCATTTCTTCAGGGGTTAAACCTTCTGGCATTTTTTTTATTTCCTCATTCAATTCCAAAAGGGCTTTTTTCTCCTGTTCGTTTGCTGCTCTGTATTTTTTATTAATTTTAACATGATCATTAAAATAAGAGATGGCGTTCTTAATTAATCCTTCCAGTATAGGATGCTGAGATCTGTCAGTCTCAGATCTAAAATTTTTAACAAACTTCCACAAAACTTCCTCATTGGCAGCGTTACTTGCGCTTACTAAATTTAATAAAACACCAAAGGTAATAATGGTTTTTTCTTTTGGTGGATTGCCATTATGAATATGCCAAACAGGATTTCCCAACTGTTCTTTCATGGGCTGATCTTGGAACTTTTCCAAAAAGGACAAGTACTCATCTACTGCTTTAGGAATAACTTGTGGATACAATTTCTTAGCTCGTTGTGGATTTTGATACATATAAAGAGACAGGCTTTCTGGACTTGCGTACTTTAACCAATCCTCAATAGAGATTCCGTTTCCTTTGGATTTGGAAATTTTTTCTCCTTTTTCATCTAAAAATAATTCATAGTAAAATCCATTGGGAGGAGTCTGTCCAAGAATCTTGCAAATTTGCTGTGATAACTCTGCGCTCGGAATCAGGTCTTTTCCATACATCTCAAAATCAACTTCTAGTGCGTGCCATCTCATAGCCCAGTCTACTTTCCATTGAAGCTTGCAATTACCACCTGTTACTTTTGTTTTAAATTTTTTTCCGTTACTCTCGTAAACGATCTCATGATTCTGAAGATCTCTTTCTAGAATTGCCACCTCCAATACTCTTCCTGTTTCGGGGCAGACTGGCAAAAATGGACTATAAGATTTTTTTCTTTCCTCTCCAAGAGTTGGCAAAACTACGTTCATTATTTGATCGTATTTGCTAAGAACAAGTTTTAAAGCTTCATCAAAAATACCTGACTTATACAAGGTGGTGGAGCTTTTGAATTCATAATTAAAATTAAACTGGTCTAAAAAACTTTTCAGCATTTCGTTATTGTGCTCACCAAAGCTATTAAATTTTCCAAATGGGTCTGGGACACTAGTTAGTGGCTTATGAAGATTGTCTTCTAATACTTTTTTATTAGAAATATTTTCAGGAACTTTTCTTAGTCCATCCATATCATCCGAAAAAGTAAATAGCTTAACTGGAATATCGGAAATTTTTTGGAATGCTTGAATGACCATGGTGGTTCTACACACTTCTCCAAATGTTCCTATGTGTGGCAATCCACTTGGGCCATATCCCGTTTGAAACAAAGCATAGCCCTTTTTTTCAAAAAGTTTTTTTCTTTTTTTTAAAAGTTCTCTTGCTTCAACAAATGGCCAGGCTTTTGATTCTAAATACTCGTTATCAATCATGTTAAGAAATTCATTCCTTATAACTCAAAAACTAAATTTTTGTCATGTATTTTCCTTATGAATCATCATTTGTTTTAAAAACGAATTAATATATTTTTGGATTCGTTAGCAAAATTATGAAAGATGGAACAAAAACAGTTTTTTTAGTTATTGGTGCTTTGCTTATTATTTTAGGGCTATCTATGCTTATTCCCTATTTCGTGGAAATAACCATTGGCGACAAATCTCACAATTTTTTATTTTGGTCAATTTTTTCAATATTCATTGGTTATCTTTTATTGATCACCAACCAAACAGAACAAAAGAATCTAAATATTAAGCAGGCTTTTATGATGACGTCACTTTCCTGGATTGCGATCACTTTATTTGCAAGCTTTCCACTAATGTTTTCCTCTTTAAAATTATCTTTTACCGATGCTTTTTTTGAATCTATGTCAGGTATCACCACCACAGGCTCTACTATTTTGGATAATATTGAAGTTGCTTCAAAAGGTGTTTTGATTTGGAGGGCAATTCTACAATGGTTAGGTGGTATTGGAATTGTTGTTATGGCAATTACAGTTTTGCCTCTTTTAAATATTGGTGGAATGTCCTTGTTTAAATCCGAAGGTGCTGAATTCGAAAAAATACTACCAAGCTCAAAAGAAATTGCCCTAGTCTGTGCTAAAATTTATTTTATTTTAACTTTAGTTTGCGCACTTGGATTTTATTTTTTGGGAATGAATGTTTTTGATGCGGTGGCTCATTCATTTACAACTATTTCAACAGGCGGGTTCTCTACCCACACGCAATCTATGGGATATTTCGATTCTACAACGATTGAGATTGTTGCAATAGTTTTTATGATCTGTGGAAGTATTCCTTTCTTAAGTTATTTAAAGTTTATCAAGGGTGAGATATTTGTCTTTTATAAAGACCCTCAAATTAGAGGTTTTTTTACTTTTACCTTCTTCGCTTCTCTAATCATAGTTGCATACTCTTATTTTTTTGTTAAAGAATCTATTCCTCACAATATAAGAGAGTCTGTATTTAATGTGGTTTCCATTTTAACAGGAACAGGATTCACAACCGAAGATTTTGGTTCTTGGGGTAATTTTTCCTCCTTCTTTTTTATCATATTAATGTTTGTCGGTGGTTGTAGCGCATCTACAACATGTGGAATTAAAATATTTAGATTTCAAATATTAAATTTATTTATTAAAAAACAGATTAAACAAATTATTTACCCGAACGGGGTATTTCCCATGAAGTACCGAGGAGAGGCAATTGGTGATACCTTGTTAACTTCGGTGTTAACTTTTGTTTTTTTGTATATCTTTATATTTTTTATTTTAACTGCTCTTCTTTCTTTGTCAGGACTTAATTTTGTCACTGCAATTTCTGCGGCAGCAACTTCACTTTCCAATGTGGGACCTGGACTTGGGGAGGTAATTGGTCCGAACGGAAGTTTTAAATATCTACCTGATCTTACTAAGTGGTACTTGAGTTTCGGAATGTTGTTAGGCCGATTAGAATTTTTTACAGTTCTTGTTTTATTTCTTCCCTCTTTTTGGAGAAGTTAATCTAAACACCAGTCTATTATTGCTTTTTGACCATGAAGTCTGTTTTCGGCCTGTTGCCATACAACCGATTGCTTGCCATCTATAATATCAGCTGTAACTTCTTCTCCTCTGGCCGCTGGTAATACGTGCATGAAGATCGCGTCTTTTTTCGCAAAACTCATTAATTTTTTATTGGCTTGATAGGATTTCAGTGCCTTCTTTTTTTCCTTAACATTTACTTTGTCACCCATAGAAATCCATTTATCGCTCATAATACAATCAACATCTTTTGCTGCTTTTGTTGGATCTTTGAATATAACTATGTTTCCATTTTTAGAATTAGCCCAATCTAATGTTTTCTTCGAAGGCATATAGCCTTTTGGACATGAAATATTTAATTGAAAATCGAATTGTACTGCGGCTTCAATTGCAGAATTGGTTACATTATTACCGTCCCCGATCCAGGCAACTATGGCTCCTTTGATGGATCCTCTGTTTTCCTCAAAAGTAAGAACGTCACTAAGCAATTGGCATGGATGTGAATGATCCGTTAGACCATTAATTAAAGGGACTGTTAGTAAATTCGACAATTCAATCAAGGATTTGTGAGCAAAAGTTCTAAACATCACTATATCTGAAAAAGAAGAAATAACTTTTGCAGTATCCTCAATGCTCTCCTCCCCTTTGCCTAGGTGCATATCGTTGGAGTTCATAACAATTGTTTGTCCTCCCAATTGTCTCATTGCAAGGTCAAAAGAAAGCCTTGTTCTAGTTGATGGTTTTTCAAAAATCATTAGCAACAATTTGTCTTGTGCTGAACTTTTTTCACTCACTACTACTTTGCCCTTGGTAGAGCAATTCTTTTTTCTTCTTTTTGCTTCGTCAAGAATGCTTCTAAGTTCTTTTTTATCAATTTGACTAAGATCTAAAAAATGCTTCATACTATTTATAATTCTTACAAACTTGAGTTATTATTTTTATAGCCAAATCTATTTCAGATTTTTTAACTGTTAGTGGTGGCAATAATCTTATTACATTCTCGGCGGCTCTAATGGTCAAAAATTTATTATCCATCAATTTTTCTATGAACTTAGTTTGATCTTCAAAAAGTTGCAAGCCCACCAATAAACCAACCCCTCTTACATCTTTAATGATGCTTGGAAATTGTATTTGTATTTTTTTTAATTCAGAGTGAAAATACTTGGAAGTCTTAACAACATTTTGCAGAAATCCTTTTTTTAAAATCACATCGAGAACTGCATTGCCAACACTCATAGCTAAAGGGTTTCCACCGAAAGTAGAGCCATGTGTTCCTGGAACCATTCCAGAAGCAGCCTTCTTGCTCATCAAAACTGCGCCCATAGGAAAGCCACCACCAATTCCTTTTGCTATTGGCACAATATCTGGTTTTACATTAGCGTGCTCAAAGGCAAAAAACTTTCCCGTTCTACCTATTCCACATTGAACCTCATCAAGAATTAATAAAATTTTTTTCTCGTCACAAAGTTTTCTCAATCCTCTCAAACAGTGCCCTGGTATAACTTTAATGCCCCCTTCTCCCATTACGGTCTCAACCATAATGGCAGCGGTTTTTTTGGTGATTAATTTTTTTAATTTGTCATGATCGCCAAAATTAAAATGATCAAATCCCGCTACCTTGGGTCCAAAACCTTCGGTCATTTTTTTAGAACCGCTTGCAAAGATCGTGGCCAATGTTCTTCCATGAAATGAGTTTTTAATGCAGATAATTCTATTTTTTTGAGGTTGTCCGATTGAGTAAAAATATCTTCTTGCCACTTTGATTGCGGCTTCTGTTGCTTCTGCACCGCTATTTTGAAACAAGACATAATCTGCAAATGTATTTTGTTTTAATCTTTTAGCTAATTTTTCTCCCTCAGGAATTATAAAAGCATTGGATACATGCCATACTTTTTTTGACTGGTTGATTAAAGCTTTAGTAAGATATGGATTAGCGTGACCCAAAGAGTTCACTGCTATACCTTGAACAAAGTCCAAATATTTTTTCCCATTAGTTGAATATAAAAAAGAGCCAGAGCCTTTTTTAAAAGCAATTTTTTTTCTGTTATAAGTTTTAGCTAATGCGCTCATAATTGTATTAAAATTTTATTTTGTAACCTTTGTTAAATAGAAAATAACAACTGCACCAAGTGATAATATTAGTAATTATTAAAACAATCAATCCAACTGTTAACGATCCGTCTGAGGCTCCCAAAAAACCATATCTAAAACCATCTATCACATAAAAAAATGGATTGAGGCTACTAATGGTTTCAATGTAGATATTCAAGTTTTTAATAGAATAAAATGTTCCAGACAAAAAAGAAAGTGGGACAATAATAAAATTAGTAACAGCAGCCATATTGTCAAATTTCTCCGACCAAAGACCAGCTAGAAATCCAAGGCTGGCTAGCAAAGAGGATCCTAATAAACCATAAACAAAGATAATAAAAACATTATGAATGGGAACATCAATAAACATAATGCAAACTGCGGTAGAAGCAAAACCAACAACAAGTCCTCTGGTAATTCCTCCAGCTAACATTGCTACTGTCACTTCAATAGCTGATAATGGTGGGTACAAAAGATCGACAATATTGCCCTGCATTTTAGAAATCACCAAAGAGGAAGATGTGTTTGCAAAAGCATTCTGCATCATTTGCATAACAATCAATCCTGGTACTAAAAAAATTGTAAATTTGTGTCCGAGAACATCCGCTCTTCCATTTCCTACCGCCAAACTAAAAACTGCTAAAAAAAGAAAAAAAGTAACTACTGGAGACAAAATAGTTTGTATCCAGACATTAAAAAATCTTAACACTTCTTTGATATAAAGCGTGTAAAGACCAATCCAGTTTACCCTTCCAAATCTTCTGCTTCCAATTTTGTATTTTTGCTCAATTGTTGTCATGAAATATTCTAGTATCAATTAAAGTGATAAAAATGCACAAAAATGTGGATATAATTAGAATTTCTCTTAAAAGCTTGTAAAACATACATTTTTTAATCAACATCTTGTGTTTTATTTTCTTGTTTATCCAATATATAGTATTATAACCCTGGAAAATGGCTTGGACAGAAGAAAAAACAGAAGAATTAAAGAAACTTTGGGCAGAAGGACATACTGCTAGCCAAATTTCTAAAATGCTAGGTAGCGGAATTTCAAGAAATGCTGTCATTGGCAAATCTCACAGACTTAACCTTCAAGGTAGAGCTCAATCTAGAATGGTTTCGGCTCCAAAAATTAACAACCGATCTTTTAATGAAAATGGCGAACAAGGAGAAAAGAGACAAAGAAGATCCAAAGGTCTTAGGGCAATTGTTATTGAAAAAGATTTTGAACCAGAAAATCCTATTCCATTAGAAAAGCTAACTGACAAAGTGTGCAGATGGCCCATTGGTCATCCTGATGAAAAAGATTTTTACTTCTGCGGAAGGTCTTCTATGGAAAGTAGAGTATATTGCAAACTACATGTTATGCACGCTTACCAACCTAAAGGTTGGAGAGAAGACAGTAAGAATACGAACAACGCTCAACACGAAGAGCTTCCTGATTTTATCGCAAAAAAGATCAAAACAGCTTAGTTTCAAAAATCAGCTTTAATTTTCAACGCTTATTTGGGTTCGTTTGTCTCAGAGCCTATCTAAATCGAGCCGAACTATATTTAGAAAAATTTAAATTCACACCATCTTTTGAGATTATTTTAGCAATAATGCTTCCCGTAATCGCACCCAAAGTCCATCCTAAGTGATTATGACCAAAAGCATAAAATATATTACTAAAATTTTTAGACTCTCCAATAACCGGAACAAAATCAGGCAAGGTTGGTCTAAAACCTAACCAGCTATCGTAAGGATCTGGTAAATTGGAAATCATTTTTTTAGCTTCCCTTGTGATATATTCAATTCTTTTAGGACTAGGAGGGTTTTTTAATCCACCAAATTCTACTGTGCCCGCCGCACGAAGTCCTTGATCCATAGGGGACAAATAAACTCCTGAATCAAAAGAGCAGATGGGTCTTGTGATTAACTTGTCACTATCTTTAAAGTGAACATGGTAACCTCTTTCTGTTTCTAGGGGAATATCTTCACCCAACTGATCTGTAAATTGTTTTGAAAAAGCCCCGGCTGCAATTAACAACTGATCAAAAGCATACTCTTGACTATCTGATTTTAATTTTGAATGAACGATATGTTTAATATCGTCTCTAACAAAAGTGGCGCCGAGCTCTAAACATTTATTAAAAATTTTATCTGATATTTTTTTTGGATTTCTAGTGTGTAGCGCTGTTGGAAAAAAAACACCACCTTCATAAACTGGATTAAGATTCGGCTCCATGTCATGAACATCGCTTTTGCTAAGCAGAACTTGTTTTACTTTTAAATAATCTCGTAAACGAATAGATTCTTGAACTCTTTCGTTGTTTGCATCATTATAAATATAAATCACACCGGTGCGCTTTATAAGATCACTGGCTCCAATATCTAAAAAGATTTGTTCATACTCAGCAATTGAATGGACTAGTAGAGCATTCATTTTTTCTGCAGTAGCGACCATGGATTTTTGATTGCAGTTTTGCAGAAACCGAACTGCCCAAGGAATAATTGCCAATAAGTAATTGAATTTTATCGATAACGGAGAATAAGAGCTAAATAAATACCTGGGTAAATTTTTAAAAATAGAAGGTTGGTTTAGTCCTACTGCGCCATAATTAGAAAAAGATCCTGCATTGCCATAGGAGGCGCCACTTCCAGGCTCATTCTTGTCAAAAAAAGTAACCTCGTGTCCTTTCTTTAGAAGATGATAGCCAGAACAAAGGCCAACAATTCCCGCACCTATAATAGAAACCTTTTTTTTCATTTAAAAATATTCTTTATCATACTGTTTAGAAAATTAAACTTTTTGTAAATGTGTGACCGATTCTTTTCGCGTAGCGATATACACACCGAATGTAGCAATGCATAAACCGATCAGATCATAAGTGGTCAAGGTCTCTTCTACAAATAGCCAACCCATAACTGCTGATACAGGTGGAATTAAGAAAAACAAAGCAGAGGTTTTGCTAGCTGAACCTTTTTTAATTAAAAACATTAAAATAGTAAAAGCTCCAAAAGAAACTGCGATAATCTGCCAGGCCATAGCTAATACAAAAGAGGTAGTAAAATTAATAAAAGGACTTTCTAAAGAAAAAGAAAGAATTAAAAGAAAAATACTTGCGCTAAAAGATTGGTAAATATTATTCACTGAAAGAGGCATGTCCATGCTTAATTTTTTTTGCCACAAGGTTCCTGCAGTAATAGCTAATAGAGCAACACAAGAAGCGATGAGAGCAATCATCGGAAATGCTTCTAAAACATCGATTCCCAAAACTAATAAAGTTCCTCCAAATCCTAAAACAATTCCTATCCACTGCCTCCATGTAACTCTCTCTCCCAACAAAGGTCCTGCTAGCAATGAAGTGAGAATAGGCTGAAGGGTAACAATCAAAGCAACAATTCCTGCTGGCATTCCCTTTGAAAAAGCAAACCAACAACCACCGAGATAAATTCCGTGAAATAAAATACCAGTTGCCATAGCTTTACTCGTTTCAGCTATTGGATGAAATATTTTCTGCTTTGCAATTAAGGAATATAAAAAAAAACCAAATGTTACGATAGCAAAACGGAAACAAAGTGCGGCTATGGGAGAAGAATCTTCCACAATCACTTTTCCAGTAATAAAAGCAGAGGACCATAAAAATACAAAAATTAAAGGGAAAAATTTTAACATTAAAGTATTTTTACTTGGTTAATAAGTTTAGTTTATGAATTTAAAATATTGCTATATTTTTTGATTTTATAAGTGTTTTTAGAATAATCAATTTATAACTTTTAAAAGTTATTACAAAAAAAATTATCCATATAACTTTATAAAAATGACTCCGGTAAAAATCAACAATGAGGACAAGACTCCTAAAGTTCCTATTTTTTCTTTTAATATAAAAACACCATATAAAGACGCAAAGAGTATGCTTGCTTCTCTCAAAGATGCTACGCTTGCAACATTGGCAACACCAAACCCATATACGGCTGGAAAGTAAGAATATGATGCTAATACTGAAGATATGAAAATTTCTTTGTAATATTTTTTAAAAAAACTTAATTTTAAATTGTTATTTTTTAAAATAAAAATTGACAAAATATTAAAAACAATTCCATCAAATGCAAAATAATAAATAAGGTAAGTTATAGAATCTGAGAGCCTAGATCCAAGAGCATCATTGATTGTATATATTGCTATCATGAGAGCAACTAACAGTGAGTAAGTCAAACCTTTAAAATTAATTTTTTTAAATCTACTGTCTGCAAAAATTAATAGAAGAATACCAGAGCATAACACTAACACTGAAAAAACGTTCTTTACTGTTAATTGATCAGAAAAAAATATTGGCGTTATAAGCAATACTAACAACGAAGGTGTACCTCTGGCTAAAGGGTAGCCATAAGATAATTCTGAATGATCATACATGCGACACAAGAAAAATTTATAAAGACCATGAATTGCTAAAGCAAAAATCAAAAAAGGATATGCTTTTGAAGGAAGAGGATTAATAAAAAATAAAACAGGTATAAACAATAAGCTTGCAACAAGAGTAAATGCTCTTGTAAACAAAATCTTATCCGCAGACTGTTTTAAAAGAATGTTCCATGTTACGTGGGAAATAGCTCCGGATAAAATTGCAAAGAAAAGTATATTGTCCAAAAGATTTATAATTTCATAAATTCTTGTGCTTTATATAAACTTTCTAAATTTCCAATAAAGTTTTTTCCTCTTTCTCCGTCAAAAGCTTCCGATACTATCAAATCCCATTCGTTGGAGTTTCCAATATAACTTTTGGGATCTACAGAAATATCAATTGATTTAAAAAAATCCTTGAGAATCTCAGGACCCTTTTCTAAATCTGGTCCAAAAAGTGTTATAAAATTATTATCACAAGTTTTGTCTATTCCTATGATTGATTTAAGAACAACGGGCAAAGTAAAAGAGCAGGCAATACCATGCGGGACTCCGTATTTTAATGTAATAGGGTATGAAATATTGTGAGAAATTGCAGTTTTTGTATTTGAGAATGCTAACCCGGCATACATAGATCCCATTGTTAACATTTCTCTATATTTAATGTTCCTTGGTTCTTTTAAGACTAGCGGCAAGAACTTCATAATTATTTTAATTGCTTCGATAGCATAGATATTAGAAAGTGGGTTTGAATTGATATTCCATATGCTCTCAAAAGCGTGGGACATAGCATCCAATCCAGGCTCGAGTGTAATTTTTTTAGGCAATGTAAGCATTAAATTAGAATCGAAAATTGATAATTTAGAAAATAAACACTCGTGCATTAAAGAGTATTTTTTTTGATTAGCCCCATCCCATATAGTTGCCCAGCAGGTTAGTTCGCTTCCTGTTCCAGCTGTTGTTGGTATTGAAATTAAATCTGGATGATTTTGCTTTTTATATTTGGTTTTTTTTTCTAAAAAATTTACTGTATAGTTAAAATCTCCAAGTCCAAAAGCTATAAATTTTGCAGTGTCTATAACCGACCCTCCACCGAGACATATAATTTGCTGATTATCTGAGCTTATTTTTTTATACTTTTCTGAAATAACTTCTAAGTTTTTATAATCAGGATTGGGAGATATTTCATCTATGATCAGCAAAGGGTCTCCCAGAGCATCTGTAATTTTTTTGATTAGATTTTTAAAAATTTCGTCTGGATAGGTAAAAATACAATATTTTTTTTTTGGAATTAAATCTAATGATTTGAGATCATCTAAAATTCCCGTTTTAAATACTATCTTTGATGGATTGTAATAATTCCACATATTTTACCATTTCATATTTATGTTTTTTAATTTCGCATAGCTTTTCATTTCATCAAAACACTCCTCCACACCCATGCCGCTCAATTTCCATCCTCCGTAAGGTGCTCCTGAATATCTTCCAAATGTATTAATCCATACATAGCCCGCCTGTATGTCTTCTGCTGCCTTCATTGCATTGCTTAAGGAGTTAGTGACTATCATGGATGTTAATCCATAGGGTGTTGAGTTTGCAATTTCAATGAGTTCTTCATAGCTTTCCCACGTTAAGACAGAAATTACTGGACCAAATATTTCCTCTTTTGCAATAGTCATGTCTGGCTTCACATCTGTAAAAATAGTAGGGTTAATAAAAAATCCATTTTTTAACTCTGGGTCTTGTGGCTGATCTCCACCAAGAACTAACTTGGCTCCTTCTTTTTTTCCTGAATCAATATATGCCATAACTTTTTCGAACTGCCTTTTAGAAACAATTGGCCCTATTTCATTAGTCTCAATCCATGGCAAGCCAACTGGGATTTTTTTTGCTTTTTCAATTAGATGTTTTACAAAATCATTTTTTAAACTTTTATGAACCAAAACTCTTGAAGTAGAACTGCAAGATTGTCCCTGTCTGCTTAAATTCATTCCTTTAATTGCCAAATCGGCTGCAAATTCAGGATCGGCATCATCAAAGACCATCAGCGGATTTTTTCCACCCAATTCAAGTGATACATTTTTTAAATACGGTGCCGCGTCTTTGTTCACAGCGATACCGGTATTTACTGAAGAAATAACTCCGATTCTTTTAATAAGTGGGTGTTTTACAAGATAGGAACCTCCTTCTGGACCGCCAGTAACAACATTGATCAAACCATCTGGAAAAATGTCTTTTAGTAATTCACACCATTTAAGTGGAGAGAGCGGGGCTTGTTCTGAGTTTTTGATAATTAAAGAGTTACCCATTAGTAAAGGTGCCGCAATTTTTTCTACACAAAATCGAAATGGGTGATTAAATGGATTAATTTTCAAGACCACTCCATACGGCTGATACCGTGTAAAATTTAAGTGCTTGGGCTCCATTGAGAAAGTTTCACCCTTTACTTCCCGAACTAGACCACAAAAATATTTAATGTTTTCGATGCTCATTGCCACATCTTTTCTCATGCCTGTTAACGCATTTCCTGAATCGTAAGAGTCTATAAGCGCAAATTCTTCTGCTCTTTCTTCAATTCTAGAACAAAGTTTCAAAAGAGCGTTTGCTCTATAATCTAGGGATTTTTTTTCCCATATTTTTTGAGCTTTGGCAGCAGATTGTACGGCTAGCTCCAATTCTTCATGGTCAGAGATAGGAACATCGCATAATTTTTTTCCGTTGGAGGGATTGATGACTTCGTACGTATTTGGATTGTTCATCCACTGACCGTTCACGTAAGTCCCCTTAATTTGAAATAAATTATCGATCATAATTTAAAGCTAGATCGAATATATCGTAATTGTGTAATTTGTTTTTCTTTTTATAACTCTCATCTAATTTGTCTGAAATAAAAATTGGTATAGAAGTCTCATCCAAACCTCCATGAGACCTCAAAGGCTCTTTCAATTGACTTAGGTCATGATCTTTCTCTCCTTTACCAAGAGCAAAACTAGCTTTGCAAGTCACGACTAAATCACCAATTCGGTCTTTTGGCTGATTTAATTTTCTTACTGCCTCTTCTTTGGTTAGGGCGACATCGATCCCTTCAATTTTTTGAATATATTCCTTAATCTCATTAATTTTTTCTTTATTTTCTATATAAATCGTTACAAAAGAACCTAATGCTCCATGATGAATGACATATGGGTCGGTAATAGTGCAAATGACATTGCAGCTTTCTTTAGGGAAATTTTTATTTAATAAATCTTGTAAATAAATTACATTTGGAGTTCCATCTGCATTGCTTTTTGCTTTCATTCCATGATCAGCTGTAAATGCAACTTTACAACCGAAAGATAAAAGTTTTTCTATATAGCCATCAATCATTTTGTAAAATGCATTTGCTATATCGCTACCGGGAGCGCATTTGTGCTGGATATAATCTGTAGTAGACAGGTACATCAAATCAATTTTGTCACCTCTTTCTAGGATTTTTACTGCAGCAGCAAAAATAAATTCGGACAAGTCCGCGCTATAAACTTCGGGAACTGGTTTTCCTACTAACTTTAATACATTTTCTATTCTACAGTCTTTTAGGTTAGCAAGATCCGCTTTCTCAGCAGAAAAACAAATAGATTTTTTCAAATTTTTTCCAAGTAATTTTTTAAGCTTATCTTTTGCAGTAATCACGGCTAGATTTGCTCCGGATTTTTCAAATGCTTCAAAAATAGTTGGCGCTTTCAAAAAAGAATCATCATTCATTAATGTTTCTTTTTTTTCATCCTGGTTATAAAAAAAATTAGCACATATACCATGCACGTCGGGTGTGGTACCTGTAACTATTGATAAATTATTTACATTAGTAAAACTTGGCATTGCACATTTCCCAATTTCATAGGTTCCTTTGCCAATAATGGACTTCATGCATGGCATAAAACCCATTTCTATAGCCTTTTCGATGTAGCCATCTTTGCCGGGCTCACTTCCGTCTAGACATATAACTATAGTAGTTTTTTTAGGCCAAGAATAAGTTCGATTATTTACTGATATTGGATTGTTCATTTAGATTTAAAATATATAGCAAATATAATATTTTTAGTCGCTACGCTTTTATATATAATGACTATATAAAATTCATATGAATTACACTCAAATTAGAAGCTTTAATGCTGTAACAAAGCACAAAAGTTTTACAAAAGCTGCGAAAGTTTTAAATGTTTCTCAATCCGCAATTTCTGAACAAGTAAAAAGTGTTGAGCACAGATTTGGCATTAAACTATTTATAAGAAATGGTGCAGGAATTGTTCTAACCGACTATGGAAGAAAACTTTATGACATTACCAGGGACATAGATGATATACATGAGCGAGCCTTAAACCTTTTAGACTCTTCCAGGAAACTCACTAGCGGAACATTAAATATTGGAACTGTAGCTCCAATACATTTGATGCCAATCCTAAGCGAATTCACAAAAAAATTTCCCGAAATAAATTGTAATATTGTTTTTGGAAATTCGGCTCAGATTCAAGAAAAACTTTTAAGCAAAGAAATAGACATTGGAATATTGGCTGACTTAAATGATCAAAGTCAATTATATTCCAAACCGTTAGTGCGAGATAAATTGTTATTATTTGCATCAGCTAAGAATAAGCTTTCAAAAGAAAAAAAAATTTCTTTTAAAGAAATCATAAATGAAACATTTATTGTAAGAGAGAAGGGATCTCAAACAAGAGCCTTAGTTGAAAAAGAATTAATGCATCTAGGAATAAAAAAAAAATTGTACACAATTGGAAGCAGAGAGGGAATTTTTGAAGCTGTAAAAAATAATATGGGTATTGGTTTTGTTTATAGCACTGAACAAATAAAATTACCTATGGTAAATTTTATCAAACTATCTAATACAAATTTCTATGCAACTGAATATGTTTGTTGCCTGACGAAGAGATATGACTTTAATGTCATAAAAGCTTTTTTTGATATTCTTCCCTCTTTTAAAGATTTATCTAAAAACTAGAGATAAACAATAACTAAAAATACAAACAGCAATTGGCAAGTAAAACCAGCTACTTATTATAAATAAGGAGTTATTAATATTGGTCTCTCTAAATCCTTTAAATACTGCAATACCCAGAATACTAGCCAAAGTTACGTGAGATGCGGAAATGGGCATTGCAAATAAATCAATTCCCAATTCTAAATTTACATAATCAATAATTAACTTTGAAGAAAAAAACAATAATACAAATATTTGCGTTCCCAAAATCGCTAGAGATGAAACAGGATTAATTTTTGAAACTTTCCCTCCAATATTATCAATAATTTTTCTTGAAAATAGAAGAGCGCCCAGTCCAATGCATAGCGATCCCAAAAAAAACAATAAGCTTTCATGAATTTGAATGGCTGAATTTAAAAAAGGAGAAAAAATACCGACGACAGATGCTGTTAAATTAGAACCTAATGCAAAAGAAGCTACGCAACCAAATAAAATTAATAAAATTCTTATAATAAAATCTTTATGAAATATGTTAAATTTAAATGCACTTAATAAAGAAGTAATCAATAGATGCAAAACTATAGCTAATACAAAAGAAATAAATGGGGTAAGCACCCATACAAAAATTAGTCGTTTAAAAATTTCATAATTTACATTTATTCCACTTGCAATTGCAAAACCAATGATAGAAAAAATAAGTGACTGAGAAATCGAACTTGAAATTTTTAATTTTATTGAGAACAAGGCAGCAATGATTACCGGTATTAAAATAATCACAATTTTATCAATTGAAAAGTATGCTGGGATAATAGCTTGGTAGATAGCAGATGGATATTGCGCATTAATTACAGACCCAAAGGTTATAAAAATAATAAAAAATATAATAGCTCTAGAAAATTTAATCATTTTAGCTGCAATAGCAGATCCAAAAACATTAACTGCGTCATTGGCACCAACAATGATCCCTAGCACTATTGCTAAAAATAAATATGTCACTAAATTAATTTTTAAATGAAGATATTATTAGGCGATCAGCCACATCTTCTGCGAGGTTAGAAACTTCATCTATATTCTCAACAAAATATCTTAGGTGTATTTTTTTTGAAAGCTCTAGACTTGTATTGTTAAAAATTAAATTTTTTAATTTTGTGCTGATTTTGTCTCCGACACTCTCCTGGGTGGAAACCAGCAAACATTCCTCAATGGTTTTTTTAGGATTAATAAAATATTGTTTAGACCCGCTAATTAATAAATTTATGCAGGCAGTGTTATTTTGGATGAGTTTATTAAAATCATCATGCAGCTCTTTATAAATTTCTGGTTTTTCCGTATTGATTCTGTGTGCATTTCCTTGCAATTGTCCTGGAATTTTATCTAAGTTTTCTAAAAGTCCCAAAACGTCTCCCCTATGTTCTGGAATAAGAGTTTCTTGATATATTTTTCTTTCAATTCTTCTTCTCAGCATATCACATTCGCTTTCTAAATTCGATATTTCATTTGTAAGATTTTCTACTTTATTATAATTTTTTAAAAAAAATTCCTCCATTAAATTTTCAAAAATATTATTAATTGTTATAATATTATTTAAAAACAAATTTATAGAATCTATAAGTTCTTTCTGATAGTTTTTATAGAAAGACATTGCTTATTGTGTTTCTTTTTGAATTTTATTTCTCATAAAGCCGGATAAAATTTCAGACAAAATAACTAGGGCCACAATAGACAAAACAATAGATGCAACTCTTGCATATTCTAGCTGCAATACATTTCTTTTTAAATACCAACCCATTCCTCCTGCTCCAAAAAAACCAATAATTGTTGAAGCTCTAAAACAGACATCCCATGTATAAATTAATATGCCTGTAAATGATGTTTTCACTTGCGGCCAAACCCCAAAGATAAAAACCTGAAATTCATTCGCGCCATTAGATCTGATAGTTTCAACTAATTTCATATTTACACTTTCTAGCTGTTCGGTGAAAAGTTTTCCAAAAAAACCTATACAGTACATTGTTAGCGCCATCACACCTGCTAACATCCCAAAACCAATAATAGTCACAAAAAGAATAGTCCAAATTGTCTCGTGAATTGATCTTGAAAATATAATAAAAAATTTTCCAATGGGGTACGCAATATTTTTACTGGGTGTTATGTTTATGGCTGCAAAATAAGAAAGGATTGATGCTATAATTACTCCCACTACCAATCCTACATAAGCCATTTGAATGCTATTTAAAATAGAATGCAGATAGCCTGGGTCTAAAATGTATTCTATATCCGCTGGATAATAACGATTTACTATTATATTTCCGAAGCTACCGAAGGCAGAAAAAAATCTTTCAAAGTCGATTCCTAAATAAATAAAGGATAAATATATGAGTAAAAAAAATAAAAAAATATTGATAAATTTTTTTGACGTGCTGTTTTGATAAATTTCTTTCATATTTTAAATAATTTTCTTTCGATAATAATTTGAAAAAATCTCTCCAATCATGACTAGTAAAAAAATAAACATTATTACTGTCGTAACTCCATGGTAATTAGACATGTGCATTTGTCTAAAAAAAGCCAAGCCTAAACCTCCAGCACCAACTAAACCCATAATTGCTGATCTTCTAATATTAATATCCCACTCAAAAATAACAGTTCCAATTACTGTTGGTAAGATTTGAGGAATTATACCGTAATACATAATATCAAAACCAGATCCTCCAGCTGCTTTAATTGCTTCGATAGGTTTTTTATCCGCCTCCTCTATTGCTTCTGAAATAATCTTTGAAATAAAACCAACTGATCGAAAAGCTAGCGCTAAGATACCGGGCAATGCGCCGAGCCCAACTGCTCCAACAAATATTAATGCCCATATTATTTCGTGAACAGATCTGCTTATAGTCATTAAAAATCTAGCAAATCCAAAACTTACCATTCCTAAAGGTGTCACATTTTTTGCTCCTAACCATGCAACTGGTAAAGAAATAAACAAACCAAGAGCCGTACCTAGACAGGCCATTAAAAATGTTTCAAAGGCTGGAATGATCAAGTGCTTTATGAGTGAAAAATCAAGACCGATAAAATATGATAATTGCTTAATAATTTCTTCACCTGATCCTATGCGGTGCCAGTCTGTATCTAGGATAATAATAAAATAAACACTAATAAAAATACCAACTACGAGACAGAGGTAAAATAATATTTTTTTTGTTATTTTTTTTGAATTTTGCTGGGTGTAAGTATCTAAATCAAGCTCAAAAGATTTCATTATAAAATTTCAAATTTATATAGATCTTGAAGAACCTCGTGCGTTAGCTTATTGGTGGTATCATCAAATTTTTTCTTTCCGTCTTGCAGACCAAGAATTTTATTTGCAAATTGTTTTGCTAGATCAATATTATGAATATTGCATAACACAGGAATTTTTAACTCGTTTGCGATTCCCTTTATTAACTCCATCATTTCAATTGCTATTTTTGGGTCCAAACTAGACGTCGGCTCGTCTACTAGCATTAATTCTGGTTCTTGCATTAAAGCTCTAGCAATACCAACTCGCTGTCGTTGCCCACCGCTCAATTGATCTACTCTTTTATTGGCAAAATCTTCTAGGCCTACTTTTGATATTAAAGTGAGTGCTCTGCTTATGTCTTTTTTATCAAACATTCTAAAAAGGCTAGCAAAAGTATTCATATATCCAAGCCTACCTGTCAAAACATTGTCTATGACTGACATTCTATCTATTAAATTGAATTCTTGAAAAATCATTCCAATTTTTCGTCTAACAGATCTTAACTTTCGACCACCTAGTTTGGGGATATTTTCTCCATTAAAAAAAATATTGCCGCTATTTGAATCTGCCAATCTGTTAATACATCTAATTAATGAAGATTTTCCTGCGCCGCTTGGTCCAATAATTGCGTAAAAATCATCTTTAAAAACTGAAAAGGATATATCAAACAAAACTTGCGGACTTTTTTTTTGATATGACAAATTTAAATTTTCTACTTTTAATATTGGCTCCATAAATCCACATTTTTATTCTTTAATATGCGTAGGTTTCAAGCCTACGCATATTTTTTAACTACTAACAGGGAAGTTAATTATTTTTTTGCAGCTGCTGCTTTTTTCTTCTTAAATTCTGCTTTAGCTACTGCCAATGTTCTGATTACATCGTAATCTTTATCTGTCATTGCAACAAATTTAGAAGATTTAAGATTAGCTAAAAACTTTGCAGCACCAGGGTCATTTCCGAGTTCTAAAAAAGTTTTTGTAATATTTTGTTGGATATCTTTGCATAGCTTACCGCTAAATACGAAAGGATCTTGCGGAACTGCAGGTGACCTCCATAAAATATTAAAATCCTCTAATTTTACTTGTCCTTTTGACACAACATTGTCAAACCTGTGTGTCGCCACAAAACCAGCGTCCACTTTGCCGTTAAATACAGCTAGTGTTGTTAGATCATGACCGCCCGTGTAAACAATGCGCTTCCAAAACTTATCAGCGTCTGTTTTCATGTGTTGTCCTGCCCAAACAACCCTAGGAATTAAATCACCTGAAGTACTTCCTGGATCAGCGTGACCGACCGTTGTTCCTTTTAATGATTTTTCAGTTGTAAACTTTGAACCTTTTTTGGTGATCAAAACAGATTGATAACCGGGTCCTTCATTTTGCATGTATCCTTTTTTCTTAGCATACGTTGCAAATACTGTAATTGATGGTTCTTTCTTTTTTACCGTAATGTATCCATAAGGTCCCAAAACTGCTACGTCCACAAACCCTCCTATCAAAGCCTCAGCAACAGAAGCATAAGAAGTTGGCATGTAAAATTCAATTTTTTTGCCCGTGTTTTGTTTTAATTTTAAAAGAATCGGTTTGTACAAATCCAGCTCGAAAGAAGATTCTTCCGTAGGAATGATTGAAAATCTTAATTGCCCAGGATTTCTACACTGTTCCGCGTAGGCACCCGTACCAATCAGACAAATTGAAACCAAAACTCCAATTTTCTTTATTATGTTCATTTTATTTTCCCCCCATTTTGTTTTGTTAGTTATCACTAAATATTTAAATGAATCTGTTAACCAATACAAATAAGAGATACTGGCTATCGAAAAAAAAGAAACTTATTACATTTGTAATTAAATGTTGATAAATATAGCTATTTTGCAGTTTGAGATATCAGGTTATTTATGGAAAAAAAGTATTTACAAATCATAGGTTGTGGAGCGTCACAAGGTGTTCCTACCGCGGATGGGAACTGGGGTAATTGCAAAAAAAATAAAAAAAATATCAGAAAAAGAAGTTCTGTTTTTATTAAATATAATAATATTAGAATATTGCTCGATACATCTCCCGACTTAAGATTTCAACTTTTGGATAATAATATCTCAGATCTTGATTGTGTATTTTTTACACATTCTCATGCGGATCACATATTTGGAATTAATGAGTTAAGATCATTTTACATAAAAAAAAAACAAAAAATTAATATTTACTCCACTAAAGAATGCATATTGTCGCTTCAAAAAATGTTTTCTTATTTATTTAAAGGTAGCAATCACTATCCCTCGATACTAAGAAAAAATATTATAAAAAAATCTATAGTTATCAAAAAAAATAAACAAAAAATTATAATAGAAAAACTTGATGTAACTCATGGCAAAACTAAAACCATTGGATATAAAATAAATAATCAAGTTGCTTATATACCGGACTGCAAAATTATTCCTCAAAAAACGATTAATAAAATACATGGAATAGAATATTTAATTATTGACTGTTTCAGAATTAAAAAACATAATTTGCATATCAATTTAAATGAGTCCATTAAATATATTGAAAAAATAAATCCCAAAAAAGCATTTCTTACTCACATGAGCAAAGATTTTGATTACAAAGTTTTAAAGAAACAGTTAAAAAAATATAAAATTATCCATCCTTCATTTGATGGCATGAAAATTGCATTATCTTAATTGTAAGAGAAGATTACAATTTAAACCTTGCAGAACAACAAAAGAATAATCAATAATAAGTGACTACCTAAATTAAAAGTTTAGGAAATTAGTGTCCGAAACCAAAAAAACCAGCTGGAATAATTATATAGTGAATAGCCAGAACAATGGCTACGGATATAGTTAACCCTATAATCATTTTTAAAAAATCTTTTCCTATAATGGGAAAGACATGTTTAAAATGATAATCTGCATTAACAGAAGCAATCGCAAGTTCTCGTCCGCACAAGAGACCAACGAACACCCAGGTCGTTGACATGGGTAAATCATTTAACTCCTTGAAGTAGTAAAGAACAAAAGCATAGATAACATCAATGATGGCAGCAGACCTGGCGTACCTTGTTCCTGTTTTATGAAGTACTACATCTTGGATCGAGCCACCTTTTGTTTTAAAAAGATAGAATAATAAAATTGTAAAATAAGCTAGCACCACAACTAGAAGCCACCAATCTAATTTTCTTGGCAAGTACACCGCAATATTTGCAACATCGTGCATTAACCAAGTGCTCCATAAAAGAGCTGAAGTTCCCCACTTTATATTTCTCCAGAATTTTCTTTGGGTATCATTTTCAATATGATCTTTTTTTTCATTAATAAACTTTGCAATAATAAACCAACAAGCATAAGCAAAAACAGCAGCCACACCATAACCAACTATGCTTTTAAGAAGCATTTTTTCCAAAACAACGGTTGATGCAAATGCAGACAAAACCAAAAAGGTAGTAGAAACAGGAATTCCTTTTCTAGTCAAAAATACTAAGATTGCAGGAGCAACTGCATGATACCAATAAATTTTTTGATATGGAATTTGTGTTAAGCGTCCATAAGAAATATCGCCATTATTTACATACCATCCATAAGTTATGGTAATGATCATAGCGATGGAAGCCACTCCAGCCAAAGTATACCACTTGAACCACTTCATCTTTGAGGCCATGTAGGTTCCTAGTGTTTGAATAGAGTCGTTAGCTATGACTGACCAGCCTGCCAATCCGAAACCCACTATTGTATAAAATAAGGTCAAACTCATAATCTAAATAGAAACTGTATAAGCTAAGCGAGAACAAATCCTACAACAATAGATTAAAGTTATTCACTTGCGCGTAAGTTGTGTTAAATTATCATTTATTATTAATAACTATGCAAGAATTTCTATTTTTTTTATCCGGTTTTATTTTGTGTTTAATTTATTTTAAAATTAAACAAAAAAATAAAATCATACCAGCAAATACAAGCAGCCCCTCCTCTGATAACACTCTTGCCAGTGAACAAAAGGTTTTAGATCAAATTCCTGATCAGATTATAATTATCAATAGAGAAAAAAATATTATTTTTGCCAACAAAAGTTCTCTAGAAAGGTTTGGAAAAAATATAGAACAAAATCATATTGCAGAAGTTATTAGAAGACCTGAATTTTTAGAAGGAATTGATAATGTGTTACAAAATAATATTTCCACTGTTGTAAAAACTGAAATTAAAAAACCAACTTTTCAGGTTTACGAATCATATATTTTTCCATCTCCTCAATTTTTTTTAGGCAAAGAACAGTCTGTATTTATCTTAATGAGAGATCTGACTGATATATTTAAAATCCAACAATTAAAATCCGACTTCGTTGCCAATGTTTCTCACGAATTAAGAACTCCCTTGCAAACTATTAAGCTGGGTCTTGAAACGATTAGTAGTGGGCACGCAAAAAATGATGAGAAGGAAAAAAATAATTTTTTATCCTTGATGCATAAAGAATCTATTAGGATGGAACATTTAATCAAAGATCTTTTGACGCTTTCTAAAATTGAACAGCAAGAACACATAAAGCCTAGTAGCAAAATTAATCTCCAAGAGGTTTTGGATTATGTTCAAAAATTTTATCAAGAGCAGTTAAAGAAAAAAAATATTACAGTTCAGGTAAATCTAGATCAAAACAATTTGAATATCGTGGGTGATAAAGACAAGCTCATTGAAGTTTTTGCTAATTTAATAAGCAACTCTATTAAATACAGCGATCCTGACAAAAATATTTATATTAACTCTACTCAAAAATCTGGAGACCGAGTTGAAATTAAAATTAAAGATGAGGGCATAGGAATTCCCCAAGAGCTATTACCTAGGATTAGTGAAAGATTTTTTAGGGTCGACAGTGAAAAAACTAGAAAAGTAAATGGCACTGGTCTTGGTCTGGCTATTGTAAAGCATATTATTAAACAACACCGAGGTGAATTTGCCATCCAAAGTTCAGAAGGAATGGGAACTGAGATTAAAATTTTACTGCCTGAATATTCGTAATCCTAGTCATTATCCAAAGCATAGCCGGCGCTGCGAACGGTACGAATTAAATCTTTTGTATTAGGTAAATTAATTGCCTGTCTAAGTCTTCTAATATGAACGTCCACTGTTCTTGCTTCTACATGAACGTTATTCTGCCAAATATTTTCTAGTAGTTGCTCTCTAGAATAAACTCTGGTTGGATTTTTAACAAAAAAATCAATCAGCCTGTATTCCGTTGGTCCTACATTGATTTCAACTTCTCCCCTAAATACTTTTCTTCGCAAACGATCTACCTTGAGATCCTCAAATGTTACAACGTCTTCTGTAACACTGGGTTTAGATCTGCGTAGCAATGCATTCACTCTAGCTATTAGCTCTGTGTGGCTGAATGGTTTTGACAAATAATCATCTGCCCCCGTATTTAAACCCAATACTTTATCTTCATCCTGATTTTTTGCCGTTAACATTATAATGGGTAAATTTTTATACTTTGGATCTTTCTTTAGTGCTTTGCAAATTTCAATTCCTGACAAGTCGGGAAGCATCCAGTCTAGTAAGACTAAATCTGGGTCTGTTTTTTTAATTTCCTTTAGTCCTTCTTCACCATTGTGAGAAAAGAATACTTTATAATTTTCTTTTTCCAGATTGTACTTAACTAAAGTAACAATCGAAGGCTCGTCTTCCACTATAAAAATTTTTGCCTTCATTAATTATGGTTTTTTATAATAATCGCCTTCTACTAAGTAATAAATATTTTCTGAAATTCTTCTAATGTGGTCTCCAGCTCTTTCTAAATTTTTGGCAACAAATAAGAGATTAGTCGCAAACTCTATATTTTTTGCATCTTTAGATAAAAAGGCTAAAATTTCTTTAATAGCTAAATAAGCTAAATTATTTACTCCCTCATCTAATCCTATAACTTCAATGGCAGCTTCTTTTGATTTCTTAATATACGCATCTAAAGATTTGTTTAACTGATTTTCCACTGTACTTCCCAAACGCTTTAAGCTTTTTAACAAATCTTGTGACAAGTCTAAAGGCAATGGAAGCATTTTTTTTGCATTACCTTTGGCTAGATCTCCTATTCTTTCCAAATCCTGTGAAATTCGCAAAGCAGTGATGGTAATCCTCAAATCAATGGCCATAGGTGCTCTTTTCACCAGTAGGGTCATAATTTGAGTATCAATTTTTGCTCGATACTCATTAATTTTTTTATCACTTTGAACAATTCTTTCAACTGCGTCTTTATCCAAAATAGTAATTGCATTCATTGAATCGGCAAGCAAAGACTCTGTTAAGCTTCCCATTTGAATAATGCTATCATTCAAAAATTGAAGTTCTTCTCCGTAAGATTTTACAATGTGTGTATCGTCCGTCATAAGTTTATCCAAATCTACCAGTTATATAATCTTGTGTCATGTTGTTAGTTGGGTTTTTAAAAATTTTTTCAGTTGTGCCCACTTCGATTAGTTTGCCTAAATGAAAAAATCCTGTTTTTTGAGAAACTCTCACTGCTTGTGACATAGAATGGGTCACAATGATAATCGTGAAAGTTTTTTTTAATTCGTCTATCAGCTCTTCTATTTTAGCAGTTGCAATTGGGTCTAGTGCCGAACAAGGTTCGTCCATTAAAATAACTTCCGGGTTAACCGAAATTGCTCTTGCAATACATAAACGTTGCTGCTGTCCTCCAGACAAACTGGTTCCTGGCTCGTGCAATCTATCCTTCACTTCATTCCACAAAGCTGCTTTTTTTAAACTATTTTCAACAATTTGGTCCAGATCCTCTTTGCCTTCTGCAATTCCGTGAATTTTTGGACCATAACAAACATTGTCATAAATGCTTTTGGGAAAAGGATTTGGTTTTTGAAAAACCATTCCTACTTTTTCTCGCAAGCTAACAACATCAATGTTGGAGTCATAAATATTTTTACCGTCAATCTGAATTTCTCCTTGAACTTTGCAAATATCAATCACATCATTCATTCGGTTAATACATCTTATAAAAGTAGACTTTCCACATCCAGAAGGGCCAATTAATGCCGTCACTTCATTTTGATTGATGTCTAAGCAAATATCGAACAACGCTTGTTTTTCTCCATAAAAAACATTTAGATTGTTAGATTGTATTTTAATTTTTTTATCCATAGTTAAATCCACTTCTTTTCAAATTTTTGTCTTGCGTATACAGCAACTGAATTCATTAAAATCAAGAAAGCTAATAACATCATAATCGTTGCAGATGTTTTTTCAACAAAACCTCTTTCTGCCGATTCTGACCATAAATAAACTTGTATGGGCAATGATGCTGATGGGTCCATCGGGTTTCCTGGAACTTGAACCACAAAAGCAACCATACCTATCAACAATAATGGAGCTGTTTCTCCTAAAGCTTGCGCTAAACCAATGATAGTTCCCGATAAAGTTCCTGGCATGGCTAATGGTACCACGTGATGCATGACCGACTGAACCTTGGAAGCACCCACCGCAAGAGCCGCTTCTCTTATCGATGGTGGTACTGCTTTCAAGGAAGCTCTGCACGGAATAATAATTCTAGGCAAAGTCATTAAAGCCAAAGTAATACCTCCAACTAAAGAAGTGGATCTTGGAAGTTCAAACACATTCAATAAAATTCCCAGACCTAAAAGACCAAAAACAATGGAGGGTACTGCCGCTAAATTATTAATATTAATTTCAATAAAGTCTGTAAATTTATTTTTAGGTGCAAACTCCTCTAAATAAACTGCTGCAAAAAGAGCAATAGGAAAAGATATGGCCAAACAAACTAGAATAGAAAAAAGAGAACCAAGCATAGCTCCTCCAATGCCTGCAATTTCTGGATTTCTCGAATCTCCATTGGTTAAAAAGTAATTATTATAAACTTTAGTAATTTTATTCTTCTCCAGAAAATGGTCATAAATTTTTAACTGGTAATTAGAAATTTTTCTCCTGTCTTCTGCAATATTTTTTGTATAGTTTCCTTTGTGCAGTTGATCTAGGTCTGAAGAGGCTGTAATTTTAAAAGGCACTACTGTATTTAATATATTGAGATTTGATAAAAATAATTTTTTAACTTCGAACTCAAAATCTGAAGTAAATAATTTAATTAATAGTTTTTCTTCGTCTCTATTATTGGTTGGGTATGATTTTAAAATATGCTGAAGGGTAAAACTGTAAAAATCTATATTTTCCAATTCTTCTTTGGTTGGTTTTTCTGAAACATTAAGTAGCTTAGAATCAAAATTTAATTCCAATTGGATAGTTGTTTTAACAAACGCACTACTACCTTCGGATAAAACTTTAACTATAAGCAAGCCAACAAATAATAGCGCCATACAAATAGATATGATTCCATATCTTTTAAATCTTTTTTCTGACGAATATCTTTTCTTTAATCTTTGTTCTTTAGTCATATTTTTCTCGGTATTTGTTAACCACCCTCAGGGCTATAAAATTCAAAATAAGAGTAACCACAAAAAGGGTTAGTCCTAAAGCGAATGCTGCTTGCGTTTTTGCGCTAGTAAACTCCTGATCTCCCACTAAAATCATAACTATCTGAGTGGTAATGGTAGTCGTAGAATCTAAGGGATTGATGGTTAATTTTGCAGCAAGTCCTGCTGCCATCACCACAATCATGGTTTCACCAATTGCCCTTGAAACGGCTAATAGAATAGATCCAATAATTCCAGGAAGAGCAGCTGGTAATACCACCTGTTTAATTGTTTCTGATTTAGTTGCTCCGAGCGCATAAGATCCTTCTCTTAACGATTGGGGGACTGCATTGATAACGTCATCGGATAAAGAAGAAACAAAAGGAATAATCATTACTCCCATTACCAGTCCTGCCGCCAAAGCACTTTCGGAAGAAACTTCTAGACCAAGCGAATCTCCAATACCTTTAATGAAAGGTCCGACTGTAAGAGCTGCGAAAAAACCATACACAACAGTTGGTATCCCAGCTAATATTTCAATAATAGGTTTTCCAAATTTTCTAAGATTGGGACTTGCATACTCTGCTAGGTAAATAGCTGAAAATAAACCAATGGGCACAGCTACACACATTGCAATAAGAGCAATAAATCCTGTTCCAGCAAACAAAGGAACAGCACCGAATGCCTTTCCTAATTCTTTGGTAACTTCCGGCGTCAAAGCTACCGAGGCGTCTCTTACGAATGCTTTTTGTGGGCTCCAATCAAGTCCAAACAAAAAATCAAAAATATTAATCTGACTAAAAAATTTAATACTTTCTATGAGTAAAGAAAAAATAATTCCAGCGGTTGTTAAAACAGCAACCACAGAACACAAAATCAAAACTACTTTAAATATAGATTCAACTCCTTCTCTTGCGTGTATGTTATTTCTAATTTTTTTATACGCAAGTAGCACAAACCCAATAATCGAAGTTAAAACCAAAACTATTTTAGCATTTTGAGCCATGGCCAAAAAAGATCCGTACTGTACTGCACCTAATTTTACTTGTTCTGAAACTGTTCCGCTAAAAGTGCCAAAATAAAAAGATTTAATTTTTTGATACATTAAGTTTAACTGATCGTGAGGAATGTTATTGAGGCTTGTTTTTTCCAAACCGGCAATAATTAAATATTTAACTATAAATGGTTCAAATATGGTCCACAAAAAAACAATTAAAAGCGCTGGTAATGCGCACCATAAAGATAAGTAAAAACCATAAAATTGTGGCAAAGCCCGAGCTTTGAACTGCTTGGTAAGTGCGATTTTTTTAATTTGAGATTTGCCGAAAAAAAAACAGGAAATACTAAAAATAATTATGAAAGCCAGTATCAATAAATTCATTCTTTCCTTATCAAAATGCTCAAGGGCCGAAACTATATTCGACCCTTGAAATTAGTTTGCAAGCAACTAGCTTACAAAACTTACAGTTTGATAGGAGTAAGTTTTGTTGCTGAGTTTCTTGTTACTTTGTATTTGTCATCACTTAAAGGAACCAAACCAATATCAGTTAAGTATCCTCTGTTTCCCATAGCTTTAATGGAAGTGAATTCATTTAAAAATTCCTTAATACCAGGAACAACACCTATGTGAGCTTTCTTCACGTAGAAGAAAAGAGGTCTTGCGATTGGATAAGAATAATCTTGAATGCTTTCTAAAGATGGTTTTTTTCCTTCAATAGCTGCTGATTTTATTTTATCTTTGTTGGCAACTAAGTAGCTGTAACCAAACAAACCAAATAGTTCTTTATCAGCTGCAAGTTTATTCACGATCAACGTGTCATTCTCACCAGCTTCGATGGCTGCTCCATCTTCTCTAAGTTTAGCACAAGCTTTTCCACTAGATTTTGCTTTTTGAGCTTCGTAAAGACCTTTGGCTGCTTTTGAACAACCCTCACCCATGACTAAATCATTCCAAGCATCTCTTGTTCCAGATGTTGGTGGTGGTACCATAATTTTAATTGCAAAATTGGGAAGACCTTTGTCGATGTCGCTCCAATTTTTGTAAGGATTTTTTACAATTTTTCCTTGGATATCGACATCAGCAGCTAGCGCTCTCCAAAGCTGTTCTTTTGTGAAGTCGGCATCTTTTGCTTGTAGAGAGTGAGCAAAAGAAATTCCATCATTTCCTACAACGATTTCTATAATGTCTTTAACTCCGTTTTTTGTACAAATTGCTTTTTCACTGCTTTTGATAGCTCGTGATGCATTCGTAATATCTGGATGTTGAGTTCCAACACCTGCGCAAAACAATTTCATTCCGCCACCAGTTCCTGTGCTTTCGATTACTGGAGTTTTAAATTTTCCATCTTTACCAAATTTTTCAGCAACAACGGTTGCGTAAGGGTACACCGTAGAAGAACCGACGACTTTAATTTGATCTCTTGCTGAAGCATATGAACTAATAAGCAATGCTAATACAAAAGGTAAAATTACTTTAAGTTTATTCATTTTTTTTATCCTTTTTTTATTAAGTTAAGTTCGTCGGAAATAACCTTGTTAGAAAGCATTTATGTTACAGAAATGTTAAACTTTTGTTACATAAACAAACTTTATAGTTGTATTAACATCTGTATTTTCAAGGAAATAAGCGAATATTATGTGAATGCGCATTATCTATGTGCTAGTCATTCATGGTTATGAAAAAAATTGCCATTATCTTTAATCCAAAAGCTGGTTCTGGGAAAAAAGCGATTCTCGATAAGATAATTAAAATATTATCAAGTACCAACTCGATTCAGTTATTTGAAACCAAGGCTGCTGGTGACGCAACAGACATTGCTAGAAAAGAATCTGATAACTTTGACATTATTGTTGCTGCAGGAGGCGATGGCACGATTAATGAAGTGGTGAATGGTATTAACCCCAACACTCCGCTTGGCATCATACCCATGGGCACAGCTAATATTGTGGCAATCGAAGCTGGTATTTCTAATAACGTTCAAAATATTTGTGCTGCGATTAATCAGGGTAACACTAAAAAAGTATATCTATCCAATATTAATAATAAAAAATTTATTTTGATGGCAGGCATTGGCTACGATGCACAGGTAGTTAAAAATATTAATCCTAAGTTAAAAAAAATATTTGGAAAATTAATTTTTGTCCTAGAGGGATTCAAGCAATTTTTTAAACTCAAAGAATTTACTATTACTATAAAAACAAACCATCAAACTTACAATGCCAACTGGGTCTTAATCACCAATGCAAAACATTACGCCGGATCTCACAGCATTACAACCAGTACAAATATTTTTGATGAGCATTTAGTCTGCTATATATTTCCAGACCTAAACAAATTAAACTTTTTATACTATTTATTTTTAATCCTATTGTTTGGCGATCTTTCCAAATCAGATAAAATTATCACTGTTCGGTCTACTTCCTTTGAGATTACTTCCAGCACCGCAACCCCTGTTCAATGTGATGGTGAGTTATTTGGCCAGCTTCCGGTCTTAATCAAAAATAATAAAGAGTGCGTTAATTTATTAATACCCAATTAGCATTTTTTATTTTAATAATAGGCTAATGATTTTTAAAAAAAATATTCATTTTGTTAAATTAAGTCTTATTTATAGTTTTTTCATAGCTGCTTTATTTAATCATACAATTTTTGTAAAACTATATGCATATTTTAGCAGCTCTCCTGGCCATTCTTTATTTGAAATATTTTTCTTAACATTGGTTTTTTTAGTGCTCTGGCTTTTATTAACCATTGTATTGTTTCTGGTAGGAATTCGTCATGCATTAAAACCACTGATAGGAATTTTGCTAATCACTAGTTCTGTTGTTTTTTATTACCGACAAGTGTATGGGGTATCTGTTGACGAGCAAATTATTTTAAGCGTGGTTGATGCTTTTAAAGAAAATAACTTCATGGAGATCAGAGACCTGCTCAGCTTAAAGTTATTGTTTATAGTGGTTATTATGGGAATGGTTCCGACTATTCCTTTTCTGTTTCTTAAGGTTTATTACCCAAGTGTAATCAAAGAATTGTTAACTAGAGTTCTTGGTATTTTCTTAATTATTATTAGCTTGGTAGGATTAATATTTGTTAACTATAAAGATGTCTCATTAACAGCAAGGGTCGTTAAAGATCTTAATCGCCAAGCCATCCCTCATTATTCCATCTCTTCTTTGATCAATGTTGTGAAGCACTCATTTCGAAAAAACGAGGAATTTAAAGTCTTGGATGCAAAACCAACTATTGAAACGGGTGAGCCAATTTTGGGAATTGTTGTTATTGGCGAAACGGCTCGAGCGGATCATTTTGGATTAAATGGATACGCTAGAAATACCACTCCTCTTTTGGAAAAACAAAATATCACTAACTATACCAATGCAAAATCTTGCGGAACACTTACAAAAATTTCTGTTCCATGCATGTTTTATTTGGGTGACTACGATAGTTATTCAGAAAAAAAAGCTAGATTCCAAACTAACGCTTTAGATATCGCCTCATCCGCAGGTGTGGAAGTTTTGTGGGTAGAAAATAACTCTAGTTGCAAAAATGTTTGCGAACGAATTAAAACAACAATTGTTGTTACAAATCAGAATGACACCTATGATGAATTATTACTTGAGCATACAGTTAAGTTTATTGATAGTCTCAAAAATAAAAACGGGCTTATTGTGCTGCATACCATGGGAAGTCATGGTCCTAAATATTTTAAACGCTACCCTAAACAGTTTGAAAAATTTTTACCTAGCTGCAAAAGCAATACTCCTCAAGACTGCACACAGGAAGAGCTTATCAATGCTTATGACAATACCATTTTATATACCGATTTTATCGTTAATAGTTTGATAGAAATTTTGAAAAAAGAAAATTTAAATTCATTCTTAGTTTATGCCTCAGATCACGGGGAATCTTTGGGAGAAAATGGTTTGTATTTGCACGGGGTTCCTATGAGATTTGCTCCCAAAGAACAAACTCACATACCTTTTTTAGTGTGGTATTCCGATAGCTATAAAGAAAATAACAAAATTGTTTTAAAGAATAAAAATGAAAATATTACTCATGAACACTTTCCTCACACAATTTTAAAGTCTCTTAAAATTAAATCCCCTACTATAAAAGACGGAAAAAGCCTGGTGAAGCTAAACTAGGATTGTGATTGCTGCAATAATAATTGCAACAAAAATTAAAAAAACAATTACAGCTTTGTTGAGAGGTAAGTTGGAAATGCTCATCAAAATTCTTTCGCCATTAAATTGTCTACAGATAATTTTCCACCACCTTGTATTGTAATTGCAATCATAATTACCATCCAAAATAATGGGTATTCAAAACCTCCTTTTACCCAGAGAAATCCGCTAGGTAAATGAATGTAAAAGGTTGCTACCGCAAGAAGTCCAACCAGTTGCACTGACATAAACCTAGTTAAGAAACCAAAAGCTACACAAACACCACCGACCAATTCTAATAATCCAACATACCAAGCCAACATCAAGGCTGGTTCCAGTCCCACACTAGCAAAAAATTTTGTTGTTCCTTCTATGCCACCAAACACCTTTGCATAACCGTGGGGTACCAGCATAGCACCTGCAACAAATCTTATTAATGGATAGCTAAGTGGTTCCAATGCATCGTACATCGGATCTAATGCTTTAATAATTCTTCTAGAGGTTCTTTGTACACGCATAAAAATACTCTACCAAATTAACCATTTTTTATAAAACAAAATTTTTCAATTTACAGGGAAATTCTTTGGACAAACCATACTAGGCCTATAATTGCTATGATCGCTGACAAGGGAATGGTTAGGTACATTCGGTACCAATTTTTTTTACCAAACCAAAGACCAATCAAAAGAAAACAAGCGCTAATTACTGCCAATTGACCAAGCTCCACCCCAATATTAAATGAAATAAGACTAGTTACAAAATAAGTTTCAGAAACCCCTATTTCATTTAAAATTCCTGCAAACCCTAATCCATGCAACAAACCAAAAACAAAAACTACAATAGGTCTCCATCTAGTCAGGTCTTTTAAAAAAATATTTTCTATAGCAATGTAGGCAATGGAAATGGCTATGATGGGCTCCACAATGGCAGGGGGGATTTTGATAATGTGCAGAACCCCTAAAAAAATAGTCAAAGTATGAGCAAGAGTAAAAGCTGAGATCTGCCATATCAATGGTTTGAACTTAGTGGATAGCAAAAATAATCCTACCACAAACAAAATATGATCTAGCCCCTTGGGCACAATGTGCTGAAATCCGATAATAACATAATCTTTCACTACACTCACAAAGCTCTGCTGCAGCGGTTCAGAGACAGGAAAAATTGCAGCATCTCCCGTTTTTAAATATTTTGTAAATAACTCTTTATTATCTTTATTGGCTCGTAATACGATGGATCCATAAGAAGAATCCCAATTAAACTTTAATTGAGAATTGTTATTTAAAAAACTTCCCTTTAAAACAATCTCCGTCTCTCGTGCTAAAGACACATCTCCTATAGGATTAATTGTTATAAGATTTTCTTGATATTGAATTTTTTGACCCTGATGACCGAGGTGTATTTTTTCAAACAGCGAATGTTTAATTTTTTCATACTCTACAGCCAAACTCTCTGGGGAATATCTTCTGAGTTCTTCGTATTTTGTAGAATTTTTTGACTCATTGGTATTCTCATGGGTGGGCTCAATTCCAGCAATGACGGCCTCTAGATTTAATTGAATTTTTAATACAAAGTTAATTTCAGATTTATTCGTAGTGAGGTCTAAGTTGGCAATGGCTGGCTTGAGCTCATGAGCAAAAGCAAATTGACATAAGCTTAGAAAAATAATTAATGAGCGAATTAACATCTGGTCATATATAATTGAGTTATGAATAATTTTATAGGTAAATTAATGATAGCGGTTTTGCTGAGCACAAGTTCTGTTTCCGTATTGGCTCATGAAATGTGGTTGGAGCCAGAACAATTTATCACACAATCTAATACAGATTTGAAAGCTCATATTAAAGTAGGACAAAACTTTAGTGGCGAAAAATTCCCTTACATTAAATCAGAAACAAAAAGTTTAAAACTTTTCTTAACGCAAAAAGAAATTAAACTAAAGCATAGAGATGGAGATTACCCAGCGATTCAATCCCTGTTAACTAGTCCAGGTTTGTATGTTCTGTCTTATGAATCTGTCGCAGAAAAAGTGAACTATGCGAGCTTTGAGAAATTTAAATCTTTTCTAGAAGAGCAAAATGTCTGGGAGAATTGGAGCAAAGAGAACCCTTCTTTTATCAATTCTACAATAAATGAAATGTATACCCGATACGCAAAGTCCTTGGTTCAGGTTGGAAGCACATCAGAAGAAGATTTTAATACTGGATTGGCGTTTGAGCTGATTGCAATTGATAACCCTTATAAAAATAAAAATGCAAAAGGAATTGATGTTCTTTTGCTCTATCAAAACAAACCTTTTGCCAATTCGCAAATTACAGTGTTCCATAAGTTAAATAATAAAGTTTCTATTGCCAAAACAACCACCGATAGTGATGGTAAGGCTCTTATTTCTTTAGAAAACAAAGGCCTTTATTTAGTAAGCGCCGTTCACTTTATAAAATCAGAAAGCAAAAGTGCCGATTGGCATTCGTTATGGGCAAGCTTAACATTTGAAAAGTAAACTGGTGCGCTCGAAGGGATTCGAACCCCTAACCTCCTGATCCGTAGTCAAGCGATCTATCCAGTTGATCTACGAGCGCAATTAATTTCTAAGCTAATAACACAAGCCAATAGATCTTTCTACAAAGGTATTTAGGTAGTAATTAGGTATATTTTTTCTATCTGTTTCAAACCTGCCTACAAAAAAACAAGTTTGTGTTTACTATAGTTTTTTTTTAAGGTTTATTAAAAAAAATTATAAATTATTTTACTAGCATGAAACAAATATTAAAAAATTCTACTCTGTTCTTAGTCTTGTCTATATTTGCCTTTTCATTACCAGTTAAGTCGGCAGAATTTTTTACCATAGGCTCTGGAGCTTCGAGTGATATTAATTTTGAACTAAGCAATACTATTTGTAAAATGGTTGCCAAACAACCTTCGTTAGAAAGTGGTACGGGCACATCTGAAAAATCGTACCGTTGCACTGCTCCAGCAACTAGTGGTTCTCTATTTAATTTAACTCAAGTTCAAAGTGGTAATTTTCAGTTTGCTTTTGCAAGATCCGATGAGGTGCATACTGCCTACAATGAAATTAAATCTGAGCAAATAAAACCTTTTAAAGAAATTAGATCTATTTTTTCAACCACGCCTACAGCATTTCAACTTATCACCAAAAAAAATTCAGACATTAAAGATTGGAAGTCCTTAAAGGGAAAAATTGTACGGATCGGAAAAGAGGGAACTTCAGACAGGCAAGCTTTTGATTATTTGATTGAAGCCAACAGAGTAAATAAAAGTTTTTTTGGCTCAACTATTGAAACCAACGGCTCGTTTACATCCGAAGATATTTGTAAGAAAAAAATTGATGCCTTTGGATTTGTTGGAACTATTCCAGAAGCAAATATAGAAAAAGCTGCTAGCGAATGTGGAGCCTATGTTTTGGATTTAACAACTTTTAATATTAATAAAGTTATTAAAAATACTTCCTTTTACTCAAAAATTTCTATCCCCAAAGGAACATACAAAAATAATGACAAGAACATTGTTACTTTTGGATTTGTAAATAATTTAATTACTCACGAAAATGTTTCTGAGGAAACTGTATACAATTTAGTTAAATCGGTATTTGACAATTTTCCAGACTTTAAAAAAGAAAACCCATTATTTAATAATTTAAAGATTCAGCAAATGATCAAAGATGGACTTTCAGCTCCACTTCATCCAGGAGCCATTAGATACTATAAAGAAAAAGGTTGGATGTAGCTTTTATGAAGCTGGTGCATTCTTGCACATTTGAAGAGCAATTTTAAAAGAGTTAATCGTTGGTTCCAAATTAGCAGTATTCGTTTCGGTTATATCAAAAGCTGTTCCGTGCGCTGGTGTTGTCACTGGTATCGTTAGACCGCCTGATACTGTTACTCCTCGATCAAAACCAAAAGCTTTCAAACCACACTGCAAACCATCGTGGTACATGCCAACAATACAGTCATAATTTTTGTTTTTAAAAGCAGTAATAAAAGAAGTGTCGCATGGAAGTGGGCCTCCAGCATTAATTCCTAATTTTTTTGCCTCTTCAATGGCAGGAATAATATGATCCTTTTCTTCGGTCCCAAACTCAGCATGCGGATTTAAAGCCTGCACAGCAACTCTTGGGTTTTTAAAACCATTCATTCTTAATGTTTTATCAATTAGTTTCATGGGCTTTAAAATATTTTCTTTTGTAATCTGGTCAGCGACTTGTCTTAAAGGAATGTGCGAAGTTACTCTTGCAGTCCAAAAATTATCAACGACATTAAATTCACAAGTAAACTCTTTGACACCCAACTTGTGAGACATAAATTCATGCTCATCATTGAATTTGCATCCTCCAAGAATTAAGCTGGTTTTATTCATTGGTGCAAAGTTGATAGCCTGTATTTTTTTACTATTAGCCAAATCCAGCGCATACTCTAAAGCTTCGAGAACACTTGCCCCTGATTCTGCGCAAACTTCTTTCTTTTTATAAGTCCTGTTTTTACCGTTAGTAAGATCAATAAAAAAACGCGATCCTTCCTTAAAATCAATCTCATCAAAATTCTTAATCGTTTTTAAGTTGGACTTGGTTTTAGAAATATTTTCTCCGTCTTCTAAAATGCTTTTTTCTCCAATAACAATAATATTGGCTTCTTTGACAATGTCTTCATTGATTAAACGGCAGGCTAATTCGGGTCCAACTCCCGAAGGATCTCCTAAAAGTATTGCGATATTTGGTTTATTGTTCATTTGAAAAAATAAATTTTATTTCACTTATTCTTTATCAAAAAAAAGATATTAGCTAAATAAAAAAATTATTTTAATAAAAAGATGCCTCTAATAGCTTCTATTTATACTTGTCTTCGATATCGTAATATTCGTTAAATCCAACTATATCTCTCAGATCAGAGAATTTTGAAACATTGGTGTTGTAAATTTTATTCTTCATATTTTTTAAAGATTCTTGCATTGTTTTTACTGAAGCGCTCATCAAAGTTAGGGGGAAAACAGCAATTTTAAACCCAATATCTTCTAATTCATTTATTTCTAACAAAGGTGTTTCCCCATCTTCAATGAGATTGATCATATGATGGCCTGGAACTTCCTTGATAACTCTTTTCATGTCTTCTTTAGATTTGATTGCTTCTACAAACAAAATATCTGCACCAAGTTCTGAAAATTTCTGCATTCTCTTGATTGCATCATCCAACCCTCTGGTTGCAATAGCGTCCGTTCTGGCCATGACTAAAATATCTTTATTATTCATTTTACTGGCATCTACTGCTGCCTTAATTCTAGAATTTGCCTCATCTACTTCAACAACGTCTTTTCCTTTGGTATGACCGCATTTTTTTGGCCACTTTTGATCTTCTATCATTACCGCTGCTGCTCCGGCATCCGCAAATCCTCTAACCGTTCTATAAACATTGACTGCATTTCCATAACCTGTGTCTCCATCAAAAATAATGGGGATAGAAGTAACGTTGCAAATATTTCTTACTTGCTCGGCCATTTCTGAAAAAGAAATTAATCCTGCGTCTGGCATTCCTAGTTTTGTAGAAGAGACGGCAAATCCTGACATGAAGCCAACATTTAGCCCTTCTCTTTCTATTAGTTTTGCAGATAAAGCATCATAACAGCCTGGCATAACCACAATGCCCTTTTGATTTAATAGACTCTTAAGCTTATCTGCTTTTGGCTTTGAATCTTGGGATGAAAATAACGTCATAATTTAAAAGGTATGTATAATGCAATTGCTGGAAACCAATATACTAACAAAACTCCAAAAAGTATAATAAAAACAAAAGGTATAACGCCTTTTGCAATTTCAATCATTTTTGCATTTCCTATGGCTTGCAAAACATAAATGTTAAGTCCCACTGGAGGAGTAATTAATGCACACTCGATCATTAGAGTAAAAATAATTCCAAACCAAATTAAATCAATATTCATAGCTGCAATCGAAACTGCAAAAATAGGCATCATAATTAAAATCAGTGAAAGTGTTTCCATAATTAGCCCCAGAACTAAAAGAGCTAAACAAACTACCAAAATAAAGGTTCCTTGTTCTGAAATATTATTTACGATCATAGTCGATAGATCTTGTGGAATTCGATAAAGAGAAATAGCTTTGCCAAAAATTTTTGCTCCAGCAATAATCAAGAAAATAGTTACTGTTGTTTTCATTGTATCCAATCCAGCTTCAATAAAGCCTTTAAAATCCAATCTTCTTTTTGCCATCACATAAATAAATGAAATTAAAAAGCCTATGCCTCCTGCCTCCGTGGGAGTCCAAATGCCAACGTAAATACCACCGAGAATAATGCCGGACATTAACAAAATGGGAATTCCTTTTTTGGTATAAATAATTTTATCTTCTTTAGAAGTCTTAACTCTCTCCACTTCCTTATTAAAAAAAATTACATAAAAAATAGCAAAAATAATAAATAATAATGCAAGCATAATACCTGGTCCTATACCTGCTAGAAACATACTAAGAACCGATTCTTCTACTACAAAAGCATAAACGATCATCGGGATCGAAGGGGGGATTAAAATTCCAAGAGTTCCACCCGCTGCTAAAATTCCTAAAGTAAAATTTCTATGATAGCCACGCTTAATCATGGCTGGAAAAGCAACCGTAGCAATAGTAGCCGCTGTAGCAACAGACGACCCTGACATTGCTGCAAAAATGGAGCAAGAAATAATAGTTGCAATCGCAAGCCCTGCTGGCCAATGGCCTACCCAAGCTTGGGCAAAATTAAATAAATCCTCGCCAATACCTGCCTTTAATAAGATGTTCGACATCATCAAAAACATGGGAACTGCTAATAAAATAAAATTATCACCTACACTATAAAAAGTCTGAGGAATCATTAGTGGAGAAATGTCACCTAAGTACATCAATCCAAGGCCTAAAGCTCCAAGTCCAAAAGCAATAGGAATACCTAGAAATAAGAGAAAAAATAAACACAATACAATTAGAGTAATGGTCATGATCTAAAAAAATCTCTCATATAAACAATAATTTCTAATAAAATTCTTAAAACGAAAAATGAAAAACACAAAGGTATGGCAAGTTCTGTCCAGAAAGCTGGTATATCAAGAATAGTAGAGCTGGTTCTGCCTCTTTCTAAAGAATCGTAAGCAATAACCCAGCCATAATAAACAACTACTGAGCCAAAAATAATCATGACTAAAAAAGAAATAAAATCTAATATTTTTTTTCCTATTTCGTTAAGTCGATCATAAATAAGAGTTATTCTAATAAAATCTTTTTTATGAAAAGAATACATTAAGGCTAAATAGGTCGCCCAAATTTGCAAAAATCTTGAAATCTCATTCACCCATATCGTAGGTGAATTAAAAACATATCTGGCTATCACTTCAAAAGAAATAATAAACCCGATCATAATGAAAAGTCCGGAAGCACAATATCCAGAATATTTTATAAATTTGTCCAAAAAGTTCATATATAAAAATAAACCCTGCGCTGATTAAAGCGCAGGGTTTATAAAATTTTCTAAAGTTTTTTTGCGGCTTGAACTAGTTTGTCACCTACACCACCTTTTCCACCTGTTCTTTTGATGTAATCATCAATAACTGGGGATGAAGCTTTTTTAAGAGCTTTAAGTTCTGAACTTGTAAGTTTTACTATTTTCATACCATTCGCTGCTGCCTCTTTATAAGATGCCGCTTCTATATTGGACATGTCATCTCTTACTGCTTTTTCAGCAATTTTAGATGCTTCGCTGATAGCTTTTCTTTGCTTGTCAGTTAATGACTTTAACCATTTTTGATTAGCCACTACCAAGAACTCAATATCTCCGTGGTTTGTGACCGTCAGTGTATCCATTACTTGATATAATTTTCTAGATTTCACTCCTGAAACTCCTGTCATACCAGCATCTACTGTTCCACGCTGATAAGCCAAATATTGCTCCGAGCCTGATACCATTGTAGGTTTTCCACCCAAAGAAGTTACAAAAGCTCCCAAAGTTTTCCCAAATACTCTGATTTTTTTATTTTTATAATCCTCCGGTTTGGTCATTGGTTTTTTATTAGAAAGCATCACCGCCATACCATACGCTTGATAGTAAAGAGGTACTGATCCTGTTTTGGATATTGCTGGATCTAAAATAGAACGAATTTTTGAACCCTGTTTAGTGGCGTTGATAACTTTTTTTTCTGAATCAAGTAAAAAAGGTAAATAAAAAATATCCACCTCTGGATTCGTGCCTGCGTATCTTGTAAGTGATACCACGCCAGCCTCAATTGCTCCGGTGCCTACAGCTTGTGGAACTTCTTTGTCTTTATAGAGCTGCGCAGAGTCATAGATTTCAACTTTAATGTCTGAACGTTGTTCAACTTCTTTTTTAAAAACTAATAGGTTTTGACCTAAGTGAGCTTTTAAAGGTAGCTGAAGAGTTATTCTCATTTTAGTTTCTGCAAAAACTGTAGATGCAAATAAAACTAAAATGAAACTTAATATTAGTTGTTTGATTGTTTTCATTAGTCCCCCGTTAATTAGAAATGATTATACCCTTACTATGAATTCAAACACAAGGAGGATTATTTGTTCCAAGGATGGTCGGAATTGCCATTTATATTATACTTTTTAACAGCTAATATGAGCACGGATTTAGAAATTGTACCCTGGTCACAAAGAGCATCTAGAGCTGATATGGCGATATGAAATCTATCTACCTCAAAAAATTTTCTTAAATTTTCTCTTGTATCACTTCTGCCAAAACCATCTGTCCCTAGAGCTATGAAAGCATTTGAAAGATAAGAGCTAATTAATTGAGGATAAGCTCTTGTATAATCACTGGTCGCAATGATTGGATCTTCATTGTTAATCAAATTCTGAACAAAGCTTTTTTCTTTTTTTTCGGTTGCGCTCAATCTATTGGATCGCTCAACTTCTCTTGCCTGTTTTGCCAATTCTGTAAAGCTGGTAATGCTAAAAACATTGCTTCCAATATCAAAATCTTCTTGTAAAATTTTTGCAGCCTCGATGCTTTCTCTTAAAATAGGACCTGATCCTAATAAATTAACGCTAACATTTCCTTTGCGTTGTTCAAACAGATAGCCTCCCTGTATTACCTTCTCTTCTATATTGTCTGGGGCTTTTGGGTGCGCGTATTTTTCATTTCCAACCGTAATATAGTAAAACTCATTTTTGCATTGCTCCATCATTCTTCTTGCTCCATAATCAAATATGATTGCAAGCTCATGTGCAAAGCACGGATCGTAGGACTTTAAATTTGGAATAGTGGATGCAATAATTTGGCTGGACCCATCTTGATGCTGCAACCCTTCACCTGACAATGTGGTTCTACCTGCTGTAGCTCCAATTAAAAAACCTCGAGGCATTTGATCGGCTGCTGCCCAAATCAAATCCCCAACTCTTTGAAAACCAAACATGGAATAAAAAATATAGAACGGTAGAGTAGGAAAATTGTGATTGGAGTAAGAAGTGGCGGCTGCAACCCAAGAAGAAAGCGCTCCGGCTTCATTAATGCCTTCTTCTAATAATTGACCATCTTTAGATTCTTTGTAAGACAAAAGAGTACTTGCATCTTCTGGCTCATACAGTTGTCCTTCTGGTGAATAAATCCCTACTTGCTGAAATAGATTTGCCATTCCAAAAGTTCTGGCTTCGTCTGCAACTATTGGAACTAATCTCGGTCCAATTTCACTATCTCGTAATAACCCGCTGAGCAATCTAGTGACGCTCATAGTGGTAGAGACCAGTCTATCACTTCCCTCAAATGCAAATGTTGCATACTTGTCTATTGGTGGAATGGAAACAGAAATGTCCTTAAAACTTCTGCTTGGAATAAACCCTCCCAATTTTTTTCTGTTATTTTTAAGGTACTGTATTTCTTGTGAGTTTTCTTCTGGCTTATAAAATTTTAACTGCTCAATATCATGATCATTCATAGGTAGAGAAAATTTGTCTCTAAATGCTTTTAGCGCCTCAAAATCTAATTTTTTTGCTTGATGAGAGGTCATTTTAGACTCTCCTGCCTGTCCCATTCCATAACCCTTTTTAGTTTTGGCCAAAATAACAGTCGGTTTTCCTCTGGTATTTAAGGCTTGATTATATGCAGCAAATAATTTTTTAAAGTCATGCCCGCCTCTTTTTAAAGAATCTATATCCTGATCAGACATCTGAGATACTAATTTCATAACTTCTGGATCTTCGCCAAAAAAATTTTTTAAATTATAAGCTCCATCTCTTGCACCCAGTGTTTGGTACTTTCCATCGACGGTTTCTGCAAAGCGCTTGAGTAATAAATGTTTTGTATCCAGTGCAAATAATTTATCCCACTCTGAACCCCACAAAACTTTGATTACGTTCCATCCAGCTGCTTTAAAAAGAGATTCTAATTCTTGAATAATTTGTCCATTGCCACGAACTGGTCCATCCAATCTTTGTAAGTTACAGTTAATAACAAAAGTTAAATTATCTAACTTTTCTCTTGCTGCAAAAGACAATGCGCTTTGACTTTCTGGCTCATCCATTTCTCCATCACCAAAGACCCCCCACACATGCTTGTTGGTTTTTAATAAGCTTCTGTTTTCCAAATATCTCATAAATCTTGCTTGATAGATTGCACTGATAGGACCAATGCCCATCGATCCTGTTGGAAAACTCCAAAAATCTGGCATTAAATAAGGATGACAATAGGAAGAAAGTCCTCCACCATTTACTTCGTGTCTGTAATTTTCTAACTGCTCTTCAGACAATCTTCCTTCTAGAAATGCCCTTGCATAAATTCCAGTTGAAGAGTGAGGCTGGTAAAAAACCAAATCCTGATTGTCCCCTCCTTTAAAAAAATGGTTAAAGCCAATTTCAAAAATTTCCGCACAAGATGCATAACTAGCAATGTGGCCTCCCACCTCTCCATATTTTTCATTGGCACGCATCACCATAACCAAGGCATTCCATCTTAAGATAGCTATTATTTTCTCTTCAATTTCTAAATTTCCAGGATAAATTCCCTGCTCTTCTTCAGATATTGTATTTCGGTAAGGGGAATAGGGAAGAGGATCGTACAGAACCCTGAGTTCTTTTGCTCTTTGTTCAATGGCTTCCAGAATTTCTTTGGCCCCTTCTTTTCCATTTCTTTGGACTACTGCATCTAAAGATTGGATCCATTCCATAACTTCTTCGGGATCCATAAATTTTTGTAAAAAAAGATTTTCCTTTATGCTCATTGATAAAGAATATATTTTACAAACTTTAAGGCTACAAGTAATAGTGGTTAGGGGACATCAAAATGAACTGGGTATTAATTACTATATTTGCCGCTTTTTTTCAGAATTTAAGATCTGGAATACAAAAGAATCTAAATAAAAATATATCTTTAGTTGCATCTACTTATGTGAGATTTGCATTTTGCTTGCCATTTACCGCCGCTTTATACTTTATCTATTTTCAAAACACCGAATCTATCATTGTAGCTTCTCAGCAGATTAATTTTCTTTCTTACATCTTGTTAGCTGCCATTTCACAGATTTTTTTTACATTTATGCTTTTGTATTCTTTTCAATTCTCCAATTTTATCATTGGAACAACTCTTAGCAAAACTGAAGTCGTGCAGATTGCAATTCTAGAAACTTTTGTATTACATGATCATTTTAACAGCTGGACTGTTGTAGGAATTGTCGTCTCGACTATTGGTGTTTTTGTTTTTTCAACAAAGGATAAGAATGTAATTCTAAAAAACTTAATATCAAAATCAACTTTAGTAGGCTTGTTTTGTGGTTTTTTATTAGCCTTAAGTGTGGTTTGTTATAGAGCTGCAGCCTTAAGCTTGATTAACTTAAAATCCAGCTTTGAAATGGCTCTTACCACTTTGTTTTTTGGGGTGCTTATTCAAACCGTTATTTTAACCATTTACATTTTGTTTTTTGAAAAAGATCAGTTTAAAAAAATGTACGAGAATAAATGGCAATGTGTTGCCGCTGGTTTTTGTGGTTTTGTAACAACTTTGTCTTGGTTTTATGTATTTACCTTAGTCCAAGCAGCAATTGTACGCGCAGTTGGACAAGTTGAATTATTGTTTAGCTACATAGCTTCTAGATATTATTTTAAAGAAAAAATTAGTTTTACTGAGGTGTTTGGAATTGCAGTTTTTGCTTTGGGGGTTATTGTTATTTTGATCGCAAAATAACCATTCTTTAAAAATATAGCTTTTAACAAAAAACCTCCCTGGCTTTAAATCTGGGATTTTGATTTTTAGTTTAATTTTTAGATGAATGAGTTTAAAATTTTTCTAATTTCATATCAAAATCTTTAATGACTGATAAAAGCTCGCTACCTTTTTCAGTAAGCTCAATGCCTCTAATATTTCTTTCGAATACTCTATAACCAATCATTTGTTCTAAACTAATAATATCCCTGCTAAGAGTGGACTGAGATTTTTTTAATTCTTTGGACGCATTGGTAAAACTTTTGAATATAGATATTTTTTTAAAACTTTGTAAGCGTCTCCAGTCCATGAAGCCAAACTATCTTTAAAAGTATAAAAAAGAATTACTTTCTTTACTTATCAGCTATGCAAAAAATAAAAAAATAGGCCCGTAAAATAATTTACGGGCCTATTGGTTTTGATTAATTTAATAAATAATTAATCTCTGATCGCGTATGCTATCACTCCGATTTCGGCAACGTCTGTACCTTTTTTCTGAGCTTCATCACTAATTCTGATACCCACAGTAACTTTTAGGATATTCCAAACGATGAATGATGCAACAAACATGAATGCAACTACAGAAAACGTTCCTAAGAACTGAGTTCCAAAATTCATATCTTTGTTTGTAATTGGCACTGCTAACGTTCCCCAAATTCCTGCGAATAAGTGAACTGGAATAGCCCCAACAACGTCATCGATTTTTAGTTTTGTAAGCAATGAGGTAGCAATCACAACAATCGCTCCACCAATACCACCAATGCAAATTGCTGCAAAAGGAGTTGGCATTAAAGGTTCTGCAGTAATTGCAACTAAACCACCAAGCGCTCCGTTTAACATCATGATCACATCCGTTTTGCCACCGACAAATCTAGTGATTGCTGCATTGACGATTACGCCAGCGCATGCTGCTAAGTTAGTATTGATAAAAATAGTAGATATAGCTTTTGCATCAGCAAATGTTCCTAATGCAAGTTGAGATCCACCGTTAAATCCAAACCAACCAAACCATAGAACAAATGTTCCAAGAGTAGCTAAGGGAACTGAAGAGGCCGCATAAGGAGTGGTAAGAGCACCTTTTGCGAATCTTCCAAATCTAGGTCCTAGTACGATTGCACCAGCTAAAGCTGCTGCGCCACCTGCTGCGTGAACTAAAGTTGAACCAGCAAAATCAGAGAAACCTTTTGCAGCTAACCAGCCACCGCCCCACTGCCATCCCATTTCAATTGGGTACAACACGCCAGTTAAAATAGCTGTGAACAAAAAGAACGGCCAAATTTTAATTCGTTCAGCCAAAGTTCCTGAAATAATAGAAGCTGTAGTTGCACAAAATACCATTTGGAAATACCAGTCTGATCCTGCAGCATAAGTATCTTTTGCAAAATCTGTTCCGTCTGACCAAGGGACAAACTTACCTATAAAACCACCTTCTGGGATTCCATAGGCTACGTTATATCCACAAAGCCAAAACATAATTCCAGCGATTGCATATAGAGCTATATTTTTTGCAGCAATCGATGACACACTTTTGGAAGTCACCAATCCGCACTCTAACATTGCAAAACCTGGAGCCATAAACATTACTAAAAATCCACACACCAAAAATAACAAAGTATTAAAAATAAATGTTGTTTCTGGGTTAACTGTTGATTTAACAGCATCAGCAGCAAAAGACGGACTCACAAGTAATGAAAATATTGCTATCAGCAATAAAGTTATTTTTTTCATTATTTTATCTCCTTGTTTAATTAATGCTGCAAACATAGCCATGCAAAAATAAAATAGCATAGCTAAGAATCCCTAACAGCTATGTATGATGTAGATATCTAAAATAGGAATAGCAGCTATGAATTTTTTAGGTGCGAGAGAATGGTGTGCTCTAATTTAACTAACAGGGGACACTGAAGAGAAAAAACTAAAGCACACTCACATAAAGCGTTAAACCTATTCGTCTTCATTGCAAATTGCTTATTTGGGGAATCGCGTAATACGATTCTTTTATTTCAATGTCTTTAAAGCTTGTTTTATGTAGGCTTCTCTTAAGGATTGTGTGAAAACTCCAGGTTTTCCACCGCTAATTTTTTTATCATTAATTTTTACTACTCCTGTAACAAAAGCAGTTGCTGAAGTAATAAAAGCTTCATCAGCATTTTCTGCCTCCATAACAGTGAATTGTTTAGCTGTTACTTTGTATTTCAACTGTTCCGCTACCTCTATTACCGCCTGTCTCGTAATTCCTTTTAAAATTTGATTGTCTGCTTCTCTGGTGTAAATATTTTTTCCTTTAATAATCCACGCATTGTTCGATGAGCCTTCCATAACATGTCCATTTCTAACCATCCAAGCATCATCTGCTCCTTTGTTCATAGCTTCTGTTTTTGCGATCGATGGATAAAGAAGCTGAATAGTTTTGATATCACAACGTTTCCACCTTAAATCATCAATAGTAATGACAGTTATTCCTTTTTTAGCAGATTCATTATCAATTAATTTTTTTTTCTGAGTAAAAGCAGTAATGGTTAATTCGGTATCAGGAGCTGGAAACGCAAAATCTCTTTCAGCAATTCCTCTGCTCACCTGCAAGTAAACAATACCTTCTTCTACTTTATTTAATCTTACTAACTCTCTATGAAATTCTAAAAATTTTTTTTCACTTATTTTCGGACCAAAATTTAGCTCCTGCATTGATCTTTGTAATCTTTTCATGTGATTATCAAAATCAACTAATTTTCCGTCTAATACGGAAGTTACTTCGTATACCGCATCTGCAAATAAAAAAGCTCTATCAAAAATAGAAACTTTTGCATCCTGCTCTGGAACAAACTCTCCATTCACATACACTGTTCTCATAATCAATATTTCTTAAGCTATTTTTGTTTTTTGTTTGGACAATCGTTTTAACAAATAATCATTCATATCTTGAACATTAAACTCGTTGCTTTTGTTGTATTTTATATTGGTATGCGGAAAATCATTTCTACAATGCGTTCCTCTGCTTTCATTTCTCTGTATGGCAGCATAAGTAATTAATCTTGAAACAAGAATCATCTCCTTTAATTTAGCAGATAAATGCTTCGATTCTCTCTCAATTCTATCAAACTCGACCAGGGCTTGGTTTAGGCTTTGTTGGCTTCTTTCCAATCCTACATTCCTTGTCATATTAGATCTTAGTTGCCATATGTATTTTTTTGCTCTGACTTTGCTAATTGTTTTTACTTTAGGAAAATAATTTTCAATATTAATTTTTTGTAATTTAGTTTTATTAATAGGTTTAGAATTTATGGTTTCGGCAATTTTTCTGGCAAACACAAACGCTTCCAACAAAGAATTACTTGCCAAACGGTTTGCTCCATGTGCCCCCGTAGAGCTAGTTTCTCCACATGCCCAAAGTCCTTCTACCGAAGTTTGTCCTGTTAGATCCACTTTCACTCCACCCATATGATAGTGGGCTGCGGGAATAATTGGTATTAAATCTTTTTCCGAGTCTATCTTGGCTTTAGTTAGAAATTCGTAAGCTGTAGGAAACATGGTTTTAAAACTATTTTTCTCAAAATGCCTGCAGTCTAAAAAAGTTGATCGTCCTTTTTCTTTTTCCCTAAAAATTGCTCGTGCCACAATATCTCTTGGTGCAAGTTCCTTGTCTGGATGAATAGCGCTCATAAATCTATTTTCATTTTCATCTACCAAATAAGCACCCTCCCCTCGAATGGCTTCTGTCAAAAGCGGCGCTGGGTCTAAGCCAATATCAAGAGCTGTTGGATGGAATTGAACAAACTCCATATCACTCAATTGCGCTCCTGCTCTAGCTGCCATGGCTACTCCCTCGCCATAAATATCTCTTGGGTTAGTAGTGTAGGCATAAATACTTCCTATACCTCCAGTTGCCAACACAACATTAGGTGCTTGCAAAAAAACAAAATTGTCTACGATACCTTGTTTGTTGATATGCCCAACAATTCCTTCACATGCGTTATCGTTTTGTACGATGTGATCTACAGATACATCTTCTACAAATGTAATGTGATCTTGCGATTTTGCATGTTCAATTAATTTTTGAACAATAAATTTTCCCGATTGATCTCCGTTAATTTTTAAAACACGTCTTTTAGAATGAGCCGCTTCAATAGAAAGGTAAAAATTGTTGTTTGTGTCTTTATCAAATTGAATATTTATTTTTTCTAAAAATTGAATAACGTCTAAAGCTTCTGATGTAATCATTCTCACTGCATCTTCATTGTTTAGACCGGAGCTAGCTTTAATAGTATCGGCATAATGAATATCCGGATGATCATCTGTTCCCACAGCTGCAGCGATTCCTCCTTGCGCCCAAGCACTAGAAGACATCTCACCTAGCTTTTTTTTGGTGACTAAAGTTACTTTGCGAGGATACAGTGAAATAGCCACCATCAATCCTGAGATTCCAGAACCAACGACTACAACATCTGATTTATATATGCTTTCCATTTTTTATTACTTTGTTATAGATATTTGTTAAAATTAAGTAAAACAACATTTTACCTTATGAAAAAAATCATTACTCTTGCTGCTCTATGCTTAATGTTTGTAAATAATTCGTATGCGGCAGGCAGCGATTCTTCAACTGAGGTTGTGAAACCCTCTTCTTACTCTGGGATTGTAAAGCTGATTAAAAGTGAAAAATACGAAGAAGCAATACAAGGTTTGGAAAAAATTTTAGAACAAAATAAATATAAACAAGATCCTGATATTTTAACCCATTATGCGTTTTCTCTAAGAAAAACTAAAAATTACACCAAAGCAGAAGAGTACTACCAAAAAGCATTGTCCATAGATCCTGGTCATAAAGGAGCTCTTGAATATATTGGTGAGCTATATGTCGACACTAAAAGATTAGATCTTGCAAATGCAACATTAAAAAAATTAGAAAATTGTAGATGCGAAGAGTACGCCGAACTTAAAAGCTATATTAATAAATAATTAATAAGCTTTTTCAGGCAGCTTCGGATCAGCAACGATCACTTGCAGGGACGAGTACCAAGCAGCAACATTATCAATATCTTTTTCAGAAATCATTTGGGCAATCATGCTCATTTGCTCGTGTTTAATTGCTCCTGATTTATAAGCTTTCAGTCTTGCTGTTAGGTATGATTTATTTTGTGCAATAATATTTGGAACAATAACTGAATTTCCAGCACCAGTAGCAATTCCGTCTACACCGTGACATCCTGCACAAACTGTCATGGCAACTCTTTGGCCTTCTTTTAATTCTGCTGTTAAGGCCGAACTTGTATTAGGAGAGGACTTGCTTAACCAATAAGCTCTATTATTAGATTGCTTAATAACTTTATCTAGATCTCCCATCCAATCTGCACCTGATTTTTGTTCAGCTGCGTATGAATAAGAACAAATCGTAACTGCAATCACTAATAATTTAAAAAGTTTCATTTAGTTCATCCTTGTAAAGCTAATAATGGTTATGGCTTCTTTTAATTTTGCTTCGCCTTCTTTTAATTTTCCAGCATCACACAGTGCTTTTCCTTCTGCTTTAATTTTTTTAATAGTGGCAAGTTTTTCCTCTGTATATTGGTATTGTTTTTTGCCGTACGGTCTTTCCGATTCTTTCCAGATCGATTTTAAATAGTACTGACATTTATAATCTTTGCGACTTAAGTAAGCCTGGTATTCTTTTTCCGTAGTACAATCACTAGGTTTAGCTTGAACAAATTGATCTTTTTCCCATTTGGCAAAGCCACTACAAATCTTTTTGTCTTCATGGTTTGCTGCGTTGGACGGGTTACTTTGAAATATTAAAATGGAAAAAAAAATTGTAAAAATACTGAGTAGTTTCATTGTGTTATTATTCCTTTGTTCTTTGCTTTTTGCTGTTTTGAGAATTTGTTTTATGAGCCGACCTGAGCCGGCTCATAAAAAATTACTTAACTATTTCTTACCTTCGTAAGAGATTCTGTAAATAACCCCTGCTTTATCATCAGAAACTAATAAAGAACCATCTACGTATTGTTTAACGTCAACAGGTCTACCTAGGTAAGTTCCCATTTCTGTCATCCAACCTTCTGCAAAAGGCTCTGTTTTCTTAGCATTGCCTTTGTCATCAAGATAAGTCACCATAACTCTAGCACCACGTGGTTTCACAGCATTCCATGAACCATGTTGAGCACTAAAAATTGCGTTGTCATATTTTTTTGGAAACATTTTTCCAGTATAAAACATCATCCCCAAGTCAGCTGCGTGAGCAATCATTTCTACTTGTGGCTTAACGTAATTTTTAGCTTTTTCTTTTGGTATTTCTTTTCCTTTGTATTCGTCGGTTCTAACATTTCCGCCGCCATAATAAGGATGTCCGTACCAAACATTTTTTGCTAGTCGAGGAGCTCTATTTAGTTCTCCTGGAGGTGTTTCATCGCCCATTCCATCCACTTGGTTGTCTGTAAACCAAAGAGATTTATCTTTTGGATTGAAAGCTAGCCCTGAAGAATTTCTAATTCCTATGGCAACAACTTCTTTTTCCAATTTTCCTGGGAAACGATTGAATCGAATAATTCCACCTATACCTTGTTCATCGTATAGTGGGAATTTATCAGGACCAGCAACGTTGAAAGGCTGTCCTAAAATAACATAAAGTTTGTTATCTTTAGGTCCAATCACACAAACACGAGCTGTGTGGTTATAAGATTCCTCTGCTGGTGGAATCATTTTTCCTTGATCGATAATTGGTATCGCTACAGTGTCAGGACTTTCCATGAAATATTCTGCAGCAGGAAACCAAAGAACTCTGTTTCTTTCTGGAATATATAAATGGCCGTCATCGCTGTAACAAGGTCCGTTTGGAATATCAAATTTCACCGTAGGTGCAAATTGATCAACCGTATCAGCTACATTATCCATGTCTCTGTCCGTTGCTTGCCAAACTCTATCTTTTCTTGTTCCAATCCAAACAGTGGCTTTATTTCTACTAACTGCCATTCCTCTAGCATCTGGTGCTACGGCAAATAAAGAAATTTTAAACCCTGGTGGCATTTTAATTTTTGGAAGAATATTTTTTTTAATATTCTCCGCGAACTTGGTATTTTGTGGAATAACTTCCCCTTTAATATCCAAACCCGTTTTTTTAAAATTACTTAGCTTGTCGATTTGTTCTTTATCGCCTGCTGAGTATGAGTTTGAAATAAAAAGAGAGGTTATGCTTACCAAGACTAACAAACATTTGAAAAATGTTTTTATCATGATTAACTCCCCCTGTTGATTAAGTTAATGAAATTTCACATACTTTAAAGTTTAAGTCTATAAGAAAAAAAATCCATGCTCATAAATATAGCTGGTTTTACTCAATGATTTCAGCTCTTTTGACGTTGAAGAGGGGGGGGTCTTTTTATTTCTTAGAATTTTCAACTAATCGGAGAACACACTCTCCAAATTTTTCTGTTTTGACCGTAAAGCCAAGTTCCTCACACTGTTTTTTAAAAACATCTAAATTATTTTTTTTAGTTTCCTGTTTTTCTGATTTTTTTACAGGTTTTCCGCTACCAACTTCTTGCAGTATTCTAGCAAACTCGTAACGTTTAAAATTAATAAACTTAATAGTGCACTTTTTTTCTTCTTTAATTCGCAATTCTTTTCCGTCTTGAGTTTTGAGATTTTTCACTTTTGTTTCATTGCAGTGATCAAGAACAGTTTTGGCAAAATTATCTACGCTGATGTCTTCATCGTCAATAACTGGCATTTTTAATTGTTCACATTTTTTTAAAACATCAAATAATTTTTTTTTATCATTTCCACATTTGAGATCTCTTTCTGCAAATACATGATGCCTGCTATTGTAAACATGCTGATTCATTTGCAGTTTCTCATTAACTTGCATTTCCTGGGTAAGTAGCGCTAAAAATCTTGGCTTAAGTTCCAAATGTTCTTCTAGAGTATACCAATAAGCCTTTGCATCTGTGTAGTCATCTGAGTAAGCATCTAACTTATTGTAACCCAGATCAACTAATCTTTGGTAATCCTTGCTGGACAATCTTTCTGCGGCACCGGCAAAATTTGCAGATAAAACCAAAAGAAGAAATATAATAAGCTTTAAAAATTGCATAATGTAAATTGCTATTGACTCTTATATTAAGAAAAAACTAAGATGAAAACATGTTTAATTCTATAAAAGTAGATCCTTGTAAAAACAATGTGGGGGCTTTTATTGATATTAAAATTGAAACAGCTAATGCAAAATCGATAGAAGAAATAAAAATTGCATTAGATGAGTATGGTGTTGTTTTTTTTAGAAATCAAAATTTAAATTCGGCTTCTTACATATCTTTTGCTAAACAATTTGGTCAGTGTGCTGATTATCCCATGTTGAGAGGACTGGATGGTTTTCCAGAAATAACTGTTGTGGAAAAAAAACCAGATGAAAATATTATGTTTGGAGAGGGTTGGCATACAGATTCAACCTACACCCAAGAACCTCCTCAATATACGATGTTATATTCGATCAAGACTCCTCCTAAAGGAAAGGGGAATACTTTATTTGCATCACAATACGAAAGTTACAAAAAATTACCTGAAGAATACAAAAAGAAAATTGAAAATTTAAAAGCAGTGTTTAGTGCAGATGGTCCTATTTCCAAAACTAGGAATAGCCGGCTTGCAGAAAAAGGCACTGGCATTGATCCAAAGACCATGTTTGCCATTCATCCTATTGTTAAAGAAAACAGAAACAATAAAAAGAAATCTATTTATTTGTCCCCTGGTCACGTAACAAAAATTGTCGATATGGGTGAAGAGGAAAGTAAAATATTGTTGGATTATCTTTTTCAACACCAATCTAAACCTGAATTTATTTACGGATTTGAATGGGAGCCAAATTGTCTTGCCATATGGTCAAACCATGTGATGCTACATAACCCTGCCAATGATTTCACAGGAATACACCGAGTTATGCACCGCATAACTATTCAATAAAAAAATTATTTTGTAATTTTGTTTTTAATTTCTGCAGCTTTGGCTTTTGCAGAATCTGTTAACTCAATTGTTTTAGTCTTTGCGGATTGTGTGATTTCATTTCCTTTGCTCAAGACCTTGTTGATTGCCTCATTAGTTTTCTCAGGACCAGCTCCTGCTACTAACCCTACTATAAAGATAACAACGAACATAATGTAACGATTCTATCACTGCTCCTTTTTTTTTACCAAGGTATTTTTTCTCCATTCCAATTAAAAAAAGTTCCAGTGTCTTCAGGCTTGAGATTGCTCACTACTTTTAAGATATTCTTGGCAGATTCATTTGGTAGTTGAATTTTCAAATCACTTTTTTGAAATGGCTTTGAAAGCTTACTGGTGACTGTCCCGGGATGGATAGAAACGCAAATGGCTTTTTTGTTTTTAACTTTTAATTCAATAGATGCTGTTTTGATAAGTTGATTGAGGGCTGCTTTCGACGCTCGATAAGAATACCATCCTCCATACTTGTTATCTTCAATAGATCCTACTTTTGCTGAAAGAGAAACAAAAACAGATTCTTCTTCACAATCTAATAAAGGTAAAAAATACTTCATCAGCAAAGCTGGTCCATAAGTATTAATCTCAAAATTCTTTTTCATAAAAGAAAGATCGATATTCTTATAAGTTTTTTCTGGCATCTGATTATTATCTTCTGCATGCAGAATGCCTGTTGCATTAATCAAAAGAGAGATGGGTGTTCCTGTTTTTTTGATTACCGTAGATGCTTCTTCGATACTATGTTCATCTGTTAATTCAATTTTGGGATTGGAAGTTCTGCTTAATTTTACAATATTGGAAAATCCTAAACCCTCCAATTCTTCAGCAATAGCAGAGCCAATGGACCCTGTTCCACCAATAATAAGAGCAATATTATTTTTATTCATTTTTCTTTTTAACACATAACAAAATGAGTCATAAATTAAATTTATGACTCATTTATATTTTGTTAAAAATGACTAAGCGTTTAAAGCTTGATCGATATCTGCAATAATATCGTCGGCATGTTCGATACCAATTGATAGTCGCACATAGCCAGGAGTTACGCCTGCAGCTAATAAATCTTTTGGACTGAGTTGTGAATGCGTAGTGCTTGCTGGGTGGATGGCCAATGATCTAGCATCACCTATATTTGCAACATGGTATAAAAGTTTAAGATTATCGATGAATTTTTTACCGGCTTCTATTCCACCTGTAATTTCAATTCCCATCAAAGCACCATTTCCACCTTTAAGGTATCGTTTTGCGCGCTCACCAATTTCACCTTCGTGCAATGTAGAGTAAATAACTTTTTCAACTTTTTTGTGCTTAAGTAAAAAGTTTTTAACCTTTTCTGCATTCTCGCAGTGTTGTTTCATTCTCAAGGCTACCGTTTCTAAACCTTGAATAATTTGAAATGAGTTAAAAGGACTAATTGCAGATCCAAGATCACGCAACAAAACTACTCTTGCTCTTATGGCAAAAGGAATATTGGCTCCGGTTAACTGAGGCACTGCATCTCCCCAAACTGCGCCATGATAAGACATGTCCGGTTGCCAAATGTTGGGTTGTCTTGCCTTATCGGCAGCCCAATCAAAATTACCAGAGTCCACAACAATTCCGCCAATGCTGGTTCCGTGGCCACCTATAAACTTAGTTAAAGAATGCATTACAATCGCCGCTCCATGTTCAAATGGTTTGCAGATTACTGGGCAAGCAGTGTTGTCCATAATCAAAGGCACATTTAGTTTCTTTCCAATGTCAGCCACTTCTTTAATTGGAAAAACTCTTAATGATGGATTGGGAAGGGTTTCGGCATAATACAATCTTGTTTTGCTATCTGTTAATTTTGCAAAATTTTCTGGATCTTTAGGATCGGCATATCTTACTTCAATGCCCATCGCCTTTAAGGTATTGTTAAAAAGATTAACGGTTCCACCATACAAATCTGTAGAAGCTACAAAATTATCTCCGGCATTACATAAGTTTTGAACAACAAATGCGGAAGCTGCCTGTCCTGAACTAACGCACACTGCTGCCAGTCCACCCTCGAGTGCCGCAACTCTTTCTTCCAACACATTGGTGGTTGGGTTCATAATTCTTGTGTAAATATTTCCAAATTCTTTTAGTCCAAATAAATTTGCAGCATGTTCTGCTGAATTAAATTCGTAGGAAGTGGTTTGGTGAATAGGAACTGCTACTGATGTAGAGCTCTCGTCTCGTCTCCATGTACCACCGTGTAAAGCTATTGTTTCTGGGTGTTTGCTGCTGGTTGTCATTTTATATATCTCCTTAAAAGCATTTATTCACTGAAATAAGAAAAATTCAACGACTTTTTAAAAAAAGTTATTGTGCTGGTGCGTCATGTTTTGCCTATTTAAGTTAAACAAATAGATATAAGTAAAAACTATGAAAAAAATTATCTTAACTATTTTAATAACTGTGTTGGCTTATTCAGCGCATGCCGAATCTAGACTAAATGAAATTCTAAAATCAGGAGAGCTTAGAGTGGGAACGACTGGAGATTGGGATCCTATGAGTCTGAAAGATCCAGCTACTAACCAATATAAAGGATTTGATATTGATGTAACTAGTGAGCTTGCAAAAGACATGGGTGTAAAAGTGAAGTATGTTCCTACAGACTGGAAAACAATTGTTTCAGGAATTTCATCTGACAGATACGATATCTCTACAAGCGCAACTAAAACTGCCAAAAGAGCCTTAGTGTCTGGATTTACAAACTCTTATTACAAATATGGAACTGTACCTTTAGTTCTAAAAAAGAATTTAAATAAATTTTCAACATGGGATTCTTTAAATAATGAAAAAGTAACTATTGCTACTACTCTGGGAACATCTCAAGAAGAAAAGGCAAAAGAATTTTTTCCTAAATCTAAATTAAGATCTATCGAAGCTCCCGCTAGAGATTTTCAAGAAGTGCTATCTGGTAGAGCTGATGGCCACATCACAAGCACAACCGAGGCTAATAAATTGGTTATAACCTATCCTCAGTTAGCGATTGTTCAGGATGGGGGGAAAAATCCTGCTGTTCTTGCCATGTTAATTGATCAAAACGATCAGGTTTGGCTCAATTATGTTAATCACTGGATTGAAATTAAAAAAGCCTCTGGATTTTTTGATGCTCTGTTAAAAAAATACGGGCTAAAAAGTTTATAATCAATTAGAGTTTTTAATTTAAATCTTTATAGTTTCTAGAGTGAGAAAATATTTTTTTTTACTTTTGTTATTACCACTGTCTGCTTGTAGCGATTACGAGTGGGGCTGGTTTATTATATCGCCTGCTAACGAGAGCGGTCTAACCAATCTTAAATTCTTAATTAGCGGAATAACAACGACTATTTATATTTCCTTAATATCCATAATCATTTCTATGCTTATAGGATTGGTGGTTACCATCCCTGCCATTGCCAAAAATAAATATCTTACTTATGCAAATATAGCTTACGTAGAAATAGTACGATCCATTCCACTATTAATATTAATTTTGTGGGTATATTATGGACTACCTATATTAACCGGATTTAGTTTTAGTCCTTTTGTATCTGGTATTATTGCTCTCTCCATAAGCGAAAGTGCTTTCCAGGCAGAAATATTTAGAGGAGGAATTAATGCGGTCAACAAAACGCAATGGGAAGCGGCTACTTCTTTAGGACTAAAATTTTCTCAAAAATTAAGGTTTGTAATTTTACCACAAGCTTTCAAGGTAATACTCCCGGCTTTGGGTAATCAGTTTATTTATGTTTTGAAGATGTCATCCTTAGTATCCATTATTGGAATTGCTGATCTAACTAGAAAAGCTAATGAATTGGTGGTTAGCACCTATAGACCGTTGGAAATTTACACTTTTTTAATATTAGAGTATTTGATTCTGATATTGGTCATTTCTTATTTTGTAAGAAAATTAGAAAAAAAATTAAAAAATAACTATTGAGCAATAAGTTTCTTTAAGAAAAAATATTTGACCATACCAACTACAAAAATTCCAAAAAACCAATTAATAATGAGTAGGCCTATAAACAGATGTTCGTAGCTACCACTAAAAACATTTAATATCAGCCACATCGTAGCAAAAGGTAAAATCACAATTCTAAAAAGATTTATGTAAGTGGAGTAAATGGGTTTTTTTATCCCTTGAAAAAAAGCATTAGTTATAAAAAAAATAGGATAAACAGGGCCAATAAATGCTGCAATTCTCAAATACTTGGTTCCAAAATTTATAACATCCGGATCATCAGTGAATAATTGAAGGATTAAATTTCCACCAAAAAAAATAAAACATCCTGCAATAATCATCAGAGCAGAGCCGTAACTAATAGCTTTAAAATATACCTCGCCAATTCGTTTGTATTCTTTAGCGCCAAAGTTTTGTCCGGAGATAGAAAGTACGGCTGTGTTTAAACCAATAATGGGTAGCAAGAGCAACTGCTCCACCCTTAATGCAACTCCATACCCAGCAGCAGCAAGGTCGCCAAATTTTGAAACAAAAAATAGAATATTGTAAATGCCTAATCCAATTAACATCATGCTCACAGTTACGGGCATACCCTGTTTGAACAAATCTTTTATAAAATTAATTTTTATATAAAAATATTTAAAGGCTAAATATTCTTTTGCGTCCGTTTTTAAAACTTTAAATAAAATATAAAGCATGCTTAAGCATTGCGTGGTAATGGTCGCTATGGCCAGTCCGGCAATTCCCAATGGCGGAATAATGCCATATCCAAAAACAAATAATGGATTGAGAACAATATTTAAAAAAAAACTAATAATTAAAATATTTCTATAAGATTTAGTATCTCCTTGAGCATTAAGTCCTGCATTTAAAGATACTTGGATATAGAAAAAAATAGATCCTAGAAAAATTATGTTGGTATATTCTAGAGTGAGGACAATATTTTCCTCTTCTGTTCCCATTAATCTGAGAAGATCTGATGAAAAGTTTAATCCAAAAAAAATGACGAAAGAAGCAACTACAAGGGAATAGATTAGCGACTGCGACAAATACAGAGAGGCTTTGGTTTTGTTTTTTTCACCGATAGCATTAGAAATCAAAGATGTCGAACCTGCTAAAATTCCAACACCAAATGCTATGATAATAAATGAAATAGGAAATGCCTTAGAGAGCGCTACCAGTGCATTGGGGGATATTTGTCCCGCATAAAAGGTATCAACCAGCGTGTATAGACTAGAAAAAAGCGTTCCGGTTGCTGCTGGAATTGCAATTTTTTTTAGCAAATAAGATATTTTATCTGTTGTAAAGTTAAGCTTATTTTCCAATTTAAGAGATATTTTGCTTTAAAGCAGTGTAGTTGTGGTTTGGTTTAATAGTGATCTCAATATCAAATTTATTTTTTTTAGACATTAATAAATTTTTAGTAATTCTTTCGTAGAAACTAATAAATTTTTTTAATTGATCGTTACTCATTCGTTTGTTTTTAGGAATGCCCGTTTCTTGTTTTTTTCTATATTTAAAAACATACTTAAAGCTTGGAATTCTTAACAAAATTGAGCAATCAGATTTACTATATATAGCCTTGAAGTATTCTTTACTCTTCTTGTTTACATATTTTCTCCATTGTAAATTTTGATCAAAGTTTTTTTCCATTGAGTTTACAGGTTGTTTCAAAGTTGAAGATTGTTCTCCTTGATAATTAATGCACCAGCCTTCTAAAATAAAGACATCGTAGGGAAATGTAAGAAGATGATATTTGGATTTTAACAAATCGTCTTCTGCCTTGGAAAATTGTGGCAGCTTGTATGTTCTTTTTTTACTACTCAAGAAAATTTTTAACACTTCTTTTAAATATTTAAGGTTATGGGTTCCTGGAACTCCCCTGGTCTGAAGCAAGGGTGATATTACTGTAGAGAGTTTTGATCTATCTCTTTTTCCAAAATAAAAATCATCAATCGACAACACTAGTACTTTTAATTTTTTTTTAGTTAATTCTTTTTTAACCACACCGGTAAAGGTTGTTTTTCCAGACCCTTGCGGTCCAGAAACAAGGCAAAATAAATTTTTTGTTACTCTTTTTTTCTCAAGCAATCTTTGCGTTACTTGATTTACTATTTTTTTATAATTTTGATTAAACACTTACTTAATGCAATTTCGGCTTCTAAATTTTTCTACACTGTCTGTTTTAGCATTAATAAAGAATTCTCGGGTACAGGTGATAAGAAAATTTTTTTTATTATAAATATAAATCTTATAAGGAGATTCTAGATTTATTTTATCAGGCTCTCCGAGCTCTTGTTTTATCGTGGAACTTTTTGCTCCGAGAAACTTAGACATTATTTGATTTTCTTTATCAGTCGTCTCGGTAACTTTTTTATCTATGGTTTCGCAGTAACTAAGCGAAAAGAACAATAGAACATATACTAAATTTTTAATTAATTTCATTTACAAGGAAGCCCGTTCAACTTCCATCCTGCATCATTAATAGTTGCAGATCCTTCAAAACCACCCGAAATATTAACTGCCGTATAGCCCAATCTATCAATAATCTCTGCTGCATGAAGAGATCTAACACCGCTTCTGCAGATGAATAAAACCGTTTTCGATTTATCAATATTTAAATCTAAAAACTGTTGTTCAAAATCTTCGTTTAAAATTCTCTTTTCTCCTATTTGATAAGAAAGAAAATGACTAGCAATTCCAAGTTCTTCAGCATTGGGCTTGCCTACGTGGTCCCACTCTTGCTCCGTTCTCACATCAATTAAAACTGCGTTACTATTATTATTTAGGTACTCTTTTATATCTTTCGATGGAACTTCTAATATTTCGCTCATAGCAAAATAAAGTATAACAGATAAACAGGTAAACTATGAAGTACGATTTTATAATAATAGGCAGTGGAATTATTGGCTTAACGCTTGCTTTTAAACTAAAAAAAAATCAACCTAGTTCAAAAATTCTTATCTTAGAAAAAGAAACAGATTCTATTCAACATGGTTCGGGCAGAAATAGCGGCGTTATTCATAGCGGTGTTTACTATGATCCTGGCTCTTTAAGGGCAACCCTTGGTGTTAGAGGGGGGGTTGAATTAAAAGAATATATTAAATCAAAACAACTTTGGATTGATGAGTGTGGGAAATTGTTAATTCCCACTTCAGAGAACTCTTTTCAAAATATAGAAAGCCTATTTCAAAGAGGAGTTAGCAATGGGGTTGTTATCAAAAAATTAACCGGCAACGAAATTCAAAGTTTAGAACCAAATATAAATACGAAATACAATTCTGGACTGCTCATTCCTTTTACTTCTGTTGCAGATCCAAAAGAAGTCTCTAAATCTTTATTATTTGATTTAAAGCAATTGGGAGTAGATGTTTTTTATAATGAACAGGTTATAAAAATTGAAGATGAGGGAAAAATTATCATCAGTCATCTTAAATCATATAGTTGCGAACATTCGTTCAATTGTTCTGGCTTGCAGTCTGATGTGGTTGCCAAAAGTGCAGGCTTAGAATTTAGATACAGCTTTTTGCCCTTTAAGGGAAAATATTGGAAAATTACAGATCCAAGCTTTAAATTAAAACATTTGGTATATCCTGTGCCAGACCTGCAATACCCTTTTTTAGGACTGCATAGTTCGCACAAACGAGATGGAAGTTTTTATATCGGTCCAAGTTCGACTCCTGTGTTTGGAAGGGAGTATTATAGCCGTGCTAATAAATTGCAATTAGCCGAGGCACTTTCTTTGGCTTTTAGTTTTGGTATTAAAATTTTGAAAAATGAAAACAAACTTAGAACCTTGGCTTTGCAAGAGGCAAAACTATTAACTAAACATGGGTTTTTAGAGGAGGTGGGGAAGCTTCTTAACAATATTCCCGCTGACAGCATCCAACCCTCTTTAGAAAAAATAGGAATAAGATCTCAAGTTTTTGATCCTCTATCTAAAACTTTGGTTAATGATTTTATTATTATTAATCAAAAACATTCTACTCACGTGTTAAATGCGATTAGTCCTGCTTGGACTGCATCTTTTGCTTTTGCTGATCACTTGATCCAATTGGCAAAAATCTAAAAATTTTGAGTGAAGCTTAGTAAAAATTTTGTTTCGTGTTTAGTTCGGTCATAATCAGACCCAATACTATTCGTTGTAGTTCTTTGATTATTGGATCCGATTCTATTAATTAATTGAGCTTTAATGCTAGATCCTGGAATAACTTTCCAATCCGCAACTACTCCCCATGAGGCTAAACTATATTCATTTTTTTGATTATTATAAAATGTTGATTGCCATCCTGAATGCGGGTCCATAACTGTTCTTATTTTTCCATAATCAAAAACTAAAGATGTAGTCAAATCCTTGTTGAATTTATGCTCCAGCTCTGTTGTAAAAATAAAGCCACTATCTCCACCACTTTCATTGTTTGGATAAGATCTTACGTTATAAGTACCTCCCAAACTAAATTCTTCTGATCCCTCCAGGTTGTTAAATGCATACTGACCTTTAAATTTAATCAAAAGGTCGTTTTTATCATTTATCTTTTCTCTTCTGCTAAAAGCGGGGTTGATTTTAGTAAAGTAGCCCTCTACGCCAGCAGGGTCATCTGATTTGCTGAGTGCCGTTCCATTATTTGAAAGATCGGTTTTTCCTCTACTTAAAATAATTCTAAAATTGGTTACTGCTTTATTAAAAATATTGTCTGAAGTATTAACATGCAAAGACAGATCTAGTCGTTCATTAACCGTATCCTCTTCTTCCGTTGCACCAGAATTTTTAAATACATTAAAACCACCTCTAAAAAACCCAACTCCCAATTTTGCTCCTATATTTTCTTCGTATAAAACTGGTTTTAAATAGTTGATATCAAAAAAATTTGAATTACCCTCCAAACCTCCAGAGGTTGCCACTGCATAATCCATGTGTGTGTATCTCATATCGGCAGCTCTAAATGCCAAGGACGAGCCATCATCTCCTATAAAAAATTTACTATTTAATTCATAATAATTAGTTCCATTGGCCATGGTATGAGTTTGTTTCAGTCCTAGTGTTTCCCCAAGGTTCAAAGCATTACTATAAGAAAATGCAGAAGTTGTTTTGATGTAATGAGTTGTTTTAGATCCGGAATTATCTAGACGGATAGAGCCTTTATCGGGATCTGTATTTTTCAACTGGATTATCAAATTAACTGAATTGTCAGAATTTTTTTCAATAACAGCTGAGGCTTTAATTCCAGAAAGACTATTTATATTTTTAATATTTTGTTGTGCTTCTTTTAAATTAATACTTTTGCCCTTCTGAAGATTTCTCCATGCATAAGAGGTTATTAACTTTTCAGAGATATTAACTCCCTCTTTTTTAAAAATAATATTATTTAAAACTGAAGATTTTAGATCTATATTTGAAGGTATCTTTAAGAGATTTGCTTTAAAAAATCTAGGAACAAAAACTGGTACTACGTTTCTATCGTTAACTGTTGGGCCGCCATAAGAATAGCTAGGTGTTTCTGGCATAATAGCCAGACATAAAATAAAAATAAGTTTGAATACTTTCATTGTTTATCTCCTAAACTTTTAAAACAAATAAAGGTCTTTGTGTAAAGCTAAGATTAAGACTGTACTAAAATATATTTTAATCTAGTATGTCTTTTATGCATACCCTTTCTATAATCTTTTGCGCTGCCTGCATGATTTTTTATTTTTTACTTTCTGTGAATGCATCATTAGCTAGAAAAAATTCTAAAATTGCCCTTGGTGAAAAAGGCAACGAAAATCTTGCTAGAGCTGTAAGAGCTCATGGAAACTTTGCTGAATACACGCCTCTATTTTTAATCTCTTTTATTCTTTTAGAATCTGTCCAAGTTTCTAAAAACTACCTTGTTTGGGTCGGAATTTTCTTCTTATTGGGTCGTATTTCTCATGCTTACAGCATGTTTGCTAAAAAAGGGCTGTTTAGAGTTTCGGGAATGATTTTAACTTTTGTTCCTTATTTGGCAAATATAGCTAATTTGCTAATTGTCTATTTTAAATAAAAATTTAAAATCGATCCTACATGAGTATTTCTCCATCCAATTTTTATGACTTTAACTATGAGAGCTTAAATAAGTTTATTGTAGATCACTATTCCATGGATCAAAAAAAAATTGGAATGCGCACTAACCAATTATGGAAATTTGTTTACAAAAAAGGCCTACATAGTGTCTCTGAATTTTCCAACATTCCTGCTGATTTAAAAGAGAATTTGGAAAAAAATTTAAGTTTCGATAGAGTTAAAATTGCTGAAAAAAAAATTTCTAGCGATGGGACTATTAAATGGCTCATCAAACTTGCTGATAACAATTTAGTGGAAACGGTTTTTATTCCCTCTCAAAGTAGAGGAACGCTATGTATTTCTTCGCAAGTTGGCTGCACATTAAATTGTAAATTTTGTCATACAGGAACTCAACTAATGGTTAAAAATTTATCTACGAGTGAAATTATCAATCAAATTTTAATTGCAAAAGACGAACTTAACGATTGGGGATCTCAAAAAAAGATAACTAACATTGTCTACATGGGAATGGGCGAGCCTTTTTATAACTATGAAAATGTTAAACAATCTATTGCTATTTTAAGAAATAATCAGGGTCTAGACTATTCCGCAAAAAAAATAACTGTTTCTACAGCTGGAGTGGTTCCTGAAATTGTTAATGCCGCAAAAGATATCGGAACGTACTTGGCTCTTTCTCTTCATGCTCCTAATGATGAATTGCGTGAAAAAATTATGCCCATTAATAAAAAATATAAAATTAAAGATCTAATAGAAAGCTGTGCCTATTATGCAAAAATGAATAAAGAGAAAATATTTCTAGAATATGTTCTTTTAAAAAATATTAATGATAGTGAAAGTTGCGCAAAGCAACTGATAAAATTAATGAGCAAATTTCCGAGCAAACTTAATTTAATAGAGTTCAATGCTTGGCCTGGAGTTGGCTATGAACCATCCAGTCCTGAGGCAGTACAAAAATTCTACCAGATGATCAAAAAGTCTGGGCATATAGTAACCTTGAGAAAATCTCGTGGTGAAGACATCCTGGGAGCTTGCGGACAGCTGAAAACGGAAAGCGAAAAAAAAAGAAAATCCCTATAAAAGATTATATTTTGGCCTCGGAAGGCCCTGCTAAAAAATCTCCAACTAGACTCAAAGTAATACTGGCGTTGCTAAAAATAAGGCGTATAACCCATCGTCCTTAAACGAAGATGATCAAAATGACTGACAAAACAACAAAGAAAAAAATAGAAAGAATTGTAAGAATTAAAAAACGCATTTTAAAAGAATCTTCTAATTTAGAAAAAAATTATAAGACAACTTTTAAAGATATTAAAAAATATTTTAGTTTTTTTAATAAGGCTTTATTTAAAGAACAATTGAATCCATTTAACGATATTCAAATTAAAAAAATGAATGGTTGTTGGGGTCAGTGTGTGGAAGATTACTCATTAAGAAAAGGTACAAAATTTTTCTGTCTGGAAATGCAGCAAAAATACCCAAATAAAAAAGAGTTTTTGACAACACTAGCTCATGAAATGATTCATTTGTGGCAACAAACAATAAAAAAAGACACGGGAAACCACAATTCTTTATTCTACAGCTTTAGACCGAAATTTAAAAAATACGGTCTGAGTCTTTAAGGTAATATTTTCTTTATCCAAAAGACAAATTTTATTTTTAATAGAAACATGATATTCATAGTCTATGCCAACTTTTGATGTAGTAAGCAAAATCAGTTACCAAGAGCTCAGCAATGCTCTTTCTAATTGTTTAAGAGAAATCAATACCCGATATGATTTTAAAGGACTGAATATAACCATTGAATTTAAAGAAAAAGAAAAAGAAATTATTACTCTTGCTCCTGACAATATGAAATTAAAACAAATAAATGATTTGTTTACTGGTCATTTGGTGAGAAGAAAGATTGATCCAAGAATTATCAAAGTTAAAGGTGTGGAAGAAGCAACGGGAAATTCCAAAAGACAAACTATAGAATTGCAAGAAGGCATTGATCAAGAAAGCGCCAAAAAAATCATCACTCAAATAAAGGCATCCAAAATTAAAGTTCAAGTTAAAATTCAAGGAGACGAATTAAGAGTAGATGGGAAAAAAAGAGATGATCTTCAAGAAACCATGCAATTAATCACAGGAATCGACATAGGTAGACCCGTAGAGTTTACAAATTTTAGAGACTAGATGAGTAAGCGTTATTCTGGAAAATCAGGAAAAGACCGAAGTTTTAATAAAAAGCCAAAATTGTCAAAAAAAACAAAAAGAAAATTAAAGAAAAAATAGATGCAAAAATTTACAGTGGTTGAAGGCAATCACAAAGACCCTAATGATTTTACAAGCTTATTAGAAGAAACAAAAAATATGCACGGGCCTTTTCCAAGTGAAGAGGAGGCGGACCAAGTAGCTAAGCATTTAATTCAAAAAAATATTGATAATTATTATCACCGCGCCTGGGTGATTAAAGATTGCTAACAAAATAATACCAGAGATAAGAGACTATCACAGCTGGTATGGCACTATATAAAGTTGCCAATATTGCTACCTTGGGTGAAATTGCTATAGCTGGAAATAAAGCATCACCGTCATTGGAGATTGCATTGCCAATTTGTGCTGCCATGGGAATATGGCCTCCGATATAAAGAGTCGTGATCATAATTTGAGGTCCACATCCAGGAACAAACCCAACCAAGATTGCTGCTAGAGGAATGAAGGGTCCTAAAAAAGATATTTGATCAAAAATTTTTCCCCCGGTTGAATAATCAATTAAATCAAAACTAACAAAAGCAACCACCACCCAAACTGTAACGAAGCATGTTAGATCTACTACTGATGATGATGTTTTTTCTTTGCACGCGGCAATCTGCACATCGGAGGCAGGATTAAATAACCAAATTAATACGGACAATAACGCCCCGGCAAAACTAATAATGGGAACAATATCATGGTCCAAAAATTCGAAACTCAATGATTTACCAAACGCGTTATAAGCACCAAAAATAATTCCTGGTATAATTAAAAACATCCATAGATGATAAAAAACTTTGGGTGTGTTGTTGGCAATGCTGTCTTCCATCGTGATAGATCTTAGTGTAAATGCTGGTGCTATAGACTTCTCAAAACATTTTGCCGTATATCCAGTTATAATCGCAACCAGATAAGTGAGCGGCAGAATAATCAGTGCTGCTTTTGGTTTTGCGGCAATTAATAAAAAAGCAGCATCCCCCATGGTTGCTACGAGAGTAGCTAAAATAGCACTAAAAGAAATTGCCCCTCTTACATACAAAGTCATAACCATGATTGCACCTCCACACCCAGGAAGAACACCTAAAAACGCTGCTATTAAAATATCAAATTTTTTATGCTTGTGTAAAAATGTCTGAAGATCAAAACTAGTTTTTTGTAAAAGATGAAATATTAAAATAGTCATCGCAACAAAAGAAGTGACGGAAATAAAAGCATTAGATGCAGATTTAATTAACACTTCCCTAGTTACGGAAAAACTAAAAAGTCCAACAAAAATTAAGAACAAAATAAATTTCGCAAGTCTTAGACTTGGGAACTTTTGTGCGAGCTTTAATACTATTTCAACCATATCAAATAAATAATGTAAGAAATTATTGCTTTTTTTCAAGTGTATAGAGAAAACTAGATAGCTTCCAGAGCAAAATGAATCTGCCAAATACAAAAATGTTTTATAAATTTGTTTTTTATGATTAATACTACCCTTTATGAATAATATAGAATTAAAAAAAACAGCAAAAAAACTAGTTAGTGCATTTAATAAAGGTACTTTTATAGCGCCTCTCTCAACTAAATTTACCAAAAATTCAAAAATTGCAAACGAACTAAGAAAAGAGTCAGAAAAATTAATAACCTCTCCTGTTATTGGCTTTAAAGCTGGAGGAACGGGTAAGGCAGCTTTAAAAGCATGGGGTGAAAAGGAACCTTTTTATGCTTCTATTTTTAAAAAGAACTTACTGAAAAGCAATGGGTCTGTAAAAATAAACAAATACACTTTGGGAATTGAACTGGAAGTTTTTTTTCAAATTAAAAAATCTTTTTTTAATACTAACAAAAAAATAACTGAAAAAAATATCTCATCTGTTATCAGCCATGTTGGTCCTTGCATTGAGATTGTTGGGTATAGACAAAAGAAAAAAGGCGTAACTTGTCTTGGTGACTTAGTTAGTGACTTTGGTGCTAATGTTAAATTTTTAATTGGCAAAAAACAAAAATTTAAAAAATTGCCCTTCCATAATTTGGCAACCAGTCTTTACAATAAAAAAAGTGGTCAGACAGTTAATGGAAATACAAAAGCAGTGTATGATAGCCCTGTAAAATCGTTAATGTGGCTTTTAAACAAAGTTAAAAAAGACGGCGTGAACTTGAATAAAGATTTTTTAGTTTTTACCGGATCCACTGTGGGTGTAGTGCCTATTCAAAAAATTGGTTTGTTTAGAGGAGAAATTAAATCACTAGGGTCTGTGCAAGCAAAAGTCAGAAATTAACTAGCTTTTTTTAACTGTCTTTCTTTTTCAAACATTCCAGCTAAACGATCAATGATATAGTCAGAGGCTTCAAAAACATTTTTGGGCTTAAACAATTTCGTTTCTGCAGGATTTGTTTTGTCTTCAATACTAATTCTTTTTCTTAATCGCTGTTTTGCATTGTCCCCCTCAACAAATAGTGAGATTAAATATTCCTGTTCGTTCACAGCATCTTCGTTTTTAATAAAACATTCTCCATTTTCAGCAATATGATCGATGAAACGAAGGGGGGCACGTCTCATGGTTAAATATCTTTTGTTAATTTGAAATACTATGGATTTCATATTTCTTGAATACCTTTCTAGCCTCACAACTACTTTTTGCTTCAGCGTCTCCTCTGCCTTTTCGGCCTCAAGTACTTTTCTCGCCTCCTCTTTTGTTTGCCTTCTAATCTCTAATTCTTTTAATTTTTCTTCTCTTTTTCTTTCTTTTATTAACTGATACTTCAGTCTGATAGCACCTAGTCTCAGGTCTGCTAACTTCAAAGACTCTCTCAGAACTTTTATTTTTTCTTTTTCTTCTCTTTTAAAATTGCTTAACTTTTCTTTTCTTTGTCGCTCTGCGATTTTCTCTTCTTTAATTTTATTTCTAATTGCAATTTTTTTTTCTAAAGCTTTTTGTCTTTCTTTTTCCTTTAATTCTTTTGCTTTTAATCTCTGAGCTGCTAATTTTATTTTTTCTTTTTCTTTTTTAGCCTGGAGCCTCAATCTCTCACTTTCTTTTCTTGCTTTAAGCTTTATTTGTAGAAGCTCTTTTTTTTCTTTAATTTTTTGCTTTTTAACAAGAATAGCCTTTTTTAATTTTAATTTTTTTTCTAAAATTAGTTGTCTTTTTTTCTCTTTGGCAAATTTTAAAGCTTTCTTTTTTCTTAATTTTTCTTTTAAAATTTTTCTTTTTGCCAAGTAAGAATCAAAATCTTTAAGTTTAGAAACAGCAAAGCTTTTCAATCCAAAAACATCAAGGATGGAATATTTAATTTTTTTTACAAAAGGAAATAATTTTTTTTGAAAAAAGTATTTTTTGATTTTAATTATTTTTTCTTTTACTTTTTTTAAAGACTGTATTTTTTTAACTGGTTTCTTTTTTTTAATATTTTTGTTTTTTAAGTTTTTATTATTTTTCTTCTTTTTTATAATAATTTTTTTCTTACTTGTCTTAACCGCAACTTTTTTGATCGAGGTTTTTTTTCTATTTTTAGTAAGAATTTTTTTACTTCTAGAGTCTACAATCTTTTTTTTCTTGCTGCTAACTATCTTCTTTTTTTTATTAGAAACCTTTTTTTTTATTATTTTTTTCTTTTTAGATGTAATAGCAGCTTTGCTAACTGTGGTTTTTTTTCTATTTTTAATGGGAATTTTTTTCCTTCTGGAGGTTATTGTTTTTTTTTTCTTACTAGCAATAATTTTCTTTTTTATAATAATTTTTTTCTTATTTGACTTAACCACAACTTTTTTGATCGAGGTTTTTTTTCTATTTTTGATGGGAATCTTGTACTTTCTGACGGTTACAATCTTTTTTTTCTTACTGCCAATAATCTTCTTTTTTTTATTAGAAGAATTTTTTTTTATTATTTTTTTCTTTTTCATTTAGAATCTTCAATTGCTTTTTCCAACATCTCGACTGATTGGGCTCCGGACAAAAGAATTTTTTCATTAAAAACGTAAAAAGGGACACCAGGGATGCCCATCTGCCTTCCGATTTTATCCATCTTATTCACTTTTTCTATATTTTCCTCTGAGTCAAACTCCCTGCTTAACTCTTCTGACTTGATACCATGATTTGTCCCAATTTTAATTAGATTGTTCTTGTCTCCAATATCCAATCCTTGGATAAAGTAATTTGAAAAAATATCAAAAACAGTTTCTTTCTGCACCTGATGTTTTCTTGCCACGTCTATAAGTATGTGCGAAAGAACCGTATTTGGTGTCTTTTTAATATTGCTCAAATTAAATTCTAAATTTTCTTTTTTGGCTTCAGAGGCCATATTATCGTACATTGCCTTTGCATTTTCCATACTGCCGAATTTACCAATTATATACTCTTCTCTATTCATTCCATCCTCTGACATGGTTGGATTTAATTGAAAAGGAACATAAATAATTTCAAAATTATGATTAAATTTTTGCAATGCAAGATGCAGTCTTTGGCTACCGATAAAACACCAGCCGCAAACGGTATCTATAAAAATTTGAATTTTCATTAAAAATTTTAAAAAAAGTTATTTGAATTCTTTTAATAAATTTTCTGCGCTTCTGGCTATTAAATTAGTATCGCTATTAATTGCTACATAGGTAAAACCATCCGCCACATATTTTTTTGCAAAATCTTTTTTAGCCGTCAAAATTCCTGCCGGTATATTGCTTTTTTTACAGTTTTCTAACCCTAGTGAAATTAAAGCCTGAACCTCTTCGTCTTCTAACTGTCCTATTTTTCCAATCGATGCTGATAAATCGCTTGGCCCTATAAAAATACCATCGACACCTTCTACCGCAGCGATTTTTGAAATATTCTGAATTGCTTTTTTAGACTCGCACTGAACAATGACACAAATTTCATCATCTGCTTTCTTGTAGTAGTCTGTAACCGTACCATACCTATTCATTCGAGCAGCTGACATAACGCCTCTTATGCCTTTTGGTGGATACCTGGTAGATTCTACTGCCGCTAAGGCCTCCTTCTCATCTTCCACATAAGGAAACAAAATAGATTGAGCACCCATATCCAAAACTCTTTTTACCATAACAGGTTCATTCCAGGGCACTCTAACAATAGGTTCTGAAGAAAAACCTTGAATAATTTGTAGTTGAACCAAAACCTCCTGAATGTCATTGGGAGAATGTTCCATATCAATGACAATCCAGTCAAACCCTACTACGGATAAAATTTCAGCAACGGTATTATTTGATAGGCAGCTCCAAATACCTATTTGTTTATTAAATTTCAAAATTTGTTCTTTAAATTTATTTTTTCTCAATTCCATATATTTATATGTAGACTATTATAAAGAACAAATAAATGAAAATTGTACACTTAATACTTTCAAAAGGTTTTGCTGGTACCGAAAGGTATGTTTGTGATTTGGCAAATTATCAGAAAGACAATCACAAAGTTTATATAGTTAAATTAAAATCTGATAACACTAAATACTTCAAAAAAAATACTTCCAAAGCAATAAATTTTATTGAAATGTCAAATTTTTTTAAATCAATATTTTTAAAAAAAATTATCAAAAAAATTCAGCCTGATATTGTTCATACCCACCTTGGGGATGCCTCTAAAATAATAAAAAAAAAATGGGGACAGTACAAAACTGTGGCTACTATGCATATGAATTATAATCCAAAATATTTTAAAAATATTGATGGGATCATATGCTCAAACAATTATCAATTACAAAATATTAAAAAACAATTTAGCGGCAGCCTATTCAAGAGCTACCTTTGGCCAATAGAAAAAGTTAAAAAAAATAAAATTAATTTAAAAAAAAGATTGGGCATACCTGATAATTATTATATTTTTGGATCTATAGGTAGATTTCACCAACAAAAAGGTTTTGATTTTTTGGCAAACACATTCGATAAAATGAATCTAAAAAAAACGGCTCTTGTCTTGGTGGGAAACGGACACCTAGATTTTATAAAAAAATATAAGCACAATAAAAATATTTTTTTATTAGATCATTCTGAATGCCCTTCTCACCTCTATCAAATATTTGATGTAGCAGTTTTTGTGTCAAGATGGGAAAGTTTTGGCATAACCTTGCTTGAAGCAATGCAACACAGATTGCCAATAATATCGACTGTTCATGAGGGTAATAAAGACTGGGTTAATAAATTCAAAATTTTAAAAATCAAAGTAGACAATTTCAAACATTTGAAAAAATCTCTTCTTTATTTTAGAAAATTAAAACCAAAAAAAACAAGTTATGATTTGAAAGACTTTAAATACAAAATGCTTTGCCAAAAAATACAAAACTTTTATCAAGATTTGTAAAATTATTTAAATAATTTTTCCAATTTTTTTATAACTTCTTCCGATTCACTTCCGAAGATTGATTTCAATTTGTCGCTAGCTAATAAGTTCTTTAATTTTTTTTCAAATTTATTTTTAAGATTACCAGTTATAACCTCGTTATTAAGCTTAACTGCCATGTTAGTCACAATCATGGCCATCACGTCTTTATAGTGATTGGCATTCTTGGTATTTCCAACATTTTCAAAAATCATTTTGTCTAGAATTATGTTTTTAGAAAATTGCAAATCCTTTGAAAGAACTGAGATAGTTATTTTAGGAATATTTAAACTATCAATAATAAAATCAATTTGCGGTCCTGAAGTAGATTTGTTTTTTTGAGATAGATTTGTAGGTTGTGTTTTGGCGGATAAATTTGACGACTGTTTATTTGAATTTTTTTCGAATAATCCCTGAACCAGATAAAAGCTGTCAATAATTTTTCCATTTTGAATGATGAGATCGTAATTCACAATAGGATTTTGAATTGAAATACTGCTAAAATGAATTTTTCCCAAAAATAAATCAAGCATCTTTAGCTTTCCCTCGAGCAAAGGTATTGTGATTAAGTTTTCTCTCGTAAATATTTTGTCATTTTTAATTTGCAAGCCGTTGATGTTGACGGATCCATTAAAAAAATTAGTTGCCACTCCCTGTAGGGAAACTGCTCTACCAGTATCCCTGGTGAGGTTTTTTTCAATGAGAGATTTTGCGATTGGGTCAAAAAATAATTTTAGCAAGCCAAGAACTATGGCCAGTAATATTAATAAATAAGTAAGTACTTTTTTCATAGAACAATTTTCAGCAAATATGCAGCTATAACAAATATTGTTAATATCAAGAATCCTACTAATTTATTTTTAATAAAAAAATAATTTAAAGTTTCTATAAAAAAATTCATACTATTTGTATTGTCTTAACAAGATGTCTCTTGCTTCATTTATTTTACTTGCTAAATAATTATTTCCACTTTTTTTATCTGGATGCAAATGCAATATCAGCTTTTTATGTGCTTTAATAACATCCTGTTTATTACAATTGAATTGCAAACCTAAAGTTTTGCATGCTTCTTCTTTGCTCATAGATCCGGTACTTTTGGCCTTCGCATAGTTAGAAAATCCAGATTTTCCTCCTTTTGCTCCAAATAAAAGTTTAAATAAATAAAAGATATTAAAAATATTGAATAGCCTTTTTTGAACTGCACTAAAAATAAGGGCAAAGAATGGGATAGACAATAAGTACCTACCTACCATAAATAGAAAAATAATTGCTAAGACCGAACCTAAAATAGTAGAAATTCGAAAAAAATTAGAAAATGTCTCAGACTTGGCGTTAGCCATTAACCATAAAAAACCATATACAATTGAAAAAATTACAATACCAAAAAATATTAAATTCATAATTAATGATCACAATACCTAAATTAAGAAAAGAAACGAATAGTATAAAAATTCACAATGAAGATTTGCCGGATAATTATGCTTGGATTAAGCAAAAAAATTGGCAGGAAGTTCTTAAAAATCCAACAAAACTTAATGATGAAGTTGCTAATTATTTAACTGAAGAAAATGCTTTTGTTAAAGAGCAACTAAAAGAAAAAGAGCAATTAGAAACAGAGGTATTTCAAGAACTCAAAGGCAGAATCAAAGACAAAGACTCATCTGTTCCTTTAAAGGATGGTGCGTATTACTATTTTTCTGAGTACGAAGAAGGCTCTGAATATCCCTCTTTTAAAAGAACTAACTCTACCAATGCAGTGGAGACTATTTTTAATGCACAAAAAAAATCGGAAGGTGAGAAATTTTTCAATCTCGCCTCTGTATGTCACAGCCATGATCACCGTTTTATAGCTTACAATATAGATAAGAATGGTAGCGAAAATTACTTTCTTTCTGTTGAAAACTTAGAAAATAAAAAAATTCTTACAAAAGAAATTCCCCAAACCACTGGAGAGATTATTTGGGATACGGACAATAAAAGCATCTATTATATTGGTCTAGATGACAATCACAGACCAAACAAAATTTTTAAACATTTGGTTGGCCAAGACTATCAAAATGATGAGTTAATTTTTGAAGAAAGGGATCCTGCTTTTTTTTGCTCTGTATCTATTAGTCAAAGCAAACATTATTTACTGATTAGAACTGGGGATCATCAAACAAGTGAATATTATATTAAAAATCTCCAACAAAAAAACAACTCGTTACAACTATTCTCCTCAAGAATAGAAAAGGAAGAATATGAAATTGATCATAGCGAAGGATATTTTTATATTTTAACGAATACTGATAGCTGTAAAAATTTTAAAATTATGAGATGTCTAGAGACAAGCTATTCTAGAAATAACTGGTCTGACTTTATTGCATATCAAAATGATAATTTGATATTAGATTTTATTATTTTGAAAAGCTGGATTGTATATTTGCAAAGACATGAGGGTTTAAATCAAATTATTATTCATAATGTAAATACTGAACAATCTCATAGCATAAAATTTGAAGAAGAGGCTTATGACTTGAGTCTTTTTGGGCAATACGAATTTGATACAGACTGGATAAGATTTTCTTTTTCTTCTCCTATTACACCAAAATCTATTTTTGATTATAACTGCTCAACCAAAGAAAAGTCGTTAAAAAAAATACAAGAAATTCCGTCTGGATTTAATTCTGATCTTTATTCTTGCAAAAGATTTCTTTGTCCTGGTCATGATGGGGCGCAAATTCCTCTTACCGTTTTTCATAAAAAAGATTTGCTACTAGATGGAACAAATCCTCTCTTGTTGTATGGCTATGGAAGTTATGGAATTACCATACCAGATTCTTTTTCAACCAATCGGTTTTCTTTACTAGACCGTGGATTTGTCTATGCCATAGCTCATGTAAGGGGTGGCAGGGAAAAAGGTCAAGAGTGGTATGATGATGGAAAACTACTTAAGAAGAAGAATACTTTTTTAGATTTTATTAGCTGTGCAGAATTTTTATGTGAAAAAAAATATACTGCTCCAAAAAAAATCATTGCTCAAGGCGGCTCTGCGGGCGGTTTGCTTATGGGATACATTGCTAATGAAAGGCCTGATCTTTTTTTAGGAATTATAGCCCAGGTTCCTTTTGTAGATATTTGTAACACCATGTTGGATGAGGATTTGCCATTAACAGTTACTGAAATTCCTGAATGGGGTGACTTAAAAAATAACAAAGAGGCTTTTAATTATATTAGAAGTTACTCTCCATACGATAACGTAAAAAAACAAGACTATCCTCACATGCTAATAACCGGAGGAGTAACTGACCCAAGAGTTACCTATTGGGAAATGACCAAATGGGCAGCAAAAATTAGAGATTACAAAACTGACAATAATTTATTACTTCTTAAAATGAATATGGATGCTGGCCACAGCGGGGCAAGCGGTAGATACGATTATTTAAAAGAAGTAGCGCTGGATTATATTTTTTGTTTAACAATCGCAGATCACAAGTAAATATTAACTCTTTAATTTTTTCTCAACCTTATTCCAAAACATCTCTTCTATTTTAACATGGTTGAGCTTGTTAATTTCTTGGATCCCTGTTGGAGAAGTGACGTTAATTTCAGTTAAATAATTTCCTATTACATCTATTCCCGTAAAAAATAACCCATTTTTTTTTAAGAAGGGTCCAATAGTTTTGCAAATTTTCTTATCTCTAAAAACCAAACCTGTTTTTTGAGCTCTACCACCAGCATGAAAATTGGCTTTAATACTGTTGTGTGTAGGAATTCTTGCTACTGATCCTACATACTCACCATCAATTAAAATTATCCTTCTATCTCCTTGCGATATTTCTTTGATAAATTTTTGAACAACTATTGGCAATTTATATTTAACTAATAAACAATTAATTAATTTTTTACTTCTCGTTACATTGGAATCTATTTTTTCAATTCCTTCTCCTCCATTTCCATACAAAGGCTTAATGATCGAAAACTTATTTTTTTTATGAAATCTAAGAATCTCATTCTTATTACTTGAAATAAGAGTTGGCGGAATCATCTTGTCGAAAGCAAACATAGATAATTTCTCAGGGTAATCGCGTATATGTTTGGGGTTATTCAAAACAAGAGTTTTTTTAGATAATCTTTCCAACAAGTAAGTTGCAGTTATATAATTCATATTGAACGGCGGGTCTTGCCTCACCAGTACAATATCGAAACTATTTAGGTTTAATTTTTTTTCTTTTTTTAAAGTAAAAAACTTTTTCTTTTTTGGATGAAGAGAAAATTCATTTCCCAGCACATAAACTATTCCGTTTTCTAAAAAAAGATTTTCTACTGTGTAGCTAAATAGCCTGTATCCTCTTTTTTGAGCCTCTAGGGCAATCACATAGGTGCTATCCGTTTGAGGATTGATCCTATTCCAAGGATCCATTTGAATGGCTATATTAAAATGCTTCTTCATCAAAAATTTTATTTATATTTTCTTTCCAAGCTCCATTAAACTTTTTAATCAGTATCGAAGCAGGAGTTTGTTTATTTCTAATCATATCTTGAATTTCGTTTAAGAAAATAGACTCATCCTTATTTTGTTTATTTGTAATGCCCCTATTTTCTAATCCTTTTTTAGCAATAGAAATAAAAGTATTAGCGTGCTCATAAATAGGTTTGTTTTTTAAATTGGTATTTAATCCATTTTTTGCAGCCTCCAAATAAGCATTATTTACCTCGTTAAAATTCCAATCTTTGGTTAAATCAGTAATGCTATCTAAGCTTTCTTCGTCGTATAATAATCCTGTCCAAAATGCCGGTATAGAACACAAACCAGACCAGGAGCATGAATCTGCAGATCTAATTTCCAGATATGTTTTCAATCTAATTTCATGAAAAATAGTTGATATATGAGATTCCCAATCTTTTAATGTAGCCTTGATCTTTGGGACTTTTTTCAAATTACCTTGTAAAAAATCTTTAAAACTTTCCCCGCTAACATCAATTATTTTTTCCTCTTGCTGAACAAAATACATGGGAACATCTAGGGCAAAATCAACATATCGCTCGAAGCTATTACTTGAATCCATAAAGAAATCTATCAACCCAGATCTATTCTTGTCTGTGTTTTGCCAAATGAACGCTCTATATGATTGGTAGTTGCTTAGTTTGGATTCTTTAAAAGGAGAATTCGAAAACATCGACAACGCAATAGGTATTGCGCAAGTTGCGGCTCTAGTTTTTTTTTTAAAATCTTCTTCGTTCTTATAATCCAAATTGATTTGGGTTCCGCACGTTCTGTGCATCATATCGAGTCCATGCGATCCAACTGATGGCATATACTTTCTCATAATGTCATATCTTTTTTTGGGAAGTCTACCCACTTCTTCTAGTGATGCGTTGGGACTAAATCCCGAACCTAACAATCCAATATTTAATTTCTTACAAATCTCAAGCATCTCTTTTAAATAGTCATTCACCTCTCCGCAGGTTTCATGAATGCTGTTGAGAGCTTCTCCAGAAAGTTCTATTTGCAAACCAGGTTCTAGCGTTATGCTTTTATTATTTTTTTTTAAACCTATGATGTTGTTGCCATCCTGTATGGGTATCCATCCATTGATTTCCAATAGCTGAAATATTTTTTCAATGCTTTGTACTCCCGTATAAGAAATTGGCTTGTTGTTCTTGCTATTAAATAAAAACTTTTCGTGCTCGGTTCCTATTTTTAAAGAAGAGCTTTTAGAACCATTTCTAAAGTAATTGATCAGCTGCTCCTTATCTGAAATCACACTATCTAGGTCTATGGACATATGTAAACTTATAACAATGATTTATATTTTGTATTGTTAATTTATATTAAAAATCTTACAAAGGTATTCATTATTTAAAACTACGTAGGTATTAATATGAGCGAAAAAGTAACCAACTCAATTCCTAATTCACTAAACGAACATTGGATGCCCTTTTCTGCCAATAGAGAGTTTAAAGAAAATCCTAGATTGATTGTTGGAGCCAAAGGGGTTTATTTAAAAGATCATTTGGGAAGATCCCAAATAGATGCAAGCTCTGGTCTTTACTGCAATCCTCTTGGTCATGGACGAAAAGAAATTATTGCTGCTATTAGTAAACAATTAGAAGAGCTAGATTATTGTCAGCCATTTCATCAAGGATTTGGTGGTTCTTTTGAACTAGCATCTAAGATTGCAAATCAAACTCCTGGTGATTTAAATAAAATTTTTTATACCAATTGCGGCTCTACTGCTGTTGAGACTGCGATTAAAATTGCTTTCACCTATAACCGATTAAATGGAAACGAAAAACGCTACCGATTTGTTGGTAGAGAAAAGGGTTATCACGGAATGAATATTGGGGCGATGTCTGTGGGGGGGATGCCTAACAATATAAAAGGATATGACAGTATTATGATGCCTGGAGTTTTGCGTATGAGGCACACCCAATTGCCTGAACACAAATTTGTTCGAGGTCAGCCAGAAACGGGAATGGAATTGGCGGATGATTTAGAAAAATTTGTTGAGCAATATGGAGCCGATAGCATTGCGGCATGTATTGTAGAGCCAATTGCGGGGTCTGTGGGAATTATAGTTCCCCCAAAAGGATATTTAAAAAGATTGAGAGAAATTTGCACTAGACATAAAATAATTTTAATTTTTGATGAGGTGGTTACTGGCTGGGCAAGAACAGGGTCGATGTTTGGTTCGCAAGAGTTTGATGTGACTCCAGATATTATGACCTTGGCAAAAGCCACTACCAACGGAATTATGCCTATGGGCGTGGTTGTTATCAAAGATGAAATTTATGAATCCATAGTTAACAAAGCTCCCAAAGAAACTGTGGAGCTTTTTCATGGATATACCTACTCTGGTATACCCGCTGCAGTAGCGGCTGCTTTAGCGGTGCAAGATATTTTTGAAAAAGAAGATATTCTCAAAAGAGTTAAAAATTTGATTCCGTATTTTTTAGATAGCTTATTTTCACTTAAGGATTTGGAGGGAGTGGAGAATATAAGAGGCTATGGTCTACTTGGGGCTATTGATTTAAGAAGCAAAGGAAATCCTGCTGGTGCTGGCTTTGAATGTTTTAAAATATGTTATGAAAATGGAATTAACCTAAAATCTACAGGAGATAGTTTAATTTTAGCTCCACAATTTATTTGTGAAAAAGAACATATTGATGAAATAATGGATAAGCTTCGTAAATCTATATCTATTTATTTTAAAAAATAACCTTAAGCCTTAACTGGTGCCACTCTGACAATTGGTTTTTCATCAATGGGTAAATGAACTAAGCCAGCGAAAATTGACAGTAGGATAGATAAATACCAAGCATAATCATAGCTACCAAAATGATCATAAAAATATCCTCCCAAATAAGCTCCAAGAAAAGAACCTATTTGATGACTAAAAAAAACAATTCCAAATAACGTCGTTAAATATTTCGTGCCAAAAATTTGAGCTACAATTCCATTGGTTGGTGGGATGGTTGCTAACCACAAAACTCCAAAGACAACCCCGAAGCCAAGCGCCACATAAATAGATGTTGGGAAAAGCAGAAATAACAAAATAGCAATGGCTCTTAAAAAATATAACCAACTTAAAAGAATTTTCTTACTGTATTTGGATGACAGGTAACCCATTCCCAAAGTTCCAAAAATATTAAACAACCCTATTAAAGAAAGGATTGCTGCAGCTGTCCAGTCTGGAAGGCCTGTTTGCTTTATGTATCCAGGTATGTGTGTTGCCACTAAAGTAATCTGAAATCCACAAACAAAAAATCCAGCGGTTAATAATTTGTAACCTTTGTGTTGAAAAGCTTCTTGTAAGGCCTTGGATGCCGATTGATCTCTTGTGAGTGGATTATTGGTTTCGTCCACATACTCTTTTTTTATTAAAAAAAGCGAACACAATAGTCCGAAGATAAGAAAGTAAATATAATACTCTAGCGTACCCTTCCAACCAAAGGTTTGGTTAGAAAACTTCGTAAACATGGGAAGCAGAAAGAATCCAACCGATGCTGAAGCCGTAACTAACCCGGTTGCAATAGTTCGGTTTTTGTTTGAAAAAAACTTACCTACAGCTGAAACTGGAACAGACATGGCAGTTCCTCCTAGGGCAATACCTATCAAAACTCCTAGACTGGTCTGAAAACCAAAAGTTGTTTTTGGTTCTTGAATTAAAGAATAAACTCCTACTATGTAAATCAAAAATGCGAAGGCAACTACCTTACTTGGACCAAACTTATCTGCAAAAAATCCAAAAATAGGTGCAAGCGATCCCCAAAAAACCATTTGGATTGCAATAGCCAAACCAAATTGTGTTCTGCTAAATCCTAAATCAGTTTCAAAAAATCCATAAAACAAACCCCATGTTTGTCGTATTCCCATGGAAACCAACACAACTAATGCTGCAGCTATTAAAATTATAATAGCTTGTTTGTTTTGGAAAAATTTTTCATTCATTTCTATAACTATGCGTCCAAATTTACCTATTTACAATTAAATTCAACCTGGGTTTGAAAATTAATAAAAAAAATTAGATATTTATAAGATTTTATATAGAATCGGGTCATATATTATTTTTAACAAAGGGGAGATTAAATGTTGGAAAATTATTTTAATTACAAAAAAAATAAAACCGATTTTAAAACAGAAGTGACTGCTGGGTTTACAACTTTTTTAACCATGGCATATATTATGTTTTTAAATCCAGCCATCTTATCGGATGGTGGTTTTGATTTTGGTGGAGTATTCACAGCTACCATATTGGCCGCTGCATTAGCCTGCTTTATTATGGGCTTTTATGGAAAAACTTGGCCAATAGGACTTGCTCCAGGAATGGGGCTGAATGCATTTATTGCTTTTGGAGTTTGTAAAGGAATGGGTTACACGCCCGCTCAAGCATTGGGCGCTGTTTTCGTGGCAGGTACTATTTTTTTAATCATATCTTTAACGCCTTTAAGAGCTTGGATTATTAACTCTATTCCCAAAAGTTTAAAGTTAGGAATTGGTGCTGGAATAGGTTTGTTTTTAGCAATCATTGGATTTGAAATTATGGGAATAACAGCGGATCATCCTGTAACTTTAGTTACTCTTGGTAATTTAAAAAGTCCGATTGTTCTGGTTGCCTGTTTTGCATTTATATCCATGATCGTTCTAGAAAAATTAAAAATTAAAGGAAATATCATTATTGGTATTTTATTTTTTAGTGCGGTTTGTTGGGTATCCGGTATTGCAAAATTTAATGGTGTAGTTGGCTCGATTCCTCCAATGACACATCTCATGACTTTTGATTTGAGCGCAGCATTAACAGCAAGTATGATTCCTGTTGTCTTTACACTTTTCTTTGTAGATTTTTTTGACACAGCTGGAACCTTAACTTCGGTTGCTAATGTGGCAGGAAAAGTTGATGCAAAAGGGAATGTTAAAGACATTGATAGAGCAATGTTGTCGGACAGCGTTGCGACTGTTGCTGGAGCAATGATGGGGACATCTAACGTAACAAGTTATGTTGAATCGGGAGCCGGTGTAAAAGCTGGTGGAAAAACAGGAATGACCTCTATAGTTATTGGAGTTTGTTTTTTATTATGCTTGTTTTTTGCACCTCTAGCAACATCTCTTCCCAAAGAAATTGATGGCGCAGCTTTAGTCTACGTTTCAATTTTATTTGTGCGAAACGTTGTGGACATAGAGTGGGATGACATAGGAGAGTCTGCTCCTGCAGTTATTGCCATGATTGCAATGCCTTTGACTTACAGTATTAGTAACGGAATGGCCTTAGCTTTTATTTCTTACGCTTTGATCAAATTAGCTAGCGGGAAAGCAAAAGGAGTATCGCCAGCAATTTGGCTCATAGCAATTCTAGGATTTATTAGTTTTGCTATATAAATTTTAAATCTAAAGGGCTGTCTAAGTTATGGGCAGCCCTTTTTTTATTTAAGATTTTGAATGAATTTTTTTAATGTCTTCAATAGAAAGAAGTTCGTAATTCTCAAAAGGCTGAACAATCCAAGGATTGTCTTGTAATTTATTTGCACAATAATCAGGCTCATAAGTAGAGTGAATTTTTTTCCACAGTACTGCTGTTTTGATTTCTTTAATGTTGTCTTTAATTGGAGGATATTTTTTTAACCACTCTATACTTTGAATAAGAGTTACTCCTGTATCCGATAGATCATCGCACAACAGTATATTCCCGCCCATAGTATGTACGGTGGAACTCATTTCTCTTGAAAAAATAATTGTCCCCTGCTGGTCTTCAGTTAATTCTCCACTATAAGATTCAACCGCTAGATAAGCACATTTAATTTTAAAAATTCTGCTCAAAACATCAATGATAGGAGCTCCACCCCTCATAATACCTATAAGCAGATCAGGTTTAAAACCACTTTCATGAACTTGAATTGCAAGTTTTTCAACCGTGTGATTATAATCGTCCCAATTTATTAATAATTTTTTAACCATAGAATATTTTAACTTACAAAAAGGAGTGTTTAAATGAAAGGATATTGGATCGCAATTTATAAAAAAATTGAGAGTCAGGAGAATTTGGGTAATTACGGGAAAAAGGCCACACAGGCTATTGTGGATCATGGCGGAAAACCTTTGGTAAGAGGTGGAAAATATAAAGCGCTAGAAGGCAATGACATTCCCAGAACCGTCATTTGGGAATTTGCAAGTTATGATGCTGCTATTAATTGTTATAACTCCAAAGAATACCAAGACGCCTGGTCATTAGCCAAGGAGACAACTTTTAGAGATCTTGAAATCGTAGAGGGAGTTTAATATTTGACTGGCACAGGGTCTATGCTCCGCCACAAATACCAAGTTGCAACCGTTGCGTAAGGGCTCCATAATTTTTGTAAAGCATCCAATTTTTTAATTGGGGGTGGGTAAGTGGTTTTGTAATTTTTAGATATAGCTCTTAAAAAACCAATATCTTGAATGGGGAAAATGTCAGACCGATGCTGATTGAAGAATAAAAACATTTGAGCGGTCCATCTGCCAATGCCTTTCACTTGTGTTAAATATGCAATTGCGGTTTCATCATCCATTGTTTTTAGATTTCGTATATCAATAGCTTTCGTATTAAATTTAGTTGCTAAATTTTTTAAATACTCAACTTTTTGTCTTGATAGACCGCAACTAGATAGCTGGGGCCTGGTTAACTTAAGAACATTTTTTGGATTTATTTTTTTTGCCTTGAGTTCAAATTTGTTCCAGACTGAATTAGCTGCCTGAACTGAAATTTGTTGGCCAATGATAGATTTACACAAAGAAAAGAAAGGGTCATTTCTCATCGTCATACTACCTTTGTAGGTGAGAATAATTTTTTTTAGAACCTTGTCTTTTTTAGACAAAAACTTTTTTGCAGTATTCCAATATTTTGGCTTCGTCACTATATTTGTCTGGTAATGGTTGTGGTAATTTTTTTGCCTTGCTCTCTTCTAAAGATAATTAAAGAACTTAGAATAATCATGCCTGCACCGATATACGTGCTCGTAGAAGGAAGCTCGTTAAACAAGAGCATTCCAGAAATAATTGCAAAAACTAAACTTAAGTATTTAATGGGAGTGACCGAAGAAACATTAGACCTTCTTATGGACATGGTTAGCATCATATTTCCTACTGATCCAGAAATTCCTATCAAAACTAAAAAAACAAGATCTTTCATAGTGGGCATAATCCAGTCTTGATTTAATATCGAAAGAAAACCATACAAAATTAGAGCGAATGTAAAAAAAATCATAATCAAATAGTCAGGCTCTGTTGCTGAAAGCTTTTTTATACTGATAGCAACAACAGAAAATCCTAAGCAGAAAAAAATTGGAAAAATAGAATAAATACTAAACAATTCTGTACCAGGTTTCAAAACAACCAAGACACCGGCCAATCCTAATGCAATTGCTGACCATCTGATAAATCGAACTTTTTCCTGAAGAAAAAAAATAGATAAAATTGTTACGAATACTGGTGCAGCAAAAGTAATGGATACTGCTTCAGCTAATGGCAAATATCTAATTCCAAAATAAATTGAAATCATTGCAAACGCACCTGCTGCAGCCCTTATTAAGTGCAGTTTTAGCTTCTTAGTTTCAAAAAAGTTTTTATATTTATGCCTAGGTATAATAAAAAAAATAGGAATGAGGCCAAAAAAGCCTCTGCAAAAAACTAGTTCGCCAGTCGGGTAATAAGGGGACATTAATTTAACCAGGATATCCATTAATGAAAATGCCACCGTACTCAAAACCATGTAGAGAATGCCAGTTTGATTCTGGGTAAGCATTAAATTAATTTTACCATCATTAATTTACTTAGTATAAGAATTCCATGAACAAAGCCATATTTGCTGCGGGATGCTTCTGGCATATACAGGAAATTTACGATTCTCTTAAAGGCGTTATTAAAACATCCGTTGGTTATACCGGTGGTAATACAGTCGATCCTACTTACGAAGAAGTTTGTGGTGGAGAAACAAACCATAGTGAAGCAATTGAAGTATTGTTTGATGAAAAAATTATTTCTTATGAAGATCTTTTAAATCAGTTTTGGACAATACATGACCCCACAACTTTAAATAGGCAAGGACCAGATATTGGAACTCAATACAGATCTGCAATTTATTATACGAATAATTCTCAAAAAATTATAGCAGAAGAATCTAGGATCAAAATGAATATCGATAAATTTAAAGGAGGAATAGTTACCGAAATTACAAAAGCTTCTACTTTTTACTTTGCAGAAGAGTATCATCAAAACTATAATAAAAAAATGAAAGAACAATATGGCATTAGTTAGTACCGAATGGCTAAGAAAAAATATTATTAACAAGAACATAAAAATATTAGATTGTTCTTGGCACATGCCAAACTCTGGGCGATCTGGGAAATTAGAATTTGAAACTGTTCATATTCCAGGATCTATTTTCTTTGACATTGATGAGTTTTCAGAAAAAAATAGTGACTTTCCTCATATGCTTTTGTCTTCAGAAAATTTTTCTGAAATGGTTGGAAATCTAGGAATTTCCAATCAGGATCATATTATTGTTTATGACTCTTTGGGAATATTTAGCGCCCCAAGAGTATGGTGGATGTTTCATTATTATGGATATAAAGAAGTTTCGATTTTAGACGGAGGGTTGGTCAAGTGGTTAAAGGAAAAAAAAGAGACAGAGAGTGGCAAGGGCCGCAAGTACTCTAAAACAAACTTTAAAACTTTAGAAAATAAGTCTATTCTCAAAACGTATGATGACATGAAGCAAAATATTTTAACTAATAATTTTCAAGTTATTGATGCAAGAAGCAAAGGAAGATTTTCCGGAACAGAACCGGAGCCTAGAAAAAATCTCAAAAGTGGCTCTATACTTAATAGCATTAATCTACCTTGGAACGAATGTATCGACCCGGAAACCAAATGCTTTCTTGATAAACAAACATTAGAAAAAAAATTTAAATCACTAAAAATTAAACTTGATCAACCATTAGTTTTTAGTTGTGGCTCTGGAGTGTCTGCCTGTGTTATTGGAAAAGCCTTTAATATTGTAACGGGCCATGAGGCAAAAATTTACGATGGCTCCTGGTCTGAATGGGCCTTAAAAGAGGGTCTTTTAATCTAAAATAATCGTTTTTTCGCCAAATTATGCGTATTTAAAAGGCCTTAGTTAGATGCTAATTAAGTGCAAATTTTGATTAAAGAAAAAAAATTTTATGGCGGCAATGAAGACTCAAAAAAAAATTATTATATTTCTAAGTGTAGTTACATTGGTCATTGTATCTATTATTGCAGGGAGAGCTTTTGTTTCTAGCAAAATTGAAGCTGCTATTACGAAACAAAAAAATGCTCCTGTTGGTGTCATTGCAACTAAAGTTAAATATTTTTCTTTTTATGATCAAATAGATACTTTTGGTACAGCAATAGCAAATCAGTCTTTTTCTATAAGAATTAAAAAAGAAGACCTAGTGAGCTCAATAGATTTTGACAAATACCCATTTGTAAAAAAAAATGAAGAAATAGCGAAATTAATTAATGAAGAAAGTATTATCGCTCCATTTAGCGGTCGTGTTGGCAAAAGAGAAATAACTCCTGGCATACTTGGTGGTGAAAATTCAATCATTGCAAATCTAGACGATATTAAATTTCTAAAAGTCGATGTAAAATTACCTGAAAATTATTTTTCAATTATTAAAAATGGACTGAAAGTTACTGTTACCACAGACGCCTATAAAGAAACTTTTGAGGGAGCTATATCCTCCGTTAGCTCAAGAGTAGATCCGACAACTAGATCCATATTGGTTCAGGCTAAAATAAATAATCCAGATGAAAAGCTAATACCTGGAATGCTATTAAATATTAAAGTCATTTTTAATGAAAAAAAATCTCTTTCCATTCCTGAGGAAGCTTTGTTAATTCAAGGTAAAGATAAATTTATATTTAAAATACAAAATAATATTATCGAAAGAGCTAAAGTTGAAATAGGAAGAAGAAATGAAAATAAAATTGAAATTATTTCCGGTTTGACTGAGAACGAGACTATTTTGGCAGAAGGCACCAATAAAGTTAAGCCTAAAGGAAAAGTAAAAATTGTTAAATCGGTAGATTGATATGTTTCTAACTGACCTTTCCATCAAGCGTCCTGTTTTTGCAACGGTAATGAGTTTGGTTTTGGTTTTGTTTGGTATTGTTACTTTTAACAAAATACCTCTTCGAGAACTCCCGGACGTTGAGACAGCAAAAGTATCTATTCGTGTTGATTATAAGGGAGCTTCTGCATCAATTGTCGATGCACAAATTACTCAAAAAATAGAAGACAGAGTTGGCGGAACTCCAGGAGTTGTTACCATTGATTCCAAAAGTGAAGACGGAAGATCAACTATAAATTTAGAATTTGACTTGGGAATTGACCTAGATACTGCAGCAAACGACGTAAGATATAGAATAGCAAGAATTGTTGATGACTTACCGGACCAGGCTGAACCACCGCAAATAACCAAAGCATCTGCTGCAAGAACTACAACCATGTGGTTAGCTTTTCAGAGTGCTAATATGTCTGATTTGGAATTGACTGATTATGCGAACCGATACTTAAAAGACTACTTTGCAAATGTTGACGGAGTAGGACAAATCAATCTTGGGGGTGAAAGAGAATTGTCTCTTAGAATTTGGCTGGATCCCACCGCTATGGCAGCTCGTAACATTACTGTTCAAGAATTAGAAGATTCATTGCGAAAACAAAATGTTGAATTTCCAGCTGGAAAAGTTGAGTCCAAAAAAATGGATCTCATTATAAAAGTTGAAAAGGCTTATGTAAAAGTTGAAGAATATAAAGACCTTATTCTTAAAAGAAATAATGATGGATCGTTAGTAAAACTAAGAGATGTTGCAAGGCTAGAATTGGGAGCTTTAAACACCAGCACTTTATTTAAAGGTAATGGAGTGCAAAACGTTGGTCTTGGAATTTATCAGCAGTCTACAGCTAACACGATCGAAGTTGCAAAACTTATAAAACAAAAAATAAAAGAAATTTCTCCAACTTTGCCAGCTGGCTCAAGTCTAGAAGTTGCCTTTGACAGATCAACCTACATTGAGGAATCGGTTAATGAGGTGTACCGAACTATTATTATTTCTATAATTTTGGTTATTATAATAATTTATTTATTTTTAGGAAACATAACGGCAGTAGCTATACCAGCGGTTGCCATTCCTGTTTGCTTAATATCAACCTTTTTAGCAATTTATGTTGCTGGGTTTACTATCAATTTATTTACTTTAATGGCGATTGTGATTGCCATTGGGATTGTGGTTGATGACGCGATTGTGATGGGTGAAAATATTTATAGAAGAATGGAGGAGGGGGAAACTTCTTTAGTGGCAGCTTATAAGGGGTCTAAACAAGTGGCTTTTGCCATTATTGCAACTACGCTAGTGTTGGTTTCTGTTTTCTTGCCTCTAGTGTTTATTAAAGGATTAATTGGAAGATTATTTTTAGAAATGGCAGTAACCATGTCCTTTGCCGTAATTATATCAAGCTTTGTTGCTCTTAGCTTATCTCCCATGATTGGTTCAAAATATTTAAAAATTCAAAAAAAACAGCCAAAAATAACTGAAAAATTTAATGTCTATTTTGCAAAGTTTGAATCTTTTTATTTAGAAACACTTCAATTCATTTTGATGAAAAGAAAAGCTATTGTAATTTTTTTGATTTTGGTTTTGTTTGCCAATGTTGGTTTATTTAACTTTGCTAAAAAAGAGCTTCTTCCACAGGAAGATAGAGGAGTATTTTTTGTAATTATAAAAGCTGCCGAAGGCTCTGGGTTTAATTTTACTGCTGGAAAAGCTGAGGAGATCGAGAAAATGTTTTTACCTCAAGTGGGAAAAGGAGAGATAAAAAGGTTATTATTACGCGTGCCAGGATTTGGAAGCAGTGCAAAACAACTTAACTCTGGTTTCATTATAGTTCTTCTTGAGGATTGGAGTAAAAGAAAAAGATCTGGGCAAGCTATTTTAAGATCTGCTTTTGCTGAAATAAGCAAAGTACCTGGAATAGTTGCGTTTCCTGTAATGCCGCAAGCGATTAGAGCTGGTGGAGTTGAAAAACCAGTTCAGTTTGTTCTTCTTGGAAATTCTTATGAAAAATTAAGCGTATGGAAAGAAATTGTAAAAGCTGAAGCAAGAAAAAATCCTGGCCTAAACAGCATAGAAGATGACTACGCAATTACTAAGCCAGAACTAAAAGTAGAAATTAACAACCGAAAAGCTGCTGACCTTGGAATATCCATCGAATCTATCGGAAGATCTATAGAGACATTTTTCGGATCAAGAAGCGTCACTAAATTTACGCAAGATGGAAAAGAATATAATATAATACTGCAGTCAGATCTGTCTAATAGATCAGACATAAGTGGC
>FLOH01000277.1_pt1 | contig 128472 bp, 115 predicted proteins | sample 756751 | NCBI WGS metagenome assembly FLOH01 (sample SAMEA4026879, study PRJEB14308) | marine metagenome | biome: coastal water; material: water | depth 74 m
AACCGGTTGAAATCTGCCAGATCAGATCACCACCACCCAACTGATGGTACTTGGACAAAGACCCCTCGCCGGTGTTGTGGGCAAAATCACCCAAGCCTGCACCAGTATTCAACGCTTCAATCGCCCTCGGCGACATGGATCCAAATGAAGTCCCGGAGATATTCAACAGCGACATCTGGTATGCCGCTTTGCCTTCGCCAACGGTTGTACGAAAATCACGCGCTTCTATATGAATTGGCATGATGGAGTGATTCAGCCAGGAAAAGTCTTCTTCATACATGTTTTCAATCGAGCCCAGTGGGCGCGCTGCCAACACCGACTTAGCCCGCTGATAAACCATGGAGCGTTGGTTTCTCGAGTAAGGTAGTTCGTCGTCGTCATTTTCCCAGAAGTATTGCCGTAATTCAGGGCGAACACTCTCGAAGAAGTAGCGCAGATGGCCCAAAATCGGGAAGTTCGCGCGCAGGTTGCTGCTCTTTTGAAATATGTCATAAACACCGATCACCATCAGCCCAAGCGTTACTAACAAAACCGGAGCGAGTAGCGGCTCCCATAGCAAAGCCGGAATCAACCCTATGGTCAGCAAACCTGATAATAGTAATGCGGTATAACGTCCCCAGATCCAATCCATATCGTTCTCTACCTCTACAACTGCCCTTTACAATTAAGGCTCATCAGGTTGAGTCGCAACAAGCAAACTTGCTACCACTCGCCTAATAAACCCAAGAATTTCTTTCCAACAACACCGCTTTTAACCGCGCAGGGAAGTCCGTCATGATACCTTCGACACCGAGGTCTAACAATTGGCGCATCACGATTGAATCATTGATGGTCCAGACATGGGTTTGTATCCCACGCGCCTGCATTGTCCTGATAAAACGCAAGTCTGCTACCGGCATTCTGTCCCAGCGGACAGGCACCTGCGCGCAAGGCGCGCTTAGTCGCATAAACGGCACGCGGTAGCTAGCCATACGCGCCCTGACGACCTCTTTCGGACCCATCGACGTACAGACATTGGGAAATTCACGCCGAATGGCGGCAACCCGTTGATCGTTAAACGACCCTACACAGATTCGGTCTAGACATTTGTTTCTTTTTAACAGCTTAATGAAAGGCGCAACGGTATTGTCAGCCTTTAGATCAATATTGAACCGAGTCTCTGGGAACGCGTTAAGCAGATCTTCCATCAGGGGAATCGGTTCTTGCGCTGCGACGCGAGCTTGACTGACTTGCGCAAATGGCATTTGGGCTATGATACCGACACGGTCAGTCACGCGATCCAAACGATCGTCGTGAAAAGCCAACAACACACCATCAGCAGTACAGTGAGCGTCGGTCTCCAGGTAGTTAAAACCGAGGGCAACCGCACCGGCAAACGCCGGCAACGTATTCTCAGGGCCGGACTCGTGATCTCCTCGATGGGCAAACGCAAGAACCCCAACATGATCTAAATAAGCATGCACTAGCGGCCCCGCACGAGGTGATCACGCTGCTGCTTAATACTTGAAACAATCTTACTGCGTGCCATCGTGATTAATGCCATCCTGCTGTGTACCTGACCTAATTAGTGCGGTCTATTTCTCGAAGGCGGCTCAAAACGCAACGCTCAGCCATTGAGAAATCTGAAACTGACAACCCATCTAGGAGATCTTGTTTGCGTTTTCCTGACGCCTCTGTTCGTCGATTTTTTCGATACCTGCTCGAATGTTAGGATAGTCCACGCATATTTTATCGAGTTCAGAGCGCTTCAACTCGTACATTGAACACGGGGTTGCTGCGGTGGCCGTCGCATTCCGTGGAGTATCGTGAAGTAACGCTGACTCGCCAAAGAAGTCACCAGCATACAACGTCGCAATGTTCTGAGTCTCACCCTCCTCGGATCTTGTGACATTGGCAATACCTCGGGCAATTAGGAACATCGAATCACTCATTTGACCTTGTCGAATGATATCCGTGCCTCTGGGTACAGTTCTGGAACGCAAGTGCGCAGCAATAACACCATATTGGGCAGGATCGATTGCGGCAAAGAGTGGCACCTTAGCCAATAGTTCATCGATCTCGATCTCAAAGCAGGCAGACATATTATCCTGCGCGAGCGTTCGCAGCCGTTCTGCCTGATCTTTGAGAATCGCGCTGGCAATACCCGATTGAATGACGCCCTGCTCTTTTCCATGTTCAACGGCGTCCTGCTCAGCAATCAGCATGAGGCGCTGACCTAACTGTTCTTGCATCGTCTCGACGAATTCAGGATACAGCTCTCCGACCTCATCAATTTGCGCCTTGGCTTGCCGCGCAATATCTTCGTAAATCGAATTCAACCGCTCAACACTATTGGCATCAATTTCAGAACCCGCCAACTCGCTCAATCTCGCCAGAACAGTTTGGCAGCCACGGTAGCGGCCCCATGCAACCCCATAGTCTCGAACGATCCAATGGCTACGCTGCTCTTCCAACCATCCTCGCAAGCCAGGTAACACACCAATAACGGCCATCAAAAGCAGACTAAATCGTTTGCCCATGGACACTTCCATCGTCGCATTGGGCAATCCGTTGCTGTGTCGAACGCTATCCATTTGCACGTCAACGGTGTAATCCAACTCACGATACGCCCATTCATTCACTAGGCCCTGTGCGAACAGCTCTCGATACCTGGTTTTTTCTCTCACCTGACAGCGCAAAGCCAACGTTCTCAGCATTTCATCGGCATCCATACCGCCTAAAACCTCGACAATATTCTCCGACAAATCACTGATCTGACGCTCACCTTTTGCCTTGATATTGCCAGCAATACGCTGCGAAAACAGCCCACTATCGGCCAGTCGTGCCATCCGCTCCAAACCCTCTACGCGAGCCTCTCGATCGCCCTCAAGCTTTGCTAATTGATCAGCGATACTGAGATGATTGAGCTTCAATTTTTTGACTAATGTTTCAATCGACAACCCCTGGATCACCAAGGTAAATATCACAGCGCCCATGACAACAGCTACCAAGGTGTCCTTATACTCAAAAGCGGGCATTGCCAAAACGATTGCCAGCGCGATCGCACCTCTCAAGCCGCCCCAATACATGACCATTCTGTAAGGCATTCCTATCGCTTCGGCACCTGGAAGCTTGCCAAGCAGTGGCGTCACGCCAAATACAACCACTCCACGAGAAATGAGCATCGCGACGAAAACTAAGGCGATCAGATCGATCGAAGCCCAGAGCGCCGCCAGATCGACTTGCATACCAACCATTAAAAAGATCAGTACGTTCGCGAGATACGCCAGGTACTCCCAGAAATGCTCCATAAACTCTTCAGTTGACGGCGATATCTTCGTCTTACCCCAGGAACCCATCATGATCCCAGCAGCCACCACTGCCATAATGCCACTGACGTGGAACACATGTTCTGCGATGATGAAAGAAAAATAGGCCAAAATTGTCGACAAGGTGATTTCAATTGCCGCATCAGACTCAACGGCACCGAGTACCTGACCGACTACCAGCGCTAGTAGCCATCCCACTAACGCACCACCGATAAACACGATGAAAAACTCCCCGACACCTGAAAAAACCACGTCGCCAGAAAAGCTACCTGCCGTCAGAATACCGATCAATAATGTCGCCAGTACCAATGATGTCGCATCATTGAATAAACTTTCACCTTCCACCAAAACAGTTAATCGCTCGGGGACTCCAAGCTGCTTAAAAATAGAAATTACGGCGACAGGGTCTGTGGCACTTAATATCGCCCCCAGAAGCAAGGCCACCATCAAGTCGAAGGGCGAGAAAATAGCCATAATGAAGCCAATAATGGCCGTCGAAATCAGCAAGCCGGGCACCGCCAGGGTCAAAATCGGTACAATATTGCGCATGACGTGGCGCGCATTCAAATTGAAGGCGGACTCAAATATTAGGGTTGGAATAAAAACAAACAGAACAAGGTCTGGCGAAAGTGCAAAGGTGGCGAGAGAACCAAACCCAGGCACATGATCAGCTGCGTAGGAGACAGCCATACCAACAAAAACCAGACCAATCGTCAGCGGTAGTTGTTTTATTCGTTTGCTGAAGATGGTTGTTAATGCCGCAACGAGCATTAATAACGTAATACCCGTCACCAGTTCGGCCAAATGAATTCCTTCGTGTTCCACTATCCCACCTCTTAGTTTTCATTGATTTGAATCAAGCTTCGCTACTAACCGTAACCTATTCTTCACTTGGAAGCCTAATCTATTTGCGCACGCGAATGCGCTGACACTATGGCAGCAACCGCACCGCACTGTACGGCTAATCATGCCCAGCAAAGTTAGAACGGATAAACCTAATTATTTCAGAGTCTTCCAATGGGATCATGAAATCGGCGTTTTCATCACCTGGGACGCCAACACTAGAGTCGATACCTTCGGCTTCAAGACATTGGCTAACAGGTCTGACTCTTTTACGGCAAGGCTTTATTCGACCCATAGAATATAATCGTTCAGCGGCTTGTTTTTAGCGCGGCGGCTTTGCGTCAAAAACCTCAATCACGCACACATGATACTGAGTCATATGTTAGCCGCGGGGGGATTATTGAGCGCAGCTGGCGCACAAGAAAATCGCTATGCAAAGCCGTTGACCGGTCGGCCAGTAGCTCACATCATCCTCATTCATCACCAACCGCATGCATCACCAAACGCATGCATCACCAAACGCATGGCTGCGGCTGACGATCATCACTGACACCACCAGCATTAAAACCGCGTGAACCTGTCGCTACGACCTCATTTTCAATTGATGTTTAATTAACATAACCATGGCAATTAACATAACAACGGCAATTAACATGCCTTATTAGGCGGCCTATTCGTAATGAGCACACAAGGTTACTGACCAACTGTTTCATCCCAGTTCAATGCCTGATACTTTTTGAGAATGCGCATGAGATCGCTGACGGGAATTGCTTTTAATTCACCTCGAGAACTGCTCACGGTGGTCGCCTTGAAAATTGCGTTATAGATGGCTTCCTCTGTCGCTTCAGCCGTGGCTGCAAACAACGGCGTCATCGACTCATTGACCAATACATCAACCGTCACTGGTGTTTCGCTGACCCGCGGTTTGCGGACCTTGGGAGCCGTTGAAAACGCGACGACATAATCGCCGGAGCCATTGCTGGCGAAGGATCCTGTGCGCGCCAAACCCATAATGGCTCGACTGGCGACGCGATCCAGATTGCGCGCTGTGAGCGGCGCATCGGTCGCCACAACGATCATAATAGAGCCATCTTCTTTGTCGGTATCGGCAACCGGCTCAAGGAATTCACGGTGGGAATAGTTACCAAGTTCGCGGCCCACCGGCGCACCATTCATGGACAGGGCGCCGCCGAAGTTGGTTTGGACCAGCACACCCACGGTGTAACTACCCAACGCCTCGGGCAGCACGCGAGAACTGGTGCCAATACCCCCTTTCCAACTGAAGGCTTGGGTACCCGTGCCGGCGCCAACACTGCCTTCCGCAACAGGCCCGCTGCGGGCGTTGTTCAGGGCAGCAAAAACTTGTGGTTTTTGGATCGGGTCAGCCCACATGTTATTGACGCGGCTATCATTCGTCTCGCCAACAATAGGATTGAGCGTGTGCTCCCCCATACCCGGTTGCTCATACATCCATTCTTTGAGGGCATTTGCCGCACTCCAGACACATAAGGTACAGGTCAGCAAGATGGGCGTTTCGATTTCACCGAATTCTCGCACCTGGGTTTCGCCCACCATTTTGCCGTAACCATTCGCCACATGAATCCAGGCCGGAACTGGATGGGTATACAGATTACCCGGCGCTGGAATAATCGCCGTGACGCCGGTACGAATATCATCACCCTCGATATAGGTGGTATGCCCGACCCGCACGCCCGCAACATCCGTAATGGCATTCAACTTACCGGGCTGAAAAACGCCGACCACAAGACCCGCCTCTCGGGCTCGAGGCCGGTCAGCCTCGTCAATCTGAGCCAACGACGTGACAGACATACCGCTGGCAAATAACGCTGCAGCGAGCATCAAGGTTCTCAATATCAACATGTCAGTCATTAACGGGCTCCTACGTGTATTCGATTAGATATGTCACTGACTATGCGTCTGCTTCTGCTCAGCCTTAGACCAATCTCAGTCCAAAGTCAGTCCAAAGTCAGTCCAAAGTCAGTCCAGTGTGATACCTGAGGCTTTAAAGGCGGCATCTATCGCCTGTCCCAAGCGCTCGACAATTTCCTGAACCTGATTTGATTGCAGAATAAAGGCCGGCGCCAACAAAATATGATTGCCTCGTACCCCGTCGATGGTGCCGCTGCCGGGGTAACACATCAATCCAAGGTTCATAGCCTGTTGCTTGATGAGTTGGTCGATCTTCAGACTCGGCTCAAAGGGTTGTTTGCTGACTTTATCGGCCACCAGCTCAATACCCCAAAACAAACCCCGCCCGCGGATATCGCCGATGGCTGGATGGTCAGCGAATCGTTGCTGCAAGCCATGCTGCAGTTCGGCACCCCGGTGGCGAACATTCGCCAGTAGGTTCTCGTCTTCAACGGTTTGTTGCACCGCCAGAGCAGCTGCGCAGGCGGTTGCATGCGCCAGGTAGGTGTGGCCATGCTTGAAGGTGCCGGTGCCGGTGCGCACGGTTTCGAAGATATCATGGGCGCACAACATCGCGCCGATGGGTTGATAGCCAGCACCCAGCGCCTTGGCGATCGTAACAATATCCGGGCGCAGCGCTTCTTGCTCACAGGCAAACAAACTACCGGTTCGCCCCATCCCACACATGACTTCATCGAGAATTAGTAGAATGCCATGCTCATCGCAGATTTCTCGTATACGTTGCCAGTAACCGGGCACCGGAACCAGCACGCCAGCCGTCGCGCCACCCACTGGCTCGGCAATAAAGGCAATGACATTCTCAGCACCCACTTGCTGCAGTCTCTCATCTAATTCATTGGCGACTCGCAAACCATATTCTTCAATGGATTCGTTTGACCGCTGGTCACGGTAGGGATAGCAGGGGCTAATGTGCTCCACATCCATCAACAATGGCTGATAGTCATGGCGCCTGGCGAGATTACCTCCCGCTGCCAATGCGCCCAGCGTATTGCCATGATAGCTCTGCCGCCTGGCAATAAACTTCCGCCGCTGGGGCTCGCCTTTTTCCAGACAATACTGGCGCGCCAGTTTCATGGCTGACTCTACGGCTTCGGAGCCACCGGAAACAAAATACACATGCTCAATACCCGGTGGCGCTCGCTGGATAAGAAAGTCAGCCAACACTTCTGCGGGTTCCGATGTAAAAAAAGCCGAATGGGCAAAGGCAATCTTGTCCAGCTGAGTTTTGATCGCCTGAGTTACTCGCGGATGGGAGTAGCCCAGGCACGATACCGCCGCGCCGCCACAAGCATCCAGGTAACGCTTGCCCTTTGTATCGATGACATAAACACCTTCGCCATGGTCGGCGACAGGCAGATCGGCTTGAATTTGGCGGTGCAGTATATGTGTCTCGCGCTGCATATTCATTCTCGGTTGGGCCACCGCCAGGGCGTAGCAACTGAACCACGGCGCCCTGCCGACCTGCCATGATCCATGATGACTGTCCTAGGTCACAATACCCCGTTTTCGCGGAAGTTGTCACCGCACAAGAATCTCAGCATAGATTCGGCAGCACTCTCTACGAGCTTGACTCAGCGGCAGCGTTTCTGGGTTTACAGGGCTATTTATTGCCAAGTGTCGAATTTTTTACCAAGGCATCGCGGCAGCGTTTTGTTATCCTCGCGGCATAGACCTCAGCCTTGTGGAGAACAGAATGCGATTAACACCCGTAACCAGAGGCGCCTTGGCGCCAAACCAGCAACAAGTGCTGGACGCCATTGAACAGGGGCCGCGGGCCAAGGGCCGCCCAGGCATTGGCCTTATAGGCCCATTTGGCGTATGGGTGCGAGCGCCCGGTGTGGGTGGCCCCATACAGAAAGTCGGCGAAGCGATTCGCTTCACGACCAGCCTGGCATCTAACGTACAAGAAGTGGCTATCTGTACCGTGGGGGCTTTCCACCACTCGAAATTCGAATTTTCGACCCACAAGGCCTTGGCCATCCAGGCTGGCGTCAGCGAGTCTTGTCTTGATTTACTGCGCGACGGCGAAGACCCCGACTTCAATGGCGACGAAGGGCTGTCTTATAAAATCGCTCGAGAAATGCTCACCGAGCACGGTATCAGCGATGCAACCTATGGCCTGGGCCTTGCGCGCTTTACGGAAACCGGCATGATTGAACTGGTGGCGACCGTGGGCTATTACTGCTTGATTTCCCTGACGCTGAATGCCTTTAAAATTCCGTTAGAGCCAGGGATGGAAGATCCATTTCCTATTTAACAGCCAGCGGCGAAGACACCTTTAATATTCAAAAAAGCCTCGGCCTGTTTTACGCCCCAACCAGCCAGCGCGGACGGTCTTACGCAGCAGCGGATGAGCGCGGTATTTCGGATCGCCAAATTCTTGATAAAGCACATCCATCACCGCCAAACAAACATCCAACCCAATCATATCGCCCAAGGTCAAAGGGCCCATAGGGTGGTTAGCCCCCAGCTTCATTGCGGCATCGATGTCTTGAGCGGTGGCCACGCCATCAGCCAGTATGCCAACGGCTTCATTAATCATCGGCACGAGGATTCTGTTCACCACAAAGCCCGGCGCCTCTGCGACTTCCACCGGTTGTTTACCGATGGCTTTTGCTACGCTCATCACTACGTCAACGGTCTCTTGGGCGGTGGCAATACCACGAATGACTTCCACTAATTGCATGACTGGAGCAGGGTTGAAAAAATGCAGGCCAATCACGCGGTCTGGATTTTGGGTGCCACTGGCAATTTCAGTGATCGACAAGGAGGAGGTGTTGGACGCCAATATGGCATCGGCTCGACAAGACTTATCTAGCTCGGCAAAAATCGATTGCTTAATGTGCATATTTTCAACCACGGCCTCAACAATCAAGTCACAATCGTTAAATGCAGACTGGTCCGTGGTGCCCTCGATTCGAGCGACAATGGCCTCTTTATCTGACGGATCCAGCTTGCCTTTGGCCACCAGGCGACCCAAATTGTTTTCAATACTTGCTACGCCGCGATCGACGAAGGCCTGGTCCATATCACGCAATACAACGGTCATACCGGCACTCGCAAAGGTTTGCGCAATACCCGCGCCCATGGTGCCGGCGCCCAATACGCCAACCTTTTGAATTATTCGTTCATGTGCCATCATCTATCCCGTGCTCTTAATTGTGTGCCATTGACTTGCATTCTATTTAGATATCACCACAAAAGCTCGACAATATGGAATCCGCTATGCCCCTTAGCCCAAACTTACGCCCCTTTATCACCTGCGCCGTGACCGGCTCGGGCGGTGCACAGGATCGCTCACCCCACGTACCTCGATCACCGGCACAAATCGCCAGCAGCGCCATTGACGCCGCCAAGGCCGGCGCTGCAATAGTGCACTGTCACGTTCGTGAACCAGATACCGGCGCGCCCAGTCGGCGACCGGCGTTGTATCGCGAACTGGTTGACCGCATTCGCGATAGTGATACGGACGTGGTGATTAACCTGACGGCGGGCATGGGCGGCGACGTTGTCTTTGGCGATGCTGAATCACCCCTACCCCTGCAATCTAACGGCACGGATCTGGTGGGTGCAACTGAGCGGCTTGCTCACGTAGCGGAATGCCTGCCTGAGATCTGCACCCTCGATTGCGGCACGATGAACTTTGCTGAAGCCGATTACGTCATGACCAACACGCCCGGCACCTTGCGCGCTATGGGAAGGATGATCACGGCATTAGGTGTGCGGCCAGAAATTGAAGTCTTCGACACTGGCCACCTGTGGTTCGCACAAAAACTCGTTGAGGAAGGCATCATTACCGCGCCGGTCATGATCCAGCTGTGCATGGGCATACCTTGGGGTGCACCTAACGATCTGAATACGCTACTGGCGATGCTGAACAACATCGCGCCAGACTGGACCTGTTCGGCATTTTCTATTGGGCGTGACCAAATGCCTTATGTTGCCGCCGCAGTGCTGGCAGGTGCCAACATTCGCGTTGGGCTTGAAGACAATCTTTGGCTGGACAAGCACACATTGGCCACCAACGCCCAACTGGTTGAGAAGGCCGTGACTATCGCCAGTCACCTAGGCGCCACTCCTATGACACCCAGCGAGGTACGCGAGCAGTTACAACTCACAAAACGCGCGCCACTCGCGCAGGCGAACTGAGCGATGACGGCACTTACACAAGCAGCCATTATTGGTGGTGGCGTCATTGGCGCTGGTTGGGCCGCACGGTTAGTGGCTAATGGCGTCAACGTTCGCATCTATGATCCTTCACCCACGGCTGCTCAGCAGATACAGCGGGTGCTGAGCCAAAGTCGCAAGGCTAGCGCCCAGCTGTACCAAACGCCACTGCCGCAAGAAGGCCAAGTGACTTTCGTAGACACCATCGCAACCGCTGTGCATGACGCTCAACTCATCATTGAATCCGTACCTGAACGACTCGCCGACAAACAAGCGGTGTACGTCAACATTGAGGCCGCGGCCCAGCCAGATGCGATCATTGCATCATCCACCTCTGGCATACTGCCTTCCGAGCTGCAAAGCGGCATGCAGCACCCGGGCCGATTTCTGGTGGCACACCCATTTAACCCCGTTTATTTGTTGCCTTTGGTGGAACTGGTGGCAGGTCAAGCTACGGACCCCACAACCATCACTCGAGCCGAGGCGCTCTATAGTCACCTTGGCATGAAAGCCCTGATCGTCAAGAAAGAGATCGCTGCGTTTATCGCCGACCGGCTGCTTGAAGCCGTCTGGCGCGAGGCGCTATGGCTGGTCAAAGACGGCATCGCCACCACCGAGGATGTGGATGACGCGGTGCGTTTCGGCTTTGGCTTGCGCTATGCGCAGATGGGCATCTTCGACACCTATCGCGTGGCGGGTGGACCAGCAGGTATGCGCCATTTCATGGCCCAATTCGGCCCTTGCCTGCAGTGGCCCTGGAGTCGATTGACCGACGTGCCCGAGTTCGATGACGAACTGGTAGAGCTGATCGCCAGCCAGTCCGACGCCCAATCAGGTCACCTGACGATTGCCGAACTAGAGCAAATACGAGACGACAATTTGGTCGCCATACTTCGCGCATTGAAGGACAACGCCTGGGGTGCGGGGCAAACCCTGGCAGACTATGAACAACGGTTAGCCGCCAACAGGCAGACCCAATGAATCGCAGACAAAGCAGTAAAGCCCTGTTGCGGTTTCATTACGTAAGCTGCCCCGCTACCCATTAACTAGACTGATCACAAATACGGGACAGTTAGACTTCTGAGTTAGACTTCTGAGTTAGACTTCTGAGTTAGACTTCTGAGTCCGAGGCAGTCATCAGCAACGAGTCCAGCATACCAAAGCCACTGTGGATGCCTCCCTCTGTAACATCTGCCGGCTTCGAGCGAACAAGATAGCCAACATACCCTGGATCCTGAGCCGAGCCACCTAAGGGCTCGCCGTCAAGATGGGCGGTAAAAATCCCGATCTCACTCACCAATCTCTCAACCCGCTGGGCTTTCCCCTCGCGAACCCGCAAGGTGGCAACCTCTCGACCTGTCGGCTGGAGTCGACGCATCAACGTCCACCCGGGATAGGCTTTTTTGTCGAGGGTTGCCAACCGCTCGATAATGGCCCCATCAAACAGGCAGTGGCCGCCACCCTCACCCTGATTTTTCATCACCCATTGGCTGGTACCAGATTCCTGCAAGCGATTAGCGGTGCTCTCATCCACCAAGCGCATTTCTACAAAAATCGCTTTTAAAGCGGCAGCCTCTGCAGGCGTAAAACCCAGGGCATGCAACAGACTTGCAGGATTAGACGCAATATATTGTTGCATCCGTTTGCTGGTAGCGAGTTGCTGGGACACTGTCGCGTTGACGGCCACTCGGTGGCGTTCGATAAAGACTCGAACCGCCCGCAGCGCATCGCAACACCGTAGCGCATCGAGATCCGCCGCCACATAGTCTTGGTATTGATACCCGGCTCGCAAATAAACCACATCAATAGGACCGACATCTTCGAGCATCAGGCGCAGGTTTGGGCCCGTGGATAACCGCTTATGCAACTGACGCATGGTCCGCCGACAGGTCTTAACCCCGCGACGTTGCAATGCCCTTTCAAGCAGTCGCTGATCAAAAATATTGTCCTCGTCTTCTTGGACGATCATGAGGAAGGTCGCTGTGTCGCCGTCTTTAGCCTCACGACGGACGTGATTGGCCGCCAGCGTGATCGCCTCTGCCAGCCTACTGGTGGCCGGGTTCGGCACAATCGTCGCACCCGTAGCAGCAGAATAACGGGCAAAATCCTCTGGCCAGCGCTGCTGAATATAAAGGTGTAATTGCTGTATGCGGTCACCGAAGGGCGCCATACCCGCGGCAATACTGTTACATTCAACAAGACTCGGACCCAAGGTGCTGTCGAGCATAAAATCACTGCGCTGCAGTAACAGTGGAATTCGCGGCAAACTACCCGCCGGCGTAGATAACTCTCGGTGAATAGACAGCAACTCGGCAAAAAATGGCTCGCTCTCTGCGAGCGGGGCATGTATCTCTTCAAGCAGCGCCGCATTCGCGGCCAACGCCTGGGTCAATCTGCCCAGCAACGCCCCAACATCCACCAGCGTTTTAAAGCTTTCGACTGAGATTGGCGTTGGCGTCAAAGTAAACGGCACCTGGCGCGCCTGCCCCGGACCGCTGAGAAAACACATATCCAACTGCATAGCCTCAGCGACCACGTCATCGATCATTGCGTTACTGATAATATCAAACATGGCGGGGAATTCCGTTCGCGATATGTCAGTATACGGAATCAACCCGGCGGTTAGGAAGCCGCCAAATCACTGGGGCGTGCTGGCTAACGGGCTAACAACTTAGAAGTCACGGCAGCGAAAGCTTTCTGCATCGCCCAGCCATAAAAGACGCCCACGACGACATAAGGCCATTCGAGCAACAACCGCTAGCATTCTGCCCGGAGATAGCTGAAGGCAAAAACGAAGTTGAAAATGGGGTCGGGGTAAAATTTACATTCGCTTAGCATAAAATGGCATAGCTGCTGCAAGCCGAGAGAACTGGTTTATTGCCGTCAAACCATCAAAAAACCGTGCAGTCCCAGCATCATCGACACCCATCGCCGCCGGTTTTGGATCACACTGGGTTAGCAATTTTGAGTAGTTGTTTGCCCACATTCTGCCCAGTGTAGAGTCGTTGCAAGGTGCTGGGAATATTCTCAAAACCTTCTTTCAAGTCTACCTGGTAGATGATATCGCCCGCCGCTACCCATGCCATCAATTCATGAATCGCTTCCATGGCGCGGGGTAAATAATCCAAAATGATAAATCCTTGCATGCGACCACGATTGGTAATCAAGTTCATTAAATTGGCCGGGCCCGGTACGGGATCCGTAGCGTTATAGCCGGAAATACCGCCGCACATCACAATACGAGAATGCAGATTGAGATGATTCAGAGCGGCCTCGAGAATATCGCCACCCACATTGTCGAAAAAGACATCCCATTTTTCGGGGCAATGCAGGGCAATTTGGGCGTTCACATCTGCGTTTTTGTAGTCAATCACCGCATCGAACCCGGCTTGCTCTTTCAGCCAACGACACTTCTCGGGGCCGCCGGCAATACCCACCACACGGCACCCTTTGAGCTTAGCGATTTGCCCGACAATTGAGCCCGTTGCACCCGCCGCGCCAGACACCAGCACTGTTTCTCCAGCTTTAGGCAAACCAATATCAAGCAAACCAAAATATGCGGTGAGTCCGGTAATGCCAAGAATCGACAACATCATTTCTGGCGACACCCCTGCCGGCAACTTGGTTAAACCCATAGGGCCTTGCCCGGGTGCCACCACCGCATAGTCTTGCCACCCACCGGTCGTTTGTACCAGCTCACCCACCGCGAAGTCATCGTGCTGGGAATCCACTACTTGACCAACGGAACCTGCCCGCATCGTCTCGCCCATACCCACAGGCGGCAAATAGCCCGGTCGATCAACCATCCAATTGCGCTGGGTGGGATCGAAGGACAGGAACAAATTTTTGACCAGCACCTCGCCGGCACTCAGCGTCGGAATCGGCGATTCAGCATACTCGAAGTTCTGTGGACCGATCATGCCTGCGGGTCTTGCGGCTAACAACCACTGTCGATTTATAGTCACTGGTTTTCTCCTTGATATATATCAGCAAAATTTAGGGGCATAGCACAAATGTTATTCGTCATTCACTCGGCCGGGCTTGCATCAGCGCGGACCCCCGCAATAATCCGGCAAGCATTCTTAATGAAAATATTTTCCGACGAGAATGCCTCGATTAATGCCTGAACATCTGCAGGGATAGCCTCTCCCTGGAGTGGGGGGCCTTGGTCTGCTCTCGTGGCACCGACCAACAAGACACCCATCGTTCTCACCACCTCAAGTGCCTGAGGCTGATTTAGGCCGAGTATAGCTGCAGAGGTTTCGGCAATCTTTGCTACCCGATCGATAAAAATTCGCTTCGACTCCACCAGCCGCTCAATGGCGACATTGTGCTCAATCACGTGTTCGAGTCTCGCCAACAACGGTACAAAGCTGCCATCTGCCATCGCGGTGACATAGAGTATTTTCACATAGTCATTGTCGTCCATAGGGCGATCGAGACGATTAAGAAACACCTGACTCCAACGAACCAAGCTTTGGTTGTACAGGGTAAGGAAAACTTCCTCTCGGGTTTTGAAATATAGGTACAGCGTTCCCTTGACGACTCCAGCCAATTTGGCCAGATTCCCCATCGAAAACGCCTCATACCCAACATCACGAAAATGCGCCTCGGCCGCATCCAAAATCTGCTGACGACGGAAGTCTTTCTGTGCCTCTGTTCGCGCTCGCTTAAGATTAGAGCTCATCGCTTAATTTGATCTCGAATGTTTTTCTCAGAAGTATCACCGTAAGGAGGCAGAAGGCCTGCCAACTTCGCAACGTTGAAGTGTTTCGTTTGTCGGTAAATCGCCTTTGCGTGACTAAATGTCTTGAAGCCTTCTACGCCGTGATAAGCGCCCATGCCACTGGGTCCTATGCCGCCAAAGGGTAAATCTTTTTGGAGCATGTGGAACATCACGTCATTGATACACACACCTCCAGACGTGGTACCCGTCAGGAAACGCTCCTCTTGCGCCTTATCTTTACCAAAATAATAGGCCGCTAAGGGGCGCGGCTTACTATTGATATAGCTGATCGTTTCCTCAAAGTTTTTATAAGTTTTGATCGGCAGCAACGGCCCAAAGATTTCATCCTGCATGCACAACGCTTCATCATCTGGATTAATGATCAGGGTAGGTGGCATTTTCTGCATGGGATTAGCCTCGAAATCTTCATTCCCAGGGTTGATGCTCACTGTTTTAACTCCCCGCTGATCAGCGTCGTTCAGATAACTCGTCAAACGCTGATAATGGCGGTCATTGACCACCGCCGTATATTGTTCATTATTAAGCAAGCTGGGATACATTTCAGTCACGATACGTGTTGCCTGCGCAATCACCTCATCGAGCAATTCTTCGGGCACTAACAGATAATCTGGCGCGATGCAGACTTGACCTGCATTTAGCAATTTCCCCACCATAACTCGCTCTACGGCTTGAGTCAGGTCGGCGCTACGAGATATGACCACTGGCGACTTGCCACCCAACTCGAGCGTCACTGGCACCAAGTTTCGCGCAGCAGCACCCATAATATGTCGCGCAACACTCGTGGCACCGGTAAAAATCATGTGATCAAAGGGCAACCCAGAGAAGGCCTGGCCCACTTCAGGGCCACCGGTAAAGACGCAAAGCTCCGTCGGATCGAAGGCCTCAGAAACCATATCCGAGATCAACGCTGAGGTAGCCGGCGTGAACTCCGATGGCTTAATCATCGCCCGGTTGCCTGCCGCAAGTACGCCGGCAAGGGGTTCAAACACCATCCCCAGTGGAAAGTTCCAAGGTGCGAGTACTCCAACCACACCCTTAGGTTGGTATTCGATGGTTGACCGCCCGCCCAGCAGATTTAATGGAAACATGGACGATCGCTTTTCGTGCTTCATCCACCCCTTGAGGTGCTGCCGACAATGCTTCAGGCACCCAATGGAGCCACTGACGTCCGTCATCAGGTTGACCTGCCTTGGCCGACAGCCAAAATCCTGATTCATCGCATCACTAATAGCTTCCGAATGTTTCACCAGCATGTCGATTGCACGATTGATCCGATCGATACGGATACCCGCAGACACCATACCTTCACTGAGATAGCTCTCACGCTGGAGCTGCAATGCAGCCTGCATCGCCGTCTCGATATCAGCTGGTGGTGCTATATTTTGTCGGGCGTTCATAAAAGATTCCTGTTTAGACTATTAATGACTTGTGGTCATTTAATAACTGACCGTCGGTCATTGCAAGTCTTTTCTATACACCCGCGGTAATTTGGCTTGATAGAACTTGAGTGTAGGCCGGATTATAGTGGCGCACTACCGAGTATCAGTGCATGCAAACGGGGATTTTTTAGAGTGTGAAGACTGACGTGAATAGGTTTGTCCGCCGGGGCTGACGGCAAGGTTAGGACCGGCAACCCCGATCTGGGTGCGGATGACAGGGTCTTACTTCATTCGCCAAAGTCACCTCGGCGGTGACAAGTTTTATAGACGTTGCGCCACCGCGAGCGCCGTCGAGTAGCCGCCCTTGCACTGTTGTACTTGCTCAGACCAGTCGCGCCACATATCGCCTTGGGCCGGCGTCCCTCGAAGCGCGTCTAAATCCGTGGTCCAAAAATCTGCTAGCACCGCCTGACGCAGGGTATTCGTGTAGTTATGCCCCGCCATATGCGCCAAGCGGTGGTGCCAAAACACGATATCACCCGCCTTGCCCCAACACTCCACCGGCTTTAACTCTTCGTTGAGCTTGGCAATTTCCTGCAAATATTCAGGGCTATGTGCGATGCCTTTGTAGCTCGGCAAATGTTCATAATAAGGAATGCGCGGCTGGTCATAGCGCAACGCAAAGGTTGGATACAATCGCTCATGGGATCCTGGCCAGACCTTAAACCCACCTCCGTCTTGCGGACAATCACCAATCAGGCCAACGACACCTAACTGAAATGGATGACCGTCCGTATGACACTGATCAGGCTCGACGGCTCTATTACCATAGGGCAAAGTGCAATAAACCCCGCGGGCGCCTTCGTTCCCAGTGGCCGGATCTGTCGGACCCCCAGGCCAGGCATTCCCATAGCTACCCATGGGTAAGCCGTTAGCTACCGCTTGCCGCAAATGGCCACCCAGCAGTTGCGTCGCCATCGCGCAAATGGATTCGCTATAAATTAGCTTGATCACCTCTGGGCTGACACCTAAGAACCGATTCAGCCAGCGATAACCTTGGCGTACATGACGCGTATCAGTACTTTCATCGGTGGTTTTGAAAGGCCCAATCTGGCTTGTGGGATCATCAGCTTGAATCGCTGCATTTATCGGCAAGCCTTGCCACATCAACTCACGCACTTTCTCGCATTGGTCCTGGGCCATGGCGCCAGGCACTATCAGATAGCCCTTAGCTTTAAAAAAACTGATCTGCTCGTCGCTTAGTATCATGACCCCACGCTACCCTGCTCTTGATATTACTCACTATCCTACCCGCGATGAGTCAAGACACAACACGTAAAACCACCCCGGCCGATGGGAAAACCACGTGCAGCACACGAAAGATTACGCATAGATTGGAATACCATTCGGCAGGGAGGCAGCATGCGGTGTCGATCACCAAATACCACCCACCCTGAAGCAAACTAAAAATCCAGCATCACCTTGCGGCTTTATCCTGATGATCTCGTGGCGCGCTTACCGATGATGAAACCAAACCACCGCCGGGGGGCAGCAAGTGGTTTGTCTAGGATGTGCGGGAAGGCATTTGAAAAAATTTACTTTGGTGGCGATTACCAGGGTAGTTCTTCACCATCCCAATTCCAGAACCGACCGCTCTGCGCCATGCTGAGCTTGTCGATTACTGCGATTAAGCCCCCGACACTCTGCTCGACACTCAAATCGGCATCAGAGCCACCCATATCGGTTCGCACCCAACCTGGGTGCACAGGACAAGCAATGACACCCTCGGCGAGTAACTCGTTGGCCATCACCTGCATTACTTTGTTCAAGGCGGCCTTGGAACTGCGATATGCATAGAGACCGGTGCCTGGCCGACTGATTGAGCCCATGTAGCTGGAGACACTGATGATGCGCGGTCGGTCTGCTAGCTTGAGATTCTTTAGCAACATCGACGAAAGCATGAACGGCGCGATCGTGTTGGTGTTGAACGCCGCCAGCCAGCTTTCGGCATCCATATCATTCAAGCCCTGCTGCGCACTACCCTTCACTCCCGCATTGTTAAGCAGAACATCAATGACTTTATCTTTGAAACTGGCGCAAAAGGCGTCCACCGATTGCCTATCAGTCACATCAAGCTGGACGACCTGTAAATTCGGATTTGACGTTAATGTCACAAGATCTGTGGCGCTTGATGGATTTCTGCAGGTCGCTATAACCGTATTGTTGGCTTGGAGGTACTGTCGAGTCAACTCCAGGCCGATGCCGCGATTGGCACCTGTAATAATGATCGTTTCCACGAGTGCAGTCCTTACAAATGAGCCCAGGATGGGGTTGTCGCGTTAGAGACTATTCCCACTCAATCGTCGCCGGCGGCTTGCTGGAAATGTCGTAGGTGACCCGCGAGATACCGCTGATTTCATTAATGATTCGGCCAGAGACTTTCTCCAAAAAATCATAGGGCAGATGCGCCCAGCGGGCTGTCATGAAGTCGATCGTTTCCACCGCGCGCAAAGCAATAACATACTCGTAGCGACGAGCGTCACCCACTACACCCACAGACTTAACCGGCAAAAATACTGCGAATGCTTGGCTGACTTTTTCATAGAGGTTTGCGGCACGCAATTCTTCGATGAAGATGGCATCCGCTTCCCGCAACAGATCGGCGAAGGGTTTTGATACTGGGCCGAGAATTCTGACGCCGAGGCCGGGGCCTGGAAACGGATGACGGAACACCATCTCTTTCGTCAGGCCTAGTTCGAGACCAATTTTACGCACTTCATCTTTGAACAGTTCGCGCAGGGGCTCGATCAAGGCCAATTGCATATAATCCGGTAAGCCACCAACGTTATGGTGAGATTTGATCACGTGGGCCTTGCCGTCTTTATTGCCGGCTGATTCGATGACGTCAGGGTAAATGGTTCCCTGAGCCAGAAAATCAACGTCTTCGATGGCCTTGGCTTGCGCATCGAAAACCTCAATGAACGTGTTACCGATAATTTTGCGCTTTTGTTCTGGATCGGCGACGCCGGCAAGCTTACCCAGGAACAGGTCAGCTGCATCGACCTTGATGATATTCAGCTTGAATACATTCTCCGAGCCCTGACCGAGCATATTCATTACCTGCTCGCCTTCTTCGTTACGCAACAGGCCGTTATCAACAAATACACAGGTCAGCTGGTCGCCAATGGCTCGGGATAACAGGGCGGCGACCACGGAGGAGTCAACACCGCCAGACAAGCCAAGAATGACCTTGCGGTCACCGACTCTGAGGCGAACGTCGGTGATGATGTCTTCGACGATATTCGCCGGTGTCCACAGACCCTGGCAGCCACAAATGGTTTTGATAAACCGAGTCATGATGGCGACGCCCTGGAGCGTGTGATTCACTTCGGGATGAAACTGCAGGCCATAGAAGTGGCGTGTGTCATCGGCCATGGCGGCGAACTCGGTGGTGCTGGTACTGGCGACACCCTGAAAGCCCGGGGGTAGCTGGGCGACTTTATCGCCATGACTCATCCAGACGTCGAGATAGGTATTATCTGCATCGCGTTCGTCGTGAATATCTTGCAGCAAGTTGCTGGGGCTATTGACCTCAACCCGCGCATAGCCGAATTCCCGTTTTGACGAAGCCTCGACTCGGCCACCCAACTGTAACGCCATGGTTTGCATGCCATAACAGATACCGAGCACGGGGACACCGAGATTGAACAGGTACTCTGGCGCACGCAAGGTATCGTCTTGGGTCACCGATTCCGGCCCGCCGGAGAGGATGATGCCACGGGGATTGAATTCTCGAACCGTCGCCTCATCAAGGTTGAAGGCCCGTATTTCACAATAAACGCCCACTTCTCGAACCCGACGGGCGATCAGTTGGGTGTATTGAGAACCAAAATCCAGGATCAGGATTTTCTCGGCATGAATATTATGCCCGGTAAGGTCAGCGCTTACCGCGGCGGTTCCAGCAGAAGGTACAACAGGGGGTACTTCGGTCGTAGTCATTGAATTCAGGCCACTCCAAAGGCGCGTATTATACAGATAGGTCTTGCAGATGCGAGTAAAACAGGCATCATGACCGGATGTCATTGATACCACAATCAAACCGCGAAATTCTTTCTGTTGCCGACCTCAATCAAGCTGCCAGACGGCTGCTGGAAGGCGAGTTTTCCATGGTCTTCGTCTCTGGTGAAATTTCCAATTTCGCCCGCCCATCCTCAGGCCACTGGTACTTTACCCTGAAGGATAGTGGCGCTCAGATTCGCTGCGCCATGTTCCGTAATCGTAACCAATCCATTCGTTTCACCCCCAAAGATGGTCAGCAGGTGATCGTGCGCGGCAAAATAAGCCTGTACGAGGGTCGCGGCGAATATCAATTGATCGCTGAATTCGTCGAGGAGGCGGGCGACGGCGCCCTGCGACGGGCATTCGACAAGCTTAAAGGCCAGCTTCAGGCGGAAGGATTATTTGACGCAGCGCGCAAGCAGCCTATCCCTGCCATGCCGCAGCATTTGGGCATTATTACGTCACCTACCGGAGCGGCGATTCGGGACGTCTTGCAGGTCATGCGCCGGCGGTTTCCGGCGATTCACATCACCATTTTACCCGTGGCTGTGCAGGGTGAGGAATCACCCCAACAGATTGTCAGAGCTCTGAACGCGGCCAATAGCTATATGGACGACCCATTTGACGTGATTCTGCTAACTCGAGGCGGTGGTTCGCTGGAGGATTTGTGGAGCTTTAATACGGAACCCGTCGCTCGCGCGATATTCAATAGTCGCCTGCCGGTGGTGTGTGCCGTGGGCCACGAAACGGACGTCTCGATCGCCGATTTCGTCGCCGACCTGCGTGCACCCACACCATCTGCCGCGGCCGAGTTGATCAGCCCCGATGCCGGTGAATGGCTGCAGACGTTTTTACGTTATGAGCGACGCATGGTGAGCCTGGCCAATGCCGAGATCAGTCAACAGCGCCGGCATTTGCAGCACCTGGGTAACCGCATGCGCCACCCCGGTCAGCGCCTCCAAGATTTTCACCAGCGTCTGGATGATCTCGAGCTACGCCTGCGTGGCGGATACCGCCATTACCTCGGCCAATTTCGTATACCCGACATGCAAGCCCGACTGCTGCGTGCCATCCAACGTCAAACCGAGCGTGCGCGAGCGCGCTTGAATCTGGCGGCAGCGGGGGTTCAGGATCCTGGTCAGATGATCGACGCCCAGCAACGCCAACTGAACTATCTGCAGCAAGGTCTGGCACGACAAATGCGCGAAATGCTCAATGCCAGTCGCCGGCAGCTGACCCGTAGCGCCGAACAACTCAACACCGTCAGCCCGCTGGCGACGCTGCAGCGAGGCTATGCCATCGTCTCAGCGCCAGATAGGCCCACTGTAATAGTCCGCGACGCCTTAACCCTCAAGCCCGGTCAACAGGTCAGTGCGCGCGTTCACCGTGGTCGATTCGAGGCCACCGTCACTGCGGTTTTCGACGATGCCAACGACGCATCTGTGGCAAGTCGCAAGGAAGTCACATGAACATAATCAGCCATCTCAAACGTTACAATACTGCCTGGCTGATCGGGTGTCTGCTGGTCATTTGCCAGCCCGCCCAGAGCTTGCCTCGAGACGAGCCAGTACCAGGCGGGGTCGCGGTCATTGAAATCGCCAGTGACGCCACCGGCGCACGGTTTGGTGATCACCCGGTGCTAGTGACTAGGGTCGCTGATAAGCACTACGCCGTCATTGGCCTTGCCCTGTCGACGACACCGGGCACCTACCAGCTAGCACTAGAATTCGACGCTGAACCCAGCCAAACACTGGCCTTTGAGGTTAAACCCAAGACCTATCCCGTGCAGCGCCTGACGATACCTAATGACCGCAAAGTTAACCCGTATGCTCAGGATATGGATCGCATCCAGCAGGAGCGGTCACTCATGGACAACGCTTTTCTGCACTTCGAAAACCAGTCGGTAAGCACTGACTTCGCCGTACCTACCCGCGGCAAAAGGTCCAGCTCCTTTGGCTCTCGGCGGATCCTCAATGATCAGCCGCGCAGCCCACATAGCGGCATGGATATCGCGGCACCTTCTGGCACCAATATCATCGCCCCCGCAGCTGGGGTGGTAACCGCTGTGGGCGACTATTTCTTCAATGGCAATACCGTCATCCTTGATCATGGCCAGGGGCTGGTCACTATGTACTGCCATCTCAGCGCCACAACAGTCAAGCTTGGTGACCGGCTGAATCGCGGAGATGGTATCGGCCAGGTGGGTCAAACCGGAAGGGTTACGGGGCCGCACCTGCATTGGAGCGTCAGCCTAAACAATGCCAGGGTTGATCCCGATTTGTTTATCCCGTCGGATACCCCGCAAAATAATCAGCCAGAATTGCAATAGCCATGCAGTTACCCTATTTCGAGCAATATGCGGGTAACGGTCCGGCATTGCTAATGGTCCATGGGTTTCTGTCGTCCCGCGCCCAGTGGCTGGCGAATCTAGACGCATTGCGGCAGGTCTGCTCACCGGTTGTGATTGAGCTATTTGGCCATGGGCGTGCGGCTTCACCCACCGACTCAGCGTGCTATCAGCCAGACTATTATGTGGCGGCGTTTGACCTGATCCGTCAGCAGCTGGGCATTGACCGCTGGTCTGTACTAGGCTATTCCCTGGGCGCAGCATTGACGCTACGTTACAGCCTGACGCACCCAACCCACACCCGCTCGCAGGTGTTTACTAATTCCACCTCTGCTTTTGCAGAGCCGGCGGTCACCGCCCACTTCAGAAAGAATGCTCAGCAGCTGATTCAGCAATATGAAACGGGGGGACTCGACGCCATCAATGCCATTGCCGTGCACCCTCGGCATGCCAAGCGCATCCCCGAACCGTGGAAGGCGCAACTGCTTGCCGACTGCCAACAACTCAGCCCTGGAGGAGTCGGCCGAACCCTGGCACACACCAACGGCAATGCATCGGTACGAGACCTGATCAAAAACAACCAGGTACCAACTCTGCTGGTGCAAGGCACACGAGAAGCACGATTTGAACCTTTCAGGGATTATGCTCAGGCGACGATGCCGAACCTGGAAATTGTCACCGTTGATGCCGGACACGCGGTCAATCTTGAAGCCATCGACGGCTTCAATGCTGCCGTCACGGATTTTTTACGCCGTCATTGATGGCTCATTGACGGCTGGGTGATTAACAGCGTATTAATAAGCCATTGACTCGTCTCCGCGACGGGGCGTCACGGTGCACCTGTCAACTATTGCTTGTGCTTACCTTTACGCCGATCGGTTTTCTTCGAGTTACGAACATGTTCAACCAACCGTCGCTTACTCTTGATCTGACTCGCAGAGAGGATATTTTTTCGATCCTTAAACGGGTTATCAGACGTCTTGAACTCAATCCGAATTGGCGTGCCCTCAAGTTTCAAGGCTGCAACAAACTTATTCTGCAAATAGCGCTTGTATGAGTCAGGAACAGCTTCCGTCTGGTTACCATGGATGACAATAATCGGTGGATTATTTCCACCCACATGCACATAGCGTAGCTTGATGCGTCGGCCATTCACCGTCGGTGGCTGATGCTCCTGCAGGGCCTTCGCCAGAATATCGTTCAACGTATGGGTTTGCAGCTTTCTGGTTGCCGACTCGTAGGCCTTGTTGATGGACTCATAGAGCTTGCCGACACCATTGCCTTTTAACGCCGATATGAAATGGGTCTGGGCAAAATCGATAAATATCAAACGTCGCTCAAGCTCACGCTTGACGATATTTTTCTGTTCCAGGTCGGTGCTATCCCACTTGTTAATAGCAACCACCAAGGCCCTACCGGCATCCAGCACATGGCCTAACAGATGCAAATCCTGATCAACGATACCGTCAATCGCATCAACCATTAACACCACAACATTGGCGTCATCAATGGCCGCCAGCGTTTTAATAATCGAGAATTTTTCAACTTTCTCCGTCACCTTGCCACGACGTCGAATACCCGCTGTATCAATCAAGGTGTATTTTCGACCACGGCGTTCATAGGGAATATAGATACTATCCCGTGTGGTACCCGCCTGGTCGAAGACCACCACGCGTTCTTCACCTAACAGGCGGTTAACCAGAGTCGACTTGCCAACATTCGGCCGGCCGACGACGGCGATCTTGATACCTTGGTCCTCCGGCGGGGCTGACAGATCCTCGACTTGAGTGGCGATGATGTCATAGAGATTTTCTCGAATCTCTTCATCAACCATGTACTTGACGCCGCTACCTTGAGACGCCGACACCAAACAGGGTGCACCCAAACCTAACGAGGCGAACTCACCCAATACGTAATCAGGATCCTGGCCATCAATCTTGTTAGCGACCAGCAGGACATTGCGTTCGTCGCCTCGCAGCACGCGAGCAATTTCTTCGTCTGCGGCGGTACGACCACCCTTGGCATCAACGATAAACAAGACCAGGTCTGCCTCGCCGATGGCGGTCAGCGCCTGATCGGCCATGGGTTTATCGATCCCGTCGACGTCACCACTTAAACCACCGGTATCAACGACGAAGTAGTCGAAGTCTCCCATGGCGCCTTTGCCGTACTGACGGTCGCGTGTGAGGCCAGAAAATTCAGCAACCAGGGCATCGCGGCTCTTGGTCAGGCGATTAAATAGCGTCGATTTGCCAACATTGGGTCGCCCTACTAGAGCAATTACAGGAATCATATTCGCTCAGCGAACCTCGAGCGCCAAAAGGCGGCCACTATTAGTGATAACATAAATTCGACTGCCATCGACAATCACTGGTGCTGTCAGGCCTGAGCTGTCGAGTTTTTCGCGCCCGACAAAACGTCCGTCTGACTGAGCTATCAGATGCAGATAGCCTTCGAAATCGCCCACCGCCACATAGCTGCTAACTGCGACCGGCGCCGTAATATCACGATACAGCAAGGCCTCTGTGGTCCAGATATCCTCAGTGGTGTCTTTACTGATTGCCGTCAGTCGGCCGTCTTCGCTAGCCAAGTAGATGTTACCAAAGCCCGTACCCAGACCCACAATACTGGAAGCCTCTCTCGACCACCGAACTTTGCCCTTGGCGCTCAAATCGATGGCGACTAAATTACCCTGGTAAGCCACCGCGTAGAGTACCGAGCCATCCAGCACCATTTGGCCATCAATATCCACCAGCCGCTCCAGGTCAGTCTGACCCTGGCCCACGCCGGCCCGCTGTTCAAAACCCACTTGGCCACGGCTCTGGTCAAGCATCACCATTCGTCCGTTGGCAAAAGCCCCGATCAGAAAATCTTTGTCTGCGATCGGGGTACTGGTACCGCGTAACGTCAGGCTGGGAATCGTGGTTGAGTAGAGCCATTTACGCTCACCGCTCGCGGCATCGAACGCTGCAATTTTACCATCGATAGACTGAGCAAAGACTTTGTTATTGATCACCTGTGGAGGCGCCAGCACTTCACTAGTGGTTGTCGCGCGCCAGGCCAACGAGCCGTCAAGTTGTTGAATGGCGACAATTTCACCCGCCGCTGAGCCAACAACGACCAAGGAACCACCGACACCGACACCGCCCGTAATAACATCAATCCCATCGGCGAAAGCAATGGCCCGCTCGTCTTCAGCGTAAAAATCAACGATCGATTGCTTCCAAACAACCTTGCCTGTACCTGTATCCACAGCCACGACATTACCATCAGCCGATGCCCCGTATAGCATGCCTCCAATCAACCCTGGGGTTAACTTGATGGCACTGTCTTCGGCACCTTTACCTAGGTTCACTGACCAAAGATCAACGAGCTGCACTTCTGCCTTGAATTTTTCCAGCACCACCGGCACTCGGACTTCCACCTCATCCAAAAACCAGGAACAGCCGCCGAGGGTCAGCAACGACAACAGCGCCAGACTCGGCGCTAAGCGGACCCGCTTGGGCAACAGCTGTATCATTGCGTATCTTCCTTAGTTTGCGTCGCTTGTTCGTCCGCGGGTATCTCAACTTCGGGCAATACCAGGTCTTCAAGCTTCATATTTAACATGGGCTTAGTGGTACCTTCCTTGAGAGAAGCCACCGCCAGCTGGTAAGCCTGTCGCGCATCATCGATCTGATCCATCGCATAATACACATCACCTCGTAGCTCAGCATAAGCACTGGCATGGGCACCTGATTTTGATTGATCAAGCAGCGCCAGAGCCGCTTCATGCTGCCCTTGACCGAGCTTCACCTGGGCTAGTCGTAATCGAACCAACGGCGCCAATGACTCATCGACTTGATGATCGAGAGCCCATTGCAACTCTTGCACAGCCGCATCAAGCTCACCAGACTCAACATTGAGCTTGGCCAACTGCATGGCAGCAAAGTGAGCATAGGTGGAATCCGGAAATTCAGTCTTCAGTTGGTTCGCAATAAAGTTGGCCGTTAGCTTATTTTCTTCCGACAGTGTTCCCAACGGGCCAACAGCCACCGCGGCGGTCAGGTTCTCATACATATCAGAGGCCTTCTCAGCCTGTTCGCGAGCCGACTTCTCCCATGTCTGGTAGCCGAAAACAGCCCCGAGAGACAGAACAATTCCCACAACCAGCGATGTTCCGTTTTTCGCGAACCAATTCTTCAGCGCTTCTACCTGTTCTTCTTCTGTTTTATCGGTGACCAAAGTCCCACTCCTTAGAAAAATACTTTATTGAGATGCTCGATAATGTCATTCGCCGCTACATTAATCTGCTGACTATCACCACGCAGGTGTTTCAATCCGATTTCACCTTGCGCGACCTCGTCATCACCGATAACGAGCGCTATTGTAGCATTGCTGGCATCGGCTTTTTTTAGTTGGGCTTTAAACTTCCCTTCAGTGCAATGTACCATCACCCGCAGTCCCGGAAGTATATCGCGTATTGATTCAGCCAGAAGCATCGCTTGATGTCGGGCGACTTCGCCCATCGACGCCACATATATATCGGCCACCGCACGGGATTCATAGCGTCCGTCAAGCATTAGCGCTACGCGATCAAGGCCCATAGCGAAGCCAATACCTGTTGTCGGCTTGCCACCCAACTGTTCCACCAGGCCATCATAACGACCGCCGGCACACACGGTGTTCTGCGCACCCAGGGTGTCCGTGACCCACTCGAATACCGTCTTATTGTAGTAGTCGAGACCACGAACAATGGCCGGGTTGACTCGATAATCTACTTGCCGCGCATCGAGCAACCGGCGTAATTGCTCAAAGTCCGCCATGGACTCCGGATCAATATACGCCTGAAAGCTGGGGCCGCTAATCAACAACTCTTGCGTTTTCTCCACCTTGCTGTCGAGAATCCGCAACGGGTTGGTGGTCAATCGACGCCGACTGTCTTCATCCAACTCGTCCTTGAACTTCGTCAGATAGTCAACCAGCGCTAATTTGAAGGCTGATCTTGAGGCGCTATTGCCGAGGGTGTTGAGCTCCAGCGTAACATCCGCCTGCAAACCTAGCGTCTGCCAAATTCTAGCCGTCATAAACAGCAGTTCTGCATCTATATCTGGACCCGCCATACCGAAGCACTCGGCACCAATTTGCTCAAACTGACGATATCGACCTTTCTGGGGTCGCTCGTGACGGAACATGGGACCCGCATACCAGAACCGCTGTACCTGGTTATAGGTAAGACCATGCTGTTGCGCCATACGCACGCATCCCGCTGTACCCTCTGGTCGCAGTGTTAGGCTCTCACCATTCCTATCGTCAAAGGTGTACATCTCTTTCTCGACGATGTCTGTCGCCTCGCCCACCGCACGTTTAAACAATGCCGTCGACTCTAAAACCGGCAGGCCAATTTTTTCATAGCCATAGCTATTCAGCACCTCACTAACCGTGGTTGTGATATGACTAAAGATTGCCTGTTGCCGAGGCAGCAAATCTTGCATACCCCGGATTGCTTGGATTTTCACACTAATGACCTTATCAGGAGCTTTTCGCAATAATCTGTTCTTGTGACGCTAACAATTTTTCCTTAGCCGCGACCCGCTTCCTGATAACCTCCTCGAGGTGATCCACCAGGTTCGCATTACTCACCTTGTGGTCAGGTTTGCCATCGGCATACACCAAGTTATTTGGCGACGCACCGGTCAGGCCGATTTCAGCCTCTTTTGCCTCACCGGGGCCGTTAACAATACAGCCAATTATCGCAACATCCAGAGGCGTCGTGATGTCCTCGAAACGTCGCTCCAATTCATTGATCGTACCGATGACATCGAAATTTTGTCGAGAACAGCTCGGACAAGCGACGAAGTGAATGCCTTTGGAACGCAGGTGCAACGCTTTCAGCAAGTCAAAGCCCACTTTGATTTCTTCGACGGGATCCGCTGCCAAAGAAATTCGAATAGTGTCACCGATACCGTCCATCAATAGCGGCGCCAATCCAGCCGCTGACTTGACGGTACCAGAACGCAGGCCGCCAGCCTCGGTAATACCCAGATGCAACGGCTGATCGATCATGCCCGCGATGGTTCGATAAGCTTCCATCGCCATGAAAATGTCGGAGGATTTCATACTTAATTTGTAGTTTTGAAAATCTGCTTTATCCAACAGATCAATATTTCGCAATGCAGATTCAACCATGGCGGCCGCATTGGGTTCCTTATATTTGCGCATTAAATCCTTGCCCAAGGAACCCGCATTAACACCGATCCGGATCGGAATACCTTTGTCTCTCGCAGCGTCAATCACCGCCTTAACCCGAGTCGCGTTACCGATATTGCCGGGATTAATACGCAAACAATCAACACCAAGCTCGGCGACTTTGAGCGCAATTTTGTAATCGAAGTGGATATCAGCGACCAGGGGAACATTGACCTGTTGCCGAATTAACCCAAAGGCTACCGCCGCATCCATACTTGGCACGGAAACCCTGACAATGTCAGCACCGACACTTTCGAGACGACGAATTTGCGCAACCGTCGCCGCCACGTCGGTGGTCTCAGTGTTCGTCATGCTCTGCACAGCAATCGGCGCATCACCGCCAACAGGCACATTGCCAACCATGATCTGTCGGCTTTTACGTCGCTTTATGTTCGAGTCTGTCCGCATCTTCGTCTTCGCTAAAGTCGTCTTGGTTAAAATTAAAGTTATCGCGGCAGTTTTATTTTGGCGGTTAAATCATCCGCCGTATATCTGTCTAGCGATATACCCTGACCGTTGAACACCAACTGCGCAGCAGGAGCCTTACCAAACAACACCTCGAACGGGGCCCTGCCAACAACCACAAGGGTATCGCCCGCTCGATTCAAATCACCGTAAATCTGGTCACCCGCGGCATTAGACACTTCAACCCAACATTCATCCGTAAAATTGATCTCAAGCGTATCATCGCCGGCGGTACTGACCGTAATCAATGAGGCCGCGCCTTGCCTAACCCGAGTAATGCTTGCATCACTAACAAGCAGCTGTTCTGGCTCGTCATCCATCGATGTCGTAGCAACGATATCTGCGACTGCGTTATCCGCTTTCCTCACCAGCAGACTAGACTGACCTTCAGCACTCGCCACTTCAGCACTCGCCACTTCAGCTTGTGGCTCTTGCGCTTGTGACACCACGGGTGATTGAACTGGCGTCGACTTAATTGCCACAGGCTTGGCGCGAACTGGCGTCGATTTAATCGCTACGGGCTTGGCGCGAACTGCAGTTGAAGTCAGCACTGTTACCGGAGTCTCCGACTCAGTATCAGTGCTGACTTCAATTGCAGCGTCGCTGCTGACTTTAACCCCACCCAACAGCGGCTCGCGGTCCTGCACCCCCGCTGGCTCTGGCTGCCCGACTTCCGCGGCGGGCGCCTCTATATGATCGGGACGATAACCCACCTGTCCCTCTTCATCACTCGAGAAAGCCCAAACGAGTATCATCACCAGAAGAATCAATCCCAGGCCTATTAATCCCGTCTGGACTACCGAACCCGTAAACCGGTTGGCACTAGAGGGCGCTTCTATCAATTCATGCACCTCGCTGGCATCAACTTCTACCACCTGAGTTTCGTTGAACGCCTCGATCACGTCGTCACCTGACAGACCGATCACTTTCGCGTAGGTCCTAAGATAGCCCCTGACATACGCAGGTTTGCTCATCACATGAAACAGACCTTCGTCCATCTGCCGAATAATCGTGGCGGTTAAAAACAATTGGCTAGCCACGTCTTCCTGACTTAACCGCTTTGCCGTCCGCGCCTCAACCAACATGATTGACACTCTGGGCAATTCATCTGGTTCGCTAATGCTGTCTAGTTCGTTCATAATTTCCTGTTACTGTCCTGATAGAGCTGATATTCCTTCGATGTCGGGAATATGTTCTTTAAAGCCAAGGCCTGACTGGCCTCATCATCGGTCTTGTTAAATAGTCTTGCCAAGCGTATGCCTAACCACAGGCTTCGTGCCGACGGTTGCGCCAGCATGTCATAACGCTGCAACAACTGGTCTGACTCCTTGTAGCGTGTTTGCTCAAAGCGGATCTCCGCCAGCTCAAGCAATGCCCGCCCCTGGCTCGGATTCAGCTGCAAGCTCTTGGTAAATGCGACTTCTGCCTCTTCAAACCGGCTCAATTGCTGATAGCTGACGCCGAGATTTTCAAACACCATGGACCTGGCACCATACAGCCGATCCTCCGCGCATATTTCTAGTTGTTCGATGGCTTCCAAGTACCGGCCTTGCTCAAACAGGAACGCGCCATAGTTATTCCGCGCCATAGAAAACTTAGGATCGAGTCGAATCGCACGCTGAAAGTAGTCTTCGGCCAAATCCGGCTCGCCTTCCAATTGAAACAACAAACCGAACAAGTTATGTGCCGAGGCCGAAGTAGGATCGATGCTCAGCGCCTTAGTGAGATTCTCCTTCGCTCGCCCATATTCCTGGTTGCGTATATAGCCCACCCCCAGCCCCAAAAGGGATTCCACCTGAGCTTCGGTATTAACCTTACGCTTGGGTTGACCACCTTCTGTGACGCATCCCGCAAGAAGCAAAACGGTCATGATTAGAGCAAGGAATTGAACTCTCATACCACCGCTTCCGCGGCAATTCGACGGTAAGTTTCCTGGCGCCGAGTCTTGTCTTCAACTTCGCCCACCAGTTGTCCGCAGGCCGCGTTGATATCCTGCCCTCGCGTCGTTCTGACCGTCACGGAGTAGCCACCGCGCAGCAGTCGCTCCTGAAATGCTCGAACGGCAATCTGACTCGGCCGCTTGTAACCGGATCCGGGAAAGGGGTTAAAGGGGATGAGGTTGATTTTGCAGGGAAAGTCTTGCAGCAAAGCCACTAGCTGTTCGGCATGTTCCGGTTGCTCGTTGATCCCATCCATCAAGGTATACTCGATAGTGATGGTACGTTTCTCTCCTAGCGTGGCGGCATAGGTCCGGCAAGCAGCCAGCAATTCTTCGATTGGATACTTGCGGTTAATGGGCACCAACTGACTGCGCAATTCATCGTTGGGGGCATGCAGCGAAATCGCCAGTGAAGCGTCGGTTACGCCGACCAGCTTGTAAATGGCCGGCACTACGCCAGAGGTAGAAATGGTGACCTTACGTTTGGAGATACCATAGGCCAGGTCATCCATCATTAACTCGACGGCAGCAATAACGTTGTCAAAATTCAACAATGGCTCACCCATGCCCATTAACACGACGTTAGTGATCGCGCGACTACGGTCAGGATAGGCCTTCTCTAACACCTTGCGGGCAATCCGTAACTGGCCGACTATTTCTGCCGCCGTCAGATCACTGTTAAAACCTTGCTTGCCGGTTGAACAAAAGCTGCAGTCCAACGCGCAACCCACCTGCGACGAGACACAGAGGGTGCCGCGGGTATCCTCGGGAATAAACACGGTTTCGATCGCGCTGCCGGATTCGGCCCGAATCAGCCATTTGCGAGTACCGTCTTGAGAGACGCGCTCGGTGATAATTTCCGACTCACGAATATCACCCAGCTCAGCCAGTTGCAGACGCAACTTTTTGCTGATGTCAGACATCTCGGCAAAATCATCCACGTAGCGATGATGAATCCACTTCATGATTTGTGGTGCCCGATAGGGTTTCTCACCCAACTCTATCAACAGCGCTTCCCACTGCGATCGGGTAAACCCCAAAAAATTCAGCCTGACACTAGCCATCTGCGCTATCCCGGTTGACGAAAACTATCTATCGCAGATTTGATCTGCTGCAAAAAAGTAGCTGATTTCACGCTCTGCTGAAGCTACAGCGTCTGAGCCATGTACCGCGTTGGCATCGATTGATTCAGCAAAATCAGCACGGATGGTGCCAGGCGCTGCATCTTTAGGATTGGTCGCACCCATCAACTCACGGTTCTTGGCAACGGCATTTTCGCCTTTGAGCACCTGTAGTACGACTGGACCCGAGGACATATAGTTCACTAAGTCATTATAAAAGGGTCGACCGGCATGTTCTGCATAAAAACCCTCAGCGTCAGCCTTGGTTAACAGCGCCATGCGCGACGCAATAATCTGCAGCCCCGCCTTTTCAAACCGCGAAACGATTTCGCCAATCACATTCTTGGCCACGGCATCGGGTTTAATCATAGAAAAGGTCTTTTCAACAGTCATTACTGCGTACTCCTTGGATTGAGATCATGTTTAACCCAAGCCGGCGACTACCGGCTCATGGTCAATAATTAAATGGTCAATAAATAAATGGTCAATAAATAAAAGGTCAATAAAAAGCAACCCACAATTATACTCGGGTTTAAACGGGATAAGGCCCGAAATTTCCGCATTTCATCACGGATCGCCGAAACCTGCATGACAAATGCTGTCAAAAGGCTTAAAAGCCGAGGGAATCCACCGACCAGCGGACTCACGGGCGCGGATTATAGCCTTTGTGACCGATAGAACAAACCTACAATTAAGGGCTTACAGATACTTTGACGAGCAGAATCCGCAGACCTGGCACCTCGACGGAGGGGTGACGTCAATCTGCGCGGCTACGCCTACTCTGCTTCTTCCATCCAGGCCGCCTGAATGGCCTCCAGAATTTTCTCGCCAGAGCGATCAGGTTCGTCATCAAAGTCTGCTAATTCCATCACCCAGCGATGCAGGTCTGTAAAGCGGATGCTCAGCGGGTCCACCTCGGGATGGGCTTCATACAGCTCTATCGCTATGTCATTGACATCAGTCCATTTCAAACTCATACGGTCACCCTAGTGATTTTCTGACACCTGATTAATGGTATATTTCGGGATCTCGATGACCAAATCTTCATCGCCGACTGTCACCTGGCAACTCAGCCGTGAGTCTGGCTCTAGCCCCCAGGCCTTATCGAGCAAGTCATCTTCAAGCTCGTCCGACGGCTCCAGCGAATCGAAACCCTCCCTGACCACAATGTGGCAGGTAGTGCAGGCACAGGCCATTTCGCAAGCATGTTCAATGTTAATGCCGTGGGCCATGACCACCTCGATCAGGTTGGCGCCGGGTTCAACCTCCAACACAGCGCCTTCTGGGCATCTTTCAGCATTCGGTAATATGATAATCTGGGTCACGGTTAATCCTTTTGTCCGATTTCAAACTCTTCGATCTGGTGGCCTGACAGCGCCTGCTTAACACTGGCGTTCATCCGCAATCCAGCAAAATGATCGCTGGCAGCACCCAGTTTAGCGGTGGCATCCACAATACTGTTGGTAGCGTCACTGTCGATCACACCCTGCAAGTCTTTCATCGCCGCCTCAATCTCGCCGATTTCAGCAGCGCTCAACAATGCCACGCCGTCTTTTGCCAAAGCGGCGGCCACAGCGTCGAGGACACTTCGCGCATCGACTTGGGCTTCGGTCAGGGAACGCAGACGAATGTCTTCGGCGGCGAATTCAAAGGACGCTTTCAACATCTCGGTAATTTCCACGTCGCTGAGACCATAGGACGGCTTGACGACAATCTGGGCTTCGACACCAGTACTCAATTCCATCGCCGAAACCGACATGAGACCATCGGCATCCACCTGAAACATCACCGCAATTCGCGCGGCACCGGCAACCATAGCCGGGATACCGCGCAATTCGAAACGTGCCAGGGAACGACAATCAACCACGCGTTCGCGCTCGCCCTGAACAACATGGATCAACATCGCCGTCTGACCATCTTTGTAGGTGGTGAATTCCTGGGCCTTGGAGATTGGGATGGCCGTGTTGCGATGAATAATTTTCTCCACCAAACCACCCACCGTTTCCAGACCAAGCGACAGGGGCAAGACGTCCAGCAACAACATTTCCGCATCAGGCTTGTTGCCCGCCAGTATATTCGCCTGAATCGCGGCGCCCACAGCCACCACTTTATCTGGGTCGATATCACTCAGGGGTTCCGCCTCAAAGAAGTCGCGAACCTGAGATCGTACCAGGGGCACACGGGTTGAACCCCCAACCAGCACGACACTCTGGATGTCTGCGTTCGTGACGCCAGCGTCACGGACCACCCGTCGACAGGCTTTCAGGGAGTCAGCCACCAAACCCGCCACTAAATCATTGAATTGCAGACGTGTCAGCTCACCCTGAAAGTGAAAATTGTCGCTGTCGATCTTAATCTCTACGCTGTCGCTGGTAGACAGCTGCTCTTTAATTCGCCGCGCTTCAGTCATGAGCAGGCGCGACTGACCATGCGTGATCTGCTCGCTAAAACCCGCTTCACTGATCAGCCATTCGGCAATCCTGCGATCAAAGTCGTCACCACCCAAGGCAGAGTTACCACCCGTCGCCAGCACCTCAAAGACACCCCGATTGAGGCGCAACAGGGAAATATCGAATGTGCCGCCACCCAGGTCATAAACCGCGATCACGCCTTCCGCACCTGAATCCAGCCCATAGGCGACGGCCGCCGCCGTTGGCTCATTGAGCAAGCGGTAGACATTCAAACCCGCCAGTTTCGCGGCGTCACGAGTGGCCTGCCGCTGAGCGTCGTCAAAGTAGGCGGGCACGGTAATAACGACGCCGTCTAATTCGCCGCCGAGAGTTTCTTCGCCGCGCTGCACCAAGGTCTTTAAAATTTCAGCCGAAACCTCCACCGGACTGACCTGACCCGAGACAACAGAGAGCCTTGGCATACCTTGCGTCTCGATAAATTCGTAAGGCAGCCGCTCGCCAAGGGTTTCGATATCTTTGATGCCACGGCCCATCAACCGCTTGACGGAGACGATCGTGTTGAGGGGGTCTGCACTGGCAGCCGCGAGTGCCTGAGCGCCGACAACAACGGTATTATCCGCCAGATAACGTACTACTGAAGGCAGTAAATGTAGACTATCCGCATCTGGCAGCGTCGCCGCCTGGCCATTTCGAACACTGGCAATCAACGAATTAGTCGTTCCAAGGTCAATGCCCGCGGCTCGTTTACGCTGATGAGGATCGACCGCCTGGCCAGGTTCTGTGATCTGTAACAATGCCATAGAGTTCGTCTTAATCCTTACTTGTCAGGTATTGCCTGCTCAATGCGTCAACGCTGAACAGCCTAATAATCGAGTAGTTTCTCTTCGAGGCGATCAGCCTCGCTATAGAGTTTGTGCATGAATTGCATTTTATAAGTCGTTTGTTCGGCCGCTGCCAATTGGTCGTCAATTTGCGCCGCAAAGTCTGATTCGAGGACCGCCAACCCAGACGCTATTTTCGCCTTGAACAGGGCCAGTCGTGTCAGGCCATCGGCATCGTCGCCAATATCTTCAAGCTCTTCCCGTAGGTCTATCTGCGCCATCAAAAACTCACCGGGCAACGTCGGGTTATGCTCGATGTCACAGGCCTTGAGCTTCAAAATGTAGATCGCCCGCTTCAAAGGCGACTTTAACGTTGTATAGGCCTCATTAATGACCGTCGCCCACTGCATTGATAATCGCTTATCTTGATCAGAGGCGCCCACATGCTTGTCGGGGTGTACGCTGCGTTGCAAGTCACGGTACCGATCGTCAAGCACCCGCGGCTCTACCTGATAACTAACAGGCAATTGGAATATCGCGAAAAAGTTGTCTTGGAAGTTTATATTCACAATCAGGTCGATGGGTCGTCAAACGTGGATTAAAGGCGCCCTACGCGTTTTTTTTGCGCACAGAACAATCAGGCATTCGCGCCGACTATACGGTAAAGCTCTCACCACAGCCGCATTCAGCCTGGACGTTTGGGTTTCTGAATTCAAACCCCTCATTCAGTCCCTGTTTGACGTAATCCATTTCAGTCCCATCGATATAAATCAGACTCTTGGGGTCGACAAAAACGTCGATCCCCTGACTATTAAACAGCTGGTCTTCCGGCGCCGGATCATCCACCGGCTCAAGAACATACATTAAACCGGAGCAGCCGGTGGTCTTTACAGACAATCGAATACCCACACCCTTGCCGCGGCTACCCAGGTAGCTACCGATATGCGCAGCGGCTTTTTCTGTCAGACTAATTCCCATGATCGAACTGCTCCTGCTGCTGGTGCCTTTACTCGCCGACGGCAACCGCTGATTGTTGGTCAGCTGCATGCTTAGTCCGAAAATCTTTTACCGCGGCCTTAATGGCATCTTCGGCGAGCACCGAACAGTGTATTTTTACTGGCGGCAACGCCAACTCTTCGGCAATCTCGGTGTTCTTGATAGAGGCAGCCTCGTCTAGGGTTCGGCCCTTAACCCATTCAGTCAGTAACGAGCTTGAAGCAATCGCCGAACCGCAACCATAGGTCTTGAACTTGGCGTCTTCGATAATCCCGGCCGCATTGACCTTGATCTGCAAACGCATAACATCACCACAGGCTGGCGCGCCGACCATGCCGGTACCAACACTATCATCAGTATCGTCCATCTTGCCGACGTTACGTGGGTTGTCGTAGTGATCCATTACTTTATCGCTGTATGCCATGTTACTTCTCCAAATTATGCTGTCTGTTATCTAGTGAAATTCGCCTGTTCTGGGTCAGTCACGGGGCCTATGTTCAACGCCTAATGCGCGGCCCATTCGATCTTCGTGAGATCCACACCGTCTTTATACATATCCCACAGCGGTGACAGTTCGCGCAGCTTGTCCACCGCCAAGTGAATTTTAGCAAGCGCGTAGTCCACGTCGTCCTCACTGGTAAAGCGGCCAACACTGAAGCGCAACGAACTGTGGGCCATCTCGTCATTTAAGCCCAGTGCCCGCAACACATAAGAGGGCTCAAGACTCGCCGAGGTACAGGCTGAACCCGATGATACAGCCAGATCGCTCAACGACATGATCAATGACTCGCCTTCAACATAGTTGAAACTGACATTGAGCCAACCTGGCACACGCTTATCGAAGCTGCCATTCACATGAACCTCCTCGATATCCTGCAAACCTTGCCACAAGCGCTCACGGAGCGCGCCGATACGAATCTGCTCGTCATGCATTTCGGCCTTAACGATTCGACAAGCTTCGCCCATGCCAACCAATTGATGGGTCGCCAGGGTACCAGAACGCATACCCCTTTCATGCCCGCCACCATGCATCTGCGCTTCGAGCCGAATTCTAGGCTTGCGGCGGACATACAGTGCGCCCACACCCTTGGGGCCATACATCTTGTGCGCTGAGAAGGACATCAGGTCAACTTTCATCGCCTCTAGATCGATATCAATCTTGCCCGCACTCTGCGCCGCATCAACGTGGAAGAATACCTTCTTGGCGCGACAGACTTCACCAATCGCGGCGATATCGTTAATCACCCCGATTTCGTTATTAACATGCATGATAGACACCAAAACCGTGTCTTCACGAATGGCTTCTGCCACCTGCTCTGGCGTCACGATGCCATCACTACCAGGCTCTAGGTAAGTCACTTCAAAACCTTCACGCTCGAGATGGCGACAGGTGTCTAGGACCGCCTTATGCTCGATGCGCGACGTGATCAAGTGCTTGCCCTTGTTCTTGTAAAAGTGAGCAACGCCCTTAATTGCCAGGTTATCGGACTCGGTAGCACCCGAGGTCCAGACAATTTCTCGTGGGTCGGCATTAATCAGATCAGCAACCTGTCGGCGAGCCAGCTCCACTGCTTCTTCAGCTTCCCAGCCATATTTGTGAGAGCGACTTGCAGGGTTACCAAAGTTTCCTTCGGCGAGCAGACATTCGCTCATCTTCTGTGCGACCCGGGGATCAACGGGTGTGGTCGCGGCGTAATCAAAATAAATAGGGAGCTTCATGCTTCCACCTCCTCGGCAGGCATACGGATAAGGTCATCTCGTTTTAAGTGTTGTCGGGCGGCGCGCTCTCGCACTTCCCGTTTGGCAATAATACTGGCTAGATCAATATCGCTTAAAAACTGGTGAATTTGGCTTGATAAGTCAGACCAAAGTTCATGGGTCAGGCAGGTTTCGCCATGATTACAATTCGCCTTTCCGGCACAGCGGGTGGCGTCGACCAATTCATCAACCGAGTCAACGATCTGGGCCACAAAAATTGAGCTGGCGGTGCGGCTCAATTGATAACCGCCCCCTGGCCCACGTACACTCTTTACCAGTTCGCTACGACGTAACTTGGCAAACAATTGCTCAAGATAAGATAGACTAATACCCTGACGCTCGGAAATATCAGCCAGACTGGTAGGCCCATTGCCTTCGTGAACAGCCAGATCTAACATCGCTGTCACGGCATATCGACCTTTTGCGGTTAATCTCATATGTTTTTCATCCTCGACCCGATTCGGACCCAATGGACCACGTTTGAACCAGTGTCTACGCAATACCCGACTAATTAGATCGGCTATTCTGACAGCCTCGCGTAACTATTTCAATAGTTGACTAAATTAGTCAGGTATTGTTCCCTTTGATTTCAATCCTGGCCGAGGCCGCCCTAATTTATTCACGCTAGTCAGAAAACCGCGCAGAATATTAACCTCCATTTCGTCCAGACGAATACGATTAAACATTCGACGCAAGCGGGTCAAAAGCTGCCGAGGATTCTCTGGATCATGGAACTCAACCTGCACCAACGTCTCTTCCAGATGCTTAAACAGATGCTCAACAGCGTCTGATGTGGCGTACGCCATATCCCAGTTGTCCACGTCACGCTGGCTGATTTCAGGGCTGCCTATTACAGGATTGCTGACTTCATGCTTGACCGCCAGGCTCGCCTGCAGCACCTCGTAACACAATACTTGCACCGCCATCGCGAGATTTAAGGAACTGTAAGCTTCGCCAGTCGGTATATTGATGTGGAAATGGCACTTCTGCAGTTCCTCGTTTTTCAATCCGCGAGACTCGCGACCAAAAATAATCGCGATCTCTGCGCCGGCGGCTTGCTCAGCCACCACCTTTTCACCGCAGGCTCGGGGCTCAAGCATCGGCCAAGGAATACGTCGGTCGCGCGCCGAGGTGCCAAGCACTAACTGACAGCCCTCAATTGCTTCATCGAGAGTATCCACGACAATGGCCGAACTGACGACGTCGACGGCACTAGCAGCCCGCCTGAAAGCCTTGTCATCGGGGAAATCTTTCGGATTAACCAACACTAGCCGCGTGAGCCCCATATTCTTCATGGCCCGCGCTGCAGCGCCGATATTGCCCGGATGGCTGGTTTCGATCAGAACAATACGGACTGACGGAAACAGATTATCAACAGATTTTTGCATTAGATGTCTTCAGGGGTCGATTCGGCGGCGTAATTGTACACGCTAAATGCTATGATGCCCCGCCGAAATTATGTTAGCTCATCATTTCAATGGCTTTTTAACTGCTCTTTATGACAATTGGTGGATTGAATCTATGGAACCGATGGCCAACATGGCTCTACGCGCCGCACGCCTCGTGGCGCCCCGAATTACCCGCGCCTTTGATCGCCCTGACCTGATTAAGGTCAGCGATAAGGGCCAGAATGACTATGTGACCAATATCGACAATGAGGTGGAATACGCCATTGTTGACGCATTGAAAACCACTTTTCCCGGTCATTCCTTCCGCGGCGAAGAAGCGGCTCAGAACATCGAGACGGCAGGTGCCGAATATGAATGGATCATTGACCCTATAGATGGCACCACCAACTTCGTGCAAAACATTCCTCATTTTTGCATCTCGATTGCCTGCTTGCGCAACGGCAAAATGGAGCATGCAGTGATCGTCGATCCGATCCGCCAGGAAGAGTTTGTCGCTAGTCGCGGCAAGGGCTGTTCCCTGAATGGTCGACGCCTCAGGGTCGGTAGCAAAACCTCTCTGCAGGGCGCCTTGATTTCGACCGGCGGGCACGAACAAGCGATCGCCGAACAACAGGCTAGCATTTATCAGCAATTATTGAGTGAAGGCGCGGTGATGCGTCAGGCTGGCAGTGCAGCGCTTGATCTAGCCTGGGTTGCAGCCGGCAGACTCGATGGCATGTGGATGAGCCAACTGAATATCTGGGATATGGCGGCGGGCGCATTAATGGTACAGGAAACGGGCGGGCTCTTAGGCGAGTTCAACGGCGGCACCCAGTATTTAAAGTCAGGTGACATTATTGCCGCCTCGCCCAAATGTTTTCGCAGTCTGGCGCCATTGATTCGAAAACACTTAGGCTAAGCTGGAATAAACCCAAGTGCTGGTAGCGCTGGCTTGAACGCCAGCGCCGCTACTAGCCCATCATATCTGGGTCTTCAGCACCTTCTTTGACCGGAATTGCCAAATCTTCCTTGGATATATTCAGCATCACCAGCACATTCGCCGCGATATAGATCGAAGAATAAGTCCCCACAACAACCCCGATAATCAAACCTTCCGCGAAACCACGAATCAATTCGCCACCGAGAAAGTATAAGGCCAACAAGACCAACAAGGTGGTCAAGGACGTTACCACCGTGCGACCCAAGGTCTGGTTAAGTGAGATGTTAATAACGTCTAGGGAAGAGCCCCGACGAATTTTGCGAAAGTTTTCTCGAATCCGGTCAGCGACCACAATCGTGTCGTTTAACGAATAACCGATGACCGCCAGCAGTGCGGCGAGCACGGTCAAATCAAAGTCCCAGCGAGTCAGTGAGAAGATACCCAGGATAATAATGACATCATGAAATAACGCGATCACCGCGCCCACGGCAAATTTCAATTGAAAACGCATGGCAATGTAAAGCATAACGGCGGCCAGCGCCATCAACATGCCCAAACCGCCCTGATTCGTGAGCTCTTCACCTACCGCCGGGCCAACAAACTCTGACCGTCGAAGCAAAACACCATCACCAGTCGCCTGCTTCAACGCCTTGAGCACCTCATCACCCAGGGTCGCATTTTCTCGATCGGTGAGATTTTTTTGCGGCGGAATTCGAACCAGGATATCCCGCTCAGAACCAAAGTACTGGACTACATGACCACTAAAACCGGCGCTATCTAGCTCAGCACGAACATCACTGGGATCAACCGGGCTCTCATAAGCCACCTCAACGAGCGTGCCGCCAGTGAAATCCAGCCCCCACTCCACCTGATTCCAGACCAATGACACCAGCGAAGCCAGCACTAATGCCAACGAAATACCACCAGCGATATTGCGGTATTTCATGAAGTCGATTTTATATTTAGTCGCGCTCATGGGTTGTCGCCAAAATTGGGGGCCGGGTTCATATCGCCAGACTTTTCACGTTGCGCCCACCGTAGATCACATTAATGATCGCTCTGGTGCACATGATGGCTGTAAACATTGACGTCACAATACCGATCGATAGGGTTATCGCAAAGCCCTTCACCGGACCCGTGCCAATGGCATAAAGAATCAACGCAACAATCAGGGTGGTGATATTGGCATCAAAAATAGTCACAAATGCTCGTTCGAAGCCTGCATTGATCGCCGCCTGCGGCGACATACCATTGGCCAACTCCTCCCTGATTCGGGAAAAGATCAAGACGTTCGCATCGACGGCCATACCCACGGTCAAAACAATACCGGCAATACCTGGTAAGGTCAGGGTCGCACCGAGACTCGACATGATCGCAACTAACAGCACCAGGTTCGCCAGCAGCGCCACATTCGCCGCGATACCGAACACCCGGTAGTAGACCAACATAAACAGCAGCACGAGACTCAGGCCAACGGCGACTGAGATCGCACCCAATTCGATATTTTCCTTGCCTAAACTGGCGCCCACCGTGCGCTCTTCAGCAATAAACATATCTGCCGCCAACGCCCCGGCACGTAATAACAGCGACAATTCGCGGGCTTCGCCGGCCTGCAAACCGGTAATTCTGAACTGCACACCCAACGCGGCTTGAACTGTTGCCAGACTGATGACTCGGCGTTCAACGTAGGGTGTCGTCTTTCGAACTTCCACGCCATCGACCATAGAATAGCTGTCACGGGTCTTGGTTTCGATAAAGACCACACCCAAGCGCCGACCGATATTATGACGGGTCGCGCGGTGCATCATGTTGCCGCCTTCGCTGTCGAGGGTGATATTGACCTGCGGCAAGCCTGTCTCCGGATCAAAGCTCGCTTTGGCATCAACCACTCGATCACCCTTGATGATGACATTTCGCTCAAGGCTCGCCGTGCGGCCTTCGTAGTCATAGTCGATGGTGGTGGAACGCGGCGCATCGGGTTGCGCATCGAAGCGAAACTCTAAAGTTGCTACCTTACCCAGAATACGCTTGGCTTCGGCTGTATCTTGCACACCGGGTAGATCAACGACAATCCGGTTACGCCCGAGACGCTGCACCAAGGGTTCAGAGACCCCTAACTCATTCACTCGGTTACGAATCGTTTGCAGATTCTGCGATACCGCGAAGTCTTCAATGGACCGAATCGTGTCTTCGGTAATCTTCAAGCTGATAAACGGCAGACCCTCCTCGCCAGCAGAGAATATGAACTCTCGGTACTGAGATTCCAGCAGGCTTCGCGCCTCACTGCGGGCTTCATCGTCTTCAAAGGATATTTTCAAGACCCCACGACTACTGCCATCAACGTCTTTATAACGAATTTTGGCCTCACGTAACTTTCGCTTTACGTCGGTTCCAAGACTACTGATGCGGTCAGTGACGACACTATTGGTATCGACCTCCATCAAGAAATGGACACCGCCTCGCAGATCGAGGCCATATTTCATGGGGGCTGCCCGTAAATCATTGAGCCATTCGGGAGTCGTTGGCGCCGCATTCAAGGCCACCACATAGCGCTGTTTCAGATCGTGAAGAGATCGTTGAATCACGGTCTTGGCTTTCAGTTGCGTATCATCATCCGGCAGCCGAATCAGGATATTTTGGCCCTTTAGCTCCGCGCCGTAATATTTAAGATCGGCCGCATCAAGAGCGTCGGTGGCGACCTTCATAGCGCGGTCTGTGACTGTCTCGCCGCTGGTTTCGACAGATATCTGGACCGCGTAGTCAGGCTGATAGATATTCGGCAACGCATAAACAAGGCCGAGCACGATCGCAAACACAACCAGCAGGTTTTTCCACAGGGGGTAAGTATTTAGCACCGGTTATATACTTTTGATCGTGCCTTTCGGCAACGCCGATGCGATCGCACCTTTTTGAACCTTGATTTCGACGTTCGCAGCGATTTCTATCACTAAAAACTGCTCATCTACTTTGGTGATTTTGCCCAGCATGCCACCACTGGTTACAACCTCGTCACCCTTGCTCAGACCGCCGACCAATTCCTTGTGCTCTTTAGTCCGCTTGCTCTGTGGACGCCAGACGATGAAGTAAAACACCAGCGCGAACGCAATAATAATAAAGATATCCATACCCGGTATCGGTCCGCTACCACCTGCCGCATCCGCTGCCATCGCAGCCGGGATCAAAAAGTTACTCATAGGAATTACTCTCTATAGGATAAACGTGCTCATTATTGGCAGCACTGTCGCAAAAAAACCGTATTGTCCCGAATCGGCGCGCTATAGGCAAACGATTCCGCTTACAAATCGCCTCAACACCACGCCAACGGCTAGGGTCGCGCCAGCGCCCAGCCCTCATAGACCCTGTCAACATGAGCCTCAAGATCAGCGATTTCGATGGCAGAGCGTAATCCCGCCATCAAATCCAGATAATAGTGCAGGTTATGTAGCGTATTGAGTTGCGCACCCAGCATTTCGCCGCATTTATCCAGATGATGCAGGTATGCACGACTGAAGTGCTGGCAGGTATAACAAGCGCAACCAGGATCCAGCGGATTATTGTCAGTCTTGTGTACCGCATTGCGGATCTTAACCACGCCGACAGAAGTAAACAGATGACCATTGCGGGCATTACGGGTGGGCATGACACAATCCATCATGTCAACGCCCCGCAGCACACACTCCACAAGGTCTTGAGGCGTACCAACACCCATTAAGTAACGGGGTTTATCTGCTGGCAACTGGGGGGCAACATGCCCGACCACTTCCATCATTTCCGCCTTGGGCTCGCCCACAGACAGCCCGCCAATGGCATACCCATCGAAACCGATATCCAGCAACGCCTGGCGCGACACATCCCGCAAGTCCAGATGGATGCCACCCTGGACAATACCAAACAAGGCATTCAGGTTATCCAGCCGCGCAAACTCCTCGGCGCTGCGTTTTGCCCAACGAATCGACATCTCCATAGAAGTCGCCACTGCCGACTTCTCTGCAGGGTAAGGCGTGCATTCATCGAATACCATGGCTATATCTGCATTCAGTGCCGTCTGGATCTGCATCGAACGCTCGGGGTCGAGGAACACTTCATCACCATTAATCGGTGACTTGAATTTAACGCCGGCTTCCGTGATTTTTCGCAACTCACCCAAGCTAAACACCTGAAAACCGCCAGAGTCGGTCAAGATGGGCTTATCCCAGCCCATAAAACCATGCAGCCCCCCATGTTGCTTGATCACATCCATGCCGGGTCGCAGCATCAGATGGAATGTATTGCCCAGTAGAATTTGCACCCCAACCTCGTCCAAGGTCGACGGCATCATGCTCTTGACTGAACCATAGGTGCCACAGGGCATGAATATCGGGGTTTGGACCACGCCATGGGCGAGCGTCAATTGGCCACGTCGAGCATGACCATCGGTATGAGAGACATCAAACTTCACGAGAATGGCTTACCTTATAGATGAAAGAGGAACATGAGCAGGCATTGATCATTAGTGCGTGACCATTAGCGAGTGATCAGCATCGCGTCACCATAACTGAAAAACCGGTATTTTTCTTCTATGGCCACCTGATAGGCGTGACGGATATGCTCAACACTGGCAAAGGCGCTGACCAGCATCATTAATGTAGAGCCTGACAGATGGAAGTTCGTCACCAAGGCATCCACCGAACGAAATTCATAACCCGGGTAGATAAATATATCGGTATCACCCTGGTAGGGCTGGATGATGCCAGTTTTCGATGCAGTCTCTAGACATCGCACACTCGTGGTACCCACGGCGACCACTCGCCCCTGGCGGGCGCGACAGGCAACCACGGCGTCGCACACAGGCTGGGTCACCTCGAGCTGTTCGGAATGCATCTGGTGGTCTTCCACCGTCTCGACCCGTACCGGCTGAAACGTACCAGCCCCCACATGCAGGGTGGCCTGGGTACTAGCAACGCCCTTCGCGGCAATAGCCGCCAGCAAGGGCTCGTCAAAGTGCAAACCGGCAGTTGGTGCAGCGACCGCGCCATGCCTCTCTGCGAAGACTGTCTGGTAGCGTCCTTGGTCAGCAATATCGTCTTCGCGGGTGATGTACGGCGGCAACGGCATATGTCCAACTTCCTCGGCGATCACCAGCACCCCAGGGGCAGGAAACCCAACCTTATAGAAGCCCCCTTGCTTTTCGATCACTGTGACTACCGCACTGTGACCATCCAGTTGCAATTGGCTCCCCGCTCGCGGCGTCTTACTGCTGCGAATTTGAACGATGGCAGTGTGATCATCCAGCACCCGCTCTAGCAAAATCTCGACCTTACCGCCTGTTGACTTGGTGCCGAACAATCGCGCAGGAATGACACGCGTGTTGTTGAACACCAACAGGTCGTCTGGCGCCAGCAACTCGGTCAAATCGCTAAAATGATAATGGTTGATCGCCCCCGTGGTCGCATCCAAGTGCAGCAAGCGACTGGCCGTACGTTGGGCAGTGGGATATTGGGCGATCAAATGCCCAGGCAGCTCATATTCGAAATCACTGACTTGCATGACAGGTTTCTGAAAATTATGGAGGCAGAACGATACGTTGCTCGGCGCTATAAATCCAGCTCAAACATCTGAGTCCAGGCCAGGTAATCTGGGCTCGTGGGGTCTATTGCTAATCCCGCACAATACTCACCATCATTATTAGTCCAACGAACCTCGCCTTCCAGACGATACAAGTGCGCGTCGAAGTCCAGCCTCAGCCCAACACGGGTTGCCACTGGCAAGCAGATCCCCGCTGACACTCGCATCCCTGTTTCTGAAACATTCACCGTGGTTCCTGAGATCGAGGTGTCTTCCAGCCCGGTGTTATCAACGCAACTGATCACATCCATCAGAACCGACTCGGTTTTATCAATTCTATCTAGTCGCATCACATTACCTCACATCACCACTCATGCCGCATATCACCGACATGCGATATCGTTTCGATACTACAAAAGCCGCGACAGATAAGATAGCAATACTTGTTCACATTTCGATCAGATAGAGCCGCCCCAGGTAGACGAGCCGCGAATCGGGGGCTAAGTGCGGCCGACTATCAAAACTATCTTGCGAACTAGTTCCAATGGCCAACAATCACGGCTATACTGCCCGTCCTGCTGTGCCGGGGTGGCGGAACTGGTAGACGCGCCGGATTCAAAATCCGGTTCCTTCACGGGAGTACCGGTTCGATTCCGGTCCTCGGTACCAACAGCACGGCTTGCGCTTCGCGCAAACGTGCTGAACGGCAGGTGCTTCGAAAAGTGACATACCGAGAGCTGATCTCTCGAACTACGATCCTCGAAGAAAATCTAAAAAAATGCTCTATTAAAGCGCTCTGTTGAAATTCACGCAGCGCAAACATGCTGCGCTCTCAATGACCTCTTCAGCAAGACTTCAATATAGCAGTCGTAATTTCCATGGGCTTTGGTCCCGCTTAAATCAAGCGTCACGGCTTATCTAACATCTGCTACTAAATAGCCACCAAACCAGATCAATTCACACGAGCGACTTTGCCATTCGGGCAATGCCAGCCGTGATTGTATGCATCCAGGGATATACTGGCGACACAGCATCGGGTATTGATTCGCCAAGTCGTGGTGCCGCAGCTGCTCACCTTACGCAGAGTGCCTAAGCAACAAAACAGCGGCACCGTGCACAGCTGTTTTGTTGCTTAGGCTCGAATCGCAAATTGAGATTAAAAAAATACCGAGCATGGCCCGGCATTTTTTAATGAAACGCTCAATAGCAGGGTGGTCGCAACAGATTATTCTGGCGGTGTACGAATGACCAAATTACGGATTTCAGTCATGTCTTCCATCGCAAAGCGAATACCTTCTCTACCAATCCCTGAATCTTTCACGCCGCCATAAGGCATGTTGTCAACACGGTAGGATGGCACATCACCAACGACGACGCCGCCAACTTCCATTTCGTCCCATGCCTGCTGCACTTTGTAGAAGTCGCGGGTAAAGATGCCAGCCTGCAAACCAAATTTACTGTCATTGACCATCGCGATCGCATCGTTCCACGTCGAGAACTTTTGCAGAACCGCAGCAGGGCCAAACGCCTCTTCCACACATAGCGCCTGATCTAGCGGAACATTTTCCATTAAGGTGGCATCTAACATCGCGCCGTTGCGCGTGCCGCCACAGAGGATCTTACCACCAGCCGCAGCTGCAGATTCTATCCAGCCATGTAAACGAGCAGCCTCTTTTTCCGAGATCATCGGGCCAATAAAGGTCTCGCGCAATTTCGGATCGCCTTTGATCAAGGTGGCAGTTTTGGCCACCAACTTCGCTTTCATCACATCATAAATATCTTCATGGATCATGATGCGCTGAACACCGATGCACGATTGGCCGGACTGGTAGAAGGCACCAAAGATAATGCGGTTGACAGCATCGTCGAGATTTTTTGTGTCCGCATCAACCACAACGGCAGCGTTGCCGCCCAGCTCCAGCACAACCTTCTTCTTGCCACAACGTGCTTTCAAGTCCCAACCAACATCGGGTGAACCGGTAAACGATAGCAATTTAAGTCGGTCATCGACGGTAAACAGATCAGCACCGTCGCGCGAGCAGGCGAGGATTGAGAATGCGCCTTCCGGCAGGTCCGTCTCAGCCAAAATTTCCCCCATGATGATCGCGCCCAGCGGGGTTCGCGAGGCAGGTTTCATCACAAATGGGCAGCCGACAGCCAGTGCGGGCGCTATTTTGTGTGCCGCCAGATTGAGCGGGAAATTAAACGGTGAAATAAATGAGCAAGGGCCGATTGGCACACGCTTCCACATGCCCTGGTAGCCTTTTGCACGAGGCGAGATATCCAACGCCTGCAATTCGCCGTGCATACGCGTAGATTCCTCGGCGGCGATCTGAAAGGTATCGATCAGACGGGTCACCTCACCCTCGGCATCATTAATCGGCTTGCCGGCTTCAATGCATAGCGCCATGGCCAGCTCGTCGAATCGCTCCTTAAAACGGCTGACGCAATGCTCTAGCACTGCCTTTTTCTCATAGGATGCCATTTTTGCCATGGGTTCAGCCGCACGAACCGCACCTGCGATACCTTCGTCGATGGCCTTGGGGTCCGCCAGCGCACAGCGCGTGGCAACTTCACCGGTATATTTGTCGGTGACTTCAAGGTCCTCGTTGGCGTAAACCGCTTTGTTGTTTAAATAATAGGGATATTGGGCCTGAAGCGTCGACATTGACGGTCTCCTTGGAGTATCAGATGTTATAAATGACAAGGGGCCCGCAAGCCCCCCGTGGTTCTCAGCAGAACTATATTGACGCTGAGTGCTTCTTGATGTCGACGTTGAGAATCTGATCATTGTCTACATAATCTACGGGACAATCGATCAAATGCACACCCGGCGTGGAAAGCGCAGTCTTGAGGATCCCAGGCAGCGCCTCGGCCGACTCAACCCGATGACCAATACCACCGTAGGCTTCTACATACTTGACGAAATCGGGGTTACCGTACTGCAGGCCCCAATCATCAAAGCCCATGTTGGCTTGCTTCCAACGAATCATGCCGAACGAGTTATCGTTAAGGATCAATACAGCGATATTCATCTTCTCACGCACAGCGGTTTCCAGCTCTTGCGAGTTCATCATGAACCCCCCATCGCCGCAGACCGCCAGCACCTTGCGATCTGGATAGACCATATGCGCTGCCATCGCTGATGGCAGACCCGCGCCCATTGTTGCCAGCGCGTTGTCCAGCAGTACCGTATTGCGCTGATGGGCGCGGTAGTTCCGGGCAAACCAAATTTTATAGACGCCGTTATCGAGGCAGACCATACCGTCATCTGGCAGTGCGTCGCGAACCAATTTAACGACATGCTGTGGATAGCACGGGAAGCGCGCGTCGTCTGAACCTGCCAGAATGTTAGTGTCGTGATGTTCGCGAACTGCCATCATCCGGGTAAAGTCCCAGCCGGCTTCAGCGCTTGTCTTAACACCGTTTTTCATCTCCCAAATGGCGTTACCAACGTCGCCGATCACCTCAATTTGAGGGAAGTAAACAGGATCAACCTCAGCAGTATTGTATGAAATATGGATGACCTCGGTGCTACCTCTCTTCATAAAGAACGGCGGCTTTTCGATCACGTCATGGCCGATATTGAGGATCAAATCGGCAGCCTCGATGGCACGGTGAACATAGTCGTCTGCAGACAGCGCGGCACAACCCATGAACAACGGATGGCGTTCATCGACCACGCCTTTACCCAGCTGGGTCGTCACAAATGGGATTCCGGTTTTGTCGATAAATTCCGTCAGCATCTTCGAAGTCATTTTACGGTTGCCGCCGGCGCCGATAATAATGATTGGCGATTTTGCGGCGTGCAACTTAGCCAGCGCCACAGCGATGGACTTAGCCTCAGGCACAGGCCGACGTACCGCTGACTTTGGAATCGGACGCTCGTCTGTTTGTTCGTCAGCGATATCTTCCGGTAGCTCAATATGAACAGCACCTGGCTTTTCTTCCTCAGCGAGCCGGTAAGCTTCACGGATACGCGACGGAATGTTATCGCCAGCAACCAACGTGACCGCGTATTTCGTGATCGGTTTCATCATCTCGACAACGTCGAGGATTTGGAAGCGCCCTTGCTTGGATTTTTTCACAGGTTTTTGACCGGTGATCATCATCATTGGCATGCCGCCCAGCTGAGCATAAGCTGCTGCAGTCGTGAAATTTGTTGCACCAGGGCCAAGTGTTGAAACACAAACGCCGGTCTTGCCGGTCAGGCGACCGTATACAGAGGCCATAAATCCAGCGCCCTGCTCGTGGCGGGTCAGTATTAGCCTGATTTTTTTCGACCGGCTGAGACTGTCGAGGAAATCGAGGTTCTCTTCTCCGGGAATGCCGAAGACATATTCGCATCCTTCGGCTTCGAGACATTCAATAAATAGGTCTGATGCTTTCGTCATAGTTACCTCTGTCACTGCTTACGGGCATAAAGAAGCCCTTGGTTTTTTATAGGCCCACATTAACTAAAGACATGTAGGATTAATAATGTTTCTTCGCCAAATCACGAAGACAATAGTTTAGAGCCTCTAAGGGGTGCTGCGCCTCAGCTTCACATTAAATTCTGATTGTTTCACAGAAGCGCTAGGACCAATGGCGGCATAGTAACAGGTAGGTATTGACACCCTGTTCCCAAACTTCCTCTGCCAGATCGCCTTAGCCCCGCTAACTTACCCTGCTGAGCACCTAGAGCGATACCTCACCTCATAACACACTCATAGCGATCAATGACATCAGTGTGCCACGCAAAATGGGCTCCGTGTCAACAGACTAATTTCGGCACACTCAGTAAGCACTGCCCTTGAGAATGACCAACTAAAAAACTACGCTACAAGCCTTTAGGCAAAGCTACCTCACACCATACAGATTTTACTTTCGCTTAATCCCTTGCCGGCGTCGGCCGTCCCCGTGAAATCGTCAACTGTTGAGGCGTTTGATTGCCGATATAAAGGAACGCTCCTCCGTGATCAAAGGTCAGTATTTGCATGAGCCGACCAAATCGCTCTGGGTACTGCGAGAACGCTTCATTGAAAAAACCCAAGGCATGGATCCTGAGCTGTGCTGACGCCCCCGCTTTCGCACGAATCGACTCAATTTCCGCCAAAAATGCGTCGAAGTCGTTACCCGTGTAATCATCTCCTGCAACGAACAAGCCTATTTTCAAACCAGGCCTATACAATCTCTCAATAGCCACTCTAATCCCTTCTACCGGGCTACTATTGGAGTACGCATTCCAGTTTAAAAGTTTAGCTTGCACAGCATCAAAGCTACGCTTATCTGCCTGCAACCAATTTTGTTTGCCGGCATACAAAAACTCACCCTGATCGCTGAGGATCTGAAAACCCTTTAGCCGAGGATAGTTCCGCAGTATCTCCGAGACTTTACTAATTACTCGTGGCCATATTTTTTTCATACTGCCGGAAGTATCGATCACAAAAACGAGATAATCCGAATCAACCGGAATCCCATAGCTTCGACTCGGCGGTCCCTGGCTTTCAACGCCGGTGTAGAGTAATTTTTGTTTTAACTCGAGCTCAAGGGAATCTGCCGCCGCACTGACCGATAGCAACTCTTTTTTTAACAACCCTATGGACGTATCAGCTGCACCCTCATTACGGCTATCGCTATCTTGACTCGTGGCGAGTACGCTGAGCGCGGCTCGCATCGATACGAAATCTAATTCCAACAAGCTATTACCAGACCTTAAACTCTGGACCTGATTTCTCATCGCGCCGATTTTTTGGTAGACCTCACTGTCGCCTTTTGCTTCGTGCTCGCCGACTGGAAGAATTAGCACTAACAGAACAATCGCGCCAAACCCGCAGGCGATGACATCTAAGAACGCGACAATTGACACAGGGGTGATAAACTTTTTCTTCACTGCAATAACCAATCAACAGCTGGCGTGAGTAATTTCCCAGCAGTTACACCAGAGACTACCGAGTAGAATCTTATTGCCTCGCTATCGCCATCTAACGGCAACAGAACCACATCGACAGGCACTTCAGATAACCCACCGGCCAAGGCTTCCACGGACTTCATCGCCACTGATACCCGGCATTCACTGGTCAGCTTTGAGACTTTTTGTTGGTCTCTGGGACAACCTACTAACTTTCCGCGATTATCAATTTTCCCCGGCAGACCATCGGTAATCAGCAAGATTCTACTGGGCTTCGGAATCAAACTATTGGCCGCGTCGATCGCTTTTTTCAGATTAGTACCGCGCTTCGGTCCTTGTGACACGAGGCCCTCAACAAGCGCATCGTGACGACCATCTTTCTTATCCCATCTAAGAACTTCTTGGCCAATCAAATTACCCTCTAGGTTATAAACCTCTTCGGAATACATCAGCAATTTGAACCTAGCGTTTCGATCGATAGTCTTATACGCAAACTGTGCAGAGAGCCTTGCCTGGTTCCACTTAGGCGCCGAGTTTCTGGCAACCGCGCCCGAAACCTGAATCCTGAAAATCTCAACCAACGACCAATGCAGCATGCTCGCCGACACATCCAACAAAATGACAACCTTATCCAGCCCGCTAAAGTTGATGCCATCCAACGCGCCCGCCGCCGTCAAATCAAGCTCACTTGTCGCCTCCTGTTCTTGCGTCAACTGTCTCGCTAACTGACTGTCGAACTCCTTCAGCCCTTGCAATCGCGCCAACTGGGCATTCAAGGCAGCCTTGATCTCTTGACGCTGAGCCTCTTTTATCGATAGGTGTTGATCTCTCACGCGAGCCGCTTCAATCAATTGAATTTTGTCTTCCGCCAACGCCTGGAACTCAGACTCAAGATCGATCTTATCAGCAGATAATCTCTCAACCTCCGATTGCAGCTTACCGACTTCAGTTGCAGCCATCAGTTCAAGAACTTGCGTGTTCACTGACGGCTGCTCATGTTTAACAATGAGCAATAGAAGTATTGCCGCACCCAGACCGCAGCAGAGAACATCGAGAAAAGAAAGACCGACACCATCTTCGCTGACAGCAGCTTTTCTTTTGGACATTTAAGCTGCGACTCTAATGCGCGTAAGATAACTACCCAACGCTTCACTAATAAATTGTTTCGACCTCACCAGCCGGTCGTAATCCCTTCCCCTGAGACTGGTAGAGAGGAACGTCAAAATCAGGCTCAACAGGAGAGCGACAAATGTAGAGTTAAAAGCGACCCCTAAATTGAGCGCAACCCCGGCTATATTTCCTGACAAAGCCTGATCAGCGTCTGCTAATGCCTGGCCAATGCCTCTAACCGTACCCAAAAAGCCGATTGATGGAATTGCCCAAAGCACAAAATTCACTAACTGAAGCCGTGAATCCAGTATCTCCTCTCGCAGATCATAGAATTCAAAAACCACACTTTTGGCATCTTCAACCGATTCAGTTCTCTCATATCTATCCAAAAATATCCGAACACCTGGAAGCAAATAGGTATTTAGATCAAGCTGCTCTGCTTCTATTAATCTTTCATCAATTTCCGCTTTTGTCGCTCCTGGTTTCTTAAGACCCAGAAAATCAATATTGATCAGCTTGATATCTTCATTTAGAACTCGGTAACGGTTCAGTAATAGCAACGTGCACCATAGTGCCAAAATCAAGCACAATTCCTGTTCAAGATCTTTCAAAATCAGCCAAACTGTTCTTTGCGGTACTTCACCTAGCATTAATGCCGCAGCGATTTCAGCTGCAGAGATTGGATCAACAACAAAAACGTAGGCCGCATGTACAGCAAAACTCGCGAAGATAAGGAACACAACATCGACAAATATGGGGTGATCCCGGAATAACTTTCCCACATTTATTAGACTCAATTTCTCAACTCCTAAATATCATCCGGCAGGGCGACTTGTGCCATTGACGACAGTTTTTGCCTCAGTAACAACTCCGAATAAGTTTCAGCATTTTTTGCAGCACTACCTGGCTCATTGCTTGAGTCTTTCTCTTTCGGATTACCACGCTTACTTTCGCAATTTATCTTCTGCGTTGCGGACAGCAACGAGCCTTTACAGTCCACATCAACCTGGGTTGATTGAGCTGCAGCTTTGCAGCACGAAAAACCAGCGACTAACAAAACGACGAAACATAGACACTGCCACCTCATCTTATTGTCCTCACCACCCTAAACCCCAAGTCATCTGCACCGTAGATAGCAGAACCCACAACTATTGACGCTAACGCTTCGGAAGAAGCGCCCAAGTAACTGGAACCAATGGTTCGATGTTGAATACCATAAGCTGCGCCAAAATAGTCTGTATTTGCACCAGCCGCGTCATGGAGCCACTCTCGCACATTACCCACCAGATCATACATATTTAGCGCATTAGGCCTGAATGACTTAACCGGGGACAAACCAGCATAGTTATCCACATAATGCTGCATGGTAGCGGAAGAATACTGTCCTGATTCACGCCCCGCAAGATTACCAATCCCTCGAGGTATCGCTAAATATTTTTCACCCCAAGGATACACTTGAATTTTTTCTGGCGATCCTTCTGACATAAACACAACCCATTCGCCCAGCGTCGGCATCCTGAACCCATTGGAATTTTTATCGAAGGAAATAGTGTTGACGCCCTGAACTTCGCCAAATAGATAAAATGGGCGTAACGCCAATTTCTCGCTAAGCCAATTACAATATCGAGCAGCATCTTGCCAACTTAACTTATTCTGAGGCAACTGAGCTACGTCGCTGCCGACATTACCACCACTAAACCTAGCATACGCTTCAGCGCTTATCACGGTGTCACTGACGTATAGGTCTGGGACATAAGACTGCATCAAAAGACTCAATTTTTCCGGAACACCGAAGGACCTACCTTCAAGCTTGAGCAGAGTAACGCCCTCTACCTGATCAATCTCTGGCGAGTCCACAAACAATTTCCTATCCGCCTCGACCAGGCGAATTCTTATATTTCGGTCTTCTAGCTTAACTGCCGGTATGAGATATTCTTCTGTTGCATAACCGTCTTTGTTCGCCAAAATGATGTCGCCGGCTGCAACTGTCAAATCTTTCGGTGAAACACCTTTATCAACACCGTTGAGGATGATGTTTGAGGCCGGAAACACCTCGACACTGACAGAATAACGTTCCTTGGCAAGGACAATCTCCCGTGCACTATCCTTACCTAACTCAAACTCTAGCTTACCCAAAACAGATTCATACCCGCTCTTTCTGACTTGGTATTGATAATCCCTAAGAGGGATTAAACTTAAACTCAGCGGGGTTTCGCCCAAGTACTTTCCATCAACCAAGATCGTAGCTTTGGCAGGTATTGAGGTTAAGGTCACTCGAACACTTTTAGGCTCCAGCGTGACCGCTGCCAGGCGGACTTCACTGGTTTCATCAGCATAGACCTCTATCACCTCGCTAACGTAGCCATCGGCGGCAATGCTAATTGTATGATCACCAACCGCAACCTTGAACTGATAACGCCCGTCTTCTCCATTTACTTGGGCATTATCTAGGCTCACAGTCGCGTGACTGGGCACTACAGTCACGGCTATCGAGCCTTGCACTTCTTTCAGCTCAACAGATACTATTTGCTCGAGCCCTCGACCTAGCACCTCAATGTTTTTCACGAGTTTCTGTATATGGATTCCGTCAATCTCAACAACTAGGCCGCCAGCGGGCGCCTCAAACTGAAATGAGCGGTCTTTGGATCGAAGACCCAAAGAAGGCACGTGGATTTCAAAGTCTGCCTCACCAGCAACTTTCAGGCTAATAAGCCCTGGCAACGGCTTTAAATAAACTTCAACCACCGAGGTTTCAGCGCTCTTTTCATAACGCGATTTTTCGGCGGTATATCCCGGACTGCTTATCAGGAATTCCGTGGCATTGGAAAAAACGAGGTGTTGACTCTGCAAAGGAATGCCAAACCCTTGAACGAATTCAATATTAGCCGCCGCTGCAGCCTCTGCAGGATGAACTTGGATTTCAACGGTCCTGCCGACTAAGATTAAAAATAACGGCAGCGATATCAATAGCGTCACGAAAAGCAGGAGCGTATTTTTACGTCTCTGGGCTTTTATTTCAGATAACAGTCCATCACTCATTGCGTGTCAAATTCCACAAGTCAAATCAACTAATCGCCTTGGGGCACCAGCGAGCATTTTTATTTTAGTCACTAGCTCTTGCCTACCAACACATCTTACAGACAAGCGATAGTTTCCAGGATAAACCCTTAAAACCAAACTTTTAAACTCACCTAATCTACCACCAGGCTTGATCAACACCGGGGATACACCATCAGAAATCAGCTCAAGCTCTACTTTCACTGCAAGCGCTGTATATCTTGATTTCAACTGTTGGTATTTAGCCTCTATATGCTCTCCAAATCGAGTCACATCTGCGGATTCGATCTCGGCGATGATTTCTTGAATTCCTTTGCGGGAATTAACAGACGATAGCGACGTCAGTTGGTTGGCATATGTATCGATACGTTTTTCGATCTCAATATAGCTTGAGAGTTCAGCTATTTTGGCTCGAAGACTTGACGAGGGGTCCATAGACTCAAGGTCTTTTACGACATCAAGAGCCGCTAAAAAGTTCTCTGCCTGCAGATTCTCACTCAACACCTCTTTCAAAGCGATAACCCTAATGGATCGTTGCCTTTGCTTAATCGACAGTAACGCCTCATTAACAGTGGTGGAACTCGGGTTTAATTGTCGAGCTTTAACTAGTGAGATTTTTGCAGTCTCTAATTCATTCTTATCAAGCGCCTTTAAGCCTTCAGAGACCAACCGAGAAAATTGACTATCACGTTTTAACGTCGACATCCGCGCCCGATAAGTTTTAACTTCTTTGGCGTAAATATTTGATTCGAGCTCACCAATAATGCTTTCCGCATCTTGAGCATCGCCCGCATCTAACAGCTTGGCAATTTTGCCTATTCTGACCGCATCCCGGCTCATCGCTTCTATCTGAGGAATTGTCGACGTTAGCGAATCTGCACCCCACGCCGTTAGTTTTTTCGCTGCACTTATTGCTTCCTGAAAGCTCCGTGTCTCACCCACCTCATCAACCAAGTTTTTATTCACGGCGATGCTGAGGTTGAGTGTAGACAACAAAGCATTGTACAAATCCTTAGACTTTGAGTATTTTGTCGCCGCCTCACCATAATACTCGTTTTCAAACTGGGCCTGAGCTTCCTGATAGACCGCGAACGCATCAGCATAGTCTTCGGGTTTCCACGGAGGGTCAGTAACCACTGCCACTTTATTGCTGAGGACTTCCGCATCACTTCGCTGTAAGAGTGCATCGTTCAGCTCCACGCAGATAGGCGACGCCGCTCTATCACCAGAGCACCAGAGCATTTCCTCTGAGTTCGCGTTCTGACCATGCAACAGGACCACACTCAATAAAGCTATTTTTTTTAACAAATTGACCATGAAACTTAATCCGTGCTCGCGACGATTTCCAGATCACTAAAATCCTGCATTCCTTCGGCATAAAGTTCTTTTAGCAACGTGCTCCATTGCGCCTGCTGTTCGCTAGCGGAGCCCGTCAATTCAACCTCTCGGTTTTCCATCGCGATCACTTGCGGCGCCAAAATTCCGGAAACGGATCCGCCGAGTTCATTGAGCTGAACTGCTTGTTGCTTAGATTTATCACGCTCTTTAAAGCTTTTATTCAACGCCCCAAGGCTGGCAAGTGCAGCCGTGGCGGCCCCTACTTTGCCCGCCGTGCTATTGCTGTTTTTCGCGAGAGAACCGGCAATGGCCGCGCTAAATATAGCACCGACTAGCGCCGCATTCGCGGCACTCTGCGCATCTCGTTGCGCCTTCGCTATTGGGTAAGCATCCGCCTGCCAGAGGCGATAGGATTCATGCATATTGGCAGTGAATTTTAGGTAATTATTATGCATGACTTGGTTAAATCGCGAGTCTGCTACAAGTATCGAGTCTATTCTCAGCCAATTTTCCTGCTCAAAATCAGGCATGTATGTCAGCGTAGAAACACGCTTTTTCTCTTTCAGCAAGTCACCGAATTCGTCCGGAGACATTTCTTGAGCATACAACGCGTTCCGAACCATTCGAATATTTTCAAGCGCTTCAGGCTTAACCTTTTTATACTTACCTTTCGCTATATATTTGTCATTTTTGATCTTTAGTTTTTGATCTTTCACCTCGATCTGACGCAACTCATCCACAATTTTACGCGCAAGTGCTAAGTAGGCACTTGAATAGGGGTCACTTTCCTTAGTGCTCAAATCAGCCAACTTCCCTGCAGTTACTCTGCCGCTCAGATTGTAGTTCTTAATGAGCCTTTTCCCGGTCGTGTCATAGAAATTGAATTGGATTTCCAAATCTTCACCATTCGAATTCTTTATCTCGCCTAACAGGTAAAGATCAGCAGACACTGCAGTATCGGGCACAACCATCACAGAGTTAAACACACCAGTATCAGAGAGTGCCGCCGCCATCCGCTCAGCATAAAATACCGCCTCTGCTCGCCTCAGTTCGGGCCAGATCCCAAGCCCCTCCCACTTCGTCGAATCGTCTGGTATTCCTGGATTCAGCACGGGTATTACCAAGTCAAACTTCGGTCCGTTGTAGGTGTCCGCAAGGGCGGACTTAGCTTCCGATTGGCTTGCCGCCCGAACGGTTTTTTTGGCGCCAGGCCCAAATTCCACAGCAATAGCAGCGGAAAAATGTAGACTTAAGATTAAAGTCATCAAGCAATACTGAATTATTTTTCTCATAGTGATCGCACTCCATACCTATATTCGTTCATAACTTTCCACCCATGCGGCCTAATCAATCTAAGTTAGCGTTTTCGCCGTAAAGTTGCTTGTATCTTTCTTTTAAGGCGTTTCGTCTGGCGGGGTCACTTTCACTTCGAATAGCTTCTATGAGAATCGCCGCCAGCCTATCCTCTGCCGCTGGTAAATCACCAGATTCACTAGGATCATCCTGAACTGTATTGTTGTGCTGGACTAAATCTCGCTCTAAATCAGCTTTTGTAGTGCCATTGCCCGTTGGAATCATGACGTTGTCACCCTCAACGGCCGGTGAAGGCTCAACGCCACTGCTGGCGACTTCAGCAGGTGAATCCAATGCTTCGTCTTGAGAGTCTGATGCATCGATAAACGCCACTTCAGTGCTAGCATTTTCCTGCTGCGATTGCTGCGCAGCGCTAGTCAGACAAGCCTCAACATTCATAAGGCTGGCAGCCAACTCCATATCCAAAAGATACTCCGCCTTTTCAGACGACGACACGTCTGCCCGCCAGTCGCCGGGGCTCGACTGACCGGCAATATCACAGCCGTTTGCCGCCAAAGACTCCGCGACGCCCAGCACCAACAGGCCACAGGTCAGGTAGAGAATTGGTGCCTTCAAAGGTTAGTTTTCCTGTAATCACTAACAAACTGGCGCAAATGCAACTCCATTCTGATCAGAAGGATCAGCCCTATCAGGGACAGAAAGGTGATAACCACAATAGGAATCACAACAATTATTTGCGCCGCGAGCGCAGACTTTTCTGACTCTTCGTCTTGTAAACGCTCACTAACCCATTGATCAGCTTGCCTGGCATTGATCAGATAGCGTTCTATATAGGCGTTTAGGGATTCTAAAACAACGTCGGCCCTGGCTTCTACCGAGCCTATTCTTTTGATCCTATCATCCGAGCCTATTTGTGCAGAGGCTGAGACCAGCGACTCGAGCAATCGCGGACGCCAGCTAGAAGAAATCGCAAGCTCCTCCATTAACCATTCATTTAACAGCCTTTTTGAGAAAAAATGCCCGATGACCTTTTGTTCATTTAAGTCGAACTGGAGCAGGAGATTTTCTCTTATCTCCAAGACTAGCGGATGCGCCGGTGCACTGCCTTTTTCAGGTACCATCTCGACGACTTCGCCTTCCTTTGCCTTCACGACCAAGGGTAAAACTTCACGCCGAACATCCAGCCATTGGGGCGAGTCGAAATGATCATATGCTTGTTCCCTAGGCGTCTCAGAGGCGGTCCAAATAAGGGAAAAAATCATCGCGATAAAACCAATGACTGACAAACAACCTACGAGAAGCAACAACCAGCGGTAGAATCCAACATATTTTTCTTCAAATGAGTCTCGAAAATTATTATTCGTGGGCATTTTAGATCTCCAAAAAAAACAGCTTGGTGTGCTTCATGACTCGCCTGCAAGAACCCACATCCCTTGGGCTGCAAAAAATAGCAACAACCTAGGTTCCAGCTGCGACGTCTCTCGTTACCGGTCAATGCAAGCCGATAGATTAGCTCAGATTGGCGCAATGACTCTCAATGGCGATGATTAAAACATCAACGAGTGATCACGGAATTAGCAAGAATTTTTCGCCTGCTTAAATAACGAAAGAGCATTGCGGAAACGGCTTTTCTATCGCGTACTCGATGAGTCTACTCAATAAATGGCTGAATTGCATTCAAGCCTTAAATAGGCGTGGCAGGTGTAATGGCATAGCAACAATGGCACAGGAAAGGTCTAAGCGGCTAAAGCACCGCTAACATTTTACAATGGTTCAATTCAGCAAATATAGACTTGCCGCCGCGTTGCGCTGTTGGCTCTACTCACTTTTTCCCACCCGTATTCCCAACCGTATTCCCAACCGTATTCCCAACAGCATTCCCAAAAGTCAAAAGTACGCCCAACAGTATCCCAAGGTCGCCTCGGTCGATCAGCCGATTCAAACCAGCGTCGGCGACTCAAATGTCCGATCTCACGCCGGCTCTGACCATTAATGGTCGCTGCCTCGTGGTATCCACACTTTCCATAGCGGCCTTCCAAAAACCTTTTAAGACAACGACTTCGACTTACTGTGTGAAATTAATCGGATGTATTACGCTTAATCGCAAATCCAGTCCCCCTTACCGTATTACCCTTGCCCCGGCTCCACCGATTACTGATGATCAGAAGCCGGGTTTGCTTCGCTTAATTTCAGAGCACTAAGCGCTATCTGACTGTGATCCGCATAACAATACTAATGAGAATACTGATGGGTCTTACCGAAAATCACAAAGCGCACGCTGGCGGCAATGCTGAAGCGAAGACTGAACTGAACCACCCAACGCATTATGAAACAGCCGAGCAAGACAAAATATCATTGGCGCAAAAGCTGATTTACGGCCTGGGTGGCTTCGTCAATAACTTGCTAGCGGCGGCTATTGGAGGCATGACCATCGTGCTGAATCTTGGTCTGGGCATGAATCCTGCGCTCGTGGGTTTATTGGGGGCTTTACCGCGATTAACCGACGCCCTAACCGACCCTATAATGGGCTATCTCTCTGACCATACAAAATCTCGATGGGGGCGACGCAGACCCTATATATTCTTCGGCGCCATCGCCGCCGGAATTGTTTTCATGCTCCTGTGGCAACTACCTGTGGGCAAAAGTGAGACTTACTATTTCTGGTTTTTTCTCATTGGCTCGCTAATTTTCTATCTGGCTTATACCGTCTTCGCAACACCGTGGGTTGCGCTGGGTTATGAACTCACCCCCGACTATCACGAGCGCACGCGACTGATGGGCGTGCAAAACTTTATGGGTCAAATGGCTTACCTGGTTTCGCCCTGGTTTTTGTGGATCATGCAGTATGATCTGTTGTTCGACGACATCATGATTGGCGCTAAATGGCTGGCCATCGCCATCGGTATTTTCACGATATGCATCGGTATTTTACCGGCTATATTCCTCAAAGAGCGCTTCAAAAACGTACCCGCCAACCAGATAACCGCCCAGCGCAATAACATCGAAAAAAACATCCCTATTCAAGAAGAACCACCCGCCAGCTTGAAGGATTTTTTCAATGGGTTTGGCGCCACATTGAAGTTCGCGCCGTTTCTTAAACTATGCGCGGCAACATTTCTCGTGTTCAACGGGTTTATGCTCGTTTCGTCATTTCAATTCTATGTCATCATTTACTATGTCTTCGCTGGCGATCAATCACTCGGGGCCGAATACGCCGGGTGGGTTGGAACCCTCTCGGCTATATCAACCTTTTGTGTGATTTTTATTATTACTCGGCTATCTACTCGAATTGGTAAACGCCGAGCATTCTTCGTCTCAACTGGTATATCTGTATTTGGCTACTGCCTAAAATGGTTCTGCTATTCTCCCGAGCACCCCCTTCTGTTACTGATCCCGGCACCTTTTATTGCTTTTGGCCTGGGTGGTCTTTTTACGCTAATGGGCGCGATGATCGCCGATGTCTGCGATATGGACGAACTACAAACCGGCCAACGCCGAGAAGGGATGTTTGGCTCAATCTATTGGTGGGTGGTAAAACTTGGCATGGCGGCAGCGATAGCGACCGGCGGCTTCCTTCTCAATGCCACTGGATTCGATGTCGCATTGGGCGGAGAGCAAGCCGCCAGCACCCTAATATGGATGCGATTTTTTGATATAGTCATTCCAGTGATCGCGTCTTTAGTCGCGATTTGGGCCATTGCATCGTATCCCATTACCGAGGAAAAAGCCCACCAGGTGCGGATGGCACTGGAGGCCAATCGGGGCATACCAGGCTAAAAACGCGACAGCGGCTAAAATTGCTAGGCTTCAGTTTGTCCTGAAGGACAACCTGTTGGTCCGCCTATCAACGCACATAAAATGGAATATTCGCATGGGCCGCATGATTTTGGCCGTCGTAAACATATACAAATAACCGATAACCACCAGCTAACGTCGGGGTCAGCAGCGTGATTTCGGCCGCCGTTGGATCCTCTATCAAGCCCGCGATAACTTCAGGTAACTCTTCATAGTCACCCCCTACTTGCTCCGCGGCACTCTCGGCTCTTAGCACCCACCGATAGGTGATCGGATCATCGTCAAAATCCGTCACATCAAGCGTCGCACTGTAGCGCTTACCACCCTCAAGCGAGACGTTGTCTTGGGCCACATTGCCATTGAGTCGAATCGGACTAACACGGGGCGATCGGTTGTCTGGCCAGCGGCCGTTCCAGATGTAGTGCATAACATCAATCGCTTCGGTCTCCTCACCGCTGTTGAGGTACATTCCATACCACGTGGGCGTTTTCTCTTGTTTTTGCCCCCACAAAAACACGTAGTTACCAATCGCTTGATCGGCGTGGGGCTGGAGCACTTCCTGATAACTTTTCAAATAGTTACTGGCTTTTTCGCTGCTCGTATTTTCAATCGGCGCTCCCCACGACGTTTTCGCAACTTCCCAGTGGCCAACGGAGCCCCACTCAGTTACAAAATAGGGCTTTCGGTAGCCCGTCTTTGCTATATCGACGGGCAGATTTAACAGCCCTGCATAGAGTTGAAAACTAACAAAATCAAGGTCTGGCGCTCGAGCTCCGATCAAATTTAGGGCCTTGGTGTCAAAATAAGATAGCGCAGTCGTCGTCGGGTGATTTGGGTCCAGAGCATGGATCATCTTGACAACATCGTTTAGCGCGTCATAAACCTTGGGGTTTTCAGAATTAAAGTTGAGCTCATTACCAATAATCCACACAAGTAACGCAGGATGGTCTCTATACTTGAGAACGCGGGCGCGCGCTTGCTCAAACTGCGTGGCAACATCGACAGCATCGTCGTAGTTAAAACCATGGCGCTCACTGGAAAACTCAAGCCCAAGTGAAACCGTCAGCCCCAAAGAACTGGCCCTATCAAGCAGCTGTTCCGCGGGCTGAGCACCATCGTCGACAGACCAGGTACGCAATGAGTTGGCGCCATGATCAACGAGACTTTGCAGGTTCCGATTATCAATTCCAGCGCCTTTGACGACATAGGGTTGGCCGCCACGTAACAGTTGGTAGCCACCCTCGGCGGCGACTATTTCAACCTTGATCGCTGTGTGAGCAGGGTCTTGCTGTCGAACTTTATCCGCAGGCTTTTGCACCAGTACTAGCAGACAGACTAGCCCGACAACAGTCGCTGAAAGCAACAATCGCTTCGCTGAAATTTCAAACTTCATTACTTTCACTTCATCGTCTCTGTAGCGAGGCATTGTCGAACAATGCTCTGCTAATTTTTGTTTTCGAACTCGATTTTGACAAACCCTACATTGACTCGACGAGCCTCTAGCGTCGATACGTTGATCCTATCGTGGCAACATCTAACACCATCTCTGGCAGCAAAGGGCCGAAATTCATTCACGGCATCGACATCGGCCGCAGCAGAACAGAGATCACTACGCATCTTGCGTTGCACCAAAGCATGCCCCTTGGACCGTCATTCAGCTCGATCTGCTGGCATATTTTTCGGCAATATCATCGACGAGGACACAACATGGGCTCGAATTGATTGTACCTGTCGGCCTGAGCACCCTCGAGGTTATCGGCACTCTCGACTCAAAACCCAAGCCAAACCTTTCCAGGCATGCACAATAAAATGTAACATTGCCGAACTATCAGCATTACCGAACTATCAGCATTACCAAACTGTAAGCATTGTCGAACTAGAAATGCTGTTGTGTTTCGCTCGCGACAGACCCGTCTTGGCATCGCACGCTTGGTTGCATATTCGCAGACCCGACAGGTCACTTCTATGCTGTATGCGGCTAAAAGGACTTATACTGCGGCAGAACGGATATCTACACTTCGCAAAGATTATGCCGTCACTCAAGGAATGACTCTCACCCGGGCATGACAGCCTCAACTCCACGCGGCAATACTTTCATCGCGCGACAAGCCCCTCTTACCGCAGCCTTATTGCGCTGATTCCTAACTCCCGTATTCTGCTCACCTACGGTTGCACAATGAGCCGGCAAAAACCTTATTGTAGGACAATAGCGTGCTAAATAACGACCAAGAGGAAGCGAGGAATTCACTAGCAAGCATACACGCTCTGACAGTGGGCGCTGCCAGACACGCCGAATGGACTCAACAGACAGTCTGGCGAAATTTGACGCCGACCCTAAAGCCACCTGTGAACGCGACCGACATTCGGGCAGTTTTGTAACAACGATGAAATCTGGTATCACAAACTTCATCTATGGGCGCCTGAGCGCGACTGTAGCAGCGTTCTCGCAGACTCGCGACGGCACTACCGAGCGACGAATGCGGCGAGGTCACCGGCAACTGGCCTTCGCTAAGCCGCTATCAACATTAGCCATCCGCGACACCTACGCCGAATTATCGCCCTGCGAAGAAGAAAAACACCCATGAAAACACCTATCTCAAGTGCAGCGCTCACCGGTGACGCTATGTCAAAGGCATCCGTCTTAACCCAACCATCGACCCCTAGTGCTGCAGTCACCGGTGAGTTCGTGACCATGGCCGGAGAGCGGTATTACGCGATTCGCAATGTCGACAAAATTCCGCCGTTTTTTATCAGCGTCGTATCCGATAGCGATCATTGGTTATTTGTCGCATCTAATGGTGGTTTAGCCGCCGGCCGGGTGTCCCCGGATACGTCACTATTCCCCTATATCACTGTCGACAAGATCTACGAAAGCACACCACATACCGGCAGCAAAACGCTGCTGCGCGTCGAACTGGAGGGACAGCATGATGACTGGGAACCCTTCAACGCAGAACATGACAACCGCTTTAACATCAATCGCAACCTGTATAAAAATAGCTTAGGCAATAAACTCCTGTTTGAGGAAATTAACCATGACCTGCAGCTGGTGTTTCGTTATACCTGGGCCTGCAGCGATCGCTACGGCTTTGTGAGACAGTGTGAGATCGAGAATTTTGGCGCTGGAAGCTGTTCTATCGAGCTCCTCGATGGATTGCAAAATTTACTACCCGCCGGCACTCCTCGCTACGCCCAGACCAACACCAGCTATCTAGTGGATGCCTATAAATGGAATGAGCTCGACGAGCACACTGGACTGGCTTTGTTCACGTTATTTTCTGGCATCACCGATCGCGCCGAGCCCAGCGAGTCGCTGAAGGCCACCACGGTCTTTAGCTTAGGGCTTGATAAACCAAAGATCCTGCTCAGCAGTCAACAAATTAACCGTTTTCGTGACTCTGCCGAGGTATCCCAGGAAAACCACAAACGCGGTATTCGTGGCGCCTTTATGGTCAACGCCTCACTCAAACTGGCGCCAAAGACAGCAACTCGCTGGCAGTTGGTCGCCAACATCGAGCAAAGCCAAACACAGTCGGTCAATCTACAACATCAACTCGCTAACCCTCAGGCACTAGAGGCAGCGATTGAACAGTCTCTTCAACAGAGCTCCGACGCACTCGCTCGCATCATGGCCGCTGGTGATGGATTTCAGGTAACCGCTGAAGAGACTGTGGCAGTTCATCACTATGCCAATGTTCAATACAATATTATGCGGGGTGGTATATTCGACAATCAGTATCAAGTCGACGCTCAGGATTTCGGCGCTACGATCCGCTCGTTTAATGGCCCTGTCTATCAACAGCATCAGACATTACTTGAAGCACTACCCCCACAAACACACTTCAATCAATTACTGTCGATGATCATTGAACAAGGTGATCCACAACTTGAACGCCTGACCTACGAATACCTGCCCATCACTTTTGGTCGGCGTCATGGCGACCCTAGCCGCCCTTGGAATGAATTCGAGATCAAGCTAAAAGACGAAACAGGCGATCCATTGCTGGCATACCAAGGAAATTGGCGAGACATCTTTCAAAACTGGGAAGCTTTGATGTTCAGCTACCCAGAATTTATCGAAAATGTCATCGCTAAGTTCGTCAATGCATCTACAGCCGATGGCTATAACCCCTATCGGATCACCAAAGAAGGGATCGACTGGGAAATTGAGGAACCCGATGACCCCTGGAGCTACATTGGCTATTGGGGCGATCACCAAATCATCTACTTGCAGAAATTACTGGAGCTTTCACAACAGTTTCATCCAAACCGGCTTGATCAACTTCTGCGCCGGCCTATATTTAGCTACGCCAATGTACCTTACAAGATCAAGCCATTCGACGCTTTGTTAGAGAACGCGAAGAGCACTGTAGTTTTTGATCATGAGCTGGCGCAGCGAATTGAACAACGGGTCGCCAGTCTGGGGGCCGATGGCAAGTTGTTGGCTGACGCTTCTGGACAGGTATACCTGGTTAATCTACTCGAAAAGTTATTGGTACCGCTGCTAAGCAAGCTGGGCAATCTCGTCATAGACGGTGGCATCTGGCTTAACACCCAACGACCCGAGTGGAACGACGCGAATAATGCGCTGGTTGGCCAAGGTCTGTCGATGGTAACGCTCTACTATATGCGCCGCTATGTCAGACTTCTGCAACAATTGCTCACAACGCAATTGACCAATGGACACTCGGACAAGATCAACTTGTCTACAGAAGTCAGTCAATGGTTGGTCGACACCGCCGGCGCCCTAAACTCAGCGCGCGTGCACCTAAGTAACGGCCCAATCGCTGAAACATTGCGTTACGCCATATTGGCCGAGCTTGGCCAAGCCTCTGGCCAGTATCGCCAAGTTATCTATCAACAGGAATCCTTCAGTGGCACCCGAACCCACCGCATTAGGGATATAACGGCTCTGCTCGACGACGCGCTGGCCGCCATCGATCACAGTATACAAAGCAACCTAGCACCTGACGGCCTTTATCATGCGTACAACTTGCTGGAACTGCGCCCCGACGCCATCAGCGTCGACAGACTTTACGCGATGCTAGAAGGCCAGGTCGCAGCGCTTAGTTCCGGCGCTATAGCACCGGTCGAAGCCGTGGCGGTGTTAGAACGATTATTCAAAAGCAATCTTTACCGAGCCGATCAGAAAACCTTTCTGCTCTATCCCGACCGTCAATTACCGAGCTTCTTAGAGAAAAATCGCCTGCCCACGCATCAAGTTGAAGCCTTGCCTGTCCTAATGAAAATGTTGGCCCAGGGCGAACACCGTATTATCGAGCAGGACGCCAACCACTGCTACCGGTTCAATGCTGAACTACGCAATATTTTTGATCTCAATGCCCAACTAGATGCATTGACCGAGGAATATGGCGACAGCCTTGAACAAGCACGGGCACCCTTGCAAGCATTGTACGAGCAGGTATTCAATCACAAAGCCTTTACTGGCCGGTCGGGCGGTATGTTCGGCTTTGAGGGTCTCGGCAGTATCTATTGGCACATGGTGTCTAAATTGCTTTTAGCGACACAGGAAAACTTCTTTATTGCGCGGGAACAAGCCGGCCAAAACGGGTCTAAAAGTCAGCACGCAATCAGTCACCGATTAGGTGAATTGTACTATCGTATTCGTGACGGCATCGGCTTTAATAAGACGCCCGCTGAATACGGCGCCTTTCCCACAGACCCTTATTCCCATACTCCTAGTCATATTGGCGCCCAACAACCCGGTATGACAGGCCAAGTTAAAGAAGAGATCATCACCCGTTTTGCGGAATTGGGGATTCGGGTTCATGGTGGCCTAGTCCTCTTTGATCCCGGACTGCTTCGACCCTGTGAATTCGTTTCAGAACCCACACTTTTTCGGTTTCTCGATGTGGATCGACAATGGCAACAACTCGCCGTACCCGCTGCCGGATTAGCATTTACTTGGTGCCAGGTGCCACTGGTCTATCGACTGGATAACCAAACCAGCGCCTGCCTTGAGGTAACATGGGATGATGGCACCCAGCAAATATTACCTGCGTTAACGCTACCCCTAGAAATGGCCAACGAACTGTTCAAACGCAGCGGACGAATCCGTCGTGTTGACCTAGTGGTAGGCGACAGGCAGTTGTTTTCTACGGCACCAGCGCCAAGCGACGGCAGTATTTAGACGATGGCCTCTAAGTACATTAGGTTGATTCACCAAGTTCTAAATAGGGAGCATCTGACCATGGGCAGTTCAAATCCTAAACAGTGGCTAAGGTTGGTCATGATGTTGCCAGTGTTGATAATCTCGCCCGCTCACGCTGACAGCACCCACTACCCTGGCAGAACCCATTATCAAGCGCCGCAAGCGCTCGAAGCCTTGGTAGTAGACGGCGTGGCTGACGAAGCGATATGGGAGAAAGCGGCCTGGCGGCCCTTGAATCAGCGCTGGCTGGGCCCAGAGTATAGCCGGGATGATTTTCAAGGTCGGTACAAAGTTGTTTGGACTGAAAACAAGCTCTACCTTCTAGGCGAATTTGTCGACGATATCCTGATCGATACGCACCGCGACCCACTCAGCCAATATTGGGACGATGACACCTTGGAGGTGTTTTTAGACGAAGATTATTCTGGCGGCGATCATCAATATAATCACAACGCCTTTACCTATCATTTTTCTTTGGACAATCAAGCCATCGATATCGGCACTGATAAAAAACCGCGGCGCTACTCTCATCACGTTGAAAGCCGATGGCAGCAAGTCAACAATACGATCCTATGGGAGGTCAGCATTAATGTATACACCGCGGCTTACCAGGACGACACAGACAACAATCAACCAACATTACTGTCAGCCGGTAAGGTCATGGGATTGATGGTGGCCTATTGCGATAACGATGGTAGCGAATTACGAGAAAACTTTATTGGCTCTGAATTTGCCCCAGGTGAGGGCAAAGACAGAGGCTGGATTGACGCGGGCTTGTTTGGCGAACTGACGTTGGTGGAATAACCGGCAGCCTCGCTAGCAGGCTCGCGAGCAAAACCCGATAACCGCCCGTATTATTTCAGAAAAACTTCGTGCCTCACCCAATCCACCTCAAGAACCCAAGGACTGCCGAGCATAGAAGAATCGTTGATTTTGGCAAAATTCAGGATAGCAAACAGCGGCTCGGGAAATTGATCCTCGGGATCCGGACTTCGATAAATCTCGACGCCATCCAACCGAAAGATGAGATGTTGATCAACCCATTCAACAGAATACTCATGGAATTCATCGAGACGGGTTGCCTGCACCAGCATCAGCGCCTGCCAGTCACCCCCGCCGCAATAACCCATGCTTTTAATCGCACGGGCGGCATAATGATCAGGACCACCATCACTATGGTGCTCAAAGATATCTATCTCACCGGATCCCGTCATGGGCCAGCATACGGTCTCATCCGCCTCCTCAACCGGTGCTTCGTTATTCTGCGCACCCAACAACCACCATGCCGGAAACATCCCCGACTGACCGCTGTCCTCTACCCGTAAACGCGCGGTCCATCGACCTTTGACAAACTCCTTACGGTTCTTGCTGGCGATTCGACCAGCCACATATTGCGTGTCAGGGTGTTGCTGACCAAACTTATCAAGGTTGTCACAGGGGCGCTTTTCGCCCAGATCGACAACCCGCAGTTTAAGCGTGCCATCGGTCACTTGCCGCGTATTAAACTGATTGTCTGGCACGTAGCATTGATCCTCGGCATTGACCCATATCCGCTGATCTTGCCAGTTATCCGTGTTGAAGCGCTCAAAGTCGTCAAAAAAATCAATGCTCCAACCCGCGCCACTCGATGCCACCGGTTGTCTAGCCATGTTGCAGCCAGCGGTGCCTAACAGCGTCAAGCCGAGCAACATAAAACGCTGTATTCGCTTCATTAGGCCTCCTAGAAAATTGGTTTATGGGTTTTAAATGCTCACCCTACTTGTCGCAGGAAAGACAAAAAAAATCCGCAGCTCTTTCGAACGGCGGATTTTCATTGTATCGAGGGTCCAACTACGTCTGCCTAGATGGACCTACTCAACCTACATCCTAGGACGACTAGAAGTTAGCTCTAAGTCCTATTTTGTACATTGGGCCATGATCTTGCGCTAAGAAGATCATCTCTGAGTGACGGACAAAAAGTCGTACAGGTTCATCAGTGACGTTGCGCGCTTCGGCAAATATCGTGATGTTATCGTTGAACTTGTACGAACCCGTAAGATCTACCTGACCGCGTGCTTCTAGGAAGATAGGGTTATTACTTCCCTCAACGCCCGCATAAGTTTCATCCCTGTAGTTCCAAGCGATAGTCGCCTGCCAAGTGTTGTCTTCGTAAAATCCAGCTAAGTTCGCCGAATCACCAAAACCAGGCAAAGCGAATTGCTCACCGAGCGAATATACATCTGCTTCTACATCGCCACCAACAAAGGTCGCGTTGGCGTTGACACCAAAGCCAGTGGTACCGAATTGATGTTGAATCGCTAATTCCCAGCCATCAATGGTACCGCTTTTGCCGTTAGCTGGCTGAGTAATATCGATCAGTGCCAGAGGATCAGTGGCTTCGCCAACGATATTGAAGGGCGGGCAAACAAAGCCGCCACCAAAGCAAATACCGATACCACCCGGTTGGCCTGCAGTGTTCCACCACAGCTCATTGAGCGTACCCGGTGCAGCATAGTCGTTTGGCGTATCGGCACGACGATTTCCGGCGGCGAGGTCCGCTCTCGCGGCATTTGCCAAATCACCAAAGAAGGGATCCGTCAGGGTGCCGTGAGTTTGTGTGTTTGTGCTGGTCGTTAAGAAACCTGAGATATCTTTACGGAAGTAACCGATAGCAATATAGCTTCCTTCCGCGTAGTAATTTTCATAGGCAATATCAAAGTTATTTGACTTTAAAGGCTCCAAATTAGGGTTACCCGAGTTTGCCTGCGCATTTTCACCAAATTGACGTGTCGTGAACGCTAACACGGACCGCAAATCATTAATGCCAGCCCGAGCAATAGTCTTGCTGGCTGAGGCGCGCACAACACCAGTTTCACTCACACCCAAACTTAAGCTCAAATTAGGCAGCACATAAGAATTCGTCGCCGAAATAGGCACAGGCACTTCACCCTCATACAGCACATCAAATCTATCTACTGACCAAGATATCGCACTAGCGATTTGGCTTAAGGCAGTGGAGGTCGTTTTCGCATCCTCATAACGTAAACCTGCTGACACATTGAGCGGCATACCATTCAGTTCGCTTTCGAAATAAAACTGCGCATAAACCGCTGTCAATTCCTCGTCAACTTTACCATCAACCTCGGTAGGCCCTGCGTTCAGTAGACACCGGTCGTCACCACGTTCACCTGTTGCCAGATCGGTAAATCCCGTACCCGCCGCATCACTGACGATCTCGCAGTTGGCATAGTTAACATTCCAAAAATCAGTCAAGCCAGGACCGAATCCCGCTCGCGAAAACGCCGCGGCGGCGGCAGGCACGTCAATGGCCAGATAATAGTTTTCTGGGTTAGTGCTGCCTTCGTCCATGAAGCCCGCTAGCGATGTTTTAGTAAAGATCGCGTCATCAAACTGGCCATAATTCAGGACTGTTGCAGTACCGTCGTTACCCGCACCCTGAACAATGAAGTTGCTTGCTCGAGTATCTCGAATTTCCTGCTCCATTCTAGAAATACCAAATTCAATGGACTTCAAGGAATCGCTAAACAGTCCATCCAGGTTTTCCCACTTACCATCTACCTGGAACTGTTGAAGTTCATTGCGTTTTCTCTGGAGATTGAACGTACCGTTTGTCGAGCCTAAATCCGCCGGCTCAATTTCATCGTAACCCGCAATAATGCTACCTGTGTTATCAATATTAACCACGTCATAGTCGTATGTAGGTATGCCTGAAGGCCTGAAGCTAACATCGACACGGTTGATTCGTGCTGCCGGGCCGCCAGCCACATTGAAGTAACCACCCCAGTTTCCATTAATAAAGGAAATACTATTATCCAACCCTGTGCCTATCTTCTCAGCAGACGAGTCGTGGAAGTCGAAAACCATTACTAGGGCATCACTGGCTTGCCATTCGACGTTGAAACCCGTTGACTTGTTGGTGCTATCTTCATAACCCCAGGTCGCAGAATGGGTGTAGGTCGGAAAGGCAAAAATATCCGGATTAGAAGAGTAGACAGAATCCGTAATCACCCCGCGACTATTAGCCACACCTTCTGACATATTAAATCCACCAAGGTAGGTGCCGAATTGATTGCCTTCGGTCGTGAATTCCTTAGCTGAATAGGTGTAATCGAGGGTTGCTCGAATCTTGTCAGTGACATCTAATTGCAGCGTGCCACGGGCGTTATCCCGTGTACGCTCATTGTCTTTGACTTGAAAACCGACTTTTTCAGGAAAAAACAGCGCGCCATCAGCACGTTGATTGGCCGTCGCATCAATGGTCGCGCCATCTATTCGTCCGGGTATATCCGTGGTGTTAAACCAGCTCGTTTCCTGCAGTCCTTCTTCACGGTTATTTCTTACCTGATGAGAACCTGACAAGGATAAACCGAGGCGGTTATCTAGGAATGTATTGGTAACAAAGAAATCAACCTCGGGCGTTACACCATCTTCCGTATCGGTCGAATCAACGACGCCGCCAACGCTGAACGAGCCTTTAAAGCCCGGCGCACTTAGGGGGTTGGCTGTCACTATGTTAATGGTGGAACCAATGCCGCCCGTCGGCAGTTGTGCGGTCGGCGTCTTAAAGACTTGCACTGACTCAAAACCATGTGCCGATATGTCGTTAAAATCGTAGGATCGACCACCGTTGTAAACGCCAGGCACTGTCGGCATTTGACGGCCATTGAGTGTTACCAGATTGAATTCAGGTCCGAACCCACGCACTGCAACCTTGGATCCCTCGATATTATTTCGGTCGATAGCAACGCCAACCAAGCGCGACAGCGCTTCTGCCAGGTTACCGTCTGGGAATTTACCCATGTCTTCCGCGACAATCGCGTCAACGATACCGTTATAGTTTCTTTTATAGTCTGCTGCTTTGATCAGGCCCGATCGGATACCCGTAACAACCACTTCCTCAAGAACCGCCTTTTCCGCCGAATTGGCACTATTGGCGGTGCTTTGAGTGGCAACCGGCGCTGCTTCCTGCGCCCAGCTTTGTGAAACGGCACCGACCAGCACTAAAGCGACCTTGCTGGAGAACAAATTGTTTTTAAAAATCATCAGACCCCCCTCCTTATAAAGGAGTTTTTTGTCTATACACGAGTTCAGGTTTTTATATTTATGGTCAGGTAGCGATCAATAGATCTCGCACTGCGCCGATCTTATACAGCATTTTTTTCTGACGCTGTTCGCATTTGCGCCAAGTGGGACTACGGCTACGATGAAATGGTCACATGGCTGAAACTCACTATTTGCCCCGCAAGCGAACAACCTAGCAAATCACACCATAGTCTGCGCCTCAGTCGGGTTTGCGGCAGCAGCTAACCCTAATTCCCACCTGACAATCGACCGTTTCAAACGTTTTTAGCTCAGGGGCGATAGGGGCGAGCATCGAAAGCCTTACCTCTTAGTCGTTATTTTCGCAGCGAGGCCAATTAAAGCTGCGTTAATAAGCTATTCAAAACCTATGGATGAGCTACTGTTGTGCAAGAAAATTCTTGATAGCATCGCGGTAGTTTCGGCTAACCTTCAGCCTCTCATCGCAGTCTAAATGCAGGGTATATTCGCCTTTTTTTTGCGCAATCACTTCGTCAATACGATCGAGATTCACCACCGTAGAGCGGTGGATGCGCTTGAACTTATCCGGGTCTAAGCGCGACATGAGAGACTTTAAGGTACTGCGCATGACATGGGTCACGCCTTTGACATGCACACACATGTAGTCACCCGCGGCATCAACCCAATCAATATCCTTTGCGTCAATCAACACAGTGCTGTCCTGATCTTTTATAGCTATTTTAGTGTCCGAAACCCATTGTCCGTCAGCGCCGGACAATTCATCTATAGAGCCTAGGCTGGCGTTGAATTTTTTGGCAATTTCATCGATGGCACCAATTAAGGACAGCTTCTGATGGCCAAGATCACCATCAACCTGAAAGCGGTCACAAGCGCGTTGTACCGCACGTAACAACCGCGTTTCGTCTACGGGCTTCAGCAAATAATCGACGGCGTGCAGATCAAATGCGTCCAAAGCATAGCGTTGGTAGGCAGTACAGAAAATTATCATCGGCATCAAATCGGCCTGCAGCGCTTTAATAACATCGAAGCCGTTCTTGCCTGGCATTTGAATATCAAGAAAGACCAAATCTGGCTCTAAATCTAAGATTGCCGTCACGGCTTCGCGACCGTTATTGCATTGCGCAATTAGCTCTATTTCTGGCACCTGCTCCAGCAATACCCGCAACAATTTTCGCGCCAGGCCTTCATCGTCCACAATAATAGTTCGAAGCTTCTGCATAAATTTCTGACTAAGTGTTTATCGCTGTTTTATAGGGAATGCGTATCGCTACTGAAAACCCAGCGGAATCATTAACGGCTGCGCTAAAGGTGTAACCCGAGGTATACGCAACTTCCAGCCTCTTCTGAACATTACTTAAACCTATCCCGCGGCCTTGCCGGACCCGGTCTGCATTGATACCTGGTCCCGTATCTGTAATCGTTACATCTAATTCGTTATTCGAAACCTGCGCCGTCATTCTTATAGACCCACCAGTCTCACTCGCAGCCACCGCATATTTCAGTGAATTCTCGAAAATTGGCTGCAAGATCAAACTGGGAACCATGGCTTTCTTCGCCTTAGGCTCGATGTCAAACTCAAGGGTCAAGCGCTCATCAAACCGCGTTTTTTCAATGTTGAGATACAGCATCAACATTTCCAGCTCATCTTCTAAAGTCACATTTTCGATCGCATCGCTATCTAAGGAATGACGCAAGAAGCTGCTTAACTGTTGAATCATTGTTTGCGCCTTAGTGTCTTCCCGGAGTACGACTAAGGCATTAATAGCATTGAGCGCATTAAATAAAAAATGTGGATTGAGCTGATAGCGAAGCATTTGCAACTGGGCTTCTCTGGTGGAAGACTCTGCCTGCACGCGCATCAATTGTTCCTCTCTTTTTAAACTGATCTCCTCGATCAACCGCTTATGTTCCAGCTTGTGTAACAAATAATATTTAACGACAAAATACAGCGCACTCCAGCTCCAGAACACAAATAAAGCGCCGTAAAACCATTCGTTGAACTCACTCCACATATCCGGGAGACCAGATATCCAGATGAAAAATGGAATGCGCAGACAAGTCCATAGTAGCGCAAGCAAACTAGAGGCGACTAACGCCACCGCAATTTGAGAAAGTATCGTTAGCTTAAAACTCCATCCGTACAAAGCCCGCAAGGGCCACGAACATAGCACGCCTAAAAAGGCCTGCATCAGAAGATGAGTAATCTGGAAAGGGGCGATGTCGTTTTCAAGATAAGTGAAGCTAAAAAATGTAACCAGTGTGTATGCGCCCCAACCCGCCAATTGGAACGACCAAAATGCGCCTTTGCCATTTTCGTCGGCGGCGAATTTTTGAAAGAAAATGTCTTTGTTAAAAATATTCACAGCTACTCCCACTCACCAGCCACCACTCACCTAGAAATATTCACCCTGGCGCAGCGTCTATATTTCGTCAAACAGGTGATAGTACACCTCAAGACGTTTAGCATCACCTTTATCTAACACCCTTCCAAGAGCCTAATGCGATGCTAGTGTCAACAAGGTTGCATTCAAGAGCGGCGAAGCAAAGCCAGCCGCCATATTACGCGGCAGCCAAAGCCAAGGTTTAGGTTTAGGTTTAGGTTTAGGTTTAGGTTTAGGTTTAGGTTTAGGTTTAGCTTGAGCCTAGAGCAGTACATTTTTCAGGGATTGATTGGTCAAAAAACACCCGCATCGACCATAGGCAATCACGCTTACGATCCTTGCGGACCTATTCCTGAGGGCCGTCCGCTGCCAACACATGCTTTTCGCCGGGGGGGCAGTTTAAGCCAGGCATCCTCATACCTTATCGGATCGAGCATGGATAGTTGCGGGGTTACCAGCCGTCTCCACGCCTATATTGGGGGTAGCGCAACAAAGACTCGGCTTTTTCAGGACAAAAAAAACCCGGATTTCTCCGGGCTAGTTCGAGGGGTCATACATGTGTCGGTTCTTGGGGAAGAATGCTGCACATTAAATAAGACAGCTATTATCTGGAAAGTTCAGCCAGCGGCAAAAAATATTTGTCGCCGACTGTTTTTTTATACTTAAATAGCCAATCTGGCCTGACAGGCCGCAGTGTTGAGCGCGTACTAGGCCAAATTGGCGCCCATCGTAATCAAGCAAACTATAGACAAAACCCAGAATAGGCTTCTGATGGGTTGTGCTTCATAGCCAGACTCGTTCGCCGGCTTGGTATTAATGCCTGAACTGTATGCCGCCACGAACAGTACCCGCAGGACGAGCCATGCGATCGCGACCTGCAGATTGTCTGCAACATTCATCTGAATGGAGAGCACCGCAAAGACAAAGAAGACCGGCAGTGATTCTCTCAAATTGTGCAATGCTTTAGTGGCGCGATCAGCGACTTTTTCACCGGCTCTTTTTTTGAGAGCGCCGGGCAGCATTAATTGAATTAAATATAAAATCGAAGTGGCGAGTATTACCTGAATCATTGGTGAGTCCATTAATAAGTGGTTGTGACGGGTTATGCCCAAGCACTTATACCACCGTGGCAGCGGGCCGCCTAGTCGATGGCGAGGATAAACTTTGCACCTGAGCTTTCTGATGGCGTCTTATGCGGATGGACTTCAATCGAACCACCGATTTCAATCAGTAGCTGATAGGCAGGAGGCGGTCTTGGTACAATGCACACAATGGCAAGCGCCTTGGCTAAACTAACAAAACCTCGCTCACACCCGCTTACAGGCAAGCTGACGGAATCAAGTGAGGTCAAGCGCGAGCGTTGCAATCTCAGCAGCATTCGAACTAGCCGGTTCGCATGCTGCTGAGCAAGTGCGGTAAAAAAAACTAGTTCGCGACCCAACGTTTGAGCTGCTGATTGACTTCACGATTATCAATTCGGCGAAAAGACGCTGCATTTTTTCCGTAGTCTTGAACTGTTTTAGACCCCATAAACTGCTTCATGCCGGCGATCAGGGTGCCCATATCTTTCGCGGTGAAGTTCACCCAATGGGTCGACTTGGTTTCGCCCATCGCCATATTTTGACCCATGGCTATATTGCCAGGGAAGGCCGCCGCATCGGAGGAGGACATTACTTTTTCCATCGCCTTCTGGTAATCCGCCACATTGCTTACCTCGAATCCGTAGAGGTAGTTTACGTTGACCCCATTGGCGATTTCAGGCTGGTTCGCCAGACCTTGCTCATAGCTAAACAGATTGCTCCCCAGGTTAGTGCTGCTTTGACCCAGGCTTGTAAGGAAATCGCGCCAGTCAGCAGAACTTGCATTGGCGACAACCGCTTTGTTCATATCCTCAAGGGTCGGGTAAAATACGTTAATTCGATGAGTCGCGGCATTGTGACCCTTGGCAACCAGCTGCAACAACGAAACAGCGCTGTTGTAGGCTTGGCTCGTGGGTGACTGTCGATAGGTCTCAAGTGCCGCCATAAATGTGCCGGGATCAGTCACTCTAAATTCATAACCTTGACCATAAACGCCGGCCGGTAGTGCGACAGTGTCAGCCCCATAGGCGCTCACACTGGCAACTAAAAAAACCAACATACTTATTACGTTCTTCATAGCTCATCTCCAAAATTTAGATTTAAGCCTTAGAGTAGTCCCAGGTTATCTGCTTGCCTAGATTAGTTCGACTTTGGTCGCCCACCCTATCAGACGACGAGCCGCCGGCGTGGCATTACATCTGAGGCCATTCATCAGACTCCCGTTTAATCAGATCAACTGCCTCGGCAAGACTATTGGTTCTGGCTTTCCAGTCGCCACCCGAGGTGCTGAGCCGTAATGTATTCACGCCAGCATCACGATAGGCGCGCAAGCGAGCTCGAACCATCTCTTCAGTACCGATCAAGTTGGTTTTCAACACCATCTCGTCAGGCACCGCGCGAATCGCCGCCTCTTTTTTACCCTCAACCCACAGACCCTGCACCTCAATGGCAGCGTCTTCATAGCCCGCCCGCCGGAATGCATCATTATAGAAGTTGGTGTCGGCCGAGCCCATACCACCCAAGGTGAACGCCATGGCGGGTTTACGCGCGGCGACCAACCGCTCGACGTCATCACTGATCTCGAAGCTGCCACCTACCTGAATATCCAGATCTGACATCTGTCGGCCCGACTTAGTCAAACCCTTGCGCAGATGATCCATAAAAACATCGGCCTGCTCTGGCATAAAGGAGGTGCCAATCCAGCCGTTCGCGACTTCGCCGGTCATCTCCAGAGATTTCGGCCCAAGCGTCGCCAGATAGATGGGCAGGTTCGGCCGTGGGGGCTGGGACAAACGTATAGCTTTGCCCTCTCCTCCCGGTCGCGGCAACTCGTAGTGCTTGCCGTGATACTGCATACGTTCACTGTTGATGCCCAACCGGATGATATCCACGCACTCACGCAATCGCCCCAAAGGATGGGCAAAACTCGCGCCATGCAATCCTTCCACCACCTGGGGACCACTCACGCCCAAACCCAAGACAAATCGATTATTCGAGACGGTTGCCAGGCTCTGTGCCGTCATGGCAATCATCGCCGGCACGCGGGCGCTGATTTGAATAATACCGGTACCCAAGGTAATACGCTGGGTGCGCGCTGCAATATAGGCTAACGGCACTACCGCATCCATACCCCAGGCCTCCGCTGACCAAACGTGGTCAACCCCGATACGGTCTGCCTCAACGGTGTAGTCCACCAGTTGGTCCCAGTCTTCGCCGTTATAATAAGCACTGCCGATACCAATCGCTGTTTTCATGTAGGCTTCATCTCAATGATTCATTTGGTCGGAGCATAACGCATTCAACTCGAAAAATATTGCCAAGCAAGGCACAGCAGAATGACTCACCGCGAACGGGCTTACCCCAACAGGGTCTTGAGACACCCGGCCACATGAGATCATCCATTTCCGAGCGAACACTAGCAGCGAAGGGGCTTGCGGGCTGGTAGACTGTAGCCACTCAACATCAAGCTATTTGTGCATGACTCAAGCGCCCCTATGGGACATCTTCTGCAAGGTTGTCGATAACCATGGTGATATCGGTGTCTGCTGGCGCCTCGCGCGTCAAGTGGCCGCGGAACAACCCGTTCGAGTCCGCCTCTGGGTCGACGACCTGCAAGCTCTGAAGACCCTCTGGCCCGCTGCCGAACTCAAGGACCGACAATCCTTGGCAGGGGTCGATGTGTGCCGCTGGCCGGCTGAATTTGATGCCGATGTCAGGGTCGCGGATGTGGTGATTGAAGCCTTTGCCTGTCACCTGCCTCCTACTTATATCAAGTCGATGACCATCAAACGAGACCAAGGCCAAGCGCCTCAGTGGTTCAATCTGGAATACCTCAGCGCCGAGTCCTGGGTCGAGGGCTGCCATGGATTATTCTCACCACACCCGCTCACCGGGCTGAAGAAGGCGTTTTTCTTCCCTGGGTTTTCGTTCAAGACCGGTGGTCTGATACGGGAAAAAGCCCTACTAGAAACCCGCGACGCCTTCCTCCAAGATCCAGCCACCGCTGATCAGTGGCTGGCACAACAGGGCGTTCATCGACAATCTGGCAGCCTGACAATTTCGCTGTTCGCCTATGAGAATCCGGCCATCGGTTCCCTGTTGCGCGCCTGGCAACTCAGCGATTCAGCTATCAATTGCCTAGTTCCCGAGGGCAGGATCCTCACCAGCATCAATGCCGTCCTGACAACCCAGCTCAAGGCCGGCGATCAATTACAACTGGGCGTACTGCGCTTGGTGGTGCTACCCTTTCTGCACCAAGATGATTACGACCGCTTACTGTGGAGCTGCGATGTGAATTTTGTTCGCGGCGAAGATTCCTTCGTTCGCGCCCACTGGGCTGGCAAGCCTATGGTCTGGCAAATTTACCCCCAAGATGATGACATTCATCTCGTCAAACTCGATGCCTGGCTGGCGCAACAAGCCCAGATTTCTGGTCCAACGCTGACTGCCGCCGCACTCACTCAAGCCTGGAATACCCAGGTGGATTGTGCCGCCGAATGGCAGCAGGCCATCACCGATCAGCAGTGCTGGCAGCAGCAATCCCAAGCTTGGACCAAGCACCTGAATTCTTTCGATGATTTAGCATCTCAGCTAGTGTATTTTGGACAAAAGTCGCTATAGTAGCGCGCCGACTCAACCGCCTTATATCGAGATGAATCATGAAAACAGGACAAGAATTACGTGCCGGTCACGTTATCAATATCGACGGTCAACCCTGGTTGATTCAGAAGGCTGAAATTAGCCGCTCCGGACGCAACACCGCGGTAGTAAAGACCAAATTGAAGAACCTGCTGAACGGCTCTTTGACAGAGACGCCTTATAAGGCAGACGACAAGTTCGAAGACATCAGTCTGGACCGCAAGGAAGTCACCTATTCTTACTTTGCCGATCCCGTCTATGTGTTTGTCGACACTGAGTATGAGCAGTATGAGCTGGCCGCCGACGACCTGGGTGACCTGCTGCACTATATTGAAGACGGCATGGAAGACGTCTGCGAGGCAGTGTTTTTCGACGGTCGAATGATTTCCATCACCCCACCGAATACCGTGACCCGGGAAATCGTTTATAGCGAGCCATCCGTGCGTGGCGACACTTCCGGCAAGGTGATGAAACGCGCCAGACTCAGCAATGGACATGAGATTCAGGTCTCGGACTTCGTCAATACTGGTGACAAGGTCGTCATCGATACCCGCACTGGCGAATACAAGTCACGGGCAAAAGACTAATCAAACCTGCGCTCGACGATTTACGTCGAGCGCACCTGTACCGCATCCAGCAGCCCATTGATCTCGGCATCAATGGCTAGTTGCGTCGTCAACTGACCAAAAAATGCCTGCAGATTGTCCCCCGTCGCAAGGCCCAGAATAAACCCAAGCACCGAGCCACGATGGACATTGTCGCCGCCCAGATTGGTATTCGACCGCAAACCGACCATGGGTTCCTGCAGGTATTTACAAGCCAGAAACAATACCCCTGGCCATGACCCCGAGATGTAACAGGCCTTGGAAAACCGCCCGCCAATAATATCTGCATCATTATGGGTTTTCTGAATCAGCTGCAAGACATCGCCACCCACGGCACGATTGGCAAACCCCGCCAGCACTTGCTGGGCGGGTTGATCCGGCTCACGGAATAACAGGTCGTGAATCAGGTTTACATAGTCTGCACAAACTCGAGCTAGCTGCGCATCGGGGTGGGTCAGATAAAGGTGTCCCAGCGCCACTTCCTTCACTCGCTGCAACGCCGTACCCGCCATCAGCTCGCCTATGACCAGCGGCCCTATGGTCACCAAGCCGCCGATAGATGGTGTGTCATGAGTAACAGCCGCACAGCGATTACCCGGCTTACCCATGGCCCAATTGGCAAAAAACGCTCGATGATAAGACTCGGCATAGGTGTCGGGATGCTGCGGTGAGTCTGCCGTCATCAGTTGAATATAGGCATCCAGAAATTGCGCCTCGTGGTAGTGCCCGGCATTGGCCGCCAGAACTCGCAGCAAGACCCTAGCACAGTGCGCATTCAACGTGTTTTCGCCGGCCTGCATGCCCTGATGATAATGTTGGTTGGCCTGCCCCCAAAATTGTCCTTTACCTTTGAGGATGACATCGCCAACCACTTGGCGCCCACTCGCACCACCCTGTCGGCCGCGGCCACCCTGATTGGTAGAATGCAGTGCCATGATGGATGAGGGATGGTGTGCAGGCGCTGCCTCGAACTGCACTATGCCTCCAGGAAAGCCGGCTTCGATATCATGCTGGCTATAGTACCAATGTACCGGCATGGCCAGCGCGTCACCGACAAACAGGGATTGTAAGGCCGCCACACTACGCTGACGGCGCGTGTTGGCATCAGTAGTGACAAGGTCTTCAAGCATTCGCGTATCCCATAGACAAGTCTTAGTGTGGAGACTGATACGCAACAAACAGCCACTTTGATCAGTATTCGCCAACAACGGCAGTTCTCATATCAGCGTCACCGTCGATTCTGTCGCACTTGTACGATACGACTGGCGGGCACTGTCAGTTGCGTGAGCAAATAGATTTTGAAGGCTGGCGGGTAGTCCTGCTCTTGCAGGGCAGCCTGCATACAGGCCAACCAGGCGTCTTTCTCGACCTCGGTGATCGGCAGATGAGCGTGAGCCGGTGGAATCGCGATCGGGCCATATTTTTTCCCATAGCGCCGCGGACCGCCGGTCCAGCCACACAAAAAAAGGGTCAGCTTATCGATAGACATCGTCAAATTATCGGGGTGCATGGCACGAATAACACGGGCATCTGATCGTTGATCCATGTGCCGATAAAAGGCCTCAACCAGTTTGAGTATGCCCGCCTCGCCGCCGGCAGCCTGAAATGAAGCATCTTCAACACCATATTGGCTTGTCGTCATCTGCTGCTCTCTCGTTCGCCTCGGCGATCCACATTGGTCATCCGCATTGGTCATCCGCATTGGTCATCCGCATTGGTCGTCCGCATTCAAGCGCCGGCATTTGGCGCATTAACACCACAGGTTCTCAACACCACTGAATAAGAGTAGACTTTTTTGACTTTCACGAACGGGCCTTGCCATGACCACGCCGCAGAATCAGTCTGTAACTGATCATAAACAGGATCTTCCCAGCGCGCACCCCATGGATGCAATTCCCGTCAGGCAAATGCGCTTCAAACTAGATGCCGAAACGGTCAGCAAGCCTGTGTGGAGCCAGACTCATCCAGACTTCTCAATTTTTATCAACGCTCTGGGCCTCCACGTACCCCACTTCGAGCGCTTCCTAGTAAAGGTCATGCGCGCCTATCGAGACGAACTGAAGGACCCGGCATTACACACCGATGTGCAGGCTATTATCGGCCAGGAGTCCCATCATGCCTTCAACTTCCTCGGCTGGAACCAGGCGATGGCGCAATTTTATCCGGGCCTCGCCGACCTGGATGCCCACGCCAAAGGCTATTTCGAAACCCAGTTCAAAAACACGAGCAAGAAATTCCAGATCGGCTTTACCGCAGGCTACGAGACCTTTACTTTTCTCGGCGGCATGATCATCCTCAACCGCTACCAAGAGTTCATGGCCGAAGCCGATCCTACCTTGCGCGCGCTATGGGTCTGGCACCAAGTCGAAGAAGTCGAGCATGGCGCCGTGGCTTTCGACTTTTACCAAGCCTTTTATCCGGATGATCTGTGGTATCGCCGTTGGATGGTGCTGTATGCCTTCACCCATATCAGCTGGGAAACCTTCAAAGCTTATGCCTTGATGATTCGCAAGGAGGGCTATTACAAGACTCCCGGGCGAGCCTGGCGGGCGTGGCGGTTTTTCGCCAGTTTTGCTTTCGATTTAGGCAGGGCAGCATTGCCGGTGCTGGCCCGAGACTATCATCCGCGACACCATCCAATCTGCAACGATGAGCAGAACCGACTGGCCGTCGCTTGGCGCAAGTACCATACGGCGGGTCACAACACACTTGCCCTCGACAACCAGGCTATCGAGCAAATGCTTGCCAGCCCCACCTGATTCGCCAACCGTAGAGGTATGCCCACTTGTCTAACCCAACCCTAAATCCACGCCTGTCTTACCTGGTTATCGCCAATGGCATGATCGTCCTGTTACTCGGTCTGGTGGCTGGCATCATGCTGATCTTCTCGTTACTGGATGCCGTTAGCCTATGGCCATTTCCCGCGTGGGAAGTTGCGATTCCAGGCACCAGTCGCGGTTGGCAAGCTGCGCACGTCGGTGGCATTTTAAATGGCGTGATGATCGGTGGCGCGGGTTTGCTGATGCAAAAGCTCGCACTGACTGGCCGCCGCGACTTACTGGTTGGCTGGGGCATGATCATTACCGGCTGGGCCAACACCCTGTTCTACTGGGCCGGCAACTTCAGCACTAACCGAGGATTATCCGTCGGCGCGACACCCTTCGGCGAAGGCGATCTGGCGGGCGCGCTGGCTTTTCTCGGCGGCGGCACCGGGATGATTTTCACCTTTATCGCCGTCGCCATACTGGCAAAAAGTGCGCTGGATGCAGCGCGCCAGCATTCTCACTAGCCGTTGCGAGTCGGCGTCTCGGGGTTTGCTGAACCCTCAGACGTACTCGCCCGCCTTGATCACCAAAAACTGCCTGTCCTGATCATCCTGGGGCGTCCCTTGACCACCGTCTTTCGATAACATAACCGACGGATCGTGAGCAAATTGCAGAATATAAGCCTTGCGCTCATCACCCGTTCGATTCGGACCAGTACGGTGGGGCGTCAGCGACGAAAACACGACAACGTCGCCGGCTTTGGCCTCAATCGGCACCGCACCACTTGTGTCACTCAAACACTCGTAACCCAAGTCAGTATGCCAGTGGCTTAACGTTCCTAGCTGATGCACCCCTGGCATGATCCAGGGACAACCATTGTCGATGGTGGTATCCACCAGCGGGATCCAGCAAGTCAGGTAATCCTGAGGCGCGACGAAGTTGTAGCCGTTGTCCTGATGCCAGGGAAATTCCTCGGGGCAATAGGGCTTCTTATACACCGCCTGATCCCAGTAGAGACGACAGTCTGGGCCCAGCAAATCGTGACACAGATCCGCAAATAATGTGGACGTCGCAAACTGTCGCGCCACTTCAGCGCGTTTCACCACATGTAGCGCAAAAGTAACCTCGTCAGCCCGCGCAATATATTGCCGCTTGTTTTCCACGGTTCGCAGAAACTCATTGGTCTTGGCTTCCAACGGATCAATCGCCGCAATCAAAGCATCCAGAGTTGCCTGGGGTATGACCTGCTCAAGCAGGAAGGCGCCATCTTGATTCCACTGCCGTGCCTGTGGTTCAGTGACAAGCCGAAAAGGGCCAGTCGCGTCACGCCAGGCAAAAGCGGTATTTTGTTCATGTCGTTGCAAGCCCATCGTTTGCCCTCGATTGAATGTAAAATAGTTGCAGAATCGGTGGAGACAAGCAATTCATTCATTCATTATCACGGGAGACTCCCTGTGGTAAAAAATCATGGATCCGTACTTGTTTCCCGAAAACTTCATCTGGAGCACCGCCACAGCGGCACACCAGGTAGAAGGCAATAACACCAATAACGATATCTGGTTGCTTGAACAGGTTGAACACAGCATGTTCAAGGAACCGTCATTGGATGCCTGTGATCACTTTCATCGTTATCCCGACGACATCAAGCTGCTTGCCGATTTGGGCTTTAACGCTTATCGATTCTCGATTGAGTGGGCTCGAGTCGAGCCGGTCGAGGGTCAGTTTTCGGCTGCGGCCATCGATCATTATCGGCGTATGCTCGAAGCTTGTCATGGGCAAGGACTAAGACCATTTGTCACCTTCCACCACTTTTCGTCACCCCAGTGGCTGTTGCAACAAGGCGGCTGGGAAAGCGCTGCCACACCGGCGCTGTTCGCCCGTTACTGTGGGCGAATAGCTCGCGACTTGGGCCATCTGATTGGTGGCGGTTGCACCATCAATGAAGTGAACATCGGCCGGGTACTGATCTCCTCTGGCATCATGCCAACCATGGGGAAAATCCGCCAGTCTCCCGGCTGGATTGAAGCTTCGACTCAGCTCGGCATCACACCTGAAGAACTCAATCCGTTTATGTTTGCGGTCAGTGAACAGGGGCGCGCCGTCGTCATGGCAGCACATCATCAGGCTGTTGACGCGATTCGCGCTAGCGGCGCAACATTTCCCGTGGGGGCGACCCTGGCGGTCCAGGACATCGTCTCAGTCTCCGGCGGTGAAACCATCGCGGCGCAGCATCAACAGACGGTGAATGAAGCGTATCTGACGGATTTGGTGGGGGACGATTTCGTCGGCGTGCAATGCTACACCCGTCACCGCTATGACGCTTCCGGCCCCATGCCACCAGAAGCGGGCATTGAATTGACTCAAATGGGTTACGAGTTTTGGCCCGAGGCGCTGGAAAGTGCGATTCGGCAGGCCCACGCCACATCTGGCTTACCGGTTATGGTCACCGAGAACGGTCTGGCGACAACCGATGACAGGCGCCGCATTGCTTACGTCGAGCGCGCCCTGAACGGTGTAAAAAACTGTCTAGATGAAGGCATTCCTGTGATGGGCTACACCTACTGGTCGGCACTGGACAACTTTGAGTGGATGCTTGGTTATACGCCGACATTTGGTCTGATTGCAGTGGATCGGCAAACACAGACGCGCACCGTCAAAGACAGTGCGGTTTGGCTAGGGGGCGTCGCCCGCAGCAACACTCTGCGCTGATTTCTACAGCCGCTGATTCAACTCTAGTAGATTGCCTGAAGGGTCTTTAAAAAAACACTGCAGACAGATGCCTGTCATTTCATTTGACCGAGATACTTCGACACCCTTGGTTTGAAGGTAATCTCTGTAGGCGGCAATATCGTCGACCTCAAAGGCAAAGTGCTGTCCCGCAGGCGCCTGATGGTTCTCTACTTCCAGCAGATGCAATTGCTGATCGCCTATCTGCAACCAGGCTCCGTCAAAGCCAAGGTCAGGTCTGGGAATTTCCTTGAAGTTCAGGGTGTCGACATAGAAATTAGTCGCTTGCTGAACATCGGCAACATTAATGGAAATATGGTGAATCATAGAAAAATTCATAGCAGTCGGTCTCGATCAACAAAAATCTCCGGCCTAGCATGGAGCGAATGGCAACGGGCTTCAAGGTGTAAATTATCCTATCGAAACCAACGCTGATGGCGGCTTACAACTTCGAGGGTGACAGCGCCGTAGCAACATGCAATTATCCAAGCAACTGAAGCGTTGATTCACTCTTCGCAACTACAGAGTAGACACACTATGACCAGCCTACACTCATCGTCCTTGTCACTCGCCGGTACACCCGCCGCATCCCCCTTAGGCTATTTAAGCTGGACCTTCGGCCAGGGCGCGCGCGACCCCTACTACATCATGGTCATCATTTATATTTTCTTTCCTTACTTCAGCAATACGGTGGTGGGGGATCCGGTTCAGGGTCAGACCTTGATCGGTTACCTGAATGCTACCGCTGGCATTATTCTGGCTCTAACCGCGCCTTTTCTGGGCGCTATTGCCGACAAGAATGGCCGACGCAAACCCTGGATTGTCGCCACAGTAATTATTATGGCCATCGGTGCCTGCGCCCTGTGGTTTATCAAACCCGGCGGCACCGGTATTGGCATCTATCCGGCGCTGTTCATTTTGTTGATCATCAGCGTTGCCTTCGCCATCTCTGAGGTGTTTCACAACGCCATGCTGCCCGGTATCACACCAGTCAATAAACTCGGCTTTGTTTCAGGCCTAGCCTTCTCGTTAGGTAATGTCGGTGGCGTGCTGTTAATGCTGTTTGTGCTGCTTGCCTTCTCGTAGCCTGGAACTATCGACTGGAGTTTTTTACCCGCCACCGCGCTGTTCGGTATCGATCAAGCCAGCCATGAGCATGATCGTATCGTCGGGCCGATTGCGGCTATCTGGATGCTGCTGTTCACCCTGCCGGTCTTACTGTTCACCCCAGATGGAAAATCCTCTGGCACTCCAGCCTGGCACGCCGCAAAGGAAGGCGTTCGCGATGTCATCAAGACCATGGGACAACTTAAGCACTACTCCAACATTGCGATTTACTTGCTGGGGCGGATGTTTTTTATTGATGGCATGATCGGCGTGATGACCTTTGGGGGTGTTTATGCCTCTGGGACCTTCCATTGGGGTACGACGACCCTGCTGATCCTCGGCTTAGTCACCAGCAGCTCGGCGATGATCGGCGCCTTTGTGGGCGGTAAGCTGGATGATTTACTTGGTTCGATTCGCACCTTGCAAATCTCCATCGCCATGAGCTCACTGGTATTGGTAACGCTGGTCTCCATTGAACCAGACACGATTCTGTTCTTTGTGCCGGTCAGTACCGAGCCGGTGTGGAGCTTCCCCTATTTCCAATCGATCTCGGAACTCATGTACTTCGGCACGATGCAAGTCTTCGCCATGTTTTTTGTCACCGGCCTGTCGTCATCCAGAACCTTGATGGCAAGAATCTCACCGCCGGCGCTGATGACCCAATTTTTTGGTCTATTTGCCCTGTCAGGGACCGTCACCGCATTTCTGGCACCTCTGCTGGTAGCTACCACCACTGCCTGGTTTCAGTCACAGCGCGCTGGGTTTGCGTCGCTGGTGATACTGATGGTCATCGGCTCGATCATGTTATTAAAGGTCAAGGAAGAGCAGTCCACACCGGCGCCATAACTCAAGCACCAAGCTGATCAAGCTTCTTGTCGGAGAAGACTCTCGAGGCAATGCTCTTGAATGCCGTAAAAGGCTTTGATGGCTTCAATCTGGGCGAAGCACTGATCAGTGTCGCCGATCGTCGATTTCTTGATCGCCAGAATCATTTTGTTTTTGTTGGTATGCTCCAGACTGACAAACTCAAAGACTTTAGTGTGATAACCGTGTGCCTCGAGCAGTAAAGCCCGTAGTGTATCCGTTACCATCTCAGCTTCCTGGCCGAGATGAACGCCATATTGCAGCATTGGTTTAAGCTGTGCCGGGCTGTGCATCTGTGGTCGGATTTGTTTATGACAACAGGGCGAACACATAATAACGGCCGCTTTGGCGCGAATGCCATAATGGATCGCGTAGTCCGTCGCCGTGTCACAGGCATGCAATGCAATCATGACATCGGTATGTTCCGGTGCATGGGTCTTCACATCACCACAAACAAACGTCAAACCTGCATCTGCTAAATCCGCAGCTGCGCGATTGCACAAAGACGCAAGCTCACTGCGAAGTTCAACGCCCACCACTTGCGAGTGTTGGTGCGAACTGTTGCGCAAGTAATCATGTACGGCAAAAGTCAGGTACCCCTTGCCAGAACCAAAATCCACTACCTGCACAGGCTGACCTGAGGGCACCGATGATTGCGCCAGCGCCTGACTGAATAACTCAATAAATTTGTTGACCTGCTTCCATTTGCGCGCCATCGCAGGAATGAGTTGATGATTGTGATCTGTAACGCCCAGCGCCGTCAAAAAGGGTCGATTAATATCCACAAACCGATTTTTTTCTCGATTATGACTACTCATGGTTTCATTGGGCTCAGCATCATCCTTCAGTTTTCGCTTTCGACTCGACAGATGAACCTTGTTTTTTTTGCTGATATTTACTTGCACTTCTTCGGTAGCCGTTAGCAGGTGAGCGCTCTTGAAGGTCTCGCCTAACATGTCCTGAATTTCTTTCAGCCCTTCAGGCGGCGCGAAATTCTTGGTGATATCGCGAGCCTGGTAACTATACAAAAAAGACAAAGCCACCTGATCTTTAATGACAATCATCCGAACTGTAAGACGCACAATTTCTTCAGTCGCCCGTTGTTTGCTCAGCACCAGCCTGACCCAGCTGCCATATCCCAAACTGTCACTGAGGATGCGCCAAAATGGCTGAAGATCATTGGCCGTTTCATTCAACATTATCATTCACTTCTTTCAAATATTCAGCACTGGTTAGTTTGGACATATTCGTTGTGGCGCGCACAAGCCAATCATAGCATCATCAGGCTTGAAGCATCTAAGCCGTTCCCGTTACCCCGGTCAGGGGCAGGCGCCAAGATTTTACCTTCGAGAAACATCAACCTCAGCCAGCGCGGGCACGGCGCTGGACTAGCTAGCAACACACTAGCCACCACCGAGAACCTTACCATTATCGTTAGTCAGAGTTATAATTAACACCCTTAAAATCTTCACTGAATAGCTTTTGCGCCAATACCGGACTGGTTCGCGATACCCGACCCGTATAGCGCGCCATTTTCGCGATACCAGCCTCGATACTAAGACTCTCGCGCAATATATTACCCCGAACCTTATTTTGAAAGGCGACTTGACGGCCATACATGATTGCGCCGAATGCCTGCAGCAGTTCGATGCCAATCTGCGGGTTCACCTTAACCAAGGCATTGAACTTGTCCCGAGTCAGCACCAGACAATCGGCCCGTTCAATGACGATCACCGTCGCGGTTCTTTCTGTCGCTGTCATGATGCTCACTTCACCCAAAACACCCGGACCCGGGAATGTCGCAACGTTCAACACCACATCAGAACGATTAATTTGAATTTTCTCGAATACGGAAAATTTGCCATTTAATAAGAAATAGACATCTGCGCCACTATCGCCCTGTTTAACGAGCACGCGACCCGTTTCTGCCTCAAGTTGCGTCAAGTAGGGAATTAGCAATTTGACAGCATCGGCGCTTAGTTGTGGCAATAGTGCATTTAGCTGAGATGGGATGGCGTCACTTGTCATAGGGCTCACAGATAGCTCATACAGTTAATCGGATTTCCTGTGGGCAGCTTACTGAATTTACTGGCCTCTGACATAGCACTGAATGTCCCTGAGCCCGAAAGAATTCTCTAGCGGCAACGACATAAAAAGTAACGGCGAGGTTAAATAGCGATTCTTAAGACTGGGTGACCACTGACGGCACAACCCCAGGGTTTCTCGCCATGTGATCAATAACGACAGGTTTGTTTGCAGATCGACGTAACCCGGCAGGCCATTGATAACACTACATCAATGGCCTGCGGGTTCAACCTCTGCAAAGGCTAGCTTCTCGATTACTCTGCGGCTGCCATTATCGGCGTCAGATCGTAGGCTTGCTCCTGGCTACAGGTGGCAACAGCGTCAAAAGCGGCCTGCAGGGCTTGCCCTTGAACCGACCAAGTCGCATTCGACGCTTCATAGGCGGCGGCGCTAGGCCAAGTGTTAGTCCACACATAGTCCCAGGTTACCGGCACGCCTTCATGTCCCGCTCTACTCTCAACAACAAAGTCGGGGACCTGAATCAGAAAATTATACGCAGACGGTCCTGCAGAGATCGCTAACGCATCGAGATAAGGAATAAAAGAATCATAGATGACGGCTCGCAGGTCAGCGCGGTTTTTACCTGCGTTCATCGCGCAAAACCGATAGCCAACGACCGGCTTATCTGTCGCTGGATCCAGCATCACGGTCGGCGGCCTTGGCTGGTAAACATTAAAGCCAAAAACATCTTGCCAATCATTACCACCACATTTTTCCAAGCCAGGGAACGCGGCCGCCTCGGCCTGCTCCAGCCCAGATTCAGCATAAGCGGCCCAACCCGCATCTCGAGCAGTTTTATCAGGCCACATCATTAGATGCAGTCTATCGAAGTCGTCATTTGACCAGCCTCTGGGGGTCAGACTAACTGCCGCCAGACGCTTTTGTTGCAAGGTGTTCTGCATCCCATCAACCCAGAAATCAAAATTCTTTGCTAGGTTTTCAGCACTGAAATTTGGACCATTAGAACACCAGATGAATTCGTTATAGCGAATCGCGACAGGCTCGGGCAAGGCCAAGGTCACCCCCTCAACGGGGTCTTCAGCTGGTGCGCAGCCGACCAGCAAACTCGACAACACCAAACCGCCAATCAAGCTTTTCTTCAACATAAGAACTTCTCCACACTAGGTAACAACAGACAAAACACTAAGATAATCCCCTGCTCGCCCTATCATTAGAGAAGCAACAAGGGACCATAAAGCACCACTCATACCGTCAGCAAAAGACGCCTCAAAGAGGCGCCACCGAGACCTATAGGGGCATCAAGCTACCAGTAAAGCTATCTATCAAAGTTGAGCTCTCGGGATCAATTTCGGCCCGCAAGTCAGCCCAGGCCTTGCTATTCGCCAGCTTTTGATTAAATTCAGCCATCGCCGCCCAGTTTTTGAAGGCCAGGGTATAGTGCAAATTGCCGACGCCACCGACGCCCTCAAGATAGGACTCAACTCGCGCGCCTAGGGCGGTGTGAATCTGCTTCGCTTTGGCAAAATTCTGCATCACCTTGGCGGTCTGTCCCGGGGCTGGCTTCCAGAGAAAAACGCTAAAGACTTTTCCATCATCGAAGCTGTCAGCCTTCACACTTGAATCGAGATTGCTAACTCGCATGCTCCACTGCAGTGTCGCGGCGTTTTCTGCGCCGGCTTTGGCCCACAAGGCCTGCCACGCCAGACTTTTCGCTAATGCATCTTTGGATGCACCCCATTCGGCTTCTGAATCCCAACGCATCAGATAGTTGACATGTAAGTTCGTACCCACGCCACCTTGAAAAGCGTATACCTTCGCGCCGGCTTCTTCATGAATGGCTTTAGACGCACGCCAAGTTTCTAGCATCTGCGCACCCATACCTGGCGTAGGCTGCCAACGATAAACTTCAAGTATTTCACTCTGCGCACCGGTAGACAGGCTGACAAGAATGGCAGCGCTGAACCACTGCTTCAGGCTTAATTTAATGGCGTTTAACTTCATGGCAGGTGCCTCAACAATAATCAATTAATAGGCGCTTGATTATGTCGATGAAATTATTAGGCAACAATGATCGTTCGACTTTCGCAGGGAACTCGTCATTGACGGTCGTTTACCTCATCAAAGGTGCCGATTAAAGGGGGGGGGCAGCGGCCCAAGAGCCTCGCAACAACCAAAGCCGAACTAACTTGGCGCGAGCGACGAACTTTTATCAGCACTCGCCTCGCAAGACTTATTCGTCACCCACGACTCGATTAAGCGGGCTCTGGGCTCTGGGCTCTGGACTCTGGGCTCTGGACTCTGGATTCTGGGCTCTGGACTCTGGACTCTGGACTCTGGACGCTAACGGTAGCGGGCAAGAAAACACTACTGAAAATTTTATTTAGCGCCTCAGAATGTGTCTCGGTCAAGTTCAGCCAAAGCAAGGTGCGGCGCTCGTCAGTAACATCTTTTGTGGTGACGACATGCCCCCTATCTATCAACAGATGCTGAGTATCGCTGACGGTGGTCTTGCTCAAAGCGATAACCGCTGACAAGTCTGTCGCCGTCGATTCAAGATTCTGCGCCGCCTCGCGCCGAATCAGATGCAGCAAGAGTAACTGCGAGGTTGCACCCAGATTGGGGGCATACTTCTGCTGCGTTAGTAGATAGTCAGCTCCGAATTTAAAGTAATTCACATCACATTGGATGTGATACTTTCCAGCGGTTAAACAAAAGGGGATGTGGGTAGCTTGCAGCCATTTGGCCACATCTTGCGCGACACCAAATGATGGTAGGTAGCCTTGTGGGCTTGCAATGTAACGACCTTTAGCCATACCTTTGCGCATCAAGCGCAAAGCCGTACTCTCGGGCAAATTAGCCCTTAAAGACAGGGCCTTGAGGGTTATCGGTCGATTGTCGCCAAACCAGCTTTCGAGCATGCAAAATTTTAACAGCACGTTACATTCACTGGTTTTACTGACGGTCTGGCCATGGTAAGTCAGGGTGTAGAGGTCTACAGCTCGGTCGAGCTCGACGGCGTCGATACTATTACAATCCTGACCGAGCGCCTCGCCGGTGCGGCCTCGATGTTTCAATCTGGACTGTTTAAATTTTGAAATTTTTAATCTGGGATATCTCAACTGCGGTTTCGCAAACATAATGCAATCTACCTCTACCTAACACCATAAACCTATAAACCTATAAACCTATAAACCTATTAAGCTATTGAAATATTAAGATTTTAAAGTGACATCGTTGTCATTAAACTAAAAAAACAATAGCAAATTCTTCACAAAAAATCGATTCAATCTTGTTCGACGGAGCCTACGCCGCATTGCTTCAATACTAACGCTGCGGCGATACTGGGATTGACTAGCGATTGGCAAACCTCTGTTCAATCTAAGCCACCATCGCGCATCGCACGACTGACCTTCACATGTAAAGCCACCACACTGTCCTCATGGTCACGTAATTGCCCCACCACGCGCAGCCGAACAATATGATAGACGCTCGCCGTCAACGAGATGCCAATTCCCACGACATACAACACGGCCATTAACCCGGGCGCCACATCCAGTTCGACCTCATCAAACAGCAGCCACAGAAATCCCAGCAACAGGCCGATGGAAGCCAGCGTATACAGTGATATCTCCATACGCACTTTCTCGATGTTGCCGCTGCTCGAGCGGTGCAACTCGCCCATACTAAAATGGTCCAGAAACCAACCCGTATCTTCGTCAACGCCGCGATGGGCAGGCGGCATTAAAGAATGACCCGTTATCGGATCAGTCACGGTCTCGCCACGTCTGTGCGCGTGAATACCGGCCCAGATTTCTTCATGAACCGCTTTGGTAATGGGATAAAAACAGGCAGCGATAAAGGCGATACAGGCTGCCGTCGCCGGCGCCAGGCAGAAGATCAGGCGAATGGTCAATTGCACCTCGTCTGACTGGACAATATTCGGCGCATAGCCAACGCTGGCGAGCACAGCAAGCGGAATCGACATGCTCGGAATCACCATGAATTTGGTCATAATGGACCACAAGGCACTGTACTGTGCCTCGCGGCGCTTGCCTGTACAGAGCTCATCATAGTCAATCACATCGGCCTGCATCGATGGGCCTAGGAACAAGCCGGCACCGAAACCTGCACCGGCGATAGTCAAACTGATCAAGGCCGGGATCATATCGCCCTCACCCCAGAAAAATAGTGAAATGCCGCCAATAACGCCTGGCGCAAAACTCACTAACCAAACGGGCTTTTTCTCAAATCGACGGGCCGCCCAAATCCATCCAGGCAGGCAGATCAGACCCGCGCCAAAATAAGTTGCCAAATAAATCGCCAGCCAAAGATTGGGGTTGTCGGGCTGCAATATGTACTTATTGAAGTAGGGCATCATCAAGCCCGGTATTGCTCCGGTGACAGAACCAATCAAATAGACCAGCAACAACAAGCGAAATACTCGATTGCGCATGACTCGTCGCACCCCTGGAATCAACGGGTTTGAAGGCCGTGCCATGAATTCCGGACGCTCTTGCACCCGCCACACCAAGTTAAAATATAGCAGTGCCAGCAGACAACCAAAGATTACGGAAAAGCCCGTATAAGCTTCTCTTTCACCGCCCAAGGCACTAATGAGAATGGGCGGCATGACGGCGGCCACGAGTGTGCCCGACACCGCAAACACTTCGCGGATGCCAAATAGGGTGGTGCGTTCGTGATAATCCAGGGTCAATTCTGGACCCAACCCATAGTGGGGAATGATATAGACCGTATGAAACAGGTAGTACAAGGTATAGGTCACGGCAAACCAGGCCGCTGCATCAATGCCGCGCAATTGTTCCGGCGGGGTAAACATCAGATAAAATGCAATGGCACAGAGGGGCGCACCAACGGCCATCCAGGGTCGACGACGACCCCAACGCGACTTGGTGCGATCACTAAGCCAGCCCACCAACGGATCAGTGACGGCGTCCAGCGCCCTGGCCAGGGCCTTGACGAGGGCGATCAAGCCTAATGGCACCAGGATCGTATCAGAATAGAAAATAGTAAGATGAATACCAATGGGGATTGCCATGGCTGCCCCGGCAAAACTTGGCGCGCCATAGGACAACTTAAGCATTAAGGTTAACGGCGCTTCTTTCTCAGGGCCACTCGGTGCGTCACTGAGACCGGCGTCGACTGACCCTTCTACTACACTTTTATTGTTAGACATTGCGTTTAATCAGCCTGTAGACCTTTGATCACCTAAACAGTTATCCCGACAAGGGTCAATCCGTCTTGGTCACCGGCACTTTCAACGGGCGCCAAACCCAGCGAATGATTAGATTTTTGCCGTTGAAAGGACTATAAATGAACAGACAAATTCACAGCCCCATAGAAGACGACGATGACGCAATATGATCTGATTATTCGTAATGGTGAAATTTACGACGGCAGCGGCGACGCCTCGTTCAAGGGCGACGTGGCCATTCTCGATGGTGTTATCGCGCGTATCGCCAGCCATATCGAGGGCACGGCTAACCGAGAGATTGACGCCACTGGCCATATCGTGACACCGGGTTTCGTCGACGTGCACACCCACTATGACGGTCAGGCAACCTGGGACTCTCATCTTGCACCCTCATCGAACCTGGGTACCACCACGGTCGTTGTCGGTAACTGCGGGGTCGGTTTTGCACCCTGTCGTCCACAAGATCGCGAGGTACTGGTACAGTTGATGGAGGGGGTCGAAGAAATTCCAGGCTCAGCCATGAACGAAGGCTTACCCTGGAATTGGGAATCTTTTCCGGAATACCTGGATTCACTGGCCGCTAAACCACGAGATATCGACATGGCGGCTCTGCTGCCCCATGGTCCGGTGCGAGTTTATGTCATGGGTCAGCGCGCCGTTGATCGCGAAGCCGCCACGGCTGAAGATATTGCCCGAATGAAAGTCTTAATCAAAGACGCATTAGCCGCCGGAGCCATGGGCTTGTCCACCTCGCGCACCCTATTGCATCGCAGCAGCAACGGCGAATTCATTCCTACCTACCAGGCAGCTACCAGCGAACTTAAACAATTAGGCGAGTCATTGTCCGGCGCTCAAGGCCATGTATTCCAGCTTATCTCTGACTGGGAGGACGCTGAGGATGAGTTCAGTATTCTCAGGGAGACCAGCAGAAAGACTGGCGCCAAAGGGACCTTTACGCTGCTAGATATTGGCAATCGACCAGACCATTGGCGCGAACAGCTGGATCGGATCGAAGCTGCTCAGGCAGACGGCCTGGATATTCGTGGTCAGGTATTATCGCGACCCGTGGGCATGTTGATGGGCCACCCGGCCTCCATGAGCAGCTTCTACAAACGGCCGACTTTTCTGGGACTAGAGTCGCTACCCTGGGACGAAAAAATCGCGACCCTGAAACAACCGGACATCAAGGCTCGCATTCTTGCTGAAGACAACGATCATCCGCATGTTTTTGTTGAGATTTTCAATAATCGCTTCCGCCACATGTACCCGCTGGAAGAGCCGATCAATTACCTGCCCAACAAGGAAGACTCTGTCGCCGCCATTGCCGAGCGTGAAGGCCGACTGCCTGAAGAATGGTTGTATGACTACTTTCTGGGTAACAACGGTAACAACCTGGTGTATATTCCGGCTGCCAATTTCTCGGAAAACATTCCAACGTTGCTCGATCATCCCCATACCATTTCCGCATTGGGCGATGGCGGCGCCCACGTCGGTTCGATTTGTGATACCAGCGCCAATGTCTATATTCTCACCAAGTGGGTGAAGGAGCGCCACGTGTTCGAACTGGCGCGGGCCATCCAGTTGCTCACTCGCCAACCCGCGGAACTCTACTCCCTAAAAGATCGCGGCCTGTTGGCCGAGGGCATGCGCGGCGATGTCAACATCATCGACTTTGCGGCGCTGAAACTGCACACACCACACATCGTGCATGACCTGCCAGCCGGGGGTAAACGCTTCTTGCAGAATGCCGACGGGATTATCGCGACGATCAAATCTGGAGAAGTCATCTACAGCCATGGTCAGGCGACGGGCGCATTACCGGGCAAACTGGTCCGCGGCCAGCAGGCTGACCCGCGTCTCAGCGCCTAAGGGTCACATTCACTTGGGCAGTTGATGATATCAAACTGCTCGGGTGACGGGAGGCAATGACATCCAGATTCCCTTGTTGCTAGCAGCAACAGTAAGCGGTCGCATACTGCGCGCCATCCGTGCAAACTCCGCTGGCGCCATGTGAGGATGAGCACCCCGAACAGACAACCAACAGCAATCATTACGGAATTTTAGCCATGAGCATCATTGTCACACCATCCGGCCAAGCCTGCGGCGCGACCGTGACCAACGTCGATTTAAGCCAGCACTTAAGCCCAGCTACCATCGCTGAGATTCGAGCCGCCTGGCTGGCTCACCATGTGGTTGCCTTTCCGAATCAGACTCTGAACGACGATGGTCTTGAGCGGTTCTCCCAATACTTTGGTGAGTTTGGCGAAGATCCTTTTATCGCCGCCATACCGGATAGAGAACATATCATTGCGGTCAAGCGCATGGCCCAAGAAACCGCTCCGATTTTTGCGGAATCTTGGCACACCGACTGGAGCTTTCAGAAGACACCACCCGCTGCCACCTGCTTGTACGGCATCACTATTCCACCTGCGGGCGGCGACACGCTATATGCCAATCAACATCTGGCGCTGCAACAGATGCCAGCTGCTTTGCGAGCCAAGCTGGAAGGCAAACTGGCCATTCATTCTGCCGGCCGAGCCTACGGCAACGAGGGCTCATACGGCAAGGCCGACCAGGCCACAGATCGCAGCATGGAGATTTTACCCTCCGACACTGCCCTGGCCACCCAACATCATCCGCTTATTCGCCGCCATCGAGAAACAGGCCAAGAGGGCGTGTACGGCGTTATTGGCTACATCATTGGTATCGAAGGCATGAGTGATGACGAAAGCCAGGCCCTATTAATGGAATTACACCAGTGGCAAACCCGACCGGAGTTTCAATACCGCCATCAATGGCAACCAGGCATGTTAACCATGTGGGATAACCGTTCGGTACTGCACCGTGCCACTGGTGGCTATGAAGGTTATGATCGCTTACTGCATCGCACGACCATTGCCGATGTCGCCTGAAAACGGTGCACCGGCACCTGAGGTGAACATACATCAGAGCCTGCGCAAGCAGCTGGGACAATTGCTGTGCGTGGGTTTTCATGGCACCACCCCGACCGACCCAGGCGTCCAGAACATCATTGAGCAGGCCGAGGCCGGATTGATCGGTGGCGTGATTATCTATCGCTATAACATTCTGAACCGAGCGCAATTAACCCATCTATTACTGGCTATTCAAGGGGCCAAGACTGAATTTCCGTTATTTGTGTTTGTCGATCAAGAAGGTGGAAAAATCCAACGAGTCGACAGCTCACAAGGCTTCAAAGAGACCTTGTCAGCGAAACGGGTTGCCGCCGATCTCAGCCCGAAGGCCGCCCAACAGCACTACGCCGATCTTGGTCAGGAACTGCAGGCTGCGGGCTTTAATTTCGACCTGGCGCCTTGCGTCGACCTGGATGGCGATCCACCGGGGCCGGCGATCGGTCAATTGGACCGAAGTTATAGCCGGGATGTCACCACCGTCATAACCTACGCACAAACAATGCTGGAAGGCCTAGGCTCTCAGGGCGTACTGGGTTGTCTGAAGCATTTCCCCGGCCACGGCCGCGCTCGTGGTGACTCACATACGGGCTTGCTAGATATCACCCACACCTGGACGGCAGCAGAACTGGAGCCTTTCAAGCAGCTCGTTAGTCGCGGCGTTGTCGATGCGGTCATGACCTCTCATCTGGTCCACCAGCATGTCGATGCCGGCACGCCGGTGACATTTTCAGCCGAATGGTTACGCATTCTTCGTGAGGACTTGGGGTTTGACGGCGTGATCGTTGCTGACGACCTGCATATGGGGGCCATCATCCGCCACTACACCCTGCAAGAGACAGTGGTTCAGGGCCTCACAGCTGGCGTTGATCTATTGATGTTCTCGAACAACCCCCTGGCGGCACAACCCCAAGGGATACGCCATGATTTGAATGCCACCATGGCGACGGTCAGTACCGGCGACTGGGTTGTGGCTGATTCAAACCTGCCAGCCAAGGTCATCTTCGAAGCGAACGCGGCAGTGGCCGCCGGTCACCTAGCTGCAAGCACCATCAACGCGGCATACGAACGAGTCATCAAACTAAAACGCAAGCTGGTGCGCTTACGGGCTGACACCATTAGCCTGCAGGGCGAACCAACATGAGGACCCGACAGGGATAGCCATGATTGTCACTGTCAAACTGATCAAACCGCCTGAATCCCTCACTCAAATACAGCGCCAACGCAGGCTGGTTGCCATCTAGCACATGGACCTGCGCCCCTTGATCGATCAGCGATAGCGCCTGCCGAAGCAGCTGCCGGCCAATACCTTGCCGAGCGCAATCGGGATCAACGTATAGCCAACCCACCTGGTCGTCTTCGATACCGACAAAGCCAAGCACCTGCTCGCCGCGCTCGGCGACTAGCTTTCTGGCACTCAGAAACTCTTCAAAATCTTCCCGATCATCCACCAGCGGCACAAAGGCGCGGGCGTCGCATGCTCCCAAGAGTTCAATGGGCCGAGCCCGGTCGTGAATGCTGATCGCCGCTAGCTGATCGTCGCGCCGATAGGCCCGTATGGTGATGTCATTCACCACGGTGCGTCTCAAACTTGCTCAGGGCCCATCGGAACATATTACTTTTACCTTAACGGTGACGGCTGAAGATAGCCTGTAGTCTATTGATCTGGCATCAGCAGGACAACCGCCGGTTGCTTTGCCTGACGCAAATGTGGTCTAGTCATCGAGTCTATTGTTACCTACCAACCACGGAGATCAGAGCGATGAAATTCGGCGCGCTAATTTTTGCCACTGACTATTCCATACCACTGGACGAGCTCGCGATAGAACTAGAACAACGGGGCTATGAATCGGTGTTTGTCCCGGAACATACCCACATACCCGTCTCACGACAATCACCTTGGCCGGGCGGCGCTGACCTGCCACCGGAGTACTGGCATTCCTACGACCCTTTTGTATCACTCGCCTTTGCCGCTGCCGCCACCAAAACCCTGAAGATTGGCACGGGCATCTGCCTTCTGCCCCAACGCGACACCTTGGTGACCGCCAAACTGGTCGCCAGCCTAGACCGTATGTCCGCCGGGCGTTTCATCTTTGGCATTGGCGGCGGCTGGAACAAAGAAGAAATGGCCCATCATGGCGTTGACTACGATCGGCGTTTTCAACGTATGGAGGAACAGGTGTTAGCGATGCAGCGCCTGTGGACTCAAGATTCTGCCGAGTACCAGGGTAAATTCGTCAATTTCACGGCCAGCTGGCTGTACCCGAAACCCATGCAAACGCCTTATCCACCGATCATTCTGGGTGGCGAAACGGACTACACGCTCAAGCGCGTTGTGCGTTACTGTGATGGCTGGTTGCCCCGAGCCAGGGACGGCTTTGATGCTGTCGCCAGCATGAACCGCCTGCGACACATCGCCGCCAGTGCGGGCAGGGAGATGCAATCCCTGAGCGTCAGCGTTTTTGGCGCCCCCGCTGACCCCGCGATACTGGCCGGCTATCGAGCTGCCGGCATAAGCCGCGCCATCTTGCCGTTGCCGTCAGTTTCTCGAGAGAAAATTTTGCCTATTCTGGATCAATATCAGGCCTTACTTGAAACCTAGGCTCGAAACCTAGGCTCGAAACCTAGGCTCGAAACCTAGCCTAGAAACCTAGCCTCGAAAAATAGTCTTCCTAGCGTAGGCTCCATAACATGGGCGAGCTCCGCTCGCTTGAGTCATCAGGACAGGGTGGGGTCGTCACCGACGACGACGATGGTCTTGCCAAAATTACGGCCTGCCAGCATCGCCGAGAATGCTGTCGGCGCCTGCTCCAAGCCTTGCCAAAGATCCTCCTTGTAAAACACTCGGCCGGCCCGCACATACTCGCCCATCTCATCCAAAAATCGCTGCTGATAGTCGGCAACAAAATTGCCCACAAACAACGGCTGAACTACCACCTGCTGTCGATCAAACGTCGACTGCCCAGTGGCTCGCCAGACTTCCTGGGCATTTTTGCCGTCGGTGTTTCCATATTGGGAAATCATGCCGCAGACCGTGATGCGGGCACCCTTATTCAGCACGGGCAATACCGCCTCGAACACTGGACCCCCGACATTCTCGAAATACACATCACAACCATCGGGACAAGCCGCCGCCAGCTGCGCCGGCAAATCATCGTCCAGGTGTGACACACAGGCATCGAGTCCCAGCTCTTCCAGACAGAATTTGACTTTTTGAGCTGCGCCGGCAATACCCACCACTCGGCAGCCACTGAGCTTCGCTAGTTGCGCAGCGACTTGCCCGACACCGCCAGAGGCAGCCGAGACCACCACCGTTTCACCGGCCCGCGGCTGGCATTGCACCATCAGCCCAGAATAAGCGGTGAGTCCCAACATGCCCATGATGCCAATGGCTGTCGACAAAGGCGCCTGGGTCGGATCAAGCTTGCGCGGCACCATATAGCCAAACTGGCTGATGCTCTCACCGGTTAAACCATGACTCTGCCAGCCATTGGTATTGAACACGAAGTCACCTGCCTGGTAGCCATCCAGCTGGCTCTCCAGCACTCGTGAGACCGTACGCCCATGACACACTTCACCGGGGACTTCCGTGCCGCTGCGCCGCCTTCCCCATTGATACGGGTCCATCGACAGATACAAGGTTTCGGTGAGCATTTGGTTCGGCCCTGGCACCGGCATTGACGTCTCGTGCCAGCTGAAATCGCCGTCCTGCGGCCAGCCGGCCAGAGGGGTGCGGGCGAGTTGCCATTGAGAATTCATCGACGGATTCATAGACCACACCATGCTGCGAATTAATGAAAAGCTGCTAGTAAATGAAAAGCTGCTAATAAATGAAAATTAACTGCCTATCCAATGACAGAGTAACCAACTCCGCCCCCCAATGACCAGTAGCGAGCTGATTTTTTCCAGCATTAAACTGCTGACCAGACCCTCGAGCCGCAGTCGGCTATACTCTGCGAACAACAGTCAATAACTGCCACAACCCAACGTGACCGACTTTATGTCCGCTATCCCGAAATACATCTCAGCCTACCCAGAACATCTGCAGACGCAGGTGCAGCGCCTGGTGGACCAGGATCAACTCGGCCAGTTTCTGTTGGATCGGTATCCGCAACCCCACAACATCAAGAACGACGGAGCACTGCGAGATTACACCATGGACATTAAGCAGCAATATCTGAAAAAGTCAGACCCCTTGAGCAAGGTGGTGTTCGACAACAAAATTCACGTGGTCAACAACGCACTGGGATTGCATACCTATTTGTCCCGGGTCCAGGGCGGCAAACTCAAGAGTAAGAATGAGATCAGAATCAGCGCCATGTTCAAGCAGGCACCGGAAGATCTGCTGAATATGATCGTCGTGCATGAACTGGCGCACTTGAAGGAAAAAGACCACAACAAGAGTTTTTATCAACTGTGCCGGCATATGCAGCCCGACTACCATCAGCTGGAATTTGATACCCGCCTGTACTTGATACAACTCGAGACCTACGGCGCTATTTACTAATCCGCCTGGACCCGCACCCTCAAAATAGGGTGCGCAACGCCTAGGCGGAAGTCTAACGGTGACTCAATCGAAGAGTTTCTTACTGCTGGAGAACATCAGGAAAAACACCAAACCAAACAACGTGACACCGGCAGTCACCTGAAACACTAAGGCCCAGGAACCGGTGAGCTCCAGTATCAGGCCACTCACAAACACACCGATGATTCCAGGGATAGTGCCCGCGGTGTTGGTAATCCCCATCAAGGTACCGGCATATTTTGGCGCAATGTCCATATGATTGACCACAAAGCCACCGACGACAAACGCACCCAACGCATTACCAATGGTCATGATCGTAATCGCAAGCCACACTGACTCCACTTCCCCCACGATCAACAACGCCGTAGAAATGCCGCCAAAGCCAATGGTCTGCATTAATTTCCGAACCTTACCAACGTCCATGCCAGAGCGTACCAGACGATCGGCGATACTGCCTGCCACATTCAAAAAGATAAACGAGGCAACATGGGGGATCATCGTCACCCAACCCACAGAAGCATAATCAACGCCCAGGCCTTTATTGATAAACGTCGGCAGCCACGACAGCAAGACATACAGCGACCAGTTATTACAGAAGTGAGCTACTATGATGGCCCATACCGGCATGGACTTCAGGAACTCCCGAAGCGGCGGCCCCGCCTCAACGGGATCGCTGTTGGCGCCTGCTTTGATAAACTCGCGCTCTGCTTCCGTCATACGCTGATCAGCCTCGGGGCTTCGCGCAACCAGCACTTGCCAAACCACGAACCAGACAACGCCCACCAGGCCAAACAGATAAAATGCCCACTGCCAGCCCCAGGCTTGAACGATCATCGGCGTCACAATCAACGCAAAAATAGTCCCCAACGGAATGCCACTGTTCGCTAGACCTACAGCACGGGAGCGCTCTGTGATAGGTACCCAGCGAGAGTATAAACTGTAGATAGAGGGAAAGGTCACCGCCTCACCCATGCCCATTAATATTCGAGTGGCGAGCAACAGGCCAAGACCAATGGACGCAGCGGGTGGCGTCAGAATCGTAAACAAAGACCATAGCAAAACACCCACACCCAGCACGACCTTGCCGCCAAATCGATCGGCCAATAGGCCCCCAACAATCTGCAGCAGCAGGTAACCCACGAAGAACGACGACAACACCATACCCTGGGTTCGCATACCCCAATCTAGGTCTGCCGCCATAGGAATAATAGCGACGGAGATATTCACCCGATCGATATAACAAACAAATACCGCCAGCGTCGATAGCAGTACAACGTTGTAGCGTCTGGGCCAATTGAATGTCGGCATACATATTTCCTGTTGTTATTTTTATATCAGTAAGCGCATTTTGATCTATGGGCACTAGATAATTACTTAAGCCGCACTTAAAACCTCAAAAAATATCACCGGGCTGGTCGAGATATTCACTTAACCCATAACCCACTCGGTCACCATCAAGCGTATATTCCGTCATGCCTTCACCGATATAAGTGATCTGCTCAGAGCGACGATTCCGCAACGGCACAAACCCCTTCACTTTGCCCTGCACCTGATGTTGATCGCCATTTTCCAGGGTGACATCCACGGTAAAACCACGATGAAAGCTTGTCCCTGGTTCGTAGTCTGTTTGCAACACTAGGTCAGTAACCTTAAGGAACTGATCGCCTTTGTGGAACATGCCGCCGCGATGATCGCCCACCACTGACAGCACCATACCCAGGTCGTTACCATAATTACCTGTGAGCCAACGATAGGAACGAATCGATTGCCAATAGCGCGGGCCCCAAGAATGATCACGCAAGCCGTTGCCATTGATTTGAATAACACCAGCCTCGCCTTCTATTTCAATGGTGCCACTAACATGCATATGTTGCTCGTAATGCGCCCGAGCAAAGTCGTTTCCGTCATCCATACTGCCAACGTGGCCATAGATCGGCCCGACCCCCGTATGAATTAAATCAACACTGATTTTTTTAAACGGATTGGATTTAAATGCCTTACCCGGATCTTGCATATCCCGCGGATTAGCCATGTATAGTGCAGCGCCTGTGTAGGCCGTGCGAATTTTCTCACCGGGCACCAGCACCTCAATGCTGCCGCCACCGGCATCCCAGCAGTCGTTGTGGGTGATTGAAGGTTTTTTGTAGTTGAACAGCACAGAACCATCTGGGTTATAGATAATCACGGTGAGCTCGGCGTAACCTTCATTGGCTCGATTACCCATGCGAATAAAACCGCCACGACCCTGCACTGGATCGAAAAAATTAAAATACACAGATTCGTTGAAGTTGGTTTCCGGACCCAAGGGGTGGGTGTAATCGTCTTCCGGTTTGATATTACCAACGATATTGACCATGGTGATTCCCCGCGGCAGCAAGCCTGAAAAATGATTTCAGCCTTACTGTACCGCAGGAGATTAACCAAGACCAGCGACCTGACAGATCGCCCAGACAAAACAACCGGACTTAGTCTCTGGATGAGATTTAATTGAAGGTGGCGAAACTGCTCATTGGCTCACGGGCTGACACCAACGTATTCACCGGTGCGCGGGGATCCGCATAACCCAACGACATACCACAGATAATAAAACGATCATCAGGCACCGACAGCACTCGCCGGGTCACCGTATGAAACTGATTCCAGGCACCTTGACTGCAGGTGGCCAGCCCGTCCTGATGAGCGATGAGCATAATGTTCTGCATAAACATGCCAATATCTAAAAAGCTCATGGCATCCAGGTCCTTGTCGATGGTGAAGATCAAGCCCACTGGCGCATCGAAGAACTTGTAGTTACGACCCCACTGATTAAAGTTGGCGCGTTCGTCGCCGCGAGGGATTTCCAACAGACTATACATGTCTTTGCCCAATTGCCGCATACGGCTGGTGTAGGGCTCCTTGCGCTTTGAGGTTCGCGGAAATTCAGCAGACGCATCTTGCGGCGCGTTTTCCCGGTGTGCCAGCACTGCACTCACCAGCTCATCACGCTTGGCACCCATGGCGACATGCACGTGCCAGGGCTGAACATTCGTGCCACTGGGCGCGAGATTAGCCCGCTCGAGAATAGTCTCAACTAACGCCCGATCTACAGGGGTATCGAGGAACTGGCGAACAGACTTGCGATTACGGATGGCTTCGTCGAGATTCATGACTAATCACTGGAACAGAAAAATGAAGCGCCGACGTTACAGGCTGAACGCGAAACTAACAAGCCTCAGCTCACTGCCCTGGCAGCCTGCCCCTTCAAACCTGCAGGTCAAACCTCAGACCTCAGAAGGGCTTCGTTTGGAGGCGAATTTGACCCAAACTTGGTTTCTTGAAATGATTCAAGGTATAAGAGCATTACAGTCGACGCACACCGTCGCCGTATAAGCACTTGACTGACAGCCGGCGGCGGCTTGAGACTAAACCGTTAACACCGGTATGCTCGCCAACTTATAAGGAAACTGCATGGACATGAATTTCAATGCTGATGACGAGCACTTTCGCACCGAAGTGCGGGACTTTTTTGCCCATCAATATCCGCAAGACTTGATCACAAAAGCCGCCAGCGCCTTTGTCCTGGAGAAAGCCGATTACCAGCGTTCTGAGCAGGCACTGGCGGCCAAAGGCTGGCTGTGTGTGAACTGGCCCAAGGAACAGGGCGGCACCGGTTGGAATGCCAACCAGAAGTATATCTTTGATCAGGAACTGGAATTGGCCGGCGCCATCAACCCGGTACCCATGGGTGTCATCTATGTGGGGCCGGTGATCTGCGCGTTTGGCACACCCGCGCAACAGGCTCGCTGGCTGCCGGGCATCCAGCAGAGCACCACCTTCTGGGCCCAGGGCTATTCGGAGCCAGGCTCTGGCTCGGATCTGGCATCACTGCAATGCCGGGCCACCCTCGACGGTGACAGCTACGTGGTGGAAGGCACGAAAATCTGGACCAGCCTGGCACAACATGCCGACTGGATATTCCTGCTGGTGCGCACCAGCCATGAATCCGTCAAGCAACAGGGCATTACCTTTCTCTGCACACCCATGAATGCACCAGGCATTGAAGTCCACCCCATTACCACCATTGACGGCCGCCATCATCTGAACCGGGTGACCTTCGACCAAGTCAGGGTCCCGGTTGATAACCGCATTGGCGATGTCGGCGAGGGTTGGCGTTACGCCAATTTTCTGCTGGGCAATGAACGCACGTCCTATGCCCATGTAGCGGGGAAACGGATGCAAATGGCCGCCACCCGGGCACTGGCAGAACAACACCCTGCGCTGGCTGATGACGACACATTCTGGCAAGCCTTTAACGCCCTCGAAGTCCGCCTCAACGCCTTGGACATTACCGTTCTGCGGGTCCTGTCGTCCCTGAAAGACGGTGCCTCACCGGGCAACGAGTCTTCCATCCTAAAAATTCTGGCGACAGAGATTGCCCAGGACATCACCGCCTTGTCCATGCAGGCCCAGGGCTACCCGGCGCAAGCCGCTGTGCACACCGACATGCCCTCTGAAGCCGCTGCCAAGGCCACAGCTGACTATATGGGCACCCGCGGCCAGACGATCTATGGCGGCGCCAACGAGATCCAGAAAAACATTATTGCCAAGCGGGTCCTGGGTTTATAGCAACACCTCACCACTAACATTGAGAGAACACAGATCATGGGACTCTTTGAACGCTATCTCTCAGTATGGATCGGGCTCTGCATCATCGCCGGTGTTCTGCTGGGTAATCTACTGCCCAGCGCATTTCAAAGTATTGCCGGGCTTGAATATGCCCAGGTCAATCTGGTCATCGCCGTTCTCATCTGGATCATGATCTATCCGATGATGGTGCAAATCGACTTCTCGGCGATCAAAGACGTGGGCCTAAAGCCGCGCGGGCTGGCGTTGACCCTGGTGGTGAACTGGTTAATCAAGCCTTTCACCATGGCGGCGCTGGGCTGGTTGTTCTTCAAGGTCATCTTTGTCGACTGGGTTGATCCGCAATCAGCCACCGAGTACATCGCCGGAATGATCCTGCTGGGGGTCGCGCCCTGCACAGCCATGGTTTTTGTTTGGAGTCAGCTCACCAAAGGCGACCCGAATTATACGCTTGTGCAGGTCTCAGTTAACGATATCGTCATGGTCTTCGCCTTCGCACCACTGGCCGCATTCCTGCTGGGGGTTAGTGACATCACCGTACCGTGGGAGACTTTGCTGCTATCAGTGGTCTTATACGTCGTCCTGCCCCTCGCAGCGGGTGCATTCACCCGTCATCGACTGACAGCCTATGCCGATAACCGTCGCGTAGAGGATTTTGTGAAGGCTTTAAAACCCTGGTCGATCATTGGCCTGCTGGCGACAGTCGTGCTGTTGTTCGGCTTTCAGGCTGAAAAAATTATTAGTCAGCCGTTCATGATCGTCTTGATTGCGATTCCACTGCTCATCCAAACCTATGGCATTTTCGCCATAGCCTATGGGGCTGCGAAAGCCATGAGGCTACCCCACAACATCGCGGCACCCGCCAGCCTAATTGGTACCTCCAACTTTTTCGAGTTGGCTGTAGCCGTGGCGATATCTCTGTTTGGTTTGAATTCGGGCGCGGCGCTGGCCACCGTGGTCGGGGTACTGGTGGAAGTTCCCGTCATGCTCTCACTCGTTGCTATTATCAATCGCACGGGCTCTTGGTTTCGCGCGGAGCCTTGATCGCGACCGCTGAATAATTATTCGCTGCGGAATTTTGGTGCAGCAAAAGCGCCACGCAAGACGCTACACTGTATCGCCGACATCGCCATCACCTGCCAATTTGTCCAGATGCTATATGCCGGCGAGACCCTGCCTGCCGCCAGCCATCCGAACATTGCACGCTATATAACAAATCATATGCAACGAGCATCTTTTAAAACCTTCATTAACAGCGACCCGTTTATCAAGGTTCCGTGACCGCAGGCTGCCCCGACGACAGGAGACGCCGTCAGTCGGCCGACTGCCGGCTCAGGGTGAATCTTCCCCATCACCGCAGCCGTCGAATTCGGCCTGTACGGGCCCATAGACTCGCAGCAGAACAGGTTTCACCCCGCGTGAAGATCTAACCGGCGGCGCTGAGATGATCTAAGCATTTCAGCACTTCAGCTTGATAGGTCTTACCTCGTTCGTTATACAAATCCAAAACATTCAACGAAGTGGGCACATAGCCAAAGCCAATGTTGGCTTGCGGGTGCCACTGAAAAATTGACCCACCGAGCCCCATCCAGCCATAAAACCCCTCTCTACCGATATTCAGTGCGTGATCAAGCTTGGCGTTGTACTGCTCTGGCCGAGTAAATCGCGCCACGCCCCCTTGGGTAAACGTAGTGGCAGTAATGCCCATCGGGGCCTCAATAGGGTCGCCATGCAAAGCCTGCCAGGCTTGCTCGGTCAAATATCGAGTGCCCTCCCACTGACCACCGCCCGCCAACATGGCAGCGATTTTTGCCAAACCCCGAGCAGAACAGTTCGCATTCGCCGACGGCGTTTCACCCATCGCGATGGCAGGTTCGTTGAAAAATGCAATTCGATCCATCCCGGCAAAGGGCGGCGGTGCGCCCCTACCCGTGCCTCGGCGCATCGCCGGGATTATCTGGACCAATCTCTGCAATGTTTGAAAAATATTGTGTTCCATCTTTCTATTCAGAAACTTCGGTTTCAAGCTCTCCTTGAGCTGAAAACGCATATTCAGGACTGAGACTTTGACTCTTCGACTCAATTCTTCTTGCCTGACGCCGATGAAGGCATCGACACCCAGAGGCTGACTGATATCCTCACGTAAAAATTCACCAATAGTGCGGCCTGCAGGGTCGACTCGTCGGAACACCTCGTTCACAATCCAGCCCCGGGTGACCGCATGATATTCTCGGGCACTGCCCGCGCGAAACGTCTGCCCATGATCTTCGATGATGCGACCAATTTTATTCTGCTTGATGTTCGCCGTGAGCAGATCATCCGCCTTGATCGATACGTTCAAGGCGGCGAGACCCGCCTCATGTCGCATAAGCTCAGCGACCGTAAGATCCGATTTGCCATTGGCGCCAAATTCCGGCCAGTAATCAGCCACTTTGGCCTGATAATCCAGCAAGCCCTTACTCACCAATGAAGCCATCGCCAGTGCTTCAAGGCTCTTGCCGCTACTGAAAACATTGATTAGCGAGTCCGCAGAAAAATCCGCGTTGGCGTCCGTTGAGGCCCAAAGGTCAACGACCTTTTCACCCTGATGATAGACACAAAGCTGAGTATCTCTTTCTGCCAGGGTCTGCATGTTGCGCGTGTACAGGGTTTTAACGGACTCAAACCCTGGCGCGACAGTGCCTTGAATACGAATTTGGTTGGCGGGATTTTTACTCATCATCTGACCCAAAAGACTCAAAGCCAGCAGTGTACTTGAACAGCCGAGCACCGGATACACATGGCACGCGACCGAAATCCGGACACCGACGCACCCCAAGACATGGAGGCTGTACTAGCTCAGCATTTGGCACTAGTAGGGCCTATTAATATGTGCGTAAAATGATTACTGGCAATGCCCATCACCACGGCGACAAGACTCGGATTAAGTTAAACGAGACTCTGGCTTGACGGTGAACATTCGCGACGACACCTTTTGATGCAGCAAGGATTGTATGTATATACCACCCTATTTCGCCGTAACCGACAGAGATGAGATTTTTGCCTTTATCGAAGCCAACGCCTTTGGCCAGTTGATTTCAATCGTTGACGGCCGGCATTGCGCGACTCATATCCCGTTTTTACTGTCGAAGGACAAATCTTGCCTGTTGACCCATGTGGCGCGGCAGAATCCCCAGCACCTGGAGATCGAAGGTCAGGAAGCATTGGTGACCCTGGCGGGCCCACATGGCTACATATCACCTTCGTGGTATGCCGGTGCAGGGGTGCCCACCTGGAACTATCAGGCCGTACACCTGTACGGCCAGTGCCGACTCATTACAGACCCACAGCAACTCAGCGCCACCGTTGAGGGACTGGCGGAAAAGTATGAGTCTGGCTTTGCTGAGCCTTGGCAACCGCAATATGGCTCATCGATGCTCAGCGCCATCATCGGTATTGAAATCGCTATCAGCGACATCCAATGTCAGTACAAGCTGAGTCAGAATCGTTCCGCAGAAGATCAGGAGCGAGTGATACAGCAACTACAGAGCGCTGACGCCCATGCATTGGCTGAGGCTATGGCGAAGGCCAGGGTCAAACCGCAGCGTTAGATAAGTCCCGGCCGCGGCGTTACGGTCATTGTATGAGTACTCGATTGAATCGCTATCGATCTAAGTGATCGGCATTCGTTCCTGACGCAAGGCTTTTCTGCGCACCTTGCCCGCATCGTCTCGCAGGGGTTCCGGTGAAAACTCAATCGTCCTGGGAATTTTGTAACTCACCAGGCGTTCTCGCAGATGTGCCAACAGCGCTTCCTGAACAACATCGTTAGCAGGCGCATCAACGATGGCATACACATAATTACCCAGGTCTTCATGAGGCAAACCAATCACTGCTGAGGACCTGACCCCTGGATAGGCATCAATGGCAGCTTCCACTTCGGCCGGATAGATATTGGCACCGCCAGACAAAATCATGTCGGTTTGGCGATCAGCAAGATACAAATAGCCATCAGCGTCGAAATAGCCCATATCGCCAATACTCTCGTAACCACCCTCTATCGCTTTGGCTTCCGCACCGATATAACGATAGGTGCTACCCGGACCGGTGATTGGCCGCATGAACACTTCACCGATCTCACCCGGTGGCAACTCGCTGCCTGACTCATCAACAATAATCATTTCACAGGTTGCATTGGGCTTGCCCACCGAACCACGGTGGAGCAGCCACTCTTCACCGGTGATAACAGAGCCACCCTGCCCTTCCGTACCACCGTAGAGTTCCCAGATCACACTGGCCCCCAACCAGTCGATATAGGCTTGTTTTAACCAAGCCGGACACGGTGCGGCCAAATGCCACAGCACTTCCAGGCTGGACAGGTCATAACGGTTGCGCACCTCTGCCGGTAAATTCCAGATGCGCTGCATCATGGTGGGCACCATGTAAACAATATCCACCTGTTGCGATTCGATCAGACCCAAGGTTTGCTCTGCGTCGAAGCGAGTGGTTACGGTCACCTGGTTACCACGAAACAGGGCACTGATACCCCACAGGAACGGTCCATTATGGTACAGAGGCCCCGGAATAAGCATGGAACCCTGTACTTTGGTCTGCAGCCGATCTTCATCGATATTCCACACTGCCGGCGTGGTCGAGACGATCAACTTGGGTCTACCGGTGCTACCGCCAGAGGTCATCGCTTTGAAGGATGTGGCAATTCGCTCATCCAGGGCTTCACCAGTGATGGCTGCCGGCGGTTCAAAACCTACCGGCAGAGATTGAATGCCGGGCTGGTCATCGTCGCTGACGCCAACCACCAGTTTAGGCGCACCCACCTCGATAATCTGGTCTCGCTCAAACTTTGGCAGCCTGGCCGAAACAGGCTGGGGGGTTGCACCCACCTTCCAAGTAGCGAGCGTCGCTTTGAAAAATTCAATGCCGTTGGGCAGTGCGATAGTGACAAAGTCATCCTGGCCGACACCTAAATCTGCATAAACACGAGCCAGACGATTAGTCTCCCACTCCAGCTCTGACCAGGTGATCGTTTCACCTTCGTGACGGATGGCGACTCGATCGGGTTGAATGGCGGCCCAATGGGCGACGATACGTGAAATTGCTAATTCGGCCATCTGATTCCTTTAACGCCAGGTTGTTTACGACACGCACCAAGGTGTGACGCGGGCAGATGACACACGCGGTCTGCGACCTAGCGCCATCTGCACCGACTAGTTGTCAATGATTCGCCCTAATCGGGCAAACCCAGCACACGCTTGCTGATGATATTCAGCTGCACTTCATTCGTCCCGCCATAAATGGTCACGGCGCGGTCTCGCAGCCAGCTTCGGGTTGCCTCGACCTCGTCAGCACCAAAGCCCTCGCCTTCCCAACCGATACCCGCCGAACCCCGCAAGAAAGACTTCAAAGAAGAACCCTCTTTCGAGAGGCTGGAACCGACAAACGTGAAGATAGACGTGGTGGCACCAGGCGCCTTGCCTGATCTCGACTCGTCATTCACTCGCTGAACTGTTAGCTGCAGGGCTTTTTCCTTCATGGTCTGGCGCAGGACCTTGTCTCGAGCCAGTGGTTCCGCGATCTTACCGTCTAGCTCACCGTGATACTGCTTGGCAATGATCGCAAACGCATTGGCTGGCTTGGGTTTCTTGGAACGAGGCGCTGGTGCGGCAGAGCGCTCATATTGAAGCAAGCGCTTACCCACCGTCCAACCCTTGTTCAGCTCACCCACCAGGTCATCCCTGCTGGCCACTGCATCATCAAAAAATGTCTCGCAGAACGGTGAAGAACCACTGATCAGCGCGATGGGCTTGATGGTGACTCCCGGCTGGTGCATATCCAGCAGCACAAAACTGATACCGTCATGCTTAGGCGCGGTGGAGTCGGTACGTACCAGGGCGAACATCCAGTCGGCGTGTTGGGCACCCGAGGTCCAAATTTTCTGACCATTGAGCACAAAATGATCACCGTCAGCGACAGCTTTAGTCTGCAGGCTCGCCAGGTCAGAACCGGAACCAGGTTCGCTGTAGCCCTGACACCATCTGATTTCGCCGGAAATAATTTTAGGTAAATGCCGCGCCTTCTGCGCTTCAGTACCAAACTCCAGCAGGGTCGGACCGATCATAGACACACCCATCCCCGTCAAGGGTGGTAACGCCCGCGCGGCGGCCATTTCTTCCTGCAGAACTCGGTTTTCCTCGTAACTCAGACCCGCCGCGCCATATTCCGCAGGCCAGGTGGGGGTCGTCAAACCACGGGCCGCCATGGCCTGCAACCATTGATCAGCATCAGCTGTGTCATACACCTCGTGGGCGTCCTCGAAGTGAAAGGTTCGATTTTTCATACTCGCCGGGCAGTGCTCGGCAATATAACTGCGAACATCTTCGCGAAAGGTCTCGAGGCTCATGGGGTGATCTCCCTTAAATGACTGAAATGCAATCTGTGACCCGTAGAGTAGCACGACAAGTACCCCGCAGATAAAGCCCGACAGTGAAGTTTTTTGCAGCCCCCTGCGCCCACCCTGACCCAGGCCTTTCGACTCGTTGCATGTCCGCTGAGGGTTTGAGGCTTTACAGCAGCGGACCAGTCTGGCACCTTAGCCAGACTTCGACACAGCAAACTCAATCCGCTCACTGGCGGTGCTCGGAGTGACCAATCACTTTTAAGGATACGGATATGAAAATCGCAGTCGTCACTGGCACCAGCACGGGCATTGGCTTTGAAACCAGCCTGCACCTGGCCCGCAATGGCTATTCGGTATTTGCCGGCATGCGCAACACGGCTAAGGCACAACCACTGATTGATGCCGCCAAGGCCGAGTCCTTGCCTGTGCAGGTGCTGCAGATGGACGTGACCGATGCAGACTCCCTGCAGACCGCTTTTGCGACTATTCATGCCCAAGGCGATGTCTCACTGTTGGTCAATAATGCCGGCATCGGAGGCGCGAGCCCACTGGAATTGACGCCGGAGGTAGAGCATCGACAAATCTTTGAGACTAACTACTTTGGCACCATCAACTGCATTCAGGCGGTTCTGCCGTCCATGCGAAAGAATGGCACAGGCGACATCGTCAATATCTCTTCAATCGTGGGCATTCTCGCCACACCGAACCAGATTGCTTACTCGGCGTCTAAATATGCGGTGGAAGGTGCCTCTGAGGCGCTCGCGCATGAAGTCTATCGGTTTGGCGTACGGGTTTACTGTGTAGAACCGGGCGTGGTCGCCACCAGTATTTTTGACAATTCCGCCAGCGCAACCCGCTACGACAAGACATCGCCTTATCAGCCCATCATGCGTCGCAACGGTAAGATGTACGCCACTGGATTCATGGCGCCAGCATCGCCGCACCAGGTCGCCGACGCCATTCTGACTGCCGTCACTCAGCCTACCTACCAATTTCGCTGGCCGGTCGGCGTCGATGCCGATGGTATTTGTGCCGGTCGAGAAAAAATCACCGATGAGGACTGGATCCAGATGGGTGACGACCTGAGCGACACCGAGTACAACGACCGCTTCAAGCAATATTTCAATATCCAACTCTAGCGGCAACGCCAGATCTCATGACAAGGATGGGCGTGTCACCTGGCGCACCCAGCCTTGATCAATTTTCAAATCCAGCACTTAACAGGAAGTTCTATGTCAACCCAAGTCCCTTTTGACGTCGTGATTTACGGTGCCTCCGGTTTTACCGGGCGCCTGGTCGCTGAATATATGTCCCAACAGTATGACCGCTCAGTGAACTGGGCGATGGCCGGCCGCAGCGCCACCAAACTCGCGGCTGTGCGCGATGAAATTGGTGCTGCAAAAGACACACCACTGGTGGTGGCTGATGCTAGCGATCCTGCGTCGTTGCGCGCCATGGTCGCCAATGCCCGATGTATCATCACCACCGTGGGGCCCTATCAACTTTACGGCTCAGACCTCGTCGCCGCGTGCGCCGAATTGGGGACAGACTATGTCGACCTGTCGGGTGAACCCGCCTGGATGCATGAGATGATCGCCAAGCATCACGACGCGGCGGTGAAATCCGGCGCTCGCATCGTCCATAGCTGCGGCTTTGATTCGATACCTTTCGATCTTGGCGTCTACTTCCTGGAACAGGCGGCGCTCGAAAAATTTGGCAAACCATTACCGCGCGTCCGTGGCCGGGTACGATCAATGAACGGTGAATTTTCTGGCGGCACCGCAGCCTCGCTGACGGCAACAATGACAGCACTGGGTGAAAACCCCGCGCTACTGGCGATATTGGCCAACCCGTTTGCCTTGGCTAACGGCTTTACCGGTCCGCGGCAGCCCGCTGACAACAAGGTTTACGAGGATGAGTTATTAGGCCAGTGGGTCGCGCCATTCATCATGGCGGCCATCAATACGAAAAACGTGCATCGCTCCAATGCCTTGCTGGACCAGCGTTATGGTGCGGACTTTCAATACGATGAAATGATGCTCACCGGCAGCGGCGAACAAGGCAAGGCCATCGCCGATATTGTCGCGTCCAGCAATCCGCTGGTGGGCGACGATGTGCCAAAGCCCGGTGAGGGACCCAGCAAAGCCAGCCGCGAGGCAGGCAATTATGATGTCTTGTTTGTTGGCACTAACAATGACGGCGATGAACTGCGCGCCAGCGTCACCGGCGATTTGGATCCGGGCTATGGCTCCACTTCCAAGATGATCGCCGAAAGTGCCTTGTGCCTGATACATGACTGCCCTGACCTCAAGGGTGGTATTTACACCCCCGCACCGGCCATGGGCGAGAAGTTGATTACACGCTTGGTTGCTCATGCGGGCATGACCTTTAATCTGGAGTAACCATTAGGCTATCGTGCCTGGCCGGTATTTTAGGCCAAGCACGATGCACCTAGACTGACGTTGACGTTATTATCACTGGTTTCGAGCCGACAAATTCTGCCCCTTACACGGGGCAGCAGGATTGTGCTGGATGCGCCAAGTGGCGACGACGCCACAACCCATGACATCCAGCAGCATGACAAGTGACCCTTTTAATAACCCAACAGCACCGCAGGATCCATGACGAGCAGCAGACTTGTTTGCGCAGCAACCCGTCGTACATGACATAGCCGCTGGGTAGGAGCACTAGCCAGATACAATATTGCAGCCGTCGCTGAAACATGGTTTATTCAGCGAGCAGTTTTTTGTTAAGCGGTTGTTACCCGCGACAAACACGAATTATAAGGATCTAGGCGTGAGTCAATTCGATATCGACACCCAAGTTATCCAGACCGCCGACAATATTTGGCGGGGCACTCTGAGCAGGGAGTGGAATATCGGCAACAATCCCAATGGCGGTTATCTCGTATCTTGCGTCCTGAGCGCACTGAAGCGCTCGCTGCCGCACCCCGACCCGATGACCATGACCACTCATTATTTGCGTCCAGGCACTGCTGGCGAGCCCTTCGAGGTCCATGTAGATGTCATTCGTACCGGTCGAACACTCAGTACGGCTCGCGCTAGTCTAATCCAGGGCGGCAAAACCAGACTCGAGGTCCTGGCCGGATTTGCTGACCTGCAGATCTCAGCCGGCATCGATACCGTTTTGACAGTCCCTGCTCCTGCTATCCCACCACCAGAAGCCTGTATCCAGCGCCACGGCGAAACTCAGGGTGTTGAACTGCCGATAGCCAATCGACTCGATGTCAGACTACACCCTGATTTTGCCGTGGCGGGCAGTACGAATGTCGCTAAAGTGGCGGGCTGGATACGCTTTCTGGATGGACGCGAACCTGACACGGGTTCGCTACCACTATTTACAGATACCTTTCCACCCTCAACCTTCAGCCTGTTAGGCGTTGTCGGTTGGGTGCCCACTATCGAACTGACCGTACAGGTGCGCTGTCGACCCGCGCCCGGCTGGATTCAGGCTGAATTTTTGACGGAAGATCTACAGCAGGGCCGTATGATCGAGAGCGGTAGGCTCTGGGATAGTGCCGGGCAGCTTGTGGCTCAGAGTCGCCAAGTCGGCCTGGTAATGCAGCAAAGCTGAGTGGCCGGCAAGCTTCGAGGCACCGACCAAGATAAGTGTGCCTCACCTTGGCGAGGTGTAATCTTCGGTCAGGCGGGGCTCGGCCCCTCACGCCTGGATTTGCCCTTCGCCGCAAGACATGACCCAGCATGAGCTCAATTCGTCTAGCCAACACGCAGTGATCTAGGGGGCGGTATGTTATCGTATAGACTGCCAACCCACACCGGAGCCAACGTTGTCACAGCCTCTCGAAGTTGCCCTGTTTCCGATCCCCAGCCTGGTCGCATTCCCTGGCACAGTCGTTCCTTTACATGTGTTTGAACCGCGCTATCGACAAATGATCAATGACTGCGTCAGGGATCAGCGCATGATCGGTGTTTGTCATACTCGCAAGGTTATTCGCGCGGCGAAAGCGAATCAGACTCAAGCAGAGGCCATGAACTCCAATCAAGCGACTTATCAGCCTCAAGCGGTATTTTCCGCCGGCTATTGTGAGATTATCGAGACCACAGCCGACGGCCGCATCATGGCCGAGGTTCGCATTGAACAGCGCCTGCGAATCATCAAAGAGATTCAGTCTATCCCCTACCGCATCGTCTCCAGTCAGCCGCTGCATGATGATGTGCCTGACCCCAGCGAGGCGATGTCTATCGAGGGACGTAATCGTGATCTACAGCTGCTGATCAATTCAAAACTATTAGTCATGGTCGGCGCGACAAACCCGGAATTTGAAAACCTGATTAATGGTTCAGAATGGCAAGCGTTGCAACCCGATGAATTCAGCTTTCAGCTGTTCGAGACCTTGCGCTTCGATCCCGACATGATGCAGGCCATTCTTGAGGCTCGCAGCACCCAGGAACGCTTGAATATTATCTGGGACTACCTGTGTCGTTAGCCACGCAACCGATTGCTCGGCTGGGCGTGATTGGCGATGTGCACGCGGAAGATGCCCGCCTGGAGCTCGCCCTCGACCATCTGCAGGCCGCCGGCGTTGACCGAATCATTTGCACTGGCGACGTCGTTGATGGCAGCGGCTGTCCGGAACGGTCATTACGCCTGTTACAAACCTACGACGTCAGCACGGTGCGGGGCAACCATGATCGCTGGCTACTTGAAAACAAGGTTCGGCACCTTGCCGATGCCCACGGCCAAGACGACCTTGAAGATGCCAGCTTGGCCTATCTCAACAGCCTACCCAGCGCCATTGAGCTCGAGACGTTGGCGGGTCGATTATTGCTATGCCACGGTATTGGCAAGAATGACCTGCAGAAAATTTGGCCTGGGTCGACACGTATGCCCATGATCCAAAGTCCAGCACTAGACCGTCTCATAGACGGCGGCAGGTATCGTTATGTGATTAATGGACATATGCATTTCCGCACCATGATTCATTTTGATGCTATGACATTGATCAACGCAGGCACTTTGAAAGGCGAGCAATGGCCTGGCTTTATGCTCATCGACTTTGCCACCGAGAACATCACCTCGTTCAAATTCGGATCGGCAGAGGCCAGCTCACAGATTGAGATTGCACGACACATGTCTATTTTGCCGGAACCCGAGCAGGTCACATGGCGTGATACCCAAGCCTTCAGCGGCGATTGGCAACCGCTGACCCTACACTAAGGCAGAGACGCCGGTTGCGGAAAACCTGACCTACTGGGTCGTGCGCCCAGGCGCGCCAAGGCTAGAAAAGGACACCATTTTACCGGCCTTCTCATCCCATAGTGCCAGCCAGGCCGTAGACAAGCTTTCAACGATTCCCAGTTTGCGGGCATTCTGCAATGCCGGCTGATCATCGTAGCAAGTTGGTAAATGATAGTTTGGTACCTTCGGGTTGAGGTGGTGGATATGGTGATAGCCGATATTACCGCTCACCCAGTGCAACCATCGCGGCAGGTCATAAAACGAACTACCCTCAAGGGTCGCGTCATGATAATTCCAGACGCCATTGCGTTCCCAGTAGGCATCCTCAAACTGATGCTGGACGTAGAATAACCAGACCGCACCCAGCGAAGACAACATGACAACAGGCACGTAGACTAACAAAAATGGCTTCAAACCAAAGATCAAAATCATGCTGCCGTAATAAATCAGAATGCCGAGATTGGTGCCCATAACGCTCAACCATCCACCCCAAGTTTTAGATTGCTCACCCAATGGAATTCGCTGCAGAACGACGAAATGCAACGGCGCCGAAAAGAAAAACAACACCCAAGGATTGCGGTAAACCCGATAGCAGAGCCGACTGAACCAACCTGAGTTGACATATTCTTCCACGGTGCGCGTGATGACATCACCATCACCGCGCTTGTCAAGATTACCGGTGCTGCGGTGATGCATGGCATGTTGACCGGCCCAATATTGAAACGGCGTATTGGTCAGCACGCCCATCATGTTACCCAACAGCATATTTTGCCATTTATGAGGTAGATATGAACCGTGGGAGCAATCATGACCAATCATGAACAACCGCAGATAAGCAGCCGCTGCCAGTAGTGACAGCAGCAGCGTCACGCCGTAATGCACAGATAGTGACGCAAACATCAAACCGATGGTCATCCCATAGATAGCGATGGTATGGCCCAACTGGAAAAATGCTTTTGAATAGGACGCATGCGCGAATACACGCGAAGCGACGAATGCGGGTGTTTTTGTAACTTGCATAGCTTCTTTACAACCTGATGCGGGCTTGCCCTTTCTGCTCTTAATGGGGGCCTAATGAGACGGGTGCCTAGTGGCAATAATAGCAGACCTCAAGGATACGCTATTTCCCGCCGATGATTCAGCTTATTTACGCACCACTGATCGCCCTGTATAGCCGGCCATCAAGCGCTAGCGGCTGCCAGCGCCACCCATACCTGACGCCGTCGGTCGCCGCTGTAAGCCCGGCGACCATGCATGGTGATCCGATTATCAATGAGCGCAATGTCCCCGTCTTGCCAATTAAGATCAAAGGTTAAGGCGGCGGCCATCGAAACCAGTTCCTCAAAAACAAAAATCGGGATCGTCGAGCCATCACCCAGCACCAAGGACGCAGCAGGGTTCGCCTTGACCCCAGCCCACCCCATATAAGCAGCAATCAACTGATTGTAAAAGGCTTTGCGACCATCACCGAGGTCCACCACCGCCGGCAGTACCGGTGTCGTCACCTGCAGACTGTCGTCTGGCTGCCATTGCCAACTATAACCGAGGCCCTGCAACTGGCTTTCCGCGCCGGCTCGATCAGTGACGCTCAAGGTACTCTTCCAGCTTCGTCCCTGCCCAGAGGCGGTATTATCATCCACTGGCATCAACGTCGTATACCGCAAGCCGTGATCTTCAAACTTTCGAGCCCACTGCGGCATTCGGTCGAGAATCAATGCATACAATTGGTCAGACCGACACAGTGATGTCGCACCACCCTGCTGGGCAGCCGCATGGCAATGGAAAAACAGCTTGGCTGGTGACACCGGCGTTTGGGCCATTTCGTGATGTAAAAATATCTCAACCTCAGGGGGCGCCTCATTGGCGGTAAAGACTCTGTCGGTCAGATTGACTCGTACCGCATTGGAAAGCGACTCCTGATAGGTGAAATCTGGATAACCAAATGCGGCACTGAAGCGATCGAAGGCTGCGGCGTTCTCGATTGGAAAACCACGAAACAACACCGCGCCTGACGCTAGCAGGACCCGCTCCAGCAATGCCTGATTGGCTTGCAGCCAGGCTGTGATGGCTGCGAGCGACGTCAGTGACTGCTGATTATCAAAGACCGCCGGGAAGGGCCGACCATCAAACTCAAACTGCTCGGGAATCTGGATCAGATGGGGTTGAGAGAGAATATCAGACATCAGCTATCAACACCTTGCGGCCCTCAACAATCGAACGCTGTGCCGCCACGCCCATCGACACCGACAACAGGCCGTCTGCCACTGTCACTGCCGCCGGACTTCCCGTCTCAATCGCCTCGATGAAATTGAGATGCTCCAGGTAGCTGGCGCCGTGATGAAATCCCACTTCAGCCACGCGAGGATCAATTTCGATATCGAATGACTCGTATTTTTGGTACTCCCGCCCGCCACGAATCAGGCGACCTTCAGGAATAAGCGCTTCAAGCTTACCCAGATCACCCGTGGCCACCAGTTCCTGCTCGTTACGGCTGGACTCGGCGAACATGCAGAGATCAAGGCAGGCCCGGGCCCCGTTAGCATAATCGATGATAACAAAGGCATTATCGAGGATATCGGGGGTAGCACCGTCATAGCGCTCCTGGAGGTGATTAACGTCTTGGCCGCCGGAGGCAAAGACACTGACGGGTTGCGACTTTATCGCCAAGTTCATTAAGTCGAAAAAATGGCAGCACTTTTCTACCAGAGTGCCGCCACTGTTTTTATTAAATCGATTCCAATCGCCGACTTTTTTCAAAAAAGGGTAGCGATGTTCACGAATAAATAGCATCTTTAAATCACCTACCGCACCCTGCTCAAGCTCTGCCAAAAAGCGAGCCACCGGCGCCATATAACGGTATTCCAGACCCACCCAGACCAAACCTTTATGCTGGCTCGCCCCCGCGACGACAGCCTGGCAATCGGCCATCGTGATACACATCGGCTTTTCCAACAGGACATGTTTGTCCGTCTTGAAAACCTCACGCATGACATCGATATGGGTGAAATTCGGTGAGGCGATTACCACCGCATCAATATCGTCACGGGCCAGCAACTGCCGATAATCCTCGTACACCGTTGGTGTAAATTTGGGTTGGCAGGCCGTCAATGCCCACGCTCTGGATTTGGCGTTAGGATCTGCCACGGCCACAACCTCTGCGGCATCGATCTGCACCAGATTACGGATATGCTCACAGCCCATCATGCCAGTGCCGATAATACCGTATCTGACGGTCATGAAAGCGGCCCTCGAGAGACTGGCATCGCAGGATTATTCGGCAGATGGGCGAAACGATCTGGGTCTCTTTGGGCAGCGTAAGCCGCAACGATGGCCGCCAGATCTGTGGGCGATGCGCCATGGAGAATGACTCCATCGCAGCCAAGGTCCAACTGGTGATTGATCGCCGCGACACACTGCTCAGGCGTGCCCATCGCCGCTGCGGCCAGCCAAAACTCCGGAATCAAACTGGCCACGTGTTCCAGCTCCGCGGTGGTTGCACGCTGATCGATGGCACCTTGAAATGTTGATACCAGTGGATCGGCCCTGAATTTTTTCAAAACCAATGGATCCCAATCATTGGTCTTGATCATCAAATCGCCATAAGCTTGGAGGTAAGTCGCCATTCTGCCAACAGTTTTTTTGAGTCGCACAGCCTCGGGCAGATGATCACCGATGGTGGCCAGGCATGACCAGACCCTAACATCCGCCGGATCTTTGCCAGCACCCGCGGCAGCTTGTTTGACTGTATCAACGCAACGCCGGGTGGTCGCGTCGGTAAAAAAGGTATGCAGCACTACGGCATCAAAGGCTCGACCGCCGAGCGCTAATGAATTGGGTCCGAAAGCAGTGAAAGTTAATGGAATATACTCATCGAAATCCGGGTCCAGACGCAGCACGGGCCATTTGCCAGCGGGGCCATCATGACCCACCACCGTCTCACCACGCCACAGGCGGCGCATCAGGTTCGCAAAGTCCTCAATCTGGTCGGTCTTGATCCGCGCGAGACCATAGGCGTCAAAAGCCGCATTGATGCCACGCCCCAGGCCCAAACTGAAACGCCCGCCAGTCAAAAAATGCATGGTGCTGGCATAAGCTGCCGTCACCATAGGATGACGGGTATTATGGTTGGTCGCCGCAGTGGCAATACCGATCGTCTTGGACACGGCACCCACAGCACCAGACAAGGTGGCGGCCTCTTTGATATTAAAGCGCTCGGAGATAAAACAGTTGCCGAGACCCATGGCTTCAGCATCATGGACCTCAGCAATCAGGTCACGGGGCGAGCGCGGGGCGCCGGCCAACGTATAGAATCCCAGTTCATTCATTCCGTTAATTTCAGGCATCTCAGTTCTCGCTATCTAAAGCTTCTGCATAAGCCAGCAGGGTACCAAATGTCACAGGCACAAAAAAAGGGATCTAACTCCCTTTTTCCCCGAACGATCCTTTTTGGTCGTCGCCTCTTACATTATTTGAGCCCGCTACATTTGCGCCCGCTACATTTGCGCCCGCTAAATTTTGCGCCCGCTACGGCAATTTATTGCACATTGGCCACTGACCATTCGCGAATATCTTCTCGGTGCTTTTCAGCAAACTCATACAACGACAAATCGTTACATACGACTTGCTTTTGAGCTCGACGACCGATGCCGAGCTCCTCGGCCTTAGCCTTGATCGCATCCCGGGATTCTAGTGCCGCTATACATAATTGAGAATAAGGATTTTCATCTTTAGTGACAAACCTGGCGCCATCATCCAATTGAATTTCCTTTGCATACGCATTGATAGACAACGACATTGCGACAAACAAACACATAAGATGCTTCATTATTCTCTCTCCATTTGGTCATTATTGTTTCAGCCACAAGATAAAAACGATTTGTTCACGCGGCTCAACATGGGAAGAACTCTAATATGCTAAAAATCTAAATGCTATCTTAATATAACTTACACAATATTAATTTTTTTGGTGGTTTGTGCTGTCTATCGCACCTTTTTCTGTCCTATTGATTGAGGCGCGTGGAGTGTCCGTTATCTTCTCGCGGCGCGCTTACCAGCCATGGATATTAAGACAGGGTTAAGGCAGCGTTAAGATAGTTAATTTTCGGTTATTTCGATCGCCGGCCTCTTTTCAGCTCTCAAATAGACCACTAAGCTGCTGTCCACATTGAATGAAACGGTCACCAACGCATGCAGAACTCCCTGAAAACTGTCGCGCTAATAGTCTCTCTGGGTTGTTTGGCGGCGCTTCACAATGCGCCGCCAAACGTAACGCTGAACGGATTAGCGGCAGCGAATGATACCAAAAAACTTGCCGATGCCAGCGAGGCTCGAATGATTCGAGCTGACTTGCCCATCATCAAAGATCACTATGGTAATCCAGCCCTCTTTGAAAAATACATCATTCGCCGGCCACAAGTTCGCGTCTAGCGCTACCGCTACAAACTCGTCGCCAGCAGCCGATTAACCGCTCAACATTATCTACATCCCGAGCGGTTAGCCTTTGACCATGGCCGCGGTCAACAGAGCCTGACTGTCAGGCTGCTGGAAGAACGCCTCCGGATCGTCAATGCCACGCTGACTGATTATACTCAACTTAATATTCTTCGATGCCCCCTTCGGGGTGCCAGCAATCCGCTCAGCGATTTCGCGACAACGCTCGACGACGGCGTCATCAGCGACGCATTCTGCAGCCAACCCTAACCTCAACAGTTCCGGCCCGGCTACCCGATCACCCATCATGGCCATTCGCGCCATGACCTGCTCGGTGGACTTGATTTTGAACCAAGCCGCATTCATTGGCACCACTGCGCCTTGTTGAATCTCTCCGACCTGCAAAAAAGCGGTATCTCCAGCAATCAAGATGTCACAAGCCAAGGCCAGTGCCGCACCAGCGTTGATACCATACTTTTCAAATGCGCCGATGACAGGTTTTGGAAAATGATACAGGGCCAGATGTAGCTCACGCCAACTGCCAAATTGGCGAGATTTCCAGGGTGGCGGCGGTTCAGCCTGCAGAGCCTTGAGATCAACACCGGAACAGAAAAATCCATCCGCGCCGCGCAAAATCACGCAGGCGACATCTTCATCTTCAGCCAATTCGGCCAGTGCTAACCTGACACCATCACTTAACGGCGGAATAATTGAGTTACGCCGCTCTGGTCGATTTAAAATGATCTCTGCCCAGCCGGCTTTACGCTCGACTAATACGGGTTCTTCGTCAGACATGATGGCTCCCAGTTTTTATTTTATTCATCCCAGTGACCGGGAGTCTAGGCGCAACGCCCAGAAATCGCCAGAGCAGCCGTTTTATTTGACCGAGCATTAATCTATAGATCCGGACCTATCAGGGACGAAAGTCATCCCAATGTTTAATCGCATTATCCTCTGGGCTTGGTTCGATTCCAGGCCGCACCCCATGGCGACAAACATGGCGAGCCTGCATACCGTGGATACGCGGCGCGACGACGTCTCGCTGATAATCGTCACCAACAAACAGCACTTCGGCGGGGTCAACGGCCACTCGCTTCAATGCCGTTAGATAAATCTCGGGTTCTGGTTTCTTTGAGCCAAGCGCCGCACTATCGATAACAAACTCAAAATAGTCACCCAAACCATGATGCTCGAGCATTTTCTGCGGCCACTCAGGCAAAAAGAAGTTTGAGACCACGGCAAGCTTTGCCTCAGCCGACCAAGCTTGAAGCATGGTCTCAACACCAGGGGTAAGCCGCAGACTAGCCGGGTAAGTTTGCTCGAACACATCCAGCATCTCACTCACCAACCGCTCAGCAGACGCTGCGCTCGCACGCCCCTGGCGTATAAAGACTTCTCGCAACCGCACCTCGAAGTGCACCTCGCTCTCTCGCTGCCACCAGTTAACGGCGCGTGCTGCAGTATAGGCTGATCGGAACTTTGAGACAGAAGGAAAGAGGCCAGCAGCAACGGGTAGATAAGCAATCGTCTCAAGCCCGTCAATACTGCCACTCGCGTCGAAATCATCAACCAATGTATTAAAACAGTCGAACAGCACCCATTGCATCTTCAGCGTCTCTGCCAGTCAAGGATCACGAGGTTCATGACAGGGCTATTGCTGGCACAGGGTCTTCCGGGCGTTGATAACGGGATCGACAAGGCCTTGCTTTGTTCATTGCAAGGGCGGCGCAGGCTGAAATCACGCAAGCAAGAAGCTCAAGGTGATATAGGCGATAAACAGTCCCACGGTTGTGATACTCAGAACGTCAAATTTTGTTGATCGATGATTCATAGTAGAGAAGATTAGAAAACTCTTTACCCGCCGTAAAGTAACCATTGCTCATATCGTTAGAACCAAAGGCGATTTATTCTACCAGTGAGATCACCATAAACAACGTTGCCGGCACAACCAGCATCCAAAGCATGAGGGCCTGCACTAACACTCGGCCTTTTAGCCTGCGCAAGGTTTGGCGGTTGATTTCAGTGCCGATCAGAAATAGCGCAAGCACCAGCAGGCTCTTGCTGGCGAGACCGGCAAAGCCGGGTAACGCCGCGGGCATCGGCAACACCGAACCGAGCACAGAGCTCACGATAAACAGCAAAATAAAACCGGGAATCCGCACCTTTACGCTACCCCGGCCGGCCACCAAACTAGCGACAACCACTAGCGGAATCAACCATAAGGTCCGCCCGAGCTTCACCGTCGTGGCGACACTGGCCGCCTGATCCCCATACAAAGCCGCGGTAGCCACCACTGAACTGGTGTCGTGAATCGCCAAGGCCACCCAAACACCAAACTGGGTCTGGCTGAGGTGGAAATATTCGCCGATGGCGGGAAAGGTAAACAGGGCGACAGCATTCAGCAAAAAGACAATTGCCAGTGCAGCACCCATTTGATCAGCACTGGCCTTGATGATCGGCGCTAAAGTCGCGATCGTCGTGCCACCACAAATGCCCGTACCTGAGGCAATCAGGGCGTTCGACACATTATCAACCCCCATGAGCCTGCCAAGCACCAGGCCTATAGCGATGGCCGACACCACATAGATCGCAACGAATACCGTATAGTCGGCGTTGATTCGCCACATGTCGGCCATATTAAGTTTCAAGCCCAGAAGAACGATGGCGGCCTGCAGAAGGTACTTGCTATAGAGATTACTAAACCCCACCACCGGTCGGTCGAACACCAACGTCAAAGACATCCCGACTAACAATGCTACGGCCGGATTGCCCTGATA
>FLOH01000249.1_pt2 | contig 128315 bp, 122 predicted proteins | sample 756751 | NCBI WGS metagenome assembly FLOH01 (sample SAMEA4026879, study PRJEB14308) | marine metagenome | biome: coastal water; material: water | depth 74 m
ACCTTACAGTCGTAAACCACACTTCGTGCAACAGTTGTAAGAGATACTTTTGTACGCGGTAAGTCAGTCGGTGGTGGTGCTGCTGAGCGTTGATGCCCGTCGCACTTCCGCAGCAAACGTTGCGTCGTCGATGAACCCAGCCGCCCACCCATACAGCGCGCCGCGGAAGTAGGTGACCATTATCCGCGCCGCTGTTGCTGGATCCGAGCTCACCGGACGCACTTGTGGGTCCAGTTGCTCTACAACGTCTCTCAACAGCTCTTCGAGCTCGGCCCTGAACAAGCTGTTTACTGCGTCACCCATCTTTGTGGCGAGGACCAGGTTTCGCACAAGATGCGAGTCGTCAAGAAACACTTTTAGTGTGCGAGACACGAACTCTTCGAGGTACCTGCGCTCGGTCCCAGCCACCTCCGGAAGATTGTTGAAAATCAGCCCGATCGTTTCTTCGGACAGAGCCTTCAAAATGTCTTGGACAGTCGGGAAATGCTTGTACACCGTCACCCGCGCCAAGCCGACTTCTTTCGCGATTGACTGGACAGTCAGGTCGAAGACTGAGCCGGAGCGCAGCACCCGCCGGCTCTCCTCAAGAATGCGGGATCTTGCCGCCTGTCGCGCCTCGGCACCTCTACGGGTCCGGCCGTCGACGGCTGCGTCAGTTACCTTAACACTTGTCATCTCTAAATACTACCAGTAATAGGCAGCCCCGAAGACACCTTCGCTGTGCCATGTCTGGCTTCGGTTTTCGTGGGCCGTACAAGAGTCGAACTTGTGACCTCCTGCGTGTCGAGCAGGCGCTCTAACCAACTGAGCTAACGGCCCTGATTATTTGTGGAGCTAAGGAGAATCGAACTCCTGACCTCATCCATGCCATGGATGCGCTCTACCAACTGAGCTATAGCCCCATACGGACGTAACCGTCCCGGCCATGTTGCTGGTGTCAACAAGGTCCTCCTTTCCGGTTCTCAGCTGTCTTCGTCGTTCGGGTTGCAGACGCGTCGAGCGCTCCAACGGTCCTTGGCGTGTGAGCAACCCCGCTCACGATGAACAAGGAGGATCCGATGGGGGCACAAACCTTTCATCAGCAAGCCTGGAACCCTGACCTGCAAGAGGCGTATAACAGCGCTTTCGGCGAGGCCCAGTACGACCATGGACACAGTGGCTACACCGGCTCTCTTGCCGAGAAGCTTTCGTTTGTCGTCATCGACGAGGTGCAGCCGCTCCCTGCGGCTGACGCCTGGGATTACGCCGACGAGCTCGACACGAGCTTCGGAACCGGCGGTATCAAATCGTTCGACTTAGTCGCCGACCACGCTGAGGCCTTCAACGCCGTGGCCGTGGCCGGCAACTCAATGGTCGTTGCGGGCTCCTCTGGATCCGATCTGATTGTCGCCAGGCTGGCAGAGTTGTATTCCCCCGCCCCAACGACCACCACGACAACGGCCCCGCCGACCACGACCACAACCTCTGTTGTCGTTGCCCCGCCAGCAGCGTCATCGCCAGCCACAACGACAACGATCCAGGTCGAAGGACCGAGACCGTCAGTGCCGGCGACGCCTGTACCGGGAGAACCATCATTTACCGGCTGAGATCAACTCACCCGGCCTAGGCCTAGCTAACCGTCGAGCTGGAGTGAACGTCGTTCCACTGGTGTGTCGATGACCAAGTTGGTCGTGGTTTCTCCGCAGTCACTAAACCGCAAAACAAGATCGTTCAGATGCGCAAGATCCCGACACCACGCCCTCACGACATAGCTCTCTGAACCAGTCACCCGGTTGCACTCAATGACTTCTGGCATGTCGGCAGCCAAACGACTGGCTTCGTCCGGTGGTCGACCTGGCGAGTGGCTGATGCGAACGATTGCCAGGATCGGGTAGCCGAAAGCTACCGGGTTGATCAATGCTGAATAACCGGTGATCACACCTTCGCGTTCGAGACGTCGGACTCTCTCAGTTACCGCTGGGCCAGAAAGCCCAACGCGCTCCCCCAACTCCCGGAAAGGGATGCGTCCATTCTCCGCAAGCTCGGCGAGAATCCGACGGTTGATCAGGTCCAACATTAGTACCACTTTCGTACGGGAAACAACTATTACGGTCAATACCGTATTCTAGCTTGCATATGGTGGGTCGTACTCATATTTTACCCGAAGTACGAGAATCTTGAAGGTCCTAATTCCGTGATACTTAATGCATGGAACGTTTCGAAGAACTCTTCAAGTCGTCACTCCGATGGCTTTTCGTCGCTGCGGGCATCGCAATCGTCACCGCGTCAGTTCACCTCTTCAACAACACAGGTTCGAGTGACGCGATCCAGCTGCTCGGACCTCAGCTGACCTCTGAGGACAACACCCAAACTTCCGAGGCCACATCTGCTCGGATGTCTGCGCAATCGACTACTCCTCTCGCCGGCCAAAGCACTCACTTTCGAGAGGTAGACAGCTGGGATCGCGCCGCGATCGTGGCCGCCTACAACGCAGAGTTCTTCAGGATTGAGCCCCCTATGGGCTTCACAGGTGCTGTTGCTTCGTGCACAGCTGGCACGACAAACCCTGAGTACCGAGCCAGTGTCATCCAACGGGTCAACTGGTACCGGGTAATGGCTGGCCTTCAGCCAGTCGCCGAGAAGACGCAGTACAGCGAGGCGAACCAACAAGCAGCCGTGATGATGTCAAACAACGGCAGGCTCTCGCACTACCCCGACGCCACCTGGAAGTGTCACACCGAGGAAGGTGAGATTTCTTCTGGCAGGAGCTCTCTCGCTCTTGGCATCGCTGGGGTAGGAGCGATCGACGCTTACATCGCTGACTTCGGGGACAACAACCGCGAGGTCGGTCATCGTCGAACAATCCTCTACCCGCAAACGCAGCTGGTCGGAACGGGCGACGTACCAGGCAGCGAAGGCTTTTACCCTTCAAACACCCTTCAGGGTTTCGACAGCAAGATCTGGAGCCCACGTCCCGAAGTTCCTGAAGCGCGAGACTTTGTTGCTTGGCCCCCGTCTGGTTACGTCCCGCCCGAAACGGTCTGGACTCGCTGGTCGTTCTCGCTCCCTGAATCGAATTTTTCGAACGCGAACGTTGCCGTGAAGGGCCCCAACGGAGCAGTCCAAGCCGAAGTGATCGCACGTGTTCAAAGTAAGGGACGCAGTGCCCCAGAATCTTCGATCGTCTGGTCCATGAACGGGACAACCGATTCCGTGCCGTTCACGCCGGTGCCCACCGGCGGGCACGACGACTGCTACGACGTCACCATCTCTGGTGTCATGACAAACGACGGGAACACCCTCGCCCCATTCGAGTACACGAATTGCATTCTGGACATGTCGCTTCCCGCGACTGGCGCCGCCGCATCCAGTTCGAGAGCAGCTTCATCCAGTTCGCGAAGTCGCGCTGTGCTCGCAGCTCCCCGCGGCGGCGATTGACCTCGGCCATGAATCCTGGGTGTCGACGCGCCCAGTTCGAGACCGTCACCCGATGAACGCCGGCAGCAGCAGCCGCTTCCTGGTGGGTGCCCCCTGCAACCAATGCATCTATCGCCAAGACTTGGCGGTCACTTACTTCGCGTAGCCAGCTGTAGTCATCTGTAGTGGTCATAGGGCGACCCTAGAGACAGCCTGTGACATTGAGGATCGGCAACCGGCGTTCCCAAATCGACGAAATCCGTTCCCAACCCTGATCGCGCACCCCATCTGAGCTGGGGGTTCGGGGTTTTCTACCGGCCCGACGGGGGCTGGGATGACGTAAAACATGATGCAAATTCGCTGCCACATCTTGCGTCATCTATATACCTATAAACCTACATAGAGGCTACTAACAGCCAAAGTACCGTAATCAATCAATATTGATGGTTTGACGTAGGGCGCCTCCGTCAATATCGACACTCAGCCACAATGGGTGTTCTTCATGTGCCGTTCCTACATCTGTTGTCGCAAATATGAGGGTGCCCGCATCTGCTACTTCTTTGAGGAACTCTCGGTAAGAAAAACCCCAAACTGCACTTCACTCTCGCGTACGAGTTGCGTGATGATCCACAGTGAACTCGCTTAGCGACACGCATGCGGTCACAAATCAAACTTCCGTTCGGACGACTTTTTGAAAAACTCATCCTCAGACCGGGTGATGGCATCATGCTCCGTCGCCAGCAACTCACCATCAAGAAGAATGCCTCCAGTCACAACCTGTTCATTGCGGTGAGAGATAACCTATTTAGTGATGAATAACGGCCCAATCCGCGTTGGACTCCTTGCGTATGGGGCAATTGGGCACGAGCACAATATTGCGACCCAAAATACGGCTGGTCTCGAACTGATGGCCGTGTGCGACACGAACCCAGAGCGGGTTGCTGCAGCACTCGAACTTGCACCAAATGCATCAACATTTAGCGATGCAACCGAGATGTTGGATTCTGGACTTCTTGATCTTGTTGTTATCTCGACCCCGCCAAATAGTCATTTTCTGTGGGCAAAAGAATCACTTTCACGCGGCATTCATGTTGTGCTTGAGAAGCCAATGGCACTTACTGCCGATCAGTGCGACGAGTTAATTGAGCTTGCTTCAAGTAAAAACCTCATGCTTGTGGTGTATCAGAACCGCAGGTTTGACGATGACTTTGTGACAATGCGTCAAATCATTCGCTCGGGCGAAATTGGCGACGTGTATCACTATGACAGTTTTGTTGGTGGGTATTCACGACCATGCGATTATTGGCACTCAAATGCCGAAGTATCTGGTGGAGCAATTTTCGACTGGGGCAGTCATTTTCTCGATCAGATTCTGAACATCATTCCGGATGATGTAGCTCATGTCAGCGGACAAAACCATAAGCGCGTATGGACACATGCAACAAATGCCGACCATGCCCATGTCACGGTGACATTCACGACGGGCAAGCAAGCAACTTTTGTTCATTCCGATCTTGCGGCTGCTCGCAAACCCAAGTTTTATGTGCTGGGCACGCAGGGAGCAATCATTGGAGATTGGGACCCAGCTGGCGAACCAGCGGTTGCCGACTTGCCCGCGATACTGACAGTGCATCACATTGATGGAACCTCGCGAGTTGCACCGTTGCAGCCGCTTGCTCCGCACGAATTCCACCGCTCAATCGTTGAGTACATCAACAACGAAATTCCAATGGAAGTTAATGCATTACAATCTCGCAATGTCGTGGCAATCATGCAAGCAGCCGAACAATCGGCCCTTCAAAACGCCATTCCCGTTGCGCCCATACTTCGGCACTCATAACTCATGGCGGTGAACTGGGGGTTTCTGGGTGCTGGTTTTGTTGCCAGTCGCGGACTCGCTCCAGCTGTACACGCTTCGCGCGGTGCAAACTTGTACGCCGTTGCAAGCCGAGACGAAACACGATCTGCCACTCTTGAGCCGCAAAAAGTTCACGCAACCTATGACGACCTTTTGGCAGACGAAAGTGTTGATGCCGTGTACATCAGTTTGTCGAATAGCCAACATCTTGAATGGGTGACAAAATCGCTTGAAGCCGGGAAGCATGTACTGTGCGAAAAGCCTCTTGGGTTACATGCATTCGAGACGGAAAGCATGTTTGCTTGTGCATTACGTAATGATCGGCTTCTGGTTGAAGCAGTTTGGGGCAGATGGCATCCACGTTTTTCTCGCATGGTTGACGTTGTTGCCAGTGGAGCAATTGGAAACATCGAACACATCGAAACTGCCTTCACCTTTACTTCAGAGATGACCGATAACTATAGGCTGAACCCACTCATGGGTGGTGGAGCACTGCTCGATGTTGGGTGCTATCAAGCACACGCGTGGGTAGCACTCACCAATCGCGCAAAAGATCTGGAAATTTCTGATCTGACACGCACGATTGGGCCAACAGGTATCGATTTAACTACTGATGTTTCAGTGCGCATTAACAAATCGATCACAGCGCACGCAGTCAGTTCATTTGCGTTGCCCAGTCAACAACAATTCATTGTTCAGGGGTCGCAAGGAAAGATGCAAACCGATGTGGGCGAATCGTTCACAACTTGGAATGAAGCATGTTCTCTTCGAATCAACGAAGTGGTTGAAGAATTTACTACCACTAATGCATTTGTGGAAATGGTGGAGAACGTCAGCAACGTAATACGTGGCGAAGAAGGTTGGATTGTGCCAAGTGCAGATTCAATCCGTGTTGCCCACATTCTTGACAGCATTGCACGATACAAATAGTCAATTAATCTGATGCCATGGAAGCCTTACAACGCAACTTACGCCCCCTGATTGTTGTTCATGCCGCGGCGTCAATGTTTATGGTCGGACTGATCTGGACAATCCACTATGTCCATTACCCATTATTCGCTTACGTTGGAGAGTCAACGTACGCCAGCTTTCAAGCTGTACACGTTGAACGAATTGGCAGATTGCTTTTTGTTCCGTGGCTTACTGAGGGCTTCACATTGATCGGAATTCTTGCGCTGGCATTTCTTGGTGGTCACAAAACACTGCGAGTTCCCGCAGTGATCAACGGTTCAGCAATGGCTATCGTGCTTGTGATTAGTGGTTTTTGGTCGGCGCCAGCACACGCAAAACTTGCCGATGGTTTTGATAAATCAGTCCATGATCAATTGATGACAGCAAACCTGATTCGCACCCTGGCGTGGACTGTGTGCGGAGCTTGCGCGATATGGATTGTGTTGTCAACGTGGGCTGCAGATCGAGCCGAATAGCAAGGTACTTGACAGCCAGAGCAGCGACTATGTAACGATCGGCTGCACATATCCGCACCCTCGCGTACACATCGTGGGCATGACAACACAAACATTAGGAGAACTCATGGAAGCCGACAACGAAAGCGAGAACAACAATCCTCTCAACGAGATTGAGCAACATCTCATCAACGACCTACAAGACCAATGGAAAGAACCAGCGACTAGAGGCGACCTGCGCAATCATGCAGTGCGCATGGACTCGCGGCTCACAAAAATTGATGCTCGATTCGACATCCTGGAGAACAAGATTGATTCCAGATTCACGAAGCAAGACTCGGACCTCAAAGAATACCTCAACAAGATGGGATGGAAGTTTGCTGGCATCACCATCAGCACAACGCTCGTATCAATGATCGGAATCCTGAGCGTGCTAGCGGCCTGGATTAAATAGCAACGTCCGTTTCCAAGAATGGCTTGTCGCCAAGGATTGTTGCGCGATGCATCACCCGACGATGCGGCATGTAGTCGGCAGTTGCATAGTGTTGCGTGAGTCGATTGTCCCAAAATGCGAGGTCGTACTGCTTCCACTTCCATCTCACCGTGAACTCAGGTTTAGACACATGCGACGTCAAATAACTGAGAACCATTTCGCTCTCGCGGGTTGAAAGCTCCATAATTCGCGTAGTAAACGAATAGTTGACAAAGATTCCGCGTTGCTTGCTCACAGGGTGGGTTCGAACAACCGGATGCACCACTGGTGGATTTTTCACCCGCGCATCCTCAACCATTTTGCGAGTCTCTGGCGAATTGCCGTAGCGCTCAATTGTGAATGATGTAGCAATGTCGTGTTCTGCGGTCAAGCTGAGGATGAAATCTTTAAACGAATCAGAAAGAGCCTCGTAAGCAGCGATGCCACTTGCCCACAACGTATCTCCACCAAATGGCGGCAAAACCCGTGCAGATAGGAGTGCACCAAGTGGTGGACGTTCGATAAATGTGACATCGGTATGCCACTCATCACTATCTGGTGGATTCTTGTCGTTTGTATCGAGCACAATTATTTCTTTGACATCGTCCGTATTGGGATAGATGGGATGAACGTGTAGTTCTCCGAACCGCGATGCAAGATCTCGATGCTGAATCGGGGTAAGCGGTTGATTCTCAAAAAATAAGACCTGATATTCAACAAGACTTGCCGAAATTGCGTCACGCAGATCATCGGATATGGGCTGACTAAGGTCAACGCCTGACACAAGCCCGCCGAGTGATGGGGATATACGATTCACTTGCACGTCGGAACTTTAACAGAAAAGGATCCCAATTTTATGAGCGAATCACCAGTGCACTTCATTGCCCACTTCACCATTAACGATGCCGACAAGTACCGCGTATACGAAAAAGGATTTTTCCCTATTCTCAAAGCTCATAACGGTATGTTCGTAACCTATGACGACAACGTGACGGTCCTTGAAGGCACACCAGCAGCAGGCCGAACAGTCGTCATTCAGTTTGAATCTGAAGCAGCGTGCATGACGTGGTGGAACTCCCCCGAATACCGCGAGCTCGCAACTCATCGGCATGCAGGCACCACTACACACTCCATATCAATCGTTCACGCAATCACGAAGTAAACCATGACATCAAGCATCGAACCACGCAGGGCAACGTTTCGGTCGTTTGCCGAGTCGACAAAAGAAGATTGGGACAACTTAACCGAGCAATACAAAGTGGTGCAAGGCCGTGTTGCCAGCCAAGTGATTGAGCAACTCGAAAAATTGAGAGGTGAGTTTTTGGGATATCCGGTCGACAGGCTCGAACACAGTTTGCAAACTGCTACTCGCGCAGAGCGAGATGGCCGCGACGAAGAATACGTGGTGTGTGCCTTGGTACACGACATCGGTGACAGTTTGTCCCCCGACAATCACGAAGCCATCGCTGCAGCAGTGCTGAAACCATTTGTTTCACCAGCCAACTATTGGATGGTTGCCCATCATGGGATCTTTCAGGGCTACTACTTTTGGCATCACATTGGTCTCGATAAGAACGCTCGAGACGAATACCGAGATCACGAGCATTACGCCCTCGCTGAAGAGTTCTGTGCAAAATACGATCAGGTGTCGTTTGACACCGATTACAAGTCAGAGCCACTCGAGCACTTCGCGCCGCTACTACACAAGTTTTTTGCGCTTGGCTGAACTATTTGTTTGCGCGCAACTCACGCAACATCGAGGGAAGTAGATCTGATAAATCTTGCCAGCCGCACGAGAGTGGTTTGAAGACCACAAAAACGGATAGTTGCGTTAGTCGCCGATCAATACCGGACGTGGCGCAATCGAGTTTTCGCTCACCGATATAGCTGCACGAATTCGCTTCTCTGCAATATCTGCTGCGTCTTCACTTGCGGCGTGCACCTGAGCAATCACTGTTGAAGGCTCAACTTTGTCGCCGACACTGGATACCTGAGTCACACCGACGCTCCAGTCCACAGGAGCACCGGGCTGAGTGCGACCGCCACCCAGCACCACAACGGTCATGCCGATCTCTTTGGCCTTCACACCACTCACCCATCCCGATGCATCGGCAGTCACATTGCGAAGAACTGGGGCTTTAACCAAATATTTTGCAGACGATTCGACAAAGTCGACTGGACCACCGAGCGCAGTAATCATCTGTGCAAACTTCTCAAGCGCGTGCCCTGAAATAAGTGATTTTTCGAGTGCCAAAACCGCCGATGCGGTATCGGATGCCAAACCTGAGTCGACAAGCACGATTGCTCCAAGCGCAATTACGACTTGATGCATGCGGTCTTCTCGAGTGCCCTGCAAATAATTGAGCGCATACTGCACTTCAAGCGCATTGCCTGCTGAGCTTCCCAATGGCTGGTCCATGTCGGTTACTAGCGAATGACACTTAACGCCGGCACCACGCGCCACGTCGGTGATCGTCTTTGCCAACTCGCGAGCATCTTGCAGGTTTGACATAAATGCTCCACCACCTGTGGTCACATTCATCGCCAAGACGTTGGTGCCACTCGCAAGTTTCTTAGAAAGGATCGATGAGCAGATCAGCGGAATACTCTCGACTGTGCCAGTGACGTCTCGGATTGAGTAGAGGCGTCGATCTGCTGGTGCAAGATCGTTTGTCTGACCAATAATTGCACAACCAATCGTGCGCACAATCTCGTGAAATCGATCATCCGTCGGTGCAGTCGTGTAGCCGGGTATCGATTCCATCTTGTCGGTGGTGCCACCGGTGTGACCGAGTCCGCGGCCGGAAATCATTGGTACAAACGCTCCACACACCGCAAGCATCGGCGCGAGCATCAGGCTGACTGTGTCACCAACGCCACCAGTGGAATGTTTGTCGACAACAGGACCATCGAGCTGCCACGAAATATTGGTGCCGCTTCGACGCATGGCATCTGTTAACAGCACTGTTTCATCAATTTTCATGCCGCGAATACGTACGGCCATTGCAAATGCACCAACCTGGGCATCGCTTAGTGAGCCATCAGTAATGCCAAGCACAATATCTTCGATCATCTGTCGATCGAGTTCACCTCCGTCACGCTTAATCGCAATCATTTCAGCAGCAGTGAGGTGATTCATATATGGATCTTTCAACTATGTATTGTCTGACGAACTTTCTTGCTCGGCGATCTGCTTATGTACTTCAACCATGTCGACTTCACGAACCGATGAGATCAATTGATCCAGCGATGCTGCTGGCAATGCGCCCGGCTGAGAAAAAAGAAGGACACCATCGCGAAAGGCCATGATCGTCGGAATTGATTGGATACCAAGTGAGCCACCTAACTGCTGCTCGGCTTCGGTGTCGACCTTTGCGAATCGGATGTCGGGATGAGCATCGGATGCTTTTTCAAAAATAGGACCGAACATCTTGCAAGGACCACACCACTCTGCCCAAAAATCAACAAACGTGATTCCATCACCCATTACGGTTTCTTCAAATGTGTCGAGCGTTAAATTGATGGTTGCCATTTTCTCTCCAGTTTTATATTTTCTGTATGTAACGATACCTAATTAATCATGTTGCCAAACGTACAACTTCTGAGTGTTATTTTCCACGCAAGGACTTAAAGAAACCAGACCTTTTTGCGCTACTTAATGTAGTTTTTTCTTGACACTGACAGCGTTTGTCCATTGATAAATGCCCAAGCACCTCTTCAACGTGAGCGCCGCATCCGGCCCAACTCGCTTTACCGCAACTCTTACATGTTGTTTGTCTGCACATACCCCCTAGGGTATCAGACTTTAAGCTTTCTTGCAACTCAAGGCATTAGCCGCCAGTCATACCTGGCGTGTTTTTTAGCCCTGCAACGAGTTCAGCGAGTTCAGACTTCGTGAGTTTTGCCTCAGGGTGTCTACCAAATTGCGTGTAAGAAGCAGGTGGCATCGAGCCTTCTTTAACTGCTTCAACCGTTTCATCGGCACCACGTTGGCGGCTGTCAAATTCTGAGTAATTCACCTTTCCCCGACCTTCGGAGACGTGTGATGCAACAACCCACGAAATTGGAGCAACACTTGCGTACGATGGGTACTCAACTTCATTTGAGTGACAGCCGAAACACGCACGCACCATGAGTTCGCGAGTGCGAGGTGTTGCCCACTCTGGTTCACCCGTAATTGGTGGGTTCGAATAACTGCGACCATACGGAATTGCCTGAATAACTACCAACGTTCCAAGCGTTGCTGCAAAAATCACAGTAAGTAAGCGCATGTTGGTGAGTCTGGAGACTGTAGATGTGCTTGCGCGTTGTGCTCGCACGATGTACCACGCGGTGGGTGCAGCCACAAAACCAATAATAACGACGAAGCCAAATGGGGGCATACCAATAAGCACGCTGATGCCTATAAAAGCAAGACACATGAACCCAACCACCACTGCGGTTGATCTAAATGTTTTCACCAGATCCCATAACCAGTAAACAATTACTTGAGCAAGACTGATTAATTTGGAAAATCTCATAGATTTACCCTAGAAGGATCCCTACTCGCACCTCGCCAAAATTGATTCAATGTTTACCCATTTTTTATCCAATTTTATTCGGGTGTAACGTAAGCCGCCGTAATACCGCCATCGATGATGAGTGATTGACCGGTCATCCACGATGATTCATCGGATGCGAGAAATAATGCCCCATGAGCGATCTCTGTTGGTTCGCCAAAGCGACCCATCGGAATATGCACGAGACGACGATTACGTTTTGCATCATCGCTGAGAAAAGCCGCCAATAATGGTGTCATCACAGGGCCAGGACAGAGTGCATTGGCGCGAATGCCCTTGCGCGCATAGATGACCGCGATCTCTCGAGTCATTGCCAAGACTGCGCCCTTAGATGCGGTGTATGCAACTTGAGGTGTTGCAGCACCCATGTGAGCAACAAACGATGCCACATTGATGATTGAACCTTTACCTTGCTCGAGCATGGTTGGAATGGCGTACTTGCATCCGAGCAAGACACCTTTGACATTGATGTCCATCGTGCGCTGATAGGTATCGACAGACGTTGACACTGGGTCGTCATCGTCGCCGATCATCACGCCCGCATTGTTGTAGAGCACATCCACTGAGCCAAAATTCTTGATTGCAAAATCAATCGTGTGTTTCCACGACTCTTCATTGGTGACGTCGCACTTAACAAACGCGGCTTGTCCACCAAGGCGATTGATTTCGTCGACAGTTTCATTGCCATCGACCACGTCTGCCACAACGACTCGAGATCCCTCTCGGGCAAACATTTGTGCTGCCACGCGACCTAGCCCGCTTGCCGCACCAGTAATAATCGTTGTCTTACCTTGCAAGCGAGCCATGTGGTTCTCCTTCGTTTCTACGAGCGTTCAAAATAACGAGTCAGTTCCCAGTCGGTGACATGCCGATTGAAAGCAGCCCATTCGGCCTTGGCGTGCGAAAGAATATGGCCGTGTACGTCTGGTCCAAAGCATTCCAGGGCAATCGAACTGTTCTCCCAACATTGGATTGCCTCAAGCAGGGTGCTTGGAATACGCGGCACATTGGTTGCTTCATAACCGTTGCCCTCGAAGGCGGGTTCAAGCGCGATCTTGTGTCGGATGCCGTACATACCACCGGCGAGCGTGCCAGCAAACGCGAGATAACTGTTGGCGTCTGATCCGGGAGTGCGGCATTCAACACGGGCGCCTGCGCCATGACCGACAACTCTCATGCCGAGTGTGCGATTGTCTGATCCCCAAGCGATTGCAGTTGGTGCCCACGAACCAGGTTGAAAACGGCGATAGCTATTGACGGTTGGAGCCCACAACAAACTGAAGTCGCGAGCCGTTGCCAACAAGCCAGCCAAATAATGCTGGAAAAGTTCTGGCATCGCGTTCGATGTACTGCTGCTATCAAATGCAGGTGTTCCGTCTTGCGTCCACAGGCTTGAATGCACATGACACGAAGAACCCGTCTCGGAAGAATTCCACTTTGCCATGAAGCTCACCGAACGACCGTGTGACGCAGCGATCTCTTTTGCCGCCGACTTGTAGATCAGATTGCGGTCTGCCATCTCGAGTGCCGCGGCATATCGCAAGTTCACTTCGTGTTGACCGCGACCAGCCTCACCCTTTGAGCACTCAACCGGTATTCCACACTCATCCAAGTTTCGCCTGATATCACCAATGACATATTCATCAAATGTGGTTTGCACAATTTGATAGTCCTGCATCCACGGAGAATGGGGACTCAGCCCGCGATACTCTTTTTCAAACGCTTCGCGATACGACTCGTGAAACAAATAGAACTCAATTTCGCTCCCGATCATCGGCACGAAGCCGGCTTGTTGCACGACAGAAACTTGATCTCGCAAAATCTGACGTGGTGAAACCGCTACTCGACTACTCGTGCGAGGATCACTTAAATCGCACAGAATAAGAACGGTGTTCTTTTGCCACGGCAACACTCGGATCGTGTCCCAATCGGGCATGGCAACCATGTCGCCATAGCCCTGGTCGTAGCTTGCAAATGCAAAACCAGGTAAGGCCGTGTCGTCCATATCGGTAGCAATGAGATAGTTGCAATTTTCCGTGCCGTGGTCGGCTACGTCTTGCAAAAAGAACCAACCCGTCATGCGCTTGCCAACCATGCGGCCCTGCATATCGGGAAAAGCCATGATGACTGTGTCGATCAAACCCGAATTAATCGCCGCGGCTAATTCATCACGAGTCATTGGACGATGCGCCATATAAGAGAGTGTAGGCAGAGAATTTTGGCTCATAGTGTGGGGGTGTGATTTTGATGCGCAAAGCAACTGGCACCGCATTGTCATCTCGTCTCAAACATCCCACGAAGGAAGTACATTGATGAAAATTCTGGTAATTACAGCACACCCTGATGATGTCGATTTTGGTGCCGGCGGAACTGTCGCAACATGGATTTGCGAAGGTCATGAAGTCGTGTACTGCTTGGTTACAGATGGCCAGGCCGGTGGCTCTGACAACACCGTGACGCGAGATGAAGTTGCAGCACTGCGTCGGCGCGAACAAACTGCTGCAGCAAACATGCTCGGCGTAACCGAACTCCACTGGTTGGGTTTTCCTGATGGTGCAGTAGTTGCCGACCTCAACTTGCGTCGTGAGATCAGTGCGGTGATCCGAATTGTCAAACCAGATCGAGTGCTCACACAATCAAGCGAGCGCAACTACAACCGTATTTATGCGAGTCACCCCGACCACTTGGCCGCGGGCGAAGCAGCATTATGCGCCGTGTATCCCGATGCACGCAACGAGTTTGCATTTCCCGAATTATTAAGCGAGCGTGGGCTGGCGCCACACAGTGTTCCCGAGACTTGGATCATGGCCGGACCAAACCCAAAACACTTCGTCGACACAACTGATGTAATCGACAAAAAGATTGCAGCGTTACTGTGCCATGCAAGCCAGCACACAGACCCAGCCGGTTTGCCAGAGCGCATGCGCGGATGGGGCGAAATGATTGCTGAAGCCGGTGGGTTGCCAAAGGGCAGAACTGCAGAAGCGTTTTTGGTTGTCGACACGAAGTAACTCGGCTCAATTCTGAGCAAATACAACTAGTGCACGTTATGGCGCGACGGTTGTGACTTCAGGATCGAGAGTGACTTCAGGATCGAGAGTGACTTCGGTCGGCACTGTATCGACAGGGATTAATGTGTCAGGCGGCAACGTAGCTTCGACAAGTGGAGGCAACGTATCTACCGGTTTGGGTACGTCGGTAGTTGTCACAAAAACCCAACTGACTGCAGGCATTTGCAAAATTGGCTTCGGTGTTTGTGGTTGACCGAGCCAGAACACGAATGAAATTAGGAATACGACAACTGAAATGAGTGTCGATTTGCGCGGACGACGAAAAATCATATTCCCTCGCCCACTTCATTGACTTTAAATTCAACATAAATATCACGGAGTTCTATAGCAATACGCCGCCGCAACTCACGTTCCACTTTCCACTGCTGCACAGGCAATGAACTACCCGCAACTCGCACCTGGACGTTTTCGGCACCCAAGTCGTCGACACCCATCACGCTCGGCACTTCGATAAGCAATGGCCCAATTTTTGCGTCTGTTCCCAACTGCGCACAAACTGCATCTATACGCAAGATGGCACTTTCGATATCACTTCCGCGTGGTAACGGAACAACAACTAGCACCCGCGACCAGTCGCGTGACATATTGACGTTGTGGCGCAACACACCATTAGCAATGCTCACTAAGTCTCCATCAAATGTCCGCACCTTGGTTACCCGCAGTGTTACTTCTTCTACACGACCCTCCACCCAACCAACAGACAGCAGTGGACCCAGCCGTACGACATCGCCAACACCAAATTGGCGCTCGGCAATAATGTACAAACCTGCAATAACGTCACCCACCATTTGTTGTGCGCCAAAACCGAGACCCGCGCCAGCGATTGACCCCATGAACACCAATGCCGAAGATGGCAAGCTCAACCGCAGCAAGACCGAAGCGACCACTACTGCGATGACGCAGAAGTTGATGCCCCAGCGAAGGGCGCCAAGCACCGCGGCGCGGTGTGCGCCTGTTGTCAACGCAGAAAGATCGCTTGAGTCAAGTTTGTTGCGCGACTTAACCTGAATTATTTGCTGATCTGCGATAAACGCAACCAGTCTCATCAACACATGTCCGCCCGAAATGCTCATGATGATGACCACGAGGTCGGTGCGCAGCCAAGTAGAAACGGCGTCTTTCCCAGTCGTTGCTGCTAGTAGTGCTATCGCATTCATCACCACAACACTACGAAACTTTCACTCTGCGACTGTGGCAAGCCGCGAGCCGTGAGCCGCGAGCCGCGAGCCGCGAGCCGCTCAGATCACCCACGCCTCCATTGTCGCCTACTGGCACCCCACTGCCTTGCAGGACCAAATAATTGGGCCAATCAAGGATAAGTCTTATACCTCTGTTTTATATACCAATCATAAGGTTCGAACTAAGAGATCTGGCTTTGTAACAACACTTTCATCTCTTGCGCATGAGTTTGGCGCAAGTCAACGCAAGTGACTGCGAAGTTTCAAAAGCTAATTGAACAACTTCTCGAGTTACCCCCGTGGAGACCGATTGTGGATACTGACTTATTTATTTGATCCTGAACTCTTTGTTTCCACATTGCTGACACCACGCACCTCGAGTTCGACTAATGGTCGAGAGGCGATTTGCTTTCGAAAACCTGTACCCGACTTATTTGCCCACCATGTGTGCGACTCGATTGTCGGATTGACGTCAATGGATAACATTTTTGAAGATTTCTGCGAAACCTCTGCTACTGCGCCAACGTCCGGATTTCCAATAATAAGAACGTCAATATCATTTGGCGGAAATCCGCGATCGCCTTCAAAACGAGCTGCCCATGAACCAAAGATGAAGAGTTTTTCTACACCAGACAACGCACCGAATTCTTTGGCTATCACCTGTCGAGGACCAAATGACATCATGAGTAATTGAGCAAGATGATGCTGCAGTGGCGACACACCCCCTGATACGAGTCGAGAGCGACCCACTCGACGAGACTTGACGAGTTCTGCCATCTCCGCTCGCTGCACCTCGCGCTGCACTGTGGGCAAAGATTGCCCACTGACTTTTGCCAGTTCTGCAAGAGTCCATTCCCTTTTCGGGTTGGACAAAATTGCACAGAGCATCTCGGCTTGTCCGCGTGAACGCAAAACAGGTAGCAGTAATGGTGCCACTGTAGATTTCATAAAATGAACGATATCGCTCACTTTATGAAATCGTCAAGAACTAGTTTTACTACCTTTGCGACGCTTGATAACGATGTAAGCAAATCGGATGAGTGCAAGACCGATGACGGCAATCACGACGTATTGGAAGATTCCTACATAGTCACCAACTGCATCCCAGTTGTCACCAAGTAAGGCTCCCGCGCCGATCAAAATAATATTCCATACTGCGCTGCCGATAAATGTGTAAATAACAAATGGCACAATCTTCATACGTCGGAAGCCTGCAGGGATTGACACGATGGATCGAATAAGTGGCACACAACGGCCAACGAGTACCGCCGTTGTTGAACGTCGATCAAACCATTCTTCAGCGCGTGTGAGATCCGATTCTTTTACACCAAACCATTTACCAAATCGGACAACGAATTGCCTGAGTCGATCTGGTCCGATCACCCACGAGATGTAATACAAGATGAGTGCGCCAACTACCGAGCCAATGGTTGCGGCAAGAATCATGATCACTACCGATGCGTCACCACGCTGTGCGACGAAGCCGGCAAACGGCAAAACAATTTCAGATGGAATTGGTGGAAACAAATTTTCGACCACAACAAGAATTGCTACACCGAGATACCCAAGCGACTCAATAACATCTTGTACCCAAGTAGCCAGACCGCTCAACATGAGGGGATGCGCGAATTAATCGCGGCTAATTTCTTTGCGGCTTTTGAACTTAGACGCACGGTAGTCCTTATTCATCAGTGCGATCACATCAACAGAGATCTCTTTCGGGCATGCCGCCGAGCACTCGCCGTGATTGGTGCACGAACCAAAGTATTCGTCCATTTTTTCGACCATTGCCTCAGTGCGCTGATAACGCTCTGGCTGACCCTGCGGTAAACGATTGAGGTGTGCAATTTTTGCACCGGTAAACAAACTGGCCGCACCGTTTGGACACGCTGCTACACATGCGCCGCAACCAATGCACTGTGCAGAATCCATTGCTGCATCAGAAACTGGTTTTGGTACGGCGATGAGATTGCCGTCTGGCGCGCCGCCAGTGACTGCGGTGATGTACCCACCAGATTCGATGATCCGATCAAACGGCGAACGATCAACCATCAAGTCTTTGATGATTGGAAACGCTGCTGCTCGCCAAGGCTCAACCACAATCGTGTCATTGCTCTTGAATGAACGCATGTGCAACTGACATGTGGTGGTCGCACGCTGTGGGCCGTGGGCAACACCGTTGATCATCAGCGAGCAAGTTCCGCAGATACCTTCGCGACAGTCATGGTCAAACACCACTGCTTCTTTATTTTCACTGATCAATTGCTCGTTGAGTACATCGAGCAACTCTAAGAACGATGCTTCGTCGCTGATCTCGGCAACTTCGTGCGTCTCGAAACGACCAGCGTCGGCTGGACCACTTTGGCGCCATACCTTTAGCGTGAGATTCTTTAGATGGCTCACTTGTAACTCCTTGTTGCGAGGTGCGCAGTTTCGAACACAAGTTCTTCCACATTGCGCTTCGGATTCATTGGGTCGCCTGTCCACTCAAAGGCCGCAACATGACAGAACTTCTCGTCGTCGCGTTGTGCTTCACCCTCTGGTGTTTGATATTCGGAGCGAAAGTGCGCACCGCAGCTTTCCTCGCGGGTGAGGGCGTCTTGACACATTGCCATGCCCAACTGGAAGAAGTCGTCGACACGACCAGCCTTTTCAAGCGTCTGGTTGGTGGTTTCACCTGTGCCAGTCACGCGCAAGTCGGTTTGAAATTCGTTGTACAGAGCTGGCAAGTCAGCGAGTGCTTGCTGCAAACCTTCTTTGGTTCGCTCCATGCCGCACTTGTCCCAAATGATTTTGCCAAGCTCGCGATGGAACCAATCGGGCGAACGCTTGCCCTTCGTATTGAGGTACCCAGAGAAACGATCTTTGGCAAGTTGCTCGGCTTCTTTAAACGCAGGGTGATCGATGCCTGGCATTGTTTTGCCCAGTAGCGGAGCAAGACCACTACTGATCGTGGATGGCAAAACAAAATAGCCATCAGCAAGACCTTGCATCAGTGCAGATGCACCAAGACGGTTTGCGCCGTGATCCGAGAAGTTTGCTTCGCCCGCTGCATACAAACCAGGAATGTTTGTCATCAACTCGTAGTCGACCCACAAGCCGCCCATTGTGTAGTGCGTTGCTGGGTAAATGCGCATTGGAGTCTTGTATGGGTCTTCGCCTGCAATGCGTTCGTACATTTCGAACAAGTTGCCATAACGCTCTTTTACGACGTCTAAACCAAGTCGCTCGATGGCTGCAGCGAAGTCGAGGTTGACACCATTCTTTAATGGCCCAATGCCCTGACCTTTGTCGACAAGACGCTTTGCTGCTCGCGATGAAATATCGCGCGGCGCCAAGTTGCCATAGCTCGGGTACAAACGCTCGAGGTAATAATCGCGCTCTGCTTCTGGAATCTGGTCGGCAGGACGATTGTCTGTTGGGCTCTTTGGCACCCACACTCGGCCATCATTGCGCAACGATTCGCTCATCAACGTAAGTTTTGATTGCGTTTCATCGGCTTGCGGAATACATGTTGGGTGAATCTGCGTGTAACAAGGGTTTGCAAACATTGCGCCGCGACGATGCGCGCGCCATGCCGCAGTGACGTTGCAATTCATTGCATTTGTTGACAAGAAAAACACGTTGCCGTAACCACCGGTGGCGAGCACAACTGCATGCGCTGCATGTGACTGGATCTCACCTGTCAGCAAGTCGCGCACCACGATGCCAGCGCAACGGCCGTCGACAACAACAGTGTCGATCAGTTCGGTGCGATTAAAAAGTCGCACACCACCCAAACCAACTTGACGCGCCATCTGTTGGTATGCACCAATGAGCAACTGCTGACCGGTCTGGCCACGAGCGTAAAACGTGCGGCTTACTTGCGCGCCACCGAAACTGCGGTTGTCGAGCAAGCCCCCGTATTCACGTGCGAATGGCACGCCCTGGGCAACCATTTGGTCGATGATGTCAACAGAAACTTGTGCCAAACGATGCACGTTGGCTTCGCGTGAGCGGAAGTCGCCGCCCTTAATCGTGTCGGTAAACAAGCGATTAACGCTGTCACCATCACCTTGATAGTTCTTTGCCGCATTGATGCCACCCTGGGCAGCAATTGAGTGTGCGCGGCGAGGAGAGTCATGAAACGTAAACGCATCAACCTGATAACCGAGTTCGGCAAGTGTGGCAGCTGCTGAAGCACCAGCCAACCCAGTGCCCACCACGATGATCTTGAACTTGCGCTTGTTGTTTGGGTTGACCAACTTGGCGTTCTGTTTATAGTTGTCCCACTTATCGGTGAGAGCACCAGCAGGAATCTTGGCGTCAAATGTGTATGTCATGTTCGTGACCGTGATCTCCTATTTAACAATTCCGGCAATGACAGCGATCGGAAACGAAACGTTGCCAACAACAATGATGGTGGCAAACCCAGTGGCAAAACCACGGCGCCAATTATTGAAGCGCGGGTTGTTCCAACCGAGTGACTGAAAAATGCTCCACGCTCCATGAAACAAGTGAATGCCGAGCAAAATATTTGCGATCACATAAAACGCTGCGACAACTGGTCGATCGAGACTGCGCACAACATTGTTGTACACCTCACCGCGCACAAAAGTGCCATCGGTACCCACTGCATTCACTGTGCCAAAAGTGAAATCGAGTAAGTGCCACACCAAATACGCGAGCACAATGATGCCTGTCCAACGCATGGTGCGACTTGCAAACTTGGCGACTTGATAGTCGCGCGCGCTCTGATATTTAACAGGTCGAGCATGACGATTGAGTTGAGTCAGCGACCAGGCTGCGTGAAGATGCAACAACAACATCGAGATCAAACCACCTCGCAAAATCCACAACATCACGTTCTTGGGTAAAATTGGATACAACAGCACTTGCAAGAACTCGGCATAGTGATCGAGGGCCTCAGCGCCCAGAAACATCTTTAAGTTGCCGATCATATGGAACAGCACGAAACCCATCATCGCAATACCCGAAATGGCCATTGCATACTTTTTGCCGACAGAAGTGGAATAGAGGTCAAGTAAGAATGGGCGCTTCTTGCGAGCCTGTAATGCTGTGCCAGTAGCTGGAGCGCGTCGAAGAGCCTCGGAATTCACGGTGGGCGAAGTAACCATCGATGTCAGAATACTTGTGACCACGACGGGGACAGGTATCCCCTCTTGAATTCTTCATATATATGGTCACAAATGGGGCGTGAACATTGTCTCAATCGGGCGGTCTAAACCGCCAAAAGTGATATCCCGATATGGGTATTTCGCTTTTTGGGGGTCAAATTCTCTACACTTGCAAAGTACAAAACTGTGGCCCCCAACCTGGTGAGCACAGCATCACATAACGGAGATATAACACGTGACGTCACTACTTGCAACCGAAGGCGGCTGGCAAACATTTACCTTGAAGGGCGGAGAATGGCTCATTCTCGGTCTGTCCGGAGCATCGGCCATTTTGGCTCTGCTTGTCGGCTGGTATCTCATGATCAAGGTGCTTCAAGAAGATGAAGGCACCGACAAGATGAAAGAAATCGCTGGCGCGATTCAAGTTGGCGCCTTGGCGTACTTGAAGCGTCAGTTCCGCACCATCGGCATGATCCTTGTGCCGGTAGGCGCAGTCGTATTCCTTACTTCTGTAGCAATTGATAAACCAGAAGGTGGATCGGCACTTTCATTTGTTGAATCCGGTTTGTATCGCACACTTGCATTCATTCTTGGTTGTGTTGCTTCGGGTCTCACCGGTTACGTCGGCATGACACTTGCAACGCGCGGCAACGTGCGCACAGCAGCAGCAGCAAAACGTGGATCGATGAAGGATGCACTACAAGTTGCATTCCGTACCGGTGGCGTTGCAGGCATGTTCACTGTTGGTCTTGGCTTGCTCGGCGCAACAGTAATTATCGCGTTGTTCCAAAACACATCATCAGCAATGTTGATTGGCTTCGGCTTTGGTGGTTCACTCCTCGCATTGTTCCTTCGCGTTGGTGGCGGCATCTTCACTAAGGCAGCCGACGTAGGCGCCGACTTGGTGGGCAAAGTTGAAGCAGGTATTCCAGAAGACGATCCGCGCAACCCAGCAACAATTGCCGACAACGTTGGTGACAACGTTGGTGACTGTGCAGGCATGGCAGCCGACTTGTTTGAGAGTTACGAAGTAACGCTTGTTGCCTCGATCATCTTGGGTGTTGCAGCATTTAATGCAGTCGGTCTCAATCCAGCCCTTGGCTTGGTCTTCCCACTCGCAGCGCGCGCCATCGGCGTGATTGCATCCATCGCTGGCGTATTTGCTGTGCGTGCCAAAGAAGGCGAGACAAATGCACTCAAGCCAATCAACCGCGGCTTTCTCACTGCAGGAATCATCACCGTCATCGGTACGTTCTTCCTCTCGTTCTATTACGTTGGCAACCCCGACGTGGGCTCGGTTCAGTTCGGCGAAAATGAAGTAACCATGTCAAACATCGGATTGCGTTTGTTTGGTGCAGTGCTTGTTGGTTTGATTCTTGCTCAAGTGTTGAGCCGTCTCACCGAATACTTCACTGGCACCGAATATGGTCCTGTGCAAGAAATTGCAGAATCAACCGAGACAGGCCCAGCAACAGTTGTTCTTGCAGGTACTGCATCTGGCCTCGAGTCATCGGTATACGCAATCTTGTGCATCGCGATATCGCTTGGCGCAACTATTTGGATGGGTGGCGGAAGCATTCAGTTCTCGCTCTATCTCGTAGCACTGTGCGGCATGGGAATGCTTGCAACAACTGGCGTCATCGTTTCGGAAGACACGTTTGGTCCTGTATCTGACAACGCCGCTGGCATTGCAGAAATGGCTGGCGAGTTGCACGGCGAAACCGGCAAGATCTTGGTCAGCCTTGATGCAGTGGGTAACACCACAAAGGCTGTGACCAAAGGCTTCGCAATCGGCTCGGCAGTGATCGCCGCAGTTGCGTTGTTTGCCTCGTACATCGAGACAATCGCGGGTGAACTCAAGCTTGGACTCGTAGGCGACGCAATCTTTAAGGCACCGGAGACACAGATCAACGTTTCGGATGTGAAGACATTTATTGGTCTGCTCATCGGTGGATCAATTGCGTTCATGTTCTCGGCACTCGCAATTCGTGCGGTTGGTCGCACAGCTGGTGTTGTTGTGCAAGAAGTACGCAGCCAGTTTGCTGACGGTGGCATCATGGCCGGCACTAAGCAACCTGACTACGGCCCAGTGATCGACATCTGCACCGCGGCGTCGTTGCGTGAGCTCACTACCCCAGCACTGCTCGCAGTACTCACACCAGTCATCGTTGGTTTCGGTATTGGTTATGCAGCACTCGGAGCTTTCTTGGCCGGCGTTATTCTCACTGGTCAGTTGATGGCCAACTACTTGAGCAACGCAGGTGGAGCATGGGACAACGCCAAAAAGTACATCGAAGACGGACACCACGGTGGCAAGGGCTCAGCCGCACACAAGGCTGCAGTTATCGGTGACACCGTTGGCGATCCATTCAAAGACACTGCTGGTCCTGCACTCAACCCGTTGATCAAGGTGATGAACCTTGTTGCATTGTTGACATTGCCAGCAATCATCAAGTACCAAAACAACGACGGTGTACGCCTCTCGATTGCTGGTGTTGCACTCGTAATTCTCGTCATCTCCATCATGTTCTCGCGACGCAAGTCGGTGAGCATGGTTGCCGCTTAAGTACTCAAACGTAAAGATCGGCTGACACGTGTCGAAGCTTCGATACTTGTCAGCCGATTGGGTACAAGCGGTTTCGGATGCCGTTGCGACAGACACCGAGTTGCAGCAGTTGGCTTCAATTCACTCAGTTGGATTGACGCAGGTTGTCACCGGCACACCCCACGGTGATGTTGTGTATCACTTGCAGGTAGGCAACGGAGTGGCCGTACTTGCAAGCGGTGAATCATTACCCGAAGACGTGCGCTTTACAGAACCATATGAAACCGCAGTTGCGGTAGCGACTGGCGTGCTCAATGCACAAGAAGCTTTCATTAATGGTCACATCAAGTTTGTTGGAGACCATCAAAAGTTGATTGATGCAGGTGACGTGTTCGCGGCGCTCAACCCAATCTTTGACAAGATTCGTGAAACTACCGACTACAACTAAAAATTTGCAAGCAATTGCTTACGAGTAAAAGGGGTTGGCGCCAGTCGAGTGATCGGTAAGGTCACGCACTTTGGTGATCGCAGGAATCTTCTCTGAGACCATTGTGCCCACGCCTTCAAGCATCGTCTGGCGGCTCATTGAACAGCCGTGACAACCGCCGCCCATCGTGAAGTATGCAGTGCCCTCTTTGTCGTGACCAGCGAAGGTGACAAAACCTCCGTGCGAAGCAAGCATTGGGTTGACTTCTGCTGCGACAATTGTTTCGATCTCGGCAGAGACGTCATCGTCATTGACGAGACCTTCGATCTGTGGAGACTTTGGTTTGTTGGGATTACGAATAAGTAATCCCTGAGTGTCGGAGTGGTCAATAACTGCGTCTTGAAACGAATCGATGTCTTTGGCAGGAATGATGATCTTGAGTCCATCAATCGTTCGGACCTCGTCAGAAAATGCTGCTTTGGTAAAGAAGTCGAATGACAAGTCGTAGCGAAAGTCTTCGCCTGGCTCAGACAGGATCTCGAGGCGCAGACCCAGCTGCTCGCCCTCTGTCTCGGCATCACGCAACTCGAGCAATTTGATGTGCGCGATTGGTGTGACCGTGACAATGGTATTGGACTTGTCAGTGGTCTCTGATGTCATGCTGGCAAAGGGGCTCACGGGATTAATACTATCGCCGTGTTGTTTATTCAAACCCCACTGTGGCAATGTTGAGCCATGAACGACGGTAGCAAGCGGGCGATCTATGCGGCCTTTGGGGCAAACCTCGGCATTGCTGTATCCAAATTCATAGGCGCAGCCATCACTGGCTCGGCAGGTTTAATGGCTGAGGCAGTTCACTCGGCTGCCGATACCGGCAACCAAGCGCTACTGCTTGTGGGCGGGAAACGTTCCGAGCGCTCGCCCAATACCGAGTTTCAGTTTGGTTTTGGCCGTGAGCGCTATTTCTGGTCATTTGTTGTAGCCCTCGTGTTATTCAGCATGGGTGGTTTATTCGCGTTTTATGAAGGCATACAAAAACTTCTGCACCCTCATGAAGCAACAAATCTTGGCATCGCAGTTGGCATTCTTGTTGTGGCAATTGCACTCGAAACTTTTTCATTGAGAACTGCAATGAAAGAGGCAAACCATGTCAAGCCAAAGCCGATGTCGTGGTGGAGATTTATCAAAACATCAAAACAGCCCGAACTTCCTGTGGTATTACTTGAAGATGTCGGCGCAGAAGTTGGACTACTCGTTGCACTTGCCGGTGTAATCACTGCTCACTTCACACATGATCCGCGTTGGGATGCCGCAGGCTCTCTCGCTATTGGCGTTCTACTTATTGTGATTGCTGCCGTGCTCGCAGTTGAGATGAAGGGTTTATTGATGGGTGAAGCCGCGCTTCCCGAACAGCAAGAGCTCATTGAGCGAGCGCTACAAGATGATCCACGCGTGCGTAGCATCGTGCACCTACGAACCATGCACCTTGGACCAGAAGAGATTCTGTTGGCCGCCAAAGTTGAATTTAACGACACTCTGTCGGTGCAACAGCTCGCCCAGGCCATCGACGATGCAGAAGTTCGAGCACGAAGCGTGGTGGATGCCACACTTCGGATCTATATCGAACCAGACATTCGACGCTAAACAATTAGACGTACAAACTAGCCAACATAAAGATGCGCGGTGTACGCTTGAAACGTACGCACGGGGAGTTCGCTGGATCGGCGGGCTGAGAGGGTGGCCGCCGCCACTGACCCGCTTACCTGCTGGATAATGCCAGCGCGGGAGCGAAGTCATGGTTGAGACAACTGCAGTGGTGGTGATTGGAGGGCCTCCGATCAACAAGTCTGTTGCCAAATATTTGCCACGCTACGACTATGTGATCGCTGCAGATTCTGGATTACACAGTGCAATCGACTTAGGTTTGCGCGTCAACTTGGTAATTGGTGACATGGATTCTGTTGACCCGGCTGTACTTATTTCCGCCGCAGCCAACGGAGTGACAGTGCAACGATTGCCACACGACAAAGATGCGACAGATACCGAACTTGCACTACTAGCTGCAGTTGCATACGGATCACAACAAATAGTGCTTGTTACCGGCGGCGGCGGCCGACTCGATCATCAACTTGGCATATTGAGCGCCATGCAACACCAAGCACTCAAAGACTGCGATGTATCAGCGCTGTGGGACACCGCACGGATACAACTCTTGCGTGGACCAGGCCTGTGCACCATCCATGGCAAAGTTGGCGAAGTGGTTGGCCTCATTGCCCAACACGGCGATGCACTCGGAGTCACCACCGATGGTCTGAAGTGGGCGCTCAATGATGAAACCCTTGAAGCCCACTCTTCACGAGGCGTGAGCAATGAACTCGTGGCGACAACTGCAACAATCTCGCTCGCTCACGGACAACTTTTTGTTATTCAACCAACCGCACTGGAGTCATAAGATGAAAAAATACCTAGCCGCAATAGGTGCACTCGCAATATTCGCAATGGGTTGCTCATCATCTCCGACAACCGATTCGACCAACTCGACCAACTCGACCAACGGCCCAGTCACCCTGACGTTGCTTGCGCACGACTCATTTACTCCTACGCCAGGCATTTTTGATGCCTTTACCGCTGCCACTGGAATTGCGGTGGAAGTTGTGCAGGGTGGCGATGCAGGGCAATTGGTAACCAAAGCTGTGCTCACGAGCGGCAACCCCGAGGGTGACGTGTTGTGGGGTATTGACAACACGTTGCTGTCGCGCGCGCTCGAAGCCGATGTTTTTAGCGCATACGAAACACCAAATACTGCGTCTATGGACGCCGCGTTGTTGCACGATATTCCCGGACACGAAGTGACACCGGTAGACAGTGGCGATGTGTGTATCAACTACGACATTGCCTGGTTTAAGACAAACAACATCGCTCCTCCCCTCACACTGGATGCTCTGACCAATAAGCAATACGCAAACTTGTTGGTAGTGCCGAGTGCATTGAGTTCGTCACCGGGTCTGGCCTTTTTTATGGCAACAATTGCCGAATTTGGCACAGACGGTTGGCAGGCATACTGGAAGACGTTGCGCGATAACGGAGTAATGGTGGTGGATGGATGGACACAGGCATACAACACTGAATTCTCTGGTGCATCGGGCAAGGGTGATCGGCCAATAGTCGTCAGTTATTCATCGAGTCCTCCTGCAGAAGTGATATTTGCTGACCCACCCATTGACGTAGCACCAACCGCAGTTGCTTCACTCACCTGCTTTGAACAAATTGAGTATGCGGGCATTCTTCGCGGCACGAAGCACGAGGATGAGGCCAAATTACTTATTGACTACCTCACCGATCTCACATTTCAAAACGACCTACCGCTGACCCAGTTCGTTTTCCCTGTGCACAATGGTGCTGTATTGCCAGAAGCTTTTACCAAATATGCACTGCGGCCAGAAAACCCCTTGCGCCTTGAAGCAAATGTGATTGCAACCAATCGCACTACCTGGATTGACGAGTGGTCTGCAATCGTTCTGAAATAATCACTCGAAATAACCATGGATCAACTCGTGCAATCCAACATCGCGCTATCGCTGTACAGACGAAGTGCTCGCTGGCTATGGATAGCGCCGACAGTGTTCTTGATATTGATCTTGGTGATACCTGCTACGACAATAATTTTGCGTGGTACGACCCTCGATGGTTTCAAGGATGTGCTCAATAATTCGACAATTAGACAAGCATTGTGGTTTACTGCTTGGCAAGCACTTGCAAGTACTGCGCTCACGTTGATTGTTGCGCTACCAGCGACTTTTGTGTTGTCTCGGTTTACATTTACAGGCAACCGTGCCTTGCAAGCTCTCATTACCGTGCCATTTTTGCTACCAACAGTTGTGGTTGGTGCTGCGTTCTTGGCCGTGCTTCCAGCAAAACTGCATTACACAGCAGCCGCTTTGATTATTGCGCATGCGTACTTCAATCTCACTGTGGTGGTGCGCATCGTTGGTGCGCGCTGGGAACAACTGCATCCAGGTATCGAGCAGGCTGCGCGCACACTCGGCGCATCACCATTAACAGTCTTTCGCACAGTGACGCTGCCACTCTTGCGCGGCGCACTTGCCACCGCAAGCGGAGTAATTGCGCTATTTGCCCTTACTTCATACGGCATTGTGCGCACGCTTGGAGGCCCGGCCAGAGCAACAATTGAAACCGAGATATATACACGCAGCGTATTAATCGGCGATATGCCTGGCGCTATTGCTCTCTCAATTTTGCAGATGATTGTGCTCACAGCACTGTTGTGGTGGTGGGCAAAACGCCATCGCAACGAATCTATGAGCCCCCAAATATCCGTAGCACAACAATCGCCTAGCACTCGTGGTCAAATTGCACTGGCGTATGGCATTGCACTTGCAACTGCCGCAGTCGTTATTGCTCCAATGTGCGCATTACTGTGGCGCTCACTTACCCGAACAACACCAGGCGCTACTCGCTTTACGCTTGCTGGATGGCGAGCGGTTGCATCGTCAACAACTCTTTCTGCAATATCCACCAGCATGCTGTTTGCGTTGTGTGCCATGGTGATCGCAACAGTGCTTGGACTAATGGTGGCTCTGGGAGTCGCATACGGATCACCGAGATTTTTGTGGCTTGAGCGTATTTCTGTACTTCCACTCACCGTCTCTGCCGTGACAATTGGACTTGGCATTCTGATTACATATGACACCGCACCATACGATTTCCGATCGGCGTGGATCATCACCCCTCTCGCCCATTCCTTGATTGCGTTGCCAATAGTGGTTCGCATCGTGCTGCCGGTCGTACGACAAATTCCGAGAGGACTGCAGTCGGTCGCATCCACCCTAGGAGCAACACCGCTACAAACATGGCTGACGGTAGATCGCCCTCTGATATCTCGTGCGATAGGTGCATCGGCAGCAATTGCATTTGCTATTTCGATCGGCGAATTCGGTGCAACAAGTTTTCTTACTCGCCGAAGCAGTGAAACTCTGCCAGTCACAATCTCGCGCCTGCTTTCGCGGCCCGGAGATGCACTACGAACTCAGGCATATGCACTGTGCGTGATTATTGTCGTCATCAGCATGATTGCGATATTTTTAATTGACATGTTGCGACCAAGCAGAAAGGCAAAGTGATGCTTGCTCTCACCGACATCACTATCAACTATGAAGGTCGGACTATTTTGATTAATGCAAGCCTCAGCGTCGCACGCGGTGAGATTGTCTCGCTCGTGGGCCCAAGTGGTTCAGGCAAAACAACATTGCTGCGAGTGATTGCTGGTCTTGAGCAGCCAAGCCAAGGCACAGTTGTTATTGACAACAGATTGATGACCGGAATTCCGACCCACAAGCGCGATGTCGGTCTTGTGTTTCAAGACAACCAGTTATTTCCGCACCTCTGCGTCTTTGACAACATCGCCTATTCGTTGCGCATTAAGCGAGTTTCAAAAGCACTGCAGATCGAAAAAGTGAACGAGATGCTGAGCCTCATTGGCATGGAAGACCTTGCGCGTCGTGACGTTGGCAATCTCTCGGGCGGCGAAGCAAAGCGAATTGCGGTGGCGCGTGCGCTCGTTGCTAATCCATTTATTTTGTTGCTCGACGAGCCACTCACGGGGCTCGACGCCGAACTTCACGATCGACTACTCGACGACATGGGTGCTCTACTGCGTGCTCGTGGAACCACAGTGGTGCACGTCACCCATGACCGAAATGAAGCGACACGATTGTCGGACCGCGTAGTTGATGTGCGTACTTTGAGCCAGTCGGGTGCGCAACTACAGTAAAGCGCGATGACAAACGAATATCTTGTTGAAGAAGTGCCCACCGATGAGGTACTGGTTTTGCGCTTGGCCGTGCTGCGTGACGGCACACCATCACAAGATCCCCGCTACGCAGAAGATGACACCGAAGGCTCAGTGCACCTTGGCATTAGAGAGAGCGGCGTTTTGGTCGCATGCTCTACGTGGTTACCACGACCATGGCTGCTCGACGAAGTTCACCCCGCAACGCAACTACGCGGTATGGCTGTAACAAAACATCTGCAATCAAAAGGACTCGGCCGCATACTGCTACAGGCAGGAATTGCAAGAGCCAAATTGCTTGATTCAAAATATGTTTGGGCACGTGCGCGCGATAAAGCACTGTACTTTTATGAACGCAATGGTTTTACAACTATCGGCGACCAATTCATTGACGATGCATCCGGTCTTGGTCATCATCTCGTGATGCTAGAAAACAAGTAACAAACTATTTCTTAATTTCAACAGCTATTTTAAATAGTGTTGTTGAGCTTGCTGTTTGCTTGACCAAAATCTCGATTACCCACTCACCTGAATATGCAAACTCGGTTACGCCAGAAAAGTGATTGGATCCAGTTTCTTCAAGCACAATCGGACCATTGGGTATGTTGCGTGCAGGCATTGACATGCGGGCAGTTGCCGCTTCGATCTGGACAAATGTTCCGTCTGCCCGCGCAACGACCATATGCACCTCACTTTGGCCTATACGCGCCGACGTGAGTGACAACTCAACGATCATCTGCCCCTGAAAAATAGTGGACGAAAGCGGTGCTGGCTCAAGCACCCCCTTTGGAGGCATGGCAACGAGGGTTGATGTGAGAGCCAAAATGATGAGACCGAACAACACCTCAATACCCATCGACTGGCGCAATGAGCCAGATTGCTTGCGTTGCATTGCCACCCGTGACACTGCGCCGAGCGCAATCAAGACGACAACTAGACACACCTTGACAATCAGTGTTCTTCCGTAACGACTCTCCAATATCTGACCAAAACCATCCAGCATCAGCCAGGCCTGAATTACACCAGTAACCACGATGACCGGTACCGCAAAACCAGCAGTGCGCGAAAACCACCGCAGCGAAGGTGCCGATGTTGATTCATCGGTTGCAAGCCACATGTTGCGGTCGTAGACAATGATCAGCAGCGGCCCCACCCATAGTGAAACAGCAAGCATGTGCGACATGTCAAGACCAATGCTCAACGCAACAGGATTTGTGGCGACAGGGTGTCCAGCCAATGACAACGTGAGAGTGATGCCCACAAGCGACGCCCACACACCAAACTTCCACCACCACGTGCCACGAAACTGAATTACTGCAATAAGTGCGCCGATAACACCCAACAACAAAAGTCGAGCAAGTTGCATCTTGCCGTACTGCGTCGTCAATGTTTCTAATAGCAATGAAAGATCGACTGCCTTATAGATCTTGTACCCAGAAATGTGTGGGCCATAGGCAATCAGAGCCTCAAGCGTGCCTAATGCGGCAAATGCCCAACCACTTTTGAGCGCAAGTGTTGAGCGTGACGACAAGCGGTCGGTGCGAACAGCCTGCAGTAACCCAATGCCACCGATGAGCAGAACTACACCTAGATAAGTAACCCAACGAATGACATTGAACAAACTTGCAAGACCGTGACGCTCGAGTTCTTGATACTTACTTATCGCCGAAACATCGGTTGAAGTATTTCCAATCTGAAATGCAAACGAACCTTGCGCAGGATGGCTGTCGGCAGAAGCAACGCGCCAGACCACCACATAGGTGCCAGATTCCAATGTCGAGATCGGTGCGCGAACGATGGTGTGATTTGCAGCATCTCGAATTGGCTTGACTACTTGAACGACATTGCCAGTCGAGTCGAGAATGCGAATCTTGCCAAACACGGTGTCAATAAACTCGTTGAAAAATAATGCGATTTCTGTTGGTGACTGATCGAGAACTGCGCTCGGTGCTGGCTCGCTTGTGAGCAAGATTGCATGTGCTGAGGCAATTTGTGCTGGTGCAAGCACTGTCAGCAATGCAACGACAACGAATGCCAATCTTGTAATCAATTTGCGCAACAACATCTCAGTACGCATCCACAACAGGCAGCCCATCGACAGCGAGTCTGCCAAGCAGCCATGCAAGACGATGATTGGGTGACAACTTGGCAGCAGCATCGGGCAATACGGTCATCCCCATCGATTTGCGACTATTCCAGATCATGAGTTGTCGATCCAACTCAAATCGCACAAATGTTGCGTCCCAATTATCAAACGAATAACCGGGATTCAGATCAGCCAAATTCAGATCGGCCAGATGTACTTCGGATTCGCACCAGCGCATCAGCATCAGATCGGTAATCGCTACTCGCCCACCACCAGCATGCGACTTGATGCCAAAACCTGTCCATGTTGTTGGGGTGGCTGACGCCCATGCGCCCTCGAGCGCATAAATGCTCGCACGCACATGACCTACCAATTCGTGCGCACTGAGACCCGACCACGACTCAATCTGGGCGTCGCGTGTTGGCTTGCCACCTTCATATTGTTCGGTTTCTTCGCCCCGGTTCGCTGCTGCAAACATGCGCACGTGGCTGTAGGCATTATTGGCCAAGTGGCTCAACACATGACCGCGGCTCCAACCGGCCAGCATCGATGGTTGTCGACACTGCTCATCGGTAAGCCCGTCAAGCACCTGCAGTAATCGCTGATGTGAAGCCGCGCATCCAACTACCTGAGCGTTGAGAATGCGGGACAAATCAACCATCGCGGACAACGGTAGTGGCTGAGCCTTTACAAACGAGAAGAGCGCTGTGGAATCACTACAACAGTGCCATCTGGCTCGTGATGCACGCGGGCCGAAACACCATAAAATTCTGCAAGAGTTTCGCTTCTCAAAACCTGTTTGGCAGTACCTTCGGCAACTCGATGACCTTCGTGCATCAACACCAGTCTGTCTGCATATAAACCAGCCAACGTTAAGTCGTGCATTGCAGAAATAATTGTCAGCCCTTGCTCGCGGCGCAAACTATCTACGAGTTCGAGCGCTTGTTGCTGATGACCAATATCGAGCGCGCTCGTTGGTTCGTCAAGCAGCAACACTGGTGCTTCTTGCGCGAGTGCTCGAGCAATAACTAACCGCTGAACTTCGCCGCCCGAAAGCGTGCCTAACTTGCGCGCAGAAAACTGAACAAGATCAAGACGATTCAAGACTCGATCAATTACGTCGCGGTCATGAGATGTTTCTGATGAAAAGTAATTGATGTACGGGTTACGACCAAGCACTACGTATTCGTACACCGACATGTCGGTTGGAATCACCGGCGATTGAGGCACGTAAGCAATGTGTTGTGCTCGCCAGCGAGCAGATGCTGCAGGAATTTCGGTTTGATTAATTGCAACCGACCCGGTGTAGGGCACGAGGCCTGCTGCTGCACGAAGCACCGAAGACTTGCCCGCACCATTGGGGCCGATGAGACACAGCCACTCGCCAGAATGCAACAAGTCATTAAAACCCACGACCGCATCAGTGCCGTTGTAGGAAACCGTTAGATCGCAAAAGCCAATTGCGGTCATCTTGAAACATCCCGCGTGCGAAGCAGTAACAAAAAGAATGGTGCACCTATAAACGCTGTGACAACACCGATTGGTGTTTCGGCGGGACTCGCCAACACTCGACTCGGAATATCTGCAGCGACCAAAAATGCCGCACCAAGCATCATGCTCATTGGCAACACCACACGATTGCTCGCACCAACAATTAAGCGAACAGCATGAGGCACGATGATACCGACGAAGCCGATGAGACCACTGACTGCCACGACAGAAGCCGTGCCGAGCGTGGCTGCTAACACCACGATGAGGCGCACCCTGCGTACGTTGATACCGAGAGCAAGTGCTTCATCATCACCAACACGCATCACATCAAGCAGTCGACGATGTAAGAGTAAAACAACAGATGAAACAACGACGTACGGCAGAATGAGGCGAACATCGCCCCATGTTGCGCTCGAAAGTCGACCCAAAATCCATGAATACACCTGACGCACGACATCGCTATTGCGCTGCAAAACGAATGCCTGGATTGCCGTCGTCATCGATGTAACTGCAACACCTGCCAGCACGAGTGTGGTGCTGGATCGATTGCTTCCGAATGCCGTACCAACCACGTATGTCACGAGCACTGCACAAAGTGCACCGATAAAAGCTGCAAGTGGCAAAGGATCAATGATCCATGATGAGGTTGTTTCGCGTTGGAGTGTGAAAACGATTGTTGCCCCGAGCCCCGCACCAGCAGCAACACCAAGTAGGTACGGGTCAACAAGTGGATTACGAAATACACCTTGGTAGCTCGCACCAGACACCGAGAGCATCGAGCCAACTAGCGCAGCAAGCACAACGCGCGGTGCGCGAATTTGCCACACCAAGTTCCAGTCAGCTCGGGACATACCACTGTTCAAAGAAACAAACGGCACATGGTCGAGCAACTCTGCAGGAATACGCCACCACTGTGGACCAGCTGGACCAATCATTAAGCCAACAAGAACCATGCATGCCACCACTGCCCCGCTGAGGGCAAACGACAAAGGTTGTTTGTCGCGGCCCCCAGCAGAGCGTGAAGTGATGACAGATGTTGGCATCAACGGTGTTATTTGGCAGATGCTTTCGTGATTGATTCACCAATTGCGACGACGAGTTCGACAATGCGTGGTCCCCAACGTGACGCAATGTCATCGTCGAGAACTGCAATATTGTCGGCGAGGACGGCAGACAAGCCACCCCAACCATCACGTGCCGCAACTGTCTCGGCATTCTGTGCGCAACACTTTGTGTCGGCCAAGACAATGATGTCTGGATTAGATGAAACGATTGACTCTGCCGACAATTGTGGGTAGTCGTTGCCCGCCTCTGCGTTGTCTGCAATGTTTCGAAGTCCGAACAGATTAAACAACTGACCGATGAATGAATTGGATGTCACCGAGTAGTAGGTGTCGTCAAGCTCGTAGTAGTACGACAACGGTGTCGCAGGGGCGACAACTGCCGCCACTGCCGCATCAATTTCGGTCTGCATAGAGGCAACAAGTTGATCTGCCTCTGTCACGTGCCCAACAAGCATTCCAAGTTGTTCAATCTGCTCGTACACACTGTCGAGATTGGTCGGAGCGTTAGCGATGAATAATGGAATGTTGAGGGAACCGAGTTGCTCTGCAAGGCTTCCTGGGTCGTACGACGCGATAACGAGATCGGGAGTAAAACCGCTAATTGCCTCAATGTTTGGCTCAAAGCCAGAAAGCATTGTGCCGAGCGCGACTGCTTCAGCTGGATAATTGGAATACTCGTCGACCGCAATAACTTGTGCTCCTGCACCAATGGCGTACAACATTTCTGTCGAAGTTGGCGACAGCGAAATGATTCGCATCGGTTGTGCATCAAGAGTTAAGTCTCCAACAGTGACGGGATATGTTGCAGTTGATTCTGTTGCTTCAACAGCAATAGTGGTGTCCGAGATAGTTGCACTACTGCCACAACCTGCGATCGTTGCAGTGAGGGCAAACAAAAAGCCGGCAATGCCGGCCTTGGTTAACTTTTTCATGAGTGGGTCTCCTTGCTCTTCTTGCGAGAGCGGTTGATGAAGCAACGAACCAGGCGACCGGACTTACGAACTTGATGTTCGAACTACCGTTGCGTGACAGTGCCGGAATCTCACCGGACTTCGCTGGGAACTTTGCGCCACGACTATTGCCGTGGTGGAGACAGACTAGCCCGTCACGAAGGCGGAGAGACGTTCGATGCCTTCTTTTAAGTCGGCATCGCCAAGCGCAAAACTGAACCGAGCAAAACCCGGCATCCCGAAGGCCTCGCCTGGCACGAACGCCACCTTGACACGGTCGAGTACGAGGTCGGCCAACTGCATTGAGTCGGTGGCGATCTCTCCGCCAAGCGACTTACCAAGCAGTCCGCGCACATTCGGGAAGCAATAAAACGCGCCCTGGGGCTCCATGCATGTAATGCCAGGAATGGCGCTCAGCATCTCGTGCATCAATGTGCCTCTGCGCGAAAATGCTTCGCGCATCATTTCAACTGCCGACAAGTCGCCGCTCACTGCTTCGAGTGCGGCCATCTGCGCGACGTTAGAAACATTGGAAGTGGTGTGCGACTGAAAGTTGATTGCAGCCTTCATCACATCTTTTGGCCCGATCATCCAGCCAACACGCCAGCCCGTCATTGCATAAGTCTTTGCAACACCATTGACGATGATGCATTTGTCGGCGATCTCTGGCACGAGTGTTGGCATTGACGAAAACTTGTGCTTGCCATAGGTGAGGTGTTCGTAGATTTCGTCTGTGATCACCCAAATGCCGTGCTGTACAGCCCACTTGCCTATCGCAATAGTTTCTTCAGGCGTGTACACCGCGCCGCTTGGGTTGTCGGGCGACACAAACAGCAACACTTTGGTACGAGCAGTACGAACTTTTTCGAGTTGCTCGACCGTGACCTTAAATTCAGATTCTTCTGTGGTGTCAACAATGACTGAAACTCCGTCGGCAAGCGCAACGGCCTCTGGATACGTTGTCCAATACGGCGCCGGAATAATTACTTCATCACCCGGGTCACACAACGCCGCGAATGCAACGAACACTGCGTACTTGCCGCCATTTGTTACGAGCACTTGCGATGCGTCACAAACAAATCCGCTATCGCGCTTTGTCTTTACCGCAATGGCCTCGCGCAACTCTGGCAAGCCCGCAGCTGGTGTGTAGCGATGAAACTTCGGATCGCGTGCAGCACGTACTGCTGCCTCGACAATGCCTTCTGGCGTCGGAAAGTCTGGTTCGCCTGCGCCGAAACCGATTACGTTCTCACCTTTGGCCTTGAGAGCTTTGGCCTTGGCATCAACCGCCAGGGTTGCCGATTCGGCAATGGCACTCAGTCGGGCAGAAACACGGTTTTTGGGGTTTTGATGCGTAGTCACGGATGCCATGCTTACACAGTGGACACCGGTGAAGCGAAAACATTGCGAGATCATCCGTGCAAGTAAGCGATGTGCTGGATGGCGACTGGGATGCCCTTGAGCCCCTGCGAAACCCCGTTCTCGTAGTCGCCCTGCGCGGCTGGTTTGATGTTGCAGGCGTGGCTACGGGCGCATTGGAGTGGGCCATCCAGGACCGCCCTGTCACCGTTGTTGCTTCCATCGACCCCGACCCATTTTTTGACTTCACCCAAGAACGTCCAGAGACATTTATCGACGAAGATGGTGATCGGCAGATTCGCTGGCCCGAAAATGAATTTCTCGTCACGCGGTTCCCTGAAGGATCTCGAGATTTGGTTCTTGTTTCTGGTGTTGAGCCACACTTGCACTGGACAACCTTTGCCAACTGCATCGTGGAATGTGCGCGCAAACTCAAATGCGAAGTTGTCGTGACGGTTGGTGCCACAGTCGACGGCGTTCCGCATACGCGTTCCCCCCTCGTTTTTGGCAGCACTACTAATGCTTCGCTTGCGCGGCGCCTCGGGCTTTCAAGACCGCAGTATCAGGGCCCAACGGGTGTCGTTGGTGTGATTCACGAACGACTGGAGCACGAAGGCATTACTGCTGTGTCATTGCGGGTAGGAGTGCCCCACTATTTGGTCAATGCTCAACACCCCAAGTCTTCTGCTGCATTATTGCGCAAACTCGAACACGTACTGGGCGTACCCACCAGCCATGGCGAGATGTATGAAGAGATTCAGCGATGGGAAGAATTGCACGATGCTGCAATCGATGGCGATGATCAGACCACAAGTTATTTGGCGATGCTTGAAGATGAATACGACCGGCGCGTGGAAGAAAATATTCCCACGGGTGACGCACTAGCAGTTGAGTTTGAAAAATTTTTGCGCGAACAACAAGACGGCAACGACGACACTGCGTTATAGCAACCTATACATGTAAAGAACCCCGACCTTTCGGCCGGGGTTCTTCAACAGGGGGTTTATATTTACTAGTTGCCCGAACCAACGCGCATTGCGTTGTTCTTAGCAATAGTCAAGATTGCGCCGCTCAGTGGTGCGTAACCCAACGACTCAGCAGCTGCTGGGGCGTATGTGCTGAGGATCCACTTGAGGTAATCGCTCACAACAATTGCCTTTGATGAGACCGCTGTGCGACCAAGTGCGTAAGTAACTGCAACGAATGGGTACGCAGTCGAGTTGGTTGTCTGCTTGAAGTTGAAGGTAACAAAACCCTTCGCATCAACATCTGAGTTTGAGATCATCGATGACACCGCTGCTGCAGTTGGCGCAACGTATTTGCCAGCAGCATTCTTGATGTTTGCCGATGCCATGCCTTTTGCGGCACGACTTGCATCAGTAACAAACGAGACTTCGGTGTAACCAATTGATCCATTGGTATTGGCGATTGCATTGGATGCATTTGCCGAACCGCTCTGGCCCTGAAATGCCGCACCTAAACGAGCTACTGCTGATGAGCCACCAGGAATTGCAGTCGTAAACGCATCGTTTACGGTCCACTTGGGGTTAGCTGCATTCAACGGTTTGATGAAGTTGTTTGTGGTGCCTGAACCATCAGAGCGGTACACAACAGTGATCGTCTTGTCTGGAAGTGTTGGTGTTGCGATTGCATACTTTGCAACTTCCTTACCGTTGACCTTGACGGTGTAAACAGCGGCCTTGGTGGTCAACCTAATTGCGATCTGACCCTTTGAGGCAACAGTGGCGGTCTTGATTGACTTTTTGCCTTCCAAGACTTCGATCTTTTTACCCTTTGCGGATTTGAGTGCCGCTGGTGTCAATGTAACTGTCAAGGTTGCTGCTCTTGTAGAAGTTGTTGTCCACAGCGTACTTGCACCCTTATATTTACTCTTCTTTGTGGAGTTTGCCCAGATTGGATTGGCCTTCATGTCAGCAACAATTGCTGGGTCGTTCCACTTCTTGATTGTGCCATCAAAAATTCCGGCAACTGTTGGAATGGTCAAACTAAGTGTTGAACCCTTGATTTCGTCGAGTCGGTAAGCAACAGAAATACCGCCGGCAACGTATGGCACATACACCCAGTTAAATGATGTTGAGCCAGACTGTGATGATGAGACAGCAGAGTCAGATCCACCGAAATCGGTGAGATTGGAGAAGAAGTCTGTCTTGCCTTTGCCTGAGCCACCGCCTGGGTTTGCATAGGTAGCGGTGTGTCCTGAGCCCCTTGTGTATTCAACTGTTGCAGCAGCTTGGAATGTCTGCGGGAATGTTGCACCCGAACCACTAATACTCTCTGCCGATACCATCGTGGCGCACGACATGCCGCCGGCAACAACAAGTGCTGTGGTTGCAATTACTTTGCGGAAACTTTTCATGAACTCCTCCGAGTTTTTTATGGTTGATTTTGCTGGGATATTGCTTACGGAGGAAACTTACAAACCGCAGGTATTCATTGGGTAGCGACCCGTCAAACTACGAGTAGCAACTAGATGAACTCTTCGTGAACGACTCAGCCAAACTTTCCCTGCACGTAATCTGCCGTGCGGGTATCTGTTGGGTTGGTAAACATCTTGCGTGTGGCATCTGCTTCGACCAAAACCCCCGGGCCACCATCAGACAAAAAGAACGCACAGTAATTAGACACACGCGAAGCCTGCTGCATGTTGTGGGTCACGATCACAACAGTGATTTTCTCTGCCAGTTCATGAATTGTTTCCTCAATTCGCAGAGTCGAGCCTGGGTCGAGTGCCGAACATGGCTCGTCCATCAACAAAATAGTTGGCTCAACGGCGAGAGAACGCGCGATGCACAAACGCTGTTGCTGACCGCCAGAGAGTGAGCCGCCAAATGCATCAAGTCGATCTTTAACTTCTTTCCAGAGGCCAGCGCGCGATAGACAGTCTTCTACGATGCCATCATGATTGCTCACCTTGAGGTTTGCAAGCTTGATACCAGCCAACACGTTTTCCCTAATCGTCATTGCTGGGAATGGGTTTGGCTTTTGAAAGACCATGCCGACTTTGAGTCGCATGGCTGCAGCATCAACCTCGGGCGCGTAGATATCTGAACCATTCATCAGCACTTCCCCTGCCATTGCAGCGCTAGGAATGAACTCGTGCATGCGATTAAGCATGCGCAAAAATGTCGACTTGCCACAGCCCGATGGCCCAATGAGCCCGGTCACACTGCGTTCTGGAAACTGCAGGTTGATGTCACTGAGTACATGATGCGAACCAAACCAAGCGTGCAATCCCCGAGTTTCCAGACCTAGCGGTCGCTTTGCAACGGCTGCCGTTGCACCAGATGCTGACATTTCATTCATGATAATCCCATTCCCTTTGGACGATTCTGATTCAGTTTCAACTTGAGTCAATGCACTCACCTCTTGTCCTTACCACCAAGGCGACGAGCAGTAACAAACAACGCAAGAACGATAAGCATCAAGACCAACGAGCCGCTCCATGCTCTATTGAGCGAATACTCAGTACCTATCTGCAACAGGCCAAATATGTACATCGGCATTGAAGCAATCGGTCCGTCAAATGGATTGAACTTGAATGCATTATTGGATAACGAGGTGAGCAGCAGCGGTGCAGTTTCGCCAACAACTCGCGCAACACCAAGAATTGCTGCAGTAGTGAGACCACTACGCACTGTTGGAAGCACCACCATCAGCGAGCTACGCCATTGACGCGCGCCAAGGGCGTAACTTGCAGCACGCAGATCTTCTGGCACCAACTTGAGTACTTCTTCTGCTGTTCGAGCAACCGTTGGGAGCATTAGAACCGAAAGCGCAAGCGCGCCAGCGAAACCACTGAACGAACCAGTCAGTGCGATCACTGTTGTGTAGATGAATAGTCCTGCGACTATAGATGGCACGCCGCTCATCGATTGAATAACAAAGCGCACAACTTTTGTCAAGCGACCACGAACTTCAGTGAGATACACACCACTCAAAATTCCTAGTGGCAATGTGATTGCAGTTGCGATTAGCACCATCAACATTGATCCGATAAGTGCGTGACCAACACCACCCATATTGAGCTCATCATCCGGTGTTGTGACTCGCATGTCATTGAACAAATACCCGACATAGAGGCCGTGAAAACCCTTGGTAATGAGACTCACAAAAATTGACATCCAGGGAGCAAACGCCACCACTGCTCCGGCACCAATCACGGTCGAGACAATCGCATTTGTTGACTTGGCCCTGCCAATGCCTCGCGAACGAAGAACAGTCAGTAGCAAAATTTCGACAAAGAATACGAGCGCCCATCCATCTGGCCCTGCAACGCCAGTGACCATCACAATTGCGTACGCCGCAACTGCAAGCGCCAAATAGGTCAGCACATCTCGTCGCTGAGCAGCACGCGGTTTATGCCAAGGCTGTGTTGGTACGGCTTCAATCACGTCAACTGCAAGTTCGCCAGTTGTACTCATGAACGAGCCTTTGCTGTGCGCTGCACTACCGCTGTTGCCACCATATTGACCGAAAGTGTGAGCAAGAACAATACGAATCCTGCGGCAAGCAATGCCTTCAATTCGTACGGCGTAGCTTCGCCAAACTTTGTCGCAATAAGCGATGCGATGTTGCCACCCTCTGATTCGAGAATATTGAAGTTGTATTTGAAAACAAGATTAAGAAGCAAATACACAGCGACTGTTTCCCCAAGTGCGCGACCTAGACCGAGCATTGCTCCGCCCACAACACCGCTGCGACCATACGGCAATACAACTGCACGAATAGCACCCCAGCGCGTGCCGCCAAGCGCATAACACGAGTCGACAAGTTCGCGTGGCGTTCGGGAATACACCTCGCGAGAAACTGAAGTGATAATCGGAACGATCATGGCAGCGAGCACAAGACCGGCAATAAATGGCGAGCGGCCAAAAATACCAAGTTCATTGTTGAACAAGGGAAACCATCCGAGGTAATGACTTGTAAGTGCGGCCCATCTCTCGCCCATTGAAGAAAAAACTTGCACTCCCCATAGGCCAAAAAACAGCGACGGAATTGCTGCAGCTAGATCAAGCAATGACACAAGCGTGCGCCTGATTTTTACAGGTGCAAAAAACTCCATGTACAGCGCACCCGCTATTGAAAGTGGAACTGCAAAGAAGAGGGCAATCAACGAAGTAACAATTGTGCCGGTGAGCATTGGCCCGATAGAAAACTCGGCCGGAATAACTCCGTCACCACTACCAGCAGTCCAATTGGTGCCAGTAATAAATTTCGGACCCATGTCGCGGAAGATCTCGACACCACGAGCAAATAGAAACAGTCCGATGAGTGCTAAAACAAGCAGCGAAGTAACAGCACCAGCCGTAACAACTCGACGAAAAATGCGGTCTCCAGTTGAGTACACCACATGCATCTCGCGCTTTTGCGGCACGATTTGGGGCGCAGAAACCGAACTGGGTTGACTCACCCCGAAAGTGTGTCAGTGCCAGGTAATCCCGAGATGATCGTGAGATGAACGAGGGGTGAACTTCCCCTCAGATTTAAGCCTTGGCGGCCTTGAAGCCCTCTTCTAAGTCGGCCAAAATGTCATCGATTGTCTCGAGACCGACCGACAAGCGCACGAGGCCTGGGAATACACCAGCCGACGTCTGTTCTTCTGGGCTCAATTGACTGTGGGTGGTCGAGGCTGGGTGGATCACAAGACTGCGCACGTCACCGATGTTGGCAACATGACTGTGCAACGTGAGACCGGCAATGAACTTGACGCCAGCCTCATGGCCTCCCTTGATATTGAATGCGATCACCGAACCATAGCCCTTGCCATTGCCGTACTTCTTGGCGCGCTCGTGCCACTTGCTGGTGGTGAGACCGGCATAGAACACTTCTTCAACCTGTGGGTGCTTGGCCAAAAACTCGCCAACTACTTGAGCGTTAGCCCAGTGGCGATCCATGCGGAACGACAAAGTCTCAAGACCCTGCAAGAAGTTGAAAGCATTGTCTGGTGTCGTTGCCATGCCCAGGTCGCGCAACATTTGTACGCGAGCCTTGATGATGAACGAACCGTGACCAAGTGCTGGCCAATATGCGAGGCCGTGGTAAGACGGATCTGGCTCGGTGAAGTTTGGAAACTTATCGTTTTGACCGAAGTCAAACTTGCCACCGTCGATGATTGCTCCACCAATTGATGTGCCGTGTCCACCAATGAACTTGGTGAGCGAATGCACGACGATGTCTGCACCCCACTCGATCGGACGAATCAGGTATGGGGTTGGCACTGTGTTGTCGACGATCAGTGGCACTCCGGCTGCGTGTGCAACTTCGCTGATGCCTTCAATGTCAAGCACGTTGTTGCGTGGGTTAGCCAACACTTCACCGTAGAACAACTTGGTGTTTGGTTGTACTGCGGCCTTCCACTGATCGAGGTTGTCTGGGTCTTCAACGAACGAAACATTGATGCCCAACTTTGGCAACGTGTAGTGAAACAAGTTGTAAGTACCGCCATACAAACTTGGCGATGCAACGATGTGCGAGCCGACTTCTGCAATCGTAAGAATTGCAAGCAACTCGGCAGACTGCCCGGAGCTCACTGCAAGTGCGCCAGGCAAACCAACTGCAGTTGCAGTGCCGCCTTCGAGTGACGACAAGCGTGCTTCGAGCACTCCTTGCGTTGGGTTCATGATGCGCGTGTAGATGTTGCCGATCTCGGCAAGCGCAAATAAGTTTTGCGCATGTTGAGCATCGCGAAACACGTAACTCGTGGTTCGATACACAGGCACGGCGCGCGCACCTGTAGTCGGGTCGGCTACTTGGCCGGCGTGAATCTGTCGTGTTTCGAATCCCCAGTTGTTTGTCATGCCAAGCACCCTAGAGGGCAATTGTTGACCAAACAACTCGGGATTAAAAAACCGTATATATATAGGCCTTATTAGCCTATTTAGGACTTAATAAGGCTTTTTCAGCCTCCGGAAATCTCGGAGACTTTCTTCTTGCCCTTCGAGATCCACGGCATCATTGAGCGCAACTGAGCACCAACCTTTTCGATTGGGTGATTGCGACCAGCATTTTGCAATTCGGCAAAACGCTTGCGGCCACCATCGCTCTCGGCGATCCACTCTTCGGCAAACTGGCCCGACTGAATCTCGCCAAGAATCTTTTTCATCTCTGCCTTAGTATCGGCGTTGATGATACGTGGTCCGCGTGAGACGTCGCCGTACTCTGCAGTGTCGGAAATGGAATAACGCATACCCGCGATTCCTTCTTCGTACATCAAGTCAACAATCAACTTCACTTCGTGCAAGCACTCGAAGTATGCCATCTCTGGCTGGTAGCCGGCCTCGACGAGTGTTTCGAAACCTGCTTGCACCAGCGAAGTGAGTCCGCCACAGAGCACAACTTGCTCACCAAACAAGTCGGTCTCGGTTTCTTCAGTAAATGTGGTTTCGAGCACGCCTGCGCGTGCGCCACCAATTGCTTCGGCATACGACAACGCAATGGCTTTTGCCTTGCCCGATGCATCTTGTTCAACAGCGATCAGTGCTGGTACACCACCACCTTCGGTATAGGTGCGACGCACCAAGTGGCCTGGGCCCTTTGGTGCAATCATGATCACGTCAACACCCTTAGGTGCTTGGATGCGATTGAAACGAATGTTGAAGCCGTGAGCAAATGCAATGGCTTTGCCCTCGGCGAGGTGTGGCGCAATGCTCTCTTCGTAAATCTTCTTTTGCTCGGTGTCTGGAGCAAGGATCATGATCACGTCGGCATATTTTGTGGCGTCGGCAATCGACATCACGCGCAAGCCAGCGCTTTCGGCTTTGGCTTTTGACGACGAGCCGTCGCGCAAACCAACAACTACATCAACACCCGACTCTTTGAGGTTGAGTGCATGTGCGTGGCCTTGTGAGCCGTAACCAACAATGGCCACTTTCTTTGCGCGGATGATTGCCGGATCGGCATCTTTCTCGTAATAAATATTTGCGGCCATTAGTTTGCCTTTCCTTGTGAGTTCAGTGCTTTAGTTGATTTATTTGCTGGATCGAGTTTTGGAAGCGCAACGCGACCAGTGCGCTGCGATTCTGTAATCCCATATTGTCGCAGCAATTCTGTGAAATCGTCCAATTTTTCAGGACTTCCATCCAGAGAAACGATGATCGCGTCTGCCCCAACCGAGAGGATGCGACCCTCAAAGATATTGACCAATTCGACGATTTCGCCGCGCTCGGACGCACTTGCCTTGATGGTGGCAACCATGAGCTCGCGCTCGACCGACTTGCGTGGGTCAAGTTCTGAAATGCGCACGACGTCTATCAGTTTGAACAACTGTTTGACGATCTGCTCGAGAGGAGCCGACTCGACGTCGACCACGATGGTGATGCGGCTGTACTCGTCTTGCTCGGTTGGCGCAACGGCCAGCGAAAAGATGTTGTAACCGCGACGCGCAAACAACGACGCAACGCGTGCAAGCACGCCAGGTCGGTTCTGCACAAGCACCGACAACATGTGATGTGTTGGTGCACTGCCGTATGGATTTGAGCCGCTCATTTGAGGAACTCCTTTCGACCGCTTTGTGAAGGTGGCAACATGATGGCGTCATTGGTGGTACCCGGTGCAATCATCGGATACACCTTTTCTCTTGCATCAACGCGGAAGTCAACAACAACCGGACGATCGTTGATTGAGTTTGCTTTGTCGATTGCTGCTTCGACTTCGGATGGATCATCAACACGAATACCAACGCAACCCATTGCCTCTGCCCACTTAACATAGTTTGGCGTATCTGGCGACAAATACACTTCTGAGTAACGCTCGTCGTAGAACATCTCTTGCCATTGGCGAACCATGCCGAGGTACGAGTTGTTGAGAATGCCGATCTTGACCGGAATTTTTTCGATTGATGCAGTGACCAACTCTTGCGCTGTCATCTGGAAACAACCGTCGCCGTCGATTGCCCAAACTGTTTTGTCTGGACGACCAACTTTTGCGCCGATTGCTGCAGGAACAGAGAAACCCATCGTGCCCAAGCCACCCGAGTTGACCCACGTGTACGGCTCATTGAAGCGCCAGTACTGACTCGACCACATTTGGTGCTGTCCAACACCCGACACAAGGATCGTGCCTTCTGGTGCTGCATCGCGCAATTTTTCTAAGCAATATTGTGGCTTGAGTGCGCCGCCTGGCTCGCTTTGTTCGTACGTCAATGGAAACTGCTCTTGCCAACCGCTGACACGACTGCGCCACGGGTTCAAATCGGCTTGTGATGTGCCACCCTGCAGCAATTCTTGAATTGCCTTGACCATCTCTTCGATAACCAAGCGACAGTCGCCAACGATTGGGACGTCTGGCTTGCGTACTTTGCCCTGCTCTGCTGGGTCGATGTCGACGTGAATGATCTTTGCATCTGGTGCGAAGCCGTTGACTTTGCCAGTAACACGGTCGTCGAAGCGTGCACCAAGTGCAATTAGCAAGTCGCTCTTTTGCATTGCGGTAACTGCAGTTGCCGTGCCGTGCATGCCAGGCATACCCAAGCACAACGGGTGATCGTCTGGAAACGCACCGCGTGCCATCAATGTTGTGACAACAGGAATCTGTGTGAGCTCGGCAAGTGCGCGCAACGCATCGGCAGCGCGTGCTTTAAGAACGCCACCACCGACATAGAGCACTGGTCGCTCGCTACGCAAAATTAATTGTGCAGCCTCTTTGATCATGCGCGTGTGACCCTTGGTGTTTGGTTTGTAACCAGGAAGGCTGTCGGCAACTTCGTCATCGGTTGGCCAATTCCAACTCATCGTGTTTTGCAACACGTCTTTTGGAACGTCGATAAGCACTGGGCCTGGACGACCCGTAGTCGCGATGTGAAATGCCTGACGAATTGCCATCGGCAAATCTTGAGCACTCATAACAAGTTCGTTGTGCTTAGTGATGCTGCGCGTGATACCAACTGTGTCGCATTCTTGAAACGCATCGGTACCGATTGCAGATGTAGGAACTTGACCGGTGATTGCAACCATCGGAATCGAGTCCATGAACGCATCACACAACGGAGTAACCATGTTGGTTGCAGCAGGACCACTCGTAACCATGGCAACGCCTGGACGACCAGTGACGTGCGCATAACCCTCGGCCATATGGCCGGCGCCTTGCTCGTGACGCACCAAGATGTGACGGATTGACGACTTGAGCAATGGGTCGTATGCAGGCAAGATACAACCACCCGGCAGACCAAACATCACATCCACGTTCTCCATCTCGAGGCCGCGAATCAGTGCTTCTGCACCGGTGATCTTTTCACCGAGCTTTCCTGCTTTCGTTTGCTTGGATGTCATTTGTTTCTCCGTTGTTTGTGCTGTTGTCGAACTCGTTTTTGGGGAATAAAAAAGCCTCCCTTGTGGGAGGCTTGGGCACACGCGGCGAAAGCCGGTGTGCCTATCTAACTACTACTACGACTTTTGTATTGAGGTTGGCGTTTGCCCTTGTTGTGAACACGACTTTCAGTGTGTCAGCACAAAAGCCTTTCGGCAACCGATCTCGCAATTTTTAGGGCTCAAGATCGGTGTTTACAGGCCCGGGCGAGCCTGGACAATCACTCGTCTGAGCAGATTGAGGCTTTGCCAGGCTAGTAGTGAACCAGTTGTTGAACTATGAACAGGTGCGGATGGGGCAAATGCCGCGATCACCCTGACCCGCAAGCCACTGACCTTGGCCGACAAAAAATTACACACAGTTCGTGCTCGCTGCACATTGATTCGACTGACCACACCAAGTGCATTCCTCCCCGAATACGAGGTGCAGGTAACGGTGTCGCCTCGTTTGAGATTGGTGGAATAGCGAACGAGTCGATTGAGTTGCGTCGTGCTCAGCTTCGACACGTTGAGCGCAAACGGTTGGACAAGGAGCGAAGGAATTTTGCGCGCAACGATGATCTGCGGCAACGCTATTGTCGAAATAGTTGTTGCAATAGTTGTTGCAATTGTTGACGTACTCGTTGAAGTAACCGTTGTTGAAGTGGTTGTTATGTTCGTCGATGAATTAGCTGGCGTAATAGTTGGGGTAATAGTTGGGGTAATAGTTGACCCGACTGTTGTAGTAGTCGCGACCGTTGTAGTAGTAGTCGTAGTTGTAGTTACCGGCGTGATCGATGTGGACGCCAATGCCACTGCGCCAGTATTAATCACATTGAGTGCACTCACCCGAAATGAATACGACGTGTCGTTAATGAGCCCTGTCACTGTTGCACTCAGCGAAGTAGATATACCATCGTTAAACACCGACCATGTAACCGAACCCGACACCGAATATTCGACTACGTAGTCGGTTACTGCCGATCCACCGTTGTTGGCGGGTGCGGCCCACGACACTGTTGCTTGCGTGTCTCCTGCAACCACAACAACACTTTGTGGTGCAGTTGGCTCGGTGTCGGTATTGATAGAGCCACCGCCGAGTGCAATAACAGCGAGTGACTCGCCCATCTCGCCCGCGTCATCGCCAACCGACAAAGCATTACTTGAACCAAGTTGGCCACTTGAGCCATCGCCCCAACACTTGAGGGTTGCATCGTCGAGCACTGCGCACGTATGCGTGCCACCGGCGCTGATGGCGAGCGCAGTGCGACCTGTGCCGAGAGAAACTGCTGCGAGATTTATGCCCATCTGGTTCGGATTGTCGCCAACATTATTTTGATTTCCGTAGCCAAGTTTTCCGTAGCCACCGTTGCCCCAACACTTGACCGTCGCATTGTTCAACACCGCACACGTATGCGCGAAACCTGCACTGATTGCGCGAGCAGTGCGCCCAGAACCCACGTCGATAACCGCAAGAGAGTTGCCCATCTCATTTGCACCATCACCCAAATTGTTGGTTGCACCAGAACCCAACCGACCATTGCCGCCAGAACCCCAACACTTGATGGTGGCGTTGTCGAGAATGGCGCATGTGTGTGCATCTCCTGCACTCAATGCAAGTGCAGTGCGACCAGTACCCAAGTCGATTGCAGATGTTGCAGCAACAGTTGCCGAACCCGAGTGACCAATGTTGGTGATTGCGCCCTGACCAAGCTGACCCGAGTTACCACGACCCCAACAGACCACCGACGCGTTGTCGAGCAACGCACAGGTGTGGTTTGACCCAGCAGCAATGAACCGTGCGCTGCGACCAGCGGCAAATGCCACTGCCACCAATGCATCGCCCATTTCGCCTACGCCATCACCGATGGTTGCAGTAGAGCCAATGCCCAATTGGCCATACGTGCCACGGCCCCAACACTTGACCGAATAATTATCGAGCAATGCACACGAGTGCTGCGAGCCAACGGTGATTTGTAGCGCGGTGCGACCAGTGCCGAGCGCTACCGCGGGCAGCGAGTCGGCCATTTGACCAGTCGAGTTGCCACGGTCGGCAGAGCCTTCATATCCCAATCGCCCGTATAGACCTGAACCCCAACACTTAACCGTTGCGTTATCGAGCAGTGCGCACGTGTGTGACGCGCCAGCCGAGATCGCGCGCACAGTACGACCCGCACCAAGTGCAACTGCACTCGAAGATGCAACACTCATCCCAGTGCCATCACCGATGTTGTCGGTGATGCCGCTACCCAACTGACCATCTGCACCCATACCAAAACATTTGACCGAGTTGTCACTCAGCACGATGCATGTGTGATTGTCTCCCGCACTTAGGTAGTGCATACGTGCTTGTGATTGTGTTGATGCACCAGTTGCATCGACAAGCGCACCACCAGCGGTGTCGGCACGTACATCGCTTGCATTGTGCACACTGCAAAAAATAATTAATGTGATTGTTGTGAGCACTGCAACATGTTGTTTGCGCATGCATCAGAAAATATGTGTTAACAAAAATGTCGGCGACATTGAGCGACAATAAATATTGTTATTTATTTGTATTTATCTGTATTTGTTGAGAGCTCGATTAACTCGGCCGGGAAAATATGTGTTAGGAGTAGCACCCATAGGTAATTGCACCTACACTGCGAATATGGGAATCAAGCCAACAAAAGAACAGATCACTGCATTTCTTGCTGCACCAACAAGCGGTCCGATCCACATGGTCAACCTGCTCAAGTACAAGGCAAAAACAAGCAGCGACAAATCGGGTGAGGCTTCGTACAACAAGTACGGCGAAAACGTGCTCAAGATGGTGACCGAGCGCGGTGGCAAGATTGTGTGGCACGGCAAGCCAATGGGCGTGCTTATTGGTGACAACGAAGCCGACAAGTGGGACTACATCGTGATCATCGAATACCCAAGTCGTGATGCATTTATTGAGATGACCTCTGCGCCAAAATACGATGAGATTCACGGGGATCGCGAAGACGGACTCGAGCGCACTGCGCTCATTCCGACTCGTCCATTTACTGTTCAGGCGTAAGTTAGGAACCATCCCCCACATGTCTAAAGAAACAACTGTCGACGTGCAATCGCCCGAGACGCAAGTCGACGGCCGAGTTGCTCGGTCTGAGCGCACTCGCGAAGCCATTGCCGGAGCGCTTCTCGAACTACTAGAAGAAGGAGTTTTGCGTCCGCGCGCTCAAGAGATTGCCAAGCGTGCAGATGTGGCGGTGCGCACCGTATTTCAGCACTTTGATGACATGGAGGGTTTGTACGCCGAAATTTTACGCCGACAGTCTGAACGAATCGCGCCATTTCTTGTACCACTCGACCCACACAGATCTACTGCCGACAAAGTGCGCGCACTTGTAGAGATGCGCGACAACATGTATGCGCTTGCTGCGCCACTTCGTCGCGGCATGACGCGAATAGGGTCCGCCTCAAAATCCAAAACGTTTGAAAGCGCACTTGAAGAGTTGCGCCGCGTAATGACCCAACAAATTCAGCAAGGATTTGTAAAAGAACTTCACCTGAATACCGATCCGTATGATGTGCTGCCGCGAATCGAGGCAATTACGTCATTCGAGATGTGGGACCACTTCATCCAGGTTCAGGGTGCGTCTCGCACCGCAGTTCGTTTACACATGACGGTCATGGTCCTGCGCGAACTACAGCCAACTGGCTAGCCAAAGCCACCATTTGTCGAGTGCTCTAAAGGCACATCATTCGGCGTAGCCTTATCCCGTCCAACATTTACTGGAGACCACATGTCTACAAAGAAACCAACTATTGCCCCAGCAGAAGGCAAGCTCGGTGTTCTCACCGTCGGCCTCGGCGCGGTGGCCTCAACACTGATCGCTGGCGTCGAACTCGCCAAGCGCGGTCTTGGTGCACCAATCGGCTCACTCACCCAGATGGACACCATCCGTCTCGGCAAGCGCACCGATGGTCGCAACCCATTGATCAAAGATTTCGTTCCACTCGCCCGCATCGAAGACATCGTGTGGGGTTCGTGGGATCCGTTTCCGGATGATGCATACGTAGCAGCACAGCGTGCTGGCGTTTTGGAAAGCGGCAAGCATCTCGAGGCGATTTCGGATGCATTGCGCGATGTGCGCCCGATGAAGGCTGCTTTTGAGCGTAACTACGTCAAGAACATCGATGCAGACAACACCATGGGCAAGATCTCGAAGCGCGAGATGCTCAACGGTATTCGTGCAGACATCAACAGGTTTAAGGATGAAAAGAAAGTCGATCGTCTGGTGATGATCTGGTGTGCGTCGACAGAAATCTTTATCGAGCCAGGACCACAACACGAAGATATCGAATCATTTGAAAAAGCAATTGATGCAAATGATCCGATGATTGCGCCAAGCATGTTGTACGCATACGCAGCAATTTTGGAAGGCGTTCCGTTTGCCAACGGCGCACCAAACCTTGCAGTCGATACACCTGTGTTGCGCAAACTTGCCACCGAGCGCAAGATTGCCATTTCGGGCAAAGACTTCAAGACAGGTCAGACCCTGATGAAGACCGTGCTTGCACCAATGTTGAAGGCTCGCATGCTCGGTCTTGCTGGTTGGTATTCGACCAACATTCTTGGCAACCGTGACGGCGAAGTGCTCGACGATCCAGACAACTTCAAGACCAAAGAAGAGTCAAAGTTGGGCGTGCTCGAAGACATCTTGCAGCCAAGTTTGTTTCCAGACTTGTACGGCGATGTGTATCACTCGGTCAAGATCAACTACTACCCACCACGTGGCGACAACAAAGAAGGTTGGGACAACATCGACATCTTCGGATGGTTGGGTTACCCAATGCAGATCAAAGTCAACTTCTTGTGCCGTGACAGCATTCTTGCCGCACCGCTCGCACTTGACTTGGTGTTGTTTACCGACCTCGCACAGCGCGCAGGCATCGGAGGCATTCAAGAGTGGTTGTCGTTCTATTACAAGAGCCCACAGGTTGCACCTGGTCTCAAGCCAGAGCATGACTTGTTTGTGCAGTTGGCAAAGCTCAAGAACACACTTCGTTGGATGATGGGCGAAGACCAGATCACGCACCTGGGTCGCGAGTATTACGACGAGGCCTAACAACCGTCACGCTGTTTTTACAGCGTGTGTCGACATCATTGCGGTGGTGTTGTTCGTTGCTATTGGAAGACGTAACCACGACGAGGGCACTGCCATTGACGGCATTGCAATCGTTGCTGCACCGTTCTTGATTGCCCTTGTTGGCGCATGGCTTTCTTCGCGTGCTTGGCGTACTCCTGGTTCAATGCGCACGAGTGTGATCGTGTGGCTTGTGACAGTTTTTGGTGGACTCGAGTTGCGCTACTTTGTGTTTGATCGAGGCACTGCCAGACCATTTGTAATTGTGGCAACGCTTGTGCTCGGTGTGTTGATTGTTGGCGGCCGCTTCGTTCTCAACTTGCGACTGAAGCGTTAACGAACAACCACAAACTCAACACCGAGGTCTTTGCGTCGCATCAGTTTTTCATCGAGCGTGATAATTGGCTGCCCGAGGCTCTTTGCCAAAACCACATAGTGTGCGTCGTAGCTACTGACCTTGGTCGCTTCATCCCACAGTTGAGACTGGTAATTGGAGACTGTGAGGAATGTGAGTGGCATTTGCCCAACAAGTGCTGCTGAAATTTTTGCATCACGCGAAGTGATTTGCTTGAGCACTGTCATGCGTTTGAGTACATGGAATACCTCAGCTAAAAAAATATCTGGGGCATGAAGATCGTCATCAAGAAGTTGAATGGCTCGCTGACCCAAGGGAGTTTTTCTTACGATTTCTACTCCAACACTCGCATCAACAATCACTTGGCTGTGTCCCGCATTCGCCTAATTTCATCAATCACAAATTGGGTATCGATTGCTGCGCCCGGCCGACCGAGCATGTCTGCTTTCCATTTGGCCACTGATGGCCTGAGCAGATCGGCGCGAATGAGTCTCAATACGTATTCGCCAAGCGTGCAGTTTGATTCTTTGGCCCGTTCTCGTAATTGCTCGTGAATTTCCTCAGAGACATCCTTGATTTGGATTGCAGACATAGGGAAATCGTAGCATGCTAGTAGCATGCTTGATTCGGGTTGCCGAGCGGTCGTCATTGGTTGAATGTGTACCCAACCCTTGCCACAAATGGCGCGAAGTGAGAAAAATTATTCGATGATGTTGGTGATGGCGCCGGTCTCGGCACCCTGCACCAATTTGGCGTACTTGGCTAACACGCCACTCGTGTAACGCGCAGGGTTTGGTTTCCAACCCTTGCGGCGTTCGGCCAACACTTTTTCATCGACAACTAAGTCAAGAGTTTTTGTTGGCACATCGATGCGCACAATGTCGCCGTCGTGTGCAAACGCGATCGGACCACCATCAGTTGCTTCAGGAGCAACATGGCCAATACAGAAACCCCACGTGCCGCCGCTAAAACGACCGTCGGTAATCAGTGCACAGTCTGAGCCACGACCAACGCCTTTGAGTGCGGCGGTAATTGCAAGCATCTCGCGCATACCCGGGCCGCCCTTTGGACCCTCGTAACGAATGATGATCACGGTGCCAGCCATGATTTCGCCCGCCATGACGGCTGCCATTGCGCCATCTTCGCCGTCAAACACTCGGGCAGGGCCCTCAAATGTCATTTGATCGTTGGTTAAACCAGCAACTTTGACAACAGCACCGCGCGGTGCGAGCGAACCAGTGAGGATGTTGATGCCACCCTCTGCGTGAATTGGATTGCTCAATGGATGAATGACGTCGCCATCTGGTGCTGGCGGATTGATCTCGGCCAAGTTTTCGGCCATGGTTTTACCTGAACACGTAAGTACGTCGCCGTGCAGCAGGCCCGCGTCGAGCAAGTGCTTCATCACGACAGGTACTCCACCGATGCGGTCGATGTCGGTCATGTGATATTTGCCGCCAGGCTTGGTGTCGGCAATGTGCGGAACTTTTGCTGCAATGCGATTGAAGTCGTCGAGATCGAGCGCAACACCTGCTTCGTTGGCAATTGCCAACAGGTGCAACACCGCATTGGTTGAGCCGCCAAGTGCGTTGACCATTGCGATCGCGTTTTCAAATGCCTTTTTGGTCATGATGTCGCGTGGGTAAATGCCGAGGCGAACAAGATTCATCACGGCCGCACCAGCACGCTCGGCGTCAGACTCGCGGCGCTTGTCGATTGCTGGTGGCGATGCAGTGCCGGGCAGGCTCATGCCAAGTGCTTCGGCAATAGAGCTCATGGTGTTGGCAGTAAACATGCCGCCGCACGCACCTTCGCCTGGGCACGCAGCACGCTCGATCTCGCCAAGTTCTTCTTGACTCATGGTGCCCGCAGCGCATGCACCAATGGCTTCAAACACCGTGGTGATATCGATGTTTTTGCCGTTGTGCACGCCTGGCAACGTGCTGCCGTTGTACACAAACACGCTCGGCAAATTGAGACGAGCAGCGGCCATCAACATTCCAGGAATGCTCTTGTCACAACCAGCGAGCCCAACGAAACCATCGAAGCGCTCGGCATGCACAACAGTTTCGACAGAGTCACAAATAACTTCTCGACTCACGAGTGATGCTCGCATGCCTTCGTGACCCATCGAGATTCCGTCGCTCACCGTGATGGTGCCGAACTCGAGAGCGACGCCACCATTTGCGCGCACGCCAACTTTTGCCGAGTCGGCAAGTCGGCGCAGCGATGCATTACATGGCGTCACTTCATTCCACGAGGAGGCAATACCGATCTGTGGTTTTACCCAATCGTCGTCGCTTAATCCAACGGCCCGCAACATTGCACGAGCTGCAGCCTTTTGATTGCCATCGGTGACATCACGACTGCGTGGCTTGATATCAACGGGGGTTTCTGAAGGCCTTGTCATATCGATCAAGGCTACTTGCGCAAGCTATGCGGCTGACTTCACCGGCTTACGAAGGTAAAAATAGAGCGTTGGGGCAAGGAATACGAAGTAGGTGATGACGCGGATGTTCTCGGCAGCCTTGTGCCAACCGAAGAATCCCTTCACGAAGTCGTAGAAGGTCCCCGATGACCATATGCCGGACTCAACGGTCCAAGCCGATTGCATTAACCAGCCATTTTCCCAACCGAAGAATTCGCGATATTCGTGGATTGACTTGCCGGCCAGGCCAGCGGCGAACAAGATTAATAACACCGCAGTCACATTGAAAAACATTTTCAGGTTAATTTTTTGGCCACCTGCAAATATTGCAACACCTAATGCAACCGCTGCAACGAGTCCAAGCAACCCGCCAACTACAACTGAGCTGCCGGAAGATGAAGTGGTTTCGGCGCTGAGCAAGAACAGCACCGTTTCCAAACCCTCACGCACCACAGCAACAAATGCAATCGTAAATAAAGCGGTCTTTGCTGAAGCATCAACTTTGGCTCGCAGTTCAACGCTGAGATTTTGCGAATTCTTGCGCATCCAAAAAATCATTTGTGTCAGAACTGCGGCTGCAACTAGTGCAATCGTGCCCTCAGTTGCATATTCAACTTTGCCGTTCAGTCCGTCTAACGCAAGATAGACAATGGTTCCTACGACAAGACAGGAAAGACTCGCTATAGCAGTGCCCCACCAGACATACCGTGCGTCGGCCTTACGATTGGTCTTTGTCAGATACGTAAGCAAGATGGCAACAATGAGCGAGGCCTCAAGGCCTTCGCGAAGTGTGATCAGGAATGAGGTGGTCATGGCATGATGTTAGGCGTACCTAATACTCCATGTCAAGTGTCTCATTTGGCCCTTTTTGCCTGCAACAACGCAGTTACGACCTTGCCGTCGGCCTTGCCCTGCGACGACTTCATGATCGCCCCAACCAATGCACCCATTGCCTTTTCTTCGCCAGCGCAATACTTGGCCCATGCATCTGGCTGGGCTGCAATTGCAGCATCGACCATCGCTTCAACAGCAGATGTGTCGAGAGCTTCAAAACCTTTTGCGGCAGCAATTGCCACGGCATCGCCGCCACCATTGGCAACTATCTCGGCAAGAATCGTTTTTGCTTGCGTTGCAGTGACCTTTGCATCGCGTTCGAGCAACGTGAGTGCGGCCAGATCTGTTGCAGGAACGACTGGGTTTGCACCTGCTTCTGAAAATGCTTGTTGCACATACACAAGTGCGCGCGCTGGTTCGCCACCGGCATCAGCAACGAGTTGCACATAGTCGTCTTGTCCGCGTTCGACAATGACGTACACGGCTTCGCTTTCTTTGTCTGCACCAGTCAGTTGCGACAGCCGTGCACGACGAGCAGCAGGCAACATTGGCAACGATGCACGAATTGATTCGACCCACTCGGCGCCCGGATCGAGTAGCACAAGATCGGGCTCAAGAAAATATCTGTAATCGTCGGCATCTTCCTTAACGCGCAGTGTGTGCGTGCGCCCCTCTGCGTCATCCCAGTGGCGGGTCTCTTGACGAATTGTGCCGCCCGACTCGAGCACATCTACTTGGCGACGAGCTTCGTAGTCAATAGCCTTGCCAACCGCACGAATGGAGTTGACATTTTTGATTTCACAACGAGTACCAAATGGTTCGTCTGCTTTGCGCACCGAAACGTTGACGTCGCAGCGCATTGAGCCCTCTTCCATTTTTGCGTCGCTGGCACCAACAGCGAGCAAAATGCTGCGCAACTCTGAAACATATTGGCGCGCCTGATCGGCGTTGCGAATGTCGGGACGAGAAACAATTTCGACAAGTGGAACACCAGCGCGATTGAAATCGACGAGCGAGTAGTCGCTGCCATGAATACGGCCGCTTGTGCCACCGAAGTGCGTTGACTTGCCCGTGTCTTCTTCGAGGTGTGCGCGCTCGATACCAATGCGCACGTCGCCAGGCAACATCATGTACCCATCGATGTTGATCGGTTGGTCGTACTGCGTGATTTGATACGCCTTAGCGAGGTCTTGGTAAAAGTAGTTTTTGCGGTGAAACGTGCTCGCCTGCACAGTGCAATTGAGTGCTAGACCAAGGCGAATTGCTAGCTCGACAGCCCGTCGATTGATAACAGGAAGCGCGCCTGGTAAACCAAGTGTGACCGGATCGATGTTCGTATTTGGCTCATCACCGAAATGGTTTGGACTTGCCGAGAATAACTTTGTTTTGGTGTCTAACTCGACGTGAACTTCAAGACCAATCACCATCTCCCAGCCGTTGGGAAGAATTGTTGCGTGTGATGGAGCCGACGATGCGTTGCTCATGATGCACGCTCTAATTCCGCAGCGACTCGAAACATGGTTGGTTCGCCGAGCGCCGGCGCAAGAATTTGCACGCCAACCGGCATTGAATGTGCGCCTGTTCCAAAAGGCACGCTCATTGCAGCGTGACCAGCAAGGTTTGTTGGAATCGTAAAGATGTCGCACAGATACATCGTCAGTGGGTCGCTCGTTTTTTCGCCGATCGGAAACGCGACTGTTGGAGATGTTGGCGTCAAGATCACATCGCACGATTGGTAAGCAGCAGCAAAGTCATTGGCAATCAGCCTGCGAACTTTGAGCGCCTTGCCGTAGTACGCGTCGTAATAGCCGGCCGACAACGCATATGTGCCCAACATGATGCGGCGTTTTACTTCTGCACCAAAACCTGCTGCGCGAGTAGCGCCATACATGCTGATGAGGTCTGCTGATTCGACGCGCAAGCCATAACGCACGCCGTCGTATCGAGCAAGATTGCTCGAAGCCTCTGCAGGAGCAACCAAGTAATACGCAGTGAGGCAATACGAAAGCGATGGCAATGCAATGTCGACAATGGTTGCGCCTGCGGCTTTAAGTGCAGCAAAGGCTGCATCCAGTCGAGCAAGTACTTCTGGTTCGCAGCCATCGGGCATATCGGCAAGTCTGCCGATGCGCATTCCCTTCACGCCTTGGCCAAGCACAGCCGTGAGCGAAGGCATTGGCTGATCGAGCGATGTCGAGTCGAGTGGGTCGTGCCCGCCGATGACTTCCATCAACAACGCGGCATCTGCCACTGTGTGCGTGAACGGACCAATTTGATCGAGGCTGCTGGCAAACGCAACAAGACCTTGGCGGCTCACCATGCCATAAGTGGGCTTGACACCAACGACTCCGCACAGCGCAGCCGGTTGACGAATGCTGCCGCCCGTGTCGCTACCCAAACTTGCTGCTGCAAAACCTGCGGCAACTGCTGCAGCACTGCCGCCGCTTGAGCCACCAGGTACACGCGATGTGTCAAGTGGATTTCGTGTTGGACCAAACGCAGAGTTTTCGGTGGATGAGCCCATTGCAAATTCATCCAAGTTGGTTTTGCCAACGATGACAGCGCCAGCGTGTTGCAAGCGAGTCACGACAGTTGCGTCATACGGCGGCTTCCAACCTTGCAGTATTTTGGACGAACACGTGGTTGGCACGCCACGCGTGCACATGTTGTCTTTGAGCGCGATGGGCACACCAGCAAGCGGACCACGGTCGTTGCCAGCCTTCAAGTCGGCGTCGATGCTTGCAGCATTGGCGCGAGCTGACTCGGCCATGATGTGATTGAATGCGTGAATTTCTGTTTCGCGTGAATCGATGCGAGCCAAATGTTGTTCGAGCACATCGGATGCGGTTGTTTTTCCCGCACGGATTGAGCCGACGATGTCGACTACAGAAACAAATTTGCTCGTCATGATTCTGAACCGTTCGATGGAGGAACACGAAATCGGCCGTCTTGCGGTACAGGCGCGTTATCGAGAACTTCTTGACGGTCGAGACCGGGAACTACAACGTCTTCGCGATATACATTTTTGATCGGGAAAGGTTGCGCCATTGGTATCACGGCAGACAGATCAAGTTTGTCGATGTCGCCGAAATGGTCAAGCATTCCCGTCAACTGCGTGGTCATCAGTGCCAGTTCGGCTTCGGTCAGGTCGAGCCTGGCCAAATGCGCCACCTTGGCCACCACCTGGGCAGTGATTTTTGGTGTTGTTTTTGCGTCGGAAGAAGAGCTCACAGCCCTTCAGCCTATTGGCTCTTCAAGTAGATAAGAACTGCGGATTCGGGGGACAGCATGGGTGGTTGGATGCCAATCCTTTTAAGTTGAGCACCAGTCATTGTGAATGATGTGTGTTCTTTCGAATCGCCGAGAGGGACATATGTAACGGTGTATTCAACATCGCTGAGTAATCCATGGATTTTCCAGAGCGGCGGCACGAGACCTTGTGAAGTAAAGAGTTGCGCATAACACAAAAACCCCTTGCGCTTGTCTGTCGAAATCACTCCGTGAGCAACTGCGCTGTTGTCAGAAGTTACGTCGTAACGCACAAAGTCGCCGCCATGCAACAACTCTCGATGTTGTTTATACAAGCCGATGATGTGGCGAAGCTGATCCTGCTGGTCGTCGCGCAGGGTAAGCAAATTCCACTCAACACCCATATGTCCGAACATGGCCGTTGCACCTCTAAACGACAGCGATTGCCGACGACCAGTGGTGTGTGCGGTGGGTGGGCCAATGTGTGCACCCATAACTTCGAGCGGCACAAGCATTGATGTGCCACGTTGAATAATTTGTCGCTCGAGAGCATCATTGCAGTCGCTGGTCCACACACGTTCCGTTCGACGCAAAATTTCGTGATCAATGCGTCCGCCACCCGATGCACAACTTTCAATTTCAACATGTGGGTGCGCCACACGCAGTTGATCAATCAATTGATACACAGCTCGAGTTTGATTGTGTGTACCCGCTGCCCCATCGCTTCCAGTTGCATGCACATGCGCGCGGTTCATATCCCACTTCACATACGCAATATCATTTTCTGTAAGCAGTGCATCTAACTGCCTATATATATGTGCGTACGCATCTGGGTGTGCAAGATTGAGCACCAATTGGTTGCGAGCCAATACAGGCTCGTAACTAGGAGACATCAACACCCACTCGGGATGCGCACGAAAGAGATCTGAGTCGGGATTGACCATTTCAGGTTCTACCCAAATTCCAAAATCCATGCCGAGTTTGTGCACATGCGAGATCAAAGGAGCAAGCCCGTTCGGATACACGTCTGGCGACACAAACCAATCACCAAGACCAGACTTATCGTTGCGGCGTGAACCAAACCATCCGTCATCTAATACAAAACGCTCAACACCGACGTTTGCTGCAACGTCTGCAAGTGCACACAGCCGCGAGAGATCGTGGTCAAAGTACACGGCCTCCCATGTATTGAGCATTACTTTTCGAGGGCGTAAAACAGTTGGATGATGGGCGCGCGAACGTACATTGCGATGCAATGCATGAGTTGCGGCATTGAGACCATTACCAGACCACACGCCAATCACTTCGGGGGTTGCATACGACTCACCAGGCTCGAGACACAACTCGCCCGCATGCAACAGTTCGCCCAACTGCATATATTTTCTACCGTCTGGTAAAACTTCGGCGAGCAACACCGAGTTGCCGCTCCACGCAAGATGTGCTCCCCACACTTGACCATTCCATTCGTCTGCAAAACGTTCGGTTGCAAAGATCAACGGCAAGTGTTCATGCGATGTGCGTCCTGTGCGATTTTCTGCAGTCCATGCACCATCCACAAAATCGCGCCGATGTAACTGTGCTTCACGCGCCCATCGACCGCTAAATGTGAGCAGTTGAGTTGCGCTCTCGATGACGGGCAACGTAATGGTCAGATTGGTCAGTAAATATCGAGATTCGCCAATATTGCGCAATATTGCACTGGCATGAAGTGTGCCCCATGCACTGCACACAAGTTTGGTTTCAAGTTCAAGCTGTGCAACATCATCTCTGGCAATTGATATCAGTTGTTGATCGACGACCTCACAGCTAATAGGAGAAAACCTTGGCGCCCAATGACGACCACCCGGACGATGCCCCCCGATACCCGGCCGCATGGTGGCACCATCGCCGTGACACGGCACCAATGAGATTGCATTGATTGCATCGGTAACGCCGGGCATGTTTGGCCGTGCAGTTGCTAAAGCGATCACATCAAGATTGACTAGCGAAGCTTCGTTTAATGGGGCACCCCAATAAATAATTGTTGGCACCCCACTCGAGACGTCGCATACCACCGATTGGCGGGAATCACCGATGTGCTTCAGGATTGGATGTGTTAGTTGAGTGGACACCACTGCGCACGGTACCGTCTGTTGCAGATCCATGACTACTCAACACAACCTCACTCGTAGTGGCTCGGGCAATGAACGCATTGACCCCAATACGGGCACTGTCGTGCACATAGTTGGTTCGCGACAAAATCGCCCTAATTTGCCCGCTGCCGATTGCCCATTTTGTGTAGGAGGACTCGAGGCACCACAACCATTTGAGACACACCACTTTGTAAATCGTTGGCCGCCGATGCCAAACGATCGCTGCGAGATTGTGTTGTATTCACCCGACCATGATCAATCATTTGCGGGGCTCGGTGTAACGGGCGTGCGAAGCGTGATCGATCTGTGGGCGCAGCGAACAATCGAACTCGGTGCGCGTGCAGATGTTGATGACATATTGATCTTTGAAAATCGTGGTCGAGAAGTTGGGGCAACTATCGATCATCCTCACGGACAGATCTATGCGTTTGACCACATTCCGGCACGAACTAGTGCGCGACTCAGCAACGGCTGGACTCCCGATCGATCCCAAGAACGACTTGTCCACGAACACGATGGTTGGCGCACTTCGGTGCCATACGCATCTGTATACCCAGTGGCGCTCGAGGTTGCCCCATCAATACAAGTTGGAAGTCTGAGCGAACTGAGCCCACAGCTTCGAGATACATGTGCGGCAATGTTGGTAGATGCACTCACGCGAATTGATGCTCTCTTCGGTGCGCGAGCCCCATACATGTTGTGGCTTAATCAACGACCCACGACAAACGAAACGAAACATGCCGATGCATGGCTCAATTTTGAAATCGTTTCTCCATGGCGTGGCAACGGTGTAATGCGCTATATCGCAGCAGCCGAAGTGTCGACTGGAGAATATTTCAATCCGATGATTCCTGAAGATCTTGCTGCGTCTCTTCGGGCGCTGCAATAACTTCGGGCTCGGCTACCGCTCTGCGCATTGCAACAATCAGCAGCACTGACACGCCGAACACCACAAGTGACACCCACTGATTGATGCGTAAGCCGCCAACGCGGTGTGCCTCATCAATGCGAATCCCTTCGATAAAAAAACGAAACAACGTGTAGCCAGCAGTGTAAAAACAAAACAATCTGCCAGGACGCATCGGTACTTTTTTGTCGAGATACATCAATGCGAGGCCCAAAGCACCGCAAGCTAATGATTCGTATAAAAATGTTGGATGGAAAGTAGTGCCTGCGGCATACCCTGCAGCCTTCGCCGTTGATGCAGATACTTCAAGTGCCCAGGGCAATGTTGTGGGACGACCGAAGAGCTCTTGATTAAACCAGTTTCCCCAACGGCCAATTGCTTGAGCAAGTGGCAGAGCTGGCGCAACGCAGGTGAGCAATAAACCAATCGAGATACCTTTGCGCTTGGCAAACCACACCCCAGCAACAGTGCCGAATGCAATACCGCCCCAAATGCCGAGACCACCTTTCCATAACTGCACGATGCCACCGAGATTGTTTTCAAACCGTTGCCAATCTGTGACAACGTGATACAGCCGCGCACCAACAATGCCAACGGGTACGGCGATCATTGCGATAGAGCCCATGTCATCACGCGTACCGATTCCGCGCTTCTCCATGCGGCGGCCGGCAAGCCACACTGCGACCATCACACCAAGCGCGATCATCGCCCCATACGCATTGAGCTTGAGTGGTCCTAGATGTAACGACCCACTACTTGGGCTTGGAATGCTGGCAAGAAAGTTCACGCGCTTACGATCTGCTTTGCGAACGTGACAGAACGAGACATCACAGTTTCCTTTTCAACATCTTGAGTTGCAACATGGAAACTCTTTTCCAGCATTACACGCTCAACTTTGCCGGCGTAGTGAGCGACCAAGAAGTCGCTTTGAGTTGGTTCGACAACGTGATCATTTATCGAGTTAATCAACAACATTGGCATCACCATCTTCGGGTAATGCTGAGCAAGAGGTGCAGCTCCATCTACATACATCGAATATGCGGCGCGCAACGGCGTGCCGGCGTACGAATTTTCTACAACCTGGGTATCGGCAATATCACTGCCAATACCCGCAAGCGACTCTTCTCCAGACTCAATGATTGCTTCAAAGAATGCAATTTCTTCGGCGGTTCGTCCCTGCGCAACTGGATTAATGCAGACAATTCCAGCGATTTCGGGATGATGTGCTGCTAACCACAGTGTCAATGCTCCGCCCATTGACTGTCCAGCAACAATGACCTTGTGGCAACGTGACGCAAGCGCTTTGTATGCAGCCGCTACATCTGCACTCCAGTCAGACCAACGCGTAGGAATCATGTCTTCAATGACCGTCCCATGCCCTGACAACCGTGGTACTTCTACATGAAAGCCCTCAGCAGCAAACCGCTCGGCAAGTTCGCGCACCGATGAAGGATTGCCAGTAAAGCCATGGATCACTAATACGCCACTCGTAAGCGTTCCGTTGTGAGACCACGCCTCTGCCCCCGGTTGTACCTGTCCACCCATTGCATCCACCCCAGTTTCGGTTTTGTTTAAATCGTGCTGTTTTAACTTGTGTAAACCTATTCTAACTTCAATGAGAACTTTGTCCCTTATGGTGCTATTCGGTCTTGGGCATCAAATTCTGATTGACTGAAGTTAGTGAATCAAACACACAGACGCCTCGACATATCGGCAATTGCCGCAACGGCACCAGTAGTGGCACTGCTTCCAGTGTGGTTGATTGCAATTGGATTTATTTGGTTGCCGCTGAAATTGACATCTGATGTTTCGTATGTCTTTTTTGCCAGCATGTCAATGCTTTTTGGTGTGATTCTCTTTTCGAGACCAGTGCAGCGACTTGTTTTTGCCAGAATGCTCGGTGCACGATCCCCCACACCGCACGAACTACTGATGTTGCAGCCGGCATGGAACATCGTGTCGCAGGCAAATCATTTTTCACCGAATCGATTTGTGCTGGCCATCGATGACAGCGATGAAACCAATGCATTTGCGTGTGGCGGACATTTACTCGTCGTTTCCTCGTATGCGATCAATCACTTGCGACAAGATCAACTCACTGGAGTACTCGCCCATGAACTCAGTCATCACATGGGCGGGCACACCGTAGCGCTCACCATTTCACAGTGGATGAGCCTTCCGATTATTGGTCTTGCCCGACTCGGTATTTGGATTCGTAATTTCACTCAACGCGTAACTTCGCAATTTACAGAACGATACGTAGTCGTGCGCTTCTTAATTCGTGCACTTACATTCTTGCTCACAGGCATTTCATATCTTTTACTTTGTGGGTTTAGTGCAGCACAGGCACTCAACAACCGCGTTGGTCGAGCATCCGAATATCGCGCTGACGCTCGCGCAGCGCAAATGGGTTTTGGACATGAACTTATAAGTGCACTAAACAACGTCGACAAACATGAAAATCAAAAAGGTATGCGACTTCGACCAATGCTTTCAACTTCAACCCATCCACCCGCTGGCACCAGAGTGGCAAAACTTGAGGCATTACTAAAGCGTGACGTTGCACACAAACGTCGCTCAATTCGTCGACACCAATAACGCTGGCGATAGCGTTTCTTGGCATGAGCCCTGCAGCGCAAGACACGGCACTTAGTCCATTTCTTGCAGCAGCCTCAGGCAAGCGAACCACACATACGCCTGTGTGGTTCATGCGCCAAGCAGGCAGAAGTTTGCCTGAGTATCGGGCAATTCGTGGCGAAGGCAGCATCTTGGATGCGATCAAACAACCCCGACTTGCCGCAGATATCACGTTGCAACCCGTAACACGTTACGGAGTCGACGCGGCAGTGTTGTACAGCGACATTGTTGTGCCAGCGCATGCAGTTGGTTTTGGAATTGACGTTGCTCCAGGTACCGGACCAGTTGCCGAGCAACCATTTCGAGTTCACGCAGACTTGCAGCGACTTCGCGAATTTGAACCAGAAACCGACACGCCGTATGTACTGGAAACCGTTCGCATGTTGGCAAGTGAACTCAAGGTTCCGCTGCTCGCATTTGCCGGCGCACCATTTACCGTTGGCAGTTATCTGGTTGAAGGCAAACCGAGCCGTGATCATCTGATAACCAAACAGATGATGACAACCGAGTCACAGTTGTGGCACGACTTGATGCAGCGACTCGCACAACATGCTGTTGCGTCTATACGTAGCCAGCTCGATGCCGGCGCGAGTGCATACCAATTATTTGATTCGTGGGCAGGAAATTTGACGCAAGATCAATATCGCGATGCAGTCTTGCCTCACTCGGCTCACGTGATCAGTGAATTGCGAAATTCTCACCCTGGGGCACCATCAATTCACTTTGGTGTCGGTTGCGATCACCTACTCGAGTTGATGCACTCTGCGGGGTCGACAGTGATCGGTCTTGATTGGCGCACGTCAATCACCGATGCTCGCGCGCGTCTTGGCAAAGACACCATTGTCCAAGGAAATTTGGATCCATCACTTGTGCAGGGCGATGTTGCAACCGCACTCACTGGTACCGACGCAGTACTCGCCGACAACGCCAATCATCCTGGTCATATTTTTAATCTTGGTCATGGTGTAACACCCGGTGTAAACCCAGATGTGTTAGCGGCGGTTGTACAACATGTCCACGAAAGGACACAAGTGTGAGCACTACATTGTCAAACTCCCGCACTGCCGTTTTATTGATGGCCTATGGCACTCCGCGAAGTACGCAAGAGATACTTCCTTATTACACCGATATTCGACGTGGCCGCGCACCAACCGAAGAACAACTTGCTGACTTGGTTGCTCGCTACGACGCAATTGGCGGCATCTCCCCATTGGCTGCGCGCACCGAAGCGCAACGAGATGCACTTCAACAAGCGCTGGATGGTCTCAAGCCCGGCCAATTTCATGTGCAGTTGGGTCTCAAACATGCTGCACCAATGATCGAGACAGCAGTGGACGATTTGGCACAACAGGGCTTCACCAAAATCGTTGCGCTCGTGCTTGCACCGCACTTTTCTTCATATTCAATTGGACAATACGTTGGTCGTGCCGCTGAGGCAGCAAAGCCTCACGGAGTGGAAGTAATCGGTATTAATTCATGGGCCATTGAGCCTGCCTTTGTCGACTTCATTGCTGCCGACATGAAACGAAAGTTGGCTGTAATGCCAACTCGCACTCGTGTGTTGTTTACAGCGCACTCCCTGCCACAGCGAATTATCGATGGAGGCGACCCATACCCAACAGAGTTGCACGCAACAGCAACCGCTGTAGCCGAACAACTTGGTCTTGTTGAGCATTCGAACTGGGACATTGCTTGGCAATCTGCCGGGAGAACCCCAGAGCCATGGATTGGTCCAGACATTTTGCTTGCCATCGACGACATTGCTGCACAGCGCAGCGCAGACGGCGTATTGGTGAGTGCGGTTGGATTTGTGGCTGATCACTTAGAGGTGTTGTACGACCTCGATATCGAAGCAGCACGACATGCAGACAAGCTTGGGCTGAGCTTCAGCCGCACTGCTTGTGTGAATGATGATTCAACAGTGATGAGCGCACTTGCGCAACGTGTTGTGAGCGCATCGTAAAGTCGATAGATATGTCAATCGACAACACGAACGTTGCTAAAAACTTCAGCGATCGGCACGTCGTTATTGTTGGTGCAGGCATAACTGGTCTTGCTGCCGCGCATCAATTACTGCAGCAACCACATCCACCGCGCGTCACCATCGTTGATGCCGCCGACCGCATTGGCGGCATTATTCAGGCATCACCATTTGCCGGGCTCGACTCAGTCGACGAATCGGCCGATGCCTTTTTGACGCGTACTCCTTCAGCAATGAAACTTTGTGCGGCAGTCGGACTCGATCATCACCTCACTTCACCCGCTGCAAATCATGCCTACATCTGGAATACAAAAATGCACGCAATTCCCGCAGGCACCATGCTCGGTGTGCCGGGTTCGCACAAGGCAATCTGGAACACGCAGTTACTCACGACGTCTGGCAAATTGCGTGCATCTGGCGAGCGGTTTCTTCCCCGTTCGATAGGTCGATCAACCGATTCGTTGGGCACTGCAATTCGAAGTCGCTGTGGCAATGAAGTACTTGAGCGTCTAGTCGACCCGCTTGTTGGAAGCATCTATGCAACTGATACGGACAACTTCAGTGTGCAGGGCATGCCCCAAGTGGCCGAGCTCTTGGCACAGCCAACAAGCCTCATGCGCGCGGCCCGCGATGCAATGCAAAAGCGCACGAGTGGCGGACCAGTATTCGCAGCACCGATTACCGGCATGAGCACACTTACCCGCGCAGTGTGCGACCGAATTGTTGAAGATGGTGCGCGCGTGATTCTTTCTTCTCCGGTACGCAGCATCGAACCCAAAGGTCGGTCGTATGTAGTGCATCTCGAAACCGAATCCCTGCAAGCAGACGCAGTTATTTTGGCCAGTCCTGCCCGTCACACTGCAGCACTCGTTGAGCAACTCAGCAGCGAAACTTCCAAGCAACTGCAGCAGTTCGAGCATGCATCGGTGATCATGATTGCACTGACAATTTCGCGCTCGCAGTGGCCGCAACACCTCAATGGCACCGGCTATCTTGTGCCCAAACCGGCACAAACTGGTATTACTGCGGTTTCGTTTGGCTCCAACAAATGGGCTCATTGGAAAACTCTCAGCGACGAGATGATTCTGCGCGTTTCGCTGGGACGTGACGGTGCGCCAATGCACCACCTTGACGACAAGGCCTTGCTTGAAGTTGCACTACGCGATTTACGTCTACATCTTGGTTTCGATGCAGCCCCCACCAACATGCGATTCACGAGATGGATCGAATCGTTTCCCCAATATCGGCCAGGACATGCACACAAGGTCGAGATACTCGACAAAGAATTACACGCATCTGCACCTGGCGTTGTGTTGGCTGGCGCAAGTTACCGAGGCATCGGTATTCCTGCATGTATCAATGATGGCCAACGTGCAGCATCTCGCGCACTGAACATACTGGCCTGATTTCATCTGATGAAAAAGCAAACCCCTGTCGCAATCGTTGCGGGGTTGCTCGTTGCATTCAGCCTTCCACCGTGGGGTTGGTGGCCACTCGCTTATGTTGGCGTGACGCTGTTCGCGACGCACAAACCAAACAGCAATCGCGCTCGATTCGTGTTTGGCACAATGTTTGCACTCGCTTGGCTCGCACCGGGCATGGCTTGGATGTGGTTTCTTACAGCGCCGGGATACGTGCTTGCAGCATTACTGTTTTCGGCACTTCACGGCATCGCAGCGATGATCACTGGCGCTGTTACAGACCAACATAAACATCGTGCAGTAGTTGGACCGCTCGCGCACACACTTGCTGAAGCGTTGCGATTTTCATTTCCGTTTGGTGGTGTACCACTTGCGACACTTGCGATCTCTCAATCTGCATCGCCAATCGCACCAATCGTGCGAGTTGGCGGGCCACTGCTCCTCACCTACATCGTGTTGCAGATTGGCTTTTCGCTCGCAAGCCTTCGCGGCACCGCGAGACCCAAGCGCGCCATGTATGCAGTTTTCATCGCAGTTGTTGTTGTCGCCGTTTTGCCTATTGCTGGTTCGATCGCTCCGCACGGACATGACATTGGTCGATCGCTCAATATTGCTGCGGTGCAGGGTGGCGGCCCGCAAGGCACATTGGCAATCAATACCTACAGTCGCGACGTGGTGATTCGACACCTTGACGCAACCCAATCAATTACTGGTGGATCTGCCACGACGGACAACCAATTGGACTTGGTGATCTGGCCAGAGAATGTCATTGATGTGAGCACTTTTTCATCAAGTATTGAGCGCACCGAAGTTGGGGCTCAAGCAGCCCGACTCAATGCGCCCTTTCTTGTTGGCATCACGGAAGATCTCGACAACAGATTTTTTACCAACGCTCAAGTCGTAGTGAACACTGATGGTTCGCTTGGGGATCGCTATGACAAAGTACGACGAGTGCCTTTTGGGGAGTTTGTACCGATGCGTGGATTACTCGAGGCGGTTGGTGCGCCAGTAGACAGAATCCCACGCGATGCCATGGCGGGTCACGACAGAGCAATACTCCGTGCCGCAGACACCACCATTGCAGTTGTTATTTCGTGGGAAGTCTTTTTTGCGGGACGCGCCAACGAAGGTGTTGAGCGCGGGGCAACGCTGCTAGTGAACCCAACAAATGGCTCGAGCTACACAGGCACAATATTGCAAACTCAACAGATTGCTTCATCTCGATTGCGCGCGTTAGAAACCGGTCGTTGGCTCGTACAAGTTTCGCCAACGGGCTTCTCTGCTTTCGTTTCACCAAGTGGTCAAGTGTTTGATCGAACTGCCGTCAGCGAACAGCGGGTCATCACCCGACAAGTGCAGCTTCGTTTGGGTCGCACAATCTATTCGTACCTTGGCGACATGCCTTTTATTTTGATCATGATTGCATCTCTTTTTGTCCTACTGATCGTTGGTCGGCGCACAACTCGAGCATGATCAATAATAAAATGATCACGCTTTCGTCTGGGAATGTCGAGGTAGTCGTTGACGCAGAGCATGGATCACGTCTGTCGAGCTTGCGGTTTGGCGAAAATGAGCTGCTGGTGCAGCGTACAAATGACGATTCATTTTCTTGGGGCTGTTACCCGATGGCTCCATGGGCTGGCCGCACACGCAACGGATTATTTGAATACCAAGGCTTAAGTGTGCAGTTGCCCATCAACTCCGCCCCACATGCAATTCACGGTCTTGTGCATGACGCTTTATGGCAAGTTGTTGACACTTCACCAACAAGCACAACTCTGCGAGTCGAACTCGATCAGCGATGGCCTTATGCAGGGTGGGTTGAACATCGCATCAGTGTCGACTCAACATCGGTGAACCTACAACTCACCGTGCACGCGACCGGCCATAAGAACGACCAGAATAGTCAATCAATTTCTATGCCAGCACAAGTTGGTTGGCACCCGTGGTTTGTGCGACCAGTAGAGCTTGAGGCCGAATTCAAAACGATGTACGTTCGCGACAGCGATGGTATTACTGGTGCACAACGCGTGCACCGACAACACGACTTGATGCAGTCACCGCTCGACGACTGCTTTAGCGATGTCGCCGCCGCGCCATTATTAAAGTTTGGCGACGGACTTGTAGTCCGCCTCGAGAGCGATTGCAGTCATTGGGTTGTATATAACGAGCCATTGCATGCAATCTGCGTAGAGCCACAATCCGGGCCACCAAATGGACTTAATTCAGAACCGTTCACTGTTTCCACCAACCATCCACTGACTCGTTATTTCCGTCTGACTGCACTTGGTTACCGCTAGGTAGAGTGATATCGATATGTCAACGCCGTTCGACCCCAACGGCCCCTTGCGAATTGCCTATTTGACATACCGTGGCAAGCCGCACGTCGGTGGCCAGGGTGTGTATACGCGACACCTCACCAAGGCTCTTGTCGATCTCGGTCACCATGTCGAAGTTTTTGGCGGACAGCCGTACCCGATTCTTGATCCGCGAGTGCAACTGCATCAACTGCCTAGCCTTGATATTTTTAACGATGCTTATCCCGGTCGCTTCCCCGCGTATTGGGAGATCAATGACTGGCCAAACTTTGTTGAGTCAGCCCAGTTTCTTAAAGGCACATTCGGTGAACCTCGCTCGTTCAGCATCCGAGCACACCGCGCCCTCAAAACACGAATCAACGATTTTGACATTGTGCACGACAATCAATGCCTCGGATACGGCATCCTCAAAATTGAAAAAATCATTCCGACAATCGTGACATTGCACCACCCCATCACCAAAGATCGCAAGCTCGAGATGGAACACACACCAACTTGGTGGAAACGCAAGGCCATTGGTCGCTGGTATTCATTTGTCGAGATGCAAGGCAAAGTAGCGAGCAAGATGCCGCGCGTTGTGGTGGTCAGCAAAAACTCGATTGACGACATTCACACCGACATGAAAGTGCCGCTCGATCGCATGCGGCTAGTGCCGGTTGGCGTTGATCACGAGTTGTTCTCCCCTAAACCGTCGGTGCAGCGCAAGCCAGGACACATGATTACCACTGCGTCAGCCGATGTTGCCCTCAAAGGTCTTTCATACTTACTCGAAGCTCTTGCAAAATTGCGCACCGAGCGCGAGGTGCACCTGACCATCATTGGCAAGCCACGCGAAGGCGCAAACGCCGACCTCATCCGTTCACTTGGTCTCGAAGATTGCATCACACACGTTTCGGGAGTTACAGACGAACGCATTGTTGAGTTGTATGCGCAAGCCGAGCTCGCGGTGGTGCCAAGTTTGTACGAGGGCTTTAGTCTTCCTGCGATCGAAGCAATGGCGACCGGCACGTGCTTGGTTGCCACTACGGGTGGTGCACTCCCCGAAGTTACTGGTGTCGACAACGACACAGTGCTGTCATGCCCAGCAGGCGATGCAGAAGCATTAGCCGCGACTATTCGTCGTGGTCTTGACGACAAAGAGTTGCGAGATCGCATTGGTGCTGCAGGCAGAGTCCGCGTTGTCGAGCGCTGGAGCTGGCGCCATTGTGCGGCACTCACCGTTGATCAATACAAGGAAGTTCTTTCGATGCCACACAACGTCAAAAAACTTCAAAAAAGAGACGGCAAATAGCAATGCTGACCGTGCGCTTTAGCGAACTTTCCATTGGCCCTGGCACGCTATTTCTTGATGCTGGTGCAGGCTTTGGTCGCCACGCATTTGAGGCCGCACGACTTGGTGCGCAAGTTGTTGCACTCGACTATGCCCAAGACGAAGTAATTGCCATGCGCGCGACCTTTAGTGCCATGTACGAAGCCGGCGAGATCAAAGCCGAAAACCTTGTGGGTGTGTTGCGCGGCGATGCCACATGCTTGCCATTTGCCGACAACTCATTTGATTGCATTGTGACCTCTGAAGTGCTCGAGCACATCCAAAACGACGTGGCTGCATTGAGCGAACTCGCTCGCGTGCTCAAGCCGGGCGGCACACTTGGCGCCACCGTGCCGTCATGGTTTCCCGAAAAGATCAACTGGATGTTGTCGGACGAATACCACGCACCATTTGTGGTCGGTGGCCACGTGCGCATTTACAGCGGTACCGAACTCAAAGCAAAGCTGCGCGCAGCAGGTTTGCGCGTTGTTGGTCAGCATCGTGCCCACGGATTGCACTCACCATATTGGTGGCTGCGCTGCGCTGTTGGCCCTGCACGCGAAGACAACCGGATGGTTAACGTCTACAAAAAGTTTTTGGAATGGGACATCATCTCTAAACCAAAAGTCACGCAAGTAGCCGAACGAGTGCTTGCACCTGTTCTTGGCAAAAGTTATGTGGTGTACTCAATGAAGCCGGTAGAGAATGCCAACTAACGAACTTCCCGGTAACAATCTCGGCAATAATCTTGACGATGTGATCACTCAGGAAGAGTTGCGTGCAACCGCTCAATCGATTGCGGCATTACAACTTTCGAGCGGCATGATCCCGTGGTTTGTCGGCGGACACTGCGACCCATGGAACCACGTTGAGACTGCAATGGCACTCGACGTAATGGGTTTGCATGATCAGGCTCAACTTGCGTACGAATGGCTCACCTCGGTGCAACGCGAAGACGGTAGTTGGTTTAACTATTACTTACCAGACGGATCAGTTGAAGAAACCAAACTCGACACCAATGTGTGCGCGTACATCGGCACTGGAGTGTGGCATCACTGGATGAGTACCAACGACAAACAATTTGTCGCGCGCATGTGGCCAGCGGTCAAGCGTGCAATGGAGTGGGTATTAGCGATGCGCCGTCCAGACGGCACCATCTTGTGGGCTCGCGAAGTGAACGCAAACCCTTGGGACTATGCCTTACTGACTGGCTGTTCATCAGTTCGCCACGCCTTGCATTGCGCAGCAAACATTGGGGCAATTGTTGGTGACTCACAACCCGAGTGGCGCGCCGCCGCCGATGCAATCGACGAGATCATCAACACCAATCTCGATGCTTTCGAACCAAAACTTCGCTGGGCAATGGACTGGTATTACCCCGTGCTCACTGGAGCACTGACCGGCACTGAAGCAAAGACACGCATTGCCATGCAATGGGAAGAATTTGTGATCCCATCTCGCGGTGTGCGCTGCGTCAATGACGAAGATTGGGTAACTGCAGCCGAAACAGCAGAATGCTCGCTAGCCCACTCTGCTATTGGCGACATCGACACCGCCAAGCAATTGTTGACATGGACAAATGCCCACCGTACCGAAAGTGGCGCATACCTCACCGGCATTGTTTACCCTGATCGGATTGTGTTTCCTGCCGACGAATGCAGTGCGTATACCGGCGCCGCAGTGATCTTGGCCGCCAGCGCAATTAGTGGCAATACGGCAGCAAGCCAACTCTTTGGCGCATCAACCGTGCTCGACTAAACAGTTTTTAAGTGTTTTTTATTTCACCCGCGTGAGCACACGCAACGAACCAGTCGTGCTCACATCTACGAATTTGCCGCTGTTTATTGCCGCCAGATAAATCTCCTCATATGGAGCCTGACCCCCAAGTGCCGAATCAGTAAACACATCATGGATAGCCAAGATGCCACCCAGGGCAATATGCCCGTTCCACGCCGCATAATCATTTGCTGCGACATCACGCGCGTGGCCTCCGTCAATAAAACACATCGCAATTTGTTGCATCCAGGTGCTTGCAATTGTTGGTGAGTCGCCAACAACAGTTCGCACAGTGTCGGTGAGCAGTGCGCGGCTCATTGTTTTTTCAAAATGCGGCAACGTATTGAGCCGTCCCGTTGACGCGTCAACCAATGTTGGGTCGTGCCACTCCCAACCAATTTGATTTTCTTCTGACCCACCATGGTGATCAACTGCAAACAGTAATGTCTCGCAGGTTTCTGCTGCTGCACCAAACCACACGGTGCTTCGCCCACAGTACGAACCTATTTCAACCATTGGCAAACCAGGACAAGCTTTCCCGGCGGCTAGCGCTGCAGCGAAAAGAGCATCGCCTTCAATCTCCGGCATAAATCCGGTTGCACTAATCGCAACCATGCGTCGTTCGCCGCTCAATTTGGTCACGTCAAAAATTACTCGCTACGCATTACGCGGAAGCAACGCGTTGCCGCGAGCAATGCGACCAAGCCAGGATGCACTTGGTCGTGGCGTACGTACCTGTGTTTTCCAATCGACTGCGACGATTCCGAATGTTGGTCCGTATCCATACATCCACTCAAAATTGTCCATCAAACTCCAATACGTATAGCCGCGAATATCAATTCCATCCTGAATGCAATTAAGCACTCCGTCAAGTGCGCCGTGCACGTACTCGATCCGTTCGGCATCGTCACTCGTAGCAATTCCGTTCTCGGTAACAATGATTGGCACATGGCCCGTCTTATCCCAGGCGCGACGAATACACGCCTCTAGCGCTTGAGGCCTGAACTCATATCCCATGATTGTCGTGCGCATGTCTTGGTCTGGTTGAATGCGACCGTCTTGGTTGAAACGCTCGCGCGTATACGTCTGCACACCGAAATAGTCGTCGCCTTTGGCCGCTTCCAAAAAGCAGTCTTCAAGGCCGTCCCACGCCATGTCGCGTTTGCCTTCGGCTGCCTCGCGGTGAGATTCATCATCCACGTTGATGGTGTACTCCTGCATCGCGAGCGTTATTCCAAGAGGGGCGCTCGAAATTGACTTCACTGCATCGCGAGCCTTGATGTGGGCCTGACAAAACACTTCGTTTGCTTTAGCGCGAGATTCACGAGACTTTGTACCAGGGGGAAACTCACCGAGCAAATATCCAATCGTCGAGACCATGTTTGGTTCGTTAATGGTGCACCACTTGCCAACACCATCGCCAAGCGACTTGGCAACTTTCTCTGAAAATCTCGCAAATAAATCCGCCGTCGTATCATTCACCCAACCACCCTGTGCTGCGACCCAACGCGGAGTAGTGAAGTGATGCAGCGTAACAACAGGTGTGATGTTGTGTTCGTGGCATGCTTCCAAAACTTTTCGGTAGTGATTGATTTCTGCCTGAGAGAACTCTCCGTCCTCTGGCTCGATGCGACTCCATTCAACACTGAATCGGTAGTTGTCAAAACCCAATTTGGCGAGCATCGCAATGTCCTGCGGGTACAGGTTGTAGTGATCGCAGGTGTCTCCGCTTGGCTCTTTAACACTCGTACCAACACGATGTTCCCATTCCCACCAATCGTTATTCCAGTTGTTGCCCTCCACTTGATGGGCTGCAGTTGCAGTGCCCCAAGTAAATCCGGCAGGAAACGAACGGGGATTTGATGATGTTGAAGCGGTATTCGCACTTGTCATGAAATTAACGCTAGTCGGGCGCACACACCCGACCTATTGCTGGCATTATGAAAGGGTGAGTAAACCCCTCCAAGACCTGATCACTTTGCTCGACCTCGAAACCATAGAAGTCAACATCTTTCGCGGTCAGTCACCCGACGAAAATCGTCAACGAGTCTTTGGTGGTCAAGTTGCTGGGCAGGCTCTTGTAGCTGCGGCTCGAACCATCGACGAGCCAGGCCGCATGGTTCACTCATTACATGCATACTTTCTGCGCTCAGGCGACCCGGGTGTGCCGATTTTGTATGAAGTCGACCGCATTCGTGACGGCAAGAGCTTTTCCACACGTCGAGTTGTCGCGATTCAGCATGGGAAAGCGATTTTTAACGTGCAGGCAAGTTTTCAAAAACCAGAACCTGGGCTTGAACATCAGATTGCGATGCCCGCCGATGTCCCTGATCCAGACTCGCTTCCCGATTTCAAGTCGTTGATGGAGCCGTACAAAGAAAAACTTGGCGACTGGTACGACAGGCCACGTCCGATCGACATGCGTTACGTCGATGGCAACCCGTTTACGCGCAGAGGTAATCCGCAGCCTGGCCAGCGAGTTTGGTTTCGCACCGATGGAAAACTTCCGGATGACAATGTATTGCACGCCTGCATCGTTACTTACGCAAGTGACATGACATTGCTCGACTCTGCACTATTACCCCATGGTCGATCACTCGCAGATGGTTCGCTACAACTCGCCAGCCTCGATCATGCAATGTGGTTTCATCGCGAGTTTCGCGCCGATGACTGGCTGCTCTACCAGCAGTCCTCCATCTCGACATCCAATTCACGTGGCATGGCAGAGGGACACATCTTTACCCAGGATGGAAAACTTGTAGTCACGGTCGTGCAAGAAGGTCTTGCGCGCCTAGTAAACAAATAACAACTACAAACAAACTTGTAGTGCGTCTCGCCTAGCGACGTGAATCCATGAACAACCCGCGAAGGGCTGCAAAATTTTCGACGCAGTGACCAGCGCCAAGCACTACTGCTTCGAGCGGTTCAGTCGACATATTGACAGGTACCTGCGTGTCACGCTCAATACGCCTGGCGAGACCGCGCAGCATCGAGCCACCACCAACCAAATACATTCCGCGAGTAAGAAAGTCTTGCGACAGTTCAGGCGGCGCCGAGGCGAGACATCGAATGACCGAGTTGACCATCTGTGTCACAACATCATCAATCGCTACGCGAATTTCACTCGATGTCAGCACTACAGTTTTTGGCAATCCAGAAACAAGATCGCGACCACGCACCTCGGCGTCACGGTCCTCCGGTGTCGCCATAGCGCTACCGATCGAAATCTTGATCTCTTCTGCAGTGCGCTCGCCAATTGCAAGACCATGTTCGCGTCGCACATACGACTGAATCGCAGCATCAATATCAAAACTGCCAACACGAACCGCTTCGAGTGCAACAATTCCACCGAGGCTGATCACAGCAGTCTCTGTAGTGCCGCCACCGATGTCAATAACGAGGTTGCCAACAGGTTCGTTGATTGGCAAGTCTGCGCCAATGGCTGCAGCCATTGGTTGTTCGAGCAACTGTGCGTCGGCAGCGCCTGCGCGACGAGTTGCATCAGTTACTGCACGTCGCTCTACTTCGGTAATGGCCGACGGCACACAAATCAGTACCTTGGGTCGCGAAAATCGTGAGACACCTGCGCGTTGGAGCAGCAATCTGATCATCTTTTCGGTGATCTCAAAGTCGGTAATTGCGCCGCCACGCAGTGGCCGTACTGCAACGATGTACCCAGGGGTACGACCAATCATGCTCCACGCTTCTTGGCCGGTAGCGAGAACCTCTCCTGTGCGTTTATTGACGGCAATCACAGAAGGTTCGTTGATAACAATGCCGCGCCCCTCCATATACACAAGGGTGTTTGCGGTACCAAGGTCAATTGCTAAGTCGCGTGCCACTTTGAATTACCTTCTGCCTTTTTTGTCGGAATGATCTTGTAACTGTTGGCGCACGTGAGCACGCGAGTCGTCAGAAAGAGCGTCTAAGTGACGACGGAATGCAACCATTCCATTGTTTCGCGTTGCGTGTCGGGACTCTTGCATCATCATCACGACGAGTGTTAATGCAGACACCACAGAGATCGCGGCAAACAACAGTGAAAAACTTGAGATTGCAATCACTAGTGCGCGCTCGTTTTGGGTTGTGAAGTTGTCTCAACTTGATCAACGGTTGTCACATGTTGCGCTCCGAGCGCCCAGTCACTTCCGGTCTCCCATGCTTCACGTTTCCAAATAGGCACTGTCGCTTTCAACGCGTCAATACCAAATCTTGCTGCTTCGAATGCTTCGGGTCGATGAGGAGCAGAAACGACAACAAGCACAGACGACTCGCCTAACTTGAGGTCGCCAACTCGATGAATAAGTGCAATTCTGCCCAAGTCGCTCCACTGATTTTTCATCTCGGAAACAATTTCACGACACTTCGGAATGACTTCTTCTTCAAATGCTTCATAACTTAGGGTGTGCACCCCGATACGTCCCTCTGAATGATTACGCACAGTTCCAGAAAACAACACCACTGCACCACATGAATCGGTGACCGCCCAGTCATACACCGCACCGATATCAAGTTTGGAAGCAGTGATTTCCAGCCACACATTGCTATCGACAGAGAATTCGCGGTGTGACATCACTTTCAGCGTACCCGAGGTTACGGATGGTCTTTTAGTTTAAAGTTTTAATAGGCTTGAGATCAGTGAGCAACAACCCCGACGAACAACCATTTTCTGGAATTCCTCTTTTTGGCGACCTTGCGAAGGCAATGGCTGGTCAAGGCCCCCTGCAATGGGACGTTGCGCGTCAAGTAGCCATCTCAACCGCAACGAATGGCACTAACACCGAAGCAAATGTTGATCCATCATCTCGGGTGGGCCTCGAGCAACTCGCGCCAATTGCCGACATGCATGTGCGCAACTACACCGGGTTGACCACTGGCAGTGGCACCACGCTTCCCAACATTGTTGTTACCAATCATTCCACTTGGGTGCACCACACACTTGAGTCCTACAAGCCGCTCTTTACCCAGCTCGCAACTGCATTAAGCAACCCGAGTGTTGATGCGGAGCAGCCCGGTACCGAGCTCGATATTGAAACCGACCAGATCACTGCAATGATGTCGTCGCTGAACAAAATGATGGCGCCGGCGATGATGGGGATGTCGATCGGATCAATGATCGGGCAACTTTCGCTACGTGCTTTTGGGCAATACGACTTGCCGATTCCACGCGAACCAAAAAACCAAATGCTTCTTGTCGCAAGCAATGTCGAGCAATTTGCAAACGACTGGAGCATCTCGGTCGACGACATGCGCATGTGGGTTCTGATTCACGAACTCACTTCGCACGCAGTGCTGAGCGTCGATCATGTTCGTGATTCGATCAATCAACAGATCAGCAAATACATCGCTGGCTTTCGACCAAATCCAAATGCACTAATGGACAGACTCACGACAATGGATCTTGGTACCAGCGATCCGATGGCAATGATGCAAAAATTTCTTACAGACCCCACCATTATTTTGGGCGCGGTGCGCTCGCCCGAACAAGAGCGTCAAGCTCCAGTATTAGACGCGATGATCGCTTCAATCATCGGCTATATAGACCACAGCGTTGACACAATTTCTGCGCTGGTATTGGGCGGAGGTGAGCAGATCGCTGAAGCTGTTCGCAGACGCCGTGTTGAGTCTGCACCCCACGACTCATTTGTCGAGCAGCTGCTGGGCTTGCGCCTCACCCGCCAGCAAGTGGAACGCGGGCATGCGTTTGCGGCCGGTGTCACCGAGCGCGCTGGGCATGACGGCCTGTCTCAACTCTTTACTCGGGCAGGCAACTTGCCTACCCCCAACGAGCTAGATGCGCCTGGTCTGTGGCTTGCTCGTATTGAGTTGCAAGACAAATAGCAGCGACGCAACTGCCGACCCAACACCAACAATTAAGAAGCCAACCGCACCTGGTGGCGTTGCGATGACTGCAAGTAGGCCGGCCACCACCCAAGCGATTTGATTGCGCGTTTCATAACGCACAAACGTCCGAGCACGGTTTGCATCTGGCGCTTTTGATTGCACAGTCGATTCAAATGCAAGACGACCAATCGAACCAACTCCATTTACAATTCCTGCCAAAATAATTCCAGCAGTTACACCGCCAAAATAACCAGCGATCAACCCACCTAGACAAACACTTGAAATGCAGAGCTTGAGCATTCTCTTTTCATGTATGCGCCGACGCAATAACGGACCAACAGAATTGGCCACAAAAGTACTGAGCGAGCAAACCACAACTGCCAAACCGAACCAAGCAGTGCCCGCTTTTTCATCGCGCAACCAGAAAGCCAAATGAAAGAACATAAAACCGACCGATGCTCGTAGCAGCAGCATCACAAATGCGGCTTGACGAATTTCAGGCTCATGAAGCTCATGTTTCTCGATCTCTTGCATCGTGTTAGGAACAGCCGCAACATGTCGTGGAAGCGCAAGCGCGGCTATACCCGCACATACAAACGCACAGGCAGATAACCCGAGCGACAATCTGGTGTCAATAAGTTGCAACAAAATTGCTGGCGCACCTGCGAGAAAACCGACGACACTGGTAAGTCGCCCAAGTTTTCCATTGGCTGCCATCAATTGCTCGTCGCCGTCGACAATCGTCGGAATAATTGCCGAACGCGAGACCCCATATGTCTTGGCTAGTACTAGCGATAGAAATGCGAGCGGAAATAATGCAAGTGAGTTCAACCATTTCATCATCGCTATCAAAATCATCGCGCGCATTACCCCGACAAGACACACCGTGATCCGACGGCCTCCGGGTAAGCGATCAATATATGGGCCGATAATTGGCGCGAGCACTGCAAAAGGCGCGAGGCTGATAGCCAAAAATAGAATTACTTTTGAACGTGCCGCATCAGGGCTAATTGATAAAAAAAGTGAATCCGCCAACGACACCGCAAGCGCTGCTTCTCCAACCACCATCAATACATGCACGCGAGACAACCGCGCAAGGGGGCTCACTGGCGCGAGGCCCGTATGTTGGTTTTGCTTTACTATGCGTTCATTTTCTCATATTTATAGCCAAGCCCACGGATGGTGACCAACCGCGTTGGATTAGCTGGCTCAGACTCAATCTTGCTGCGTAAGCGTTTGATATGGACATCGAGAGTTTTGGTGTCACCGTAATAATCGGTACCCCACACTCGGTCAATCAATGTCTCACGAGTCATCACACGGCCAGCATTAGCAACAAGGACGTACAACAACTCAAATTCCTTGAGCGGAAGTTTGGTCACGACCCCGCGAACAGTTACCACATGCTGTTCTGGATCAATCGCAACATCTCCGATCGAAACAGTGCCGAAACCGACTTCATCAATCTCGGTCGTGGTCAATGAGCTGCGGCGCAGTGCGGCACGAATACGCGCCACAAGTTCGCGCAGTCGATAGGGCTTAACGATGTAATCGTCGGCACCAACCTCAAGGCCAATAATCGTGTCTATCTCTGACCCTTTTGCCGAAACCATGATGATAGGCACTTGACTCTTTTTGCGAATTTCTCGACATACATCGGTTCCCGAAACTTTTGGCAACATCACATCCAACAGGATGATGTCTGGATTAATTTTGTCAAACATCGCGAGAGCTTCTGCCCCATCTTTTGCTACCGTGACGCGAAAGCCTTCGCGCTTAAGTCCAATATCAAGTGCTTCGATAAACGATTCTTCATCTTCAACAACAAACACCATCGGTAGTTCGGTTGGCTGATTCATGATTTAAGTCCTTTTAGTCTTTTTGGCGGGGTAACACAACAGTAAAGGTTGCACCTTCACCTTCATTTGACTTCACTTCTATTTTCCCTCCATGGCTATCAACAACGTGCCGCACGATTGAAAGACCAAGTCCTGTTCCCCCAGTTGACCGACTACGCGCCCTATCAACTCGATAAAAACGTTCAAAAATTCGTTCATGATCCTTCGGGGCAATTCCTAGTCCTTGATCGATGACCGCAATGGTCAAGTCATCAACTCTTACATCACCAATAATTTTGACAAGTCGATTCTCGTCACTGTACTTAATGGCATTTTCAACAAGATTGGAAAATGCAGAAATTAGTTGGGTTCGATCCCCAAAAACCTCTGCAGCAAAATTGCCGCTCGTTGCGAGTTCGACTTTGTGGCGTCGAGCGCTGTCTTGCGAAAGTGCGACAACCTCTTTGATCACTCCGTTCATCTCGATGCGTTCCCACTCCGTTGAACGTCCAAATTCAATTCTTGAGAGATCCAGCAAGTCATTGACAATTCCCGCCATGCGAAATGATTCGCGAACAATCCGTTCGGCCAGTTGCTTCATTACCGCTGGGTCAGTTTCGTCCATCATCGTGTCACCGAGGGCAGCGATACCACCGATAGGGGTTTTCAGTTCGTGACTTAAGTTGGCAACAAAATCGGTGCGAACGGTGTCAATTCGAACTCGATCGGTGGTGTCTTCAATCGTCACGACCACACCATCATTGTTCAATCGTTGTGAGTGCAATTGAAAAAAACGATCAGGCGGACCAGCAACCTGCATGGATTTATTCTGCTCACCAATCTCAAGTGTTTCTCTCACAAGTGCGACAACTGCCTCATCGACCAAAATGTCGACATGACGAACTCCCGTCATTTCCGTGGCAATTCGATTTCGAAGTAGATCACCATTTTGGTCACGGCTAAAGACAACACCGATTGGTAAAAGATCAAATGCTCTCAGCAGTTGCTCATCAACCACTTTTGTTATCGCATCCACATTTGGGTTTGCTTTATTACTTACTGTGCTTTCGAAGCGACCGGAGCGAGAAGATTTCTTACCCAAAATTGCGCCTACAGCGAGTGCAACTGCGACACAAGTGACAAACCAGATGGTCGTCATGGTTAGTTCACTGCAGAATTACGACGAGGAGTCTGACGATGATTGCGAGTCACCAGAGTGTCGCGCCTTGAAGCGGGCAGCACCTCGATGCTCTGGTACGACTCCTGTGAGAATGAATAGGGTTCGCTCGCCAACGTTGACTGCATGGTCGCCAATGCGTTCAAAGAATCGGCCGATGATTGCGAGTTGCACGGCAACCTGAACATCCATTTTGCCTCGAGCATGACACTCAAAAATTTCTTGGATGAACTGACGATGCAACCCATCTAAAAACGAGTCCATGTCGTCGATGGCTGCAGCCTTTGGTGCATCACTCGACTCAAAGGCGTCCATTGCTGCGATAAATAATTGCTGTGCCTGCTCGCTCATTTTGGTGATCAAGCCTCGCAACACCGGATCAATATCATGACCATAAATTCGTCGTGCACCTTTGCAGATGTTGACTGCCAAGTCGGCCGAACGCTCAAGTTCACCCGTAATCTTGATAGTCGAAACCAACTGACGTAAGTCACCCGCTACAGGCGCCTGCAGAGCAAGCTGCTGAAAACACTGGTCTTCAATGTCTATTGCGCGCGCATCGATCTCGTCGTCGCTTTGTACCAAATGGTCGGCGCCCTCAAGGTCGCCACTGAGCAGTACCGCAGTTGCTCGAGGTATTGCTTCAATCACCGAGGCTCCAAGTCGAATTACTTGGTCACGAATGGCATCAACTTCTTGATGAAACGTCTTACGTAGTTCGTCCATGTGTCAACTTTCTTCCAAAAAACTTGCTGAACAGCAGAGTTGCTATACAGAACCTACACGCACGAGGTAAAACTCGTCTGAACGTCAGATTACAAACAAGTTAACCGCTTTGTCGGACTTGAGTTTGCACGACCCAGTCGTACAGTTTTCGTTGGGCATCTACGGTGAGGCCAGGGGCCCCTGACCGCACCCATGAATTATCTGCAAGCAAGTCAAAATGGGCGGCTTCATCATTCACCAAATATCCGAGCACGGTGTCGAGCCACATGCGGTGCTTTGGGTGAGTGAGTGGCACCAATGCCTCGACTCGCCCATCCAAATTTCGGCCCATCATGTCGGCAGAACCAATGAGGTGCAGTGGTTCGTTGTTGTCGTAGCCGTGTTCAAAGCGATAGATGCGTGAATGTTCGAGGTACCTGCCAAGAATCGATCGGACTCGAATATTTTCAGACATGCCAGTCACACCTGCACGCAGGCAGCAGATCCCCCGAACAATTATCTCAATCTGAACACCTGCGTTACTTGCCCCATAGAGCGCTTCGATCACGGCCTTGTCCGAAATTGAGTTGATCTTCATCGTGATTCGACCGTCAACTCCAAACGTTGCCTCTTTATCTATGAGGTCAACAATGCCGTTACGTAGTCGATGCGGCGCCACCAACAATGTTTGATAATCGGGCTCATGACCATAGCCAGTGAGGTAATTGAACAACTCGGTGACATCCGAACCAATCGCTTCTTCGCAGGTAAAAAAGCCGATGTCTTCGTAGGTTCGTGCGGTGGTCGAGTTGTAGTTTCCGGTGCCCATGTGCACATAACGGCGCATCTTGTCTGGGTCGTTGCGCACAACCAAGATGCACTTGGCGTGTGTTTTGAGACCAACGAGACCGTATGTCACATGTACGCCTGCGTACTCAAGTTCTTTAGCCCACGACATATTGCGGGCCTCATCAAAACGAGCCTTGAGCTCGATTACAACTGCAACCTGCTTGCCCATCTCGGCTGCATGGATGAGATGTCGAGCAATCGAACTATCGCCAGACGTGCGGTACAACGTCATCTTGATTGACTGCACGAGCGGATCGAGTGCCGCCTGTTTCACAAACTCCTCAACAGAAGAGATAAATGATTCATGTGGGTGATGAACGAGCAGCTGACGCTCTCGAATAACACTAAAGATCGACCGTTCGTTTTCTTCTGCTCCCGCCAAGCGGCCAGACGTGAGCGCTGGCCACGGCTTGAAGCGCAAATGTGCCAAGTTGAGATTGGAAAGTTGCATCAGCGCACTCAGACCGACAGGGGCATGATGCACCGTGACATCCTCCGCCTCAAGTTCAAGTTCGTCTACAAGCAAATCAAGAACTTCTTGAGACATTCCTTGAGATACTTCAAGACGCACGGCACGGCCAAAGCGACGTCGACGCAACTCCATCTCGACTGCCGCCAACAAGTCTTCTGCATCTTCGTCGTCAACTGAAAGGTCGGCATTTCTTGAGACTCTGAACGTATGGCATTGCTCAATAGTCATTCCCTGAAAGAGTCGACCCAAATTGGCACTGACCACATCTTCGAGCAACACAAACCTGTTGCTGTCGGGCAATTGTAAAAACCTTGGGAGTGTCGGCGGAATCTTGACACGAGCGAATCGTTGCTCTTGAGTACGAGGGTCGAGCGCAATCACTGCCAAGTTGAGCGCCAGGTTTGAAATATAGGGAAACGGGTGCGCTGGGTCGACCGCGAGCGGGGTCAGCACCGGAAAGATTCGAGTTTCAAACATCGACATCAAAAACTCGCGCTCAATATCGGATACTTCATCCCAGCCAAGAATTTCGACACCATTGCTCGCAAGTTTTGGCACAAGGTCTTGGTTGTAGACCTTTTCTAATTGTTCGACAAGTTGCTGCACCTGCCGAATTATCTCGTGCAATTGCTGACGAGGTGTACGACCATCTGGAGTAACAGCAACGACGTCTGCGGCTATCTGATCTTTAAGTGCCGCGACACGGATTTGATAAAACTCGTCGAGATTGCTGCAGAAAATTGCGGCGAACTTACACCGTTCAAGCAATTCGATGTCGGTGTCAGCAGCGAGCGAAAACACGCGTGCATTAAAATCGAGCCAGCTCAGCTCCCTGTTAATAATTCGTGCATCGATGTTTGAATCGTAAACAGATGAATCCTTGCCGATGGACTGCTTTAATAATTGTCGCCAAGAAGTCATTGTTAATTTACCAAAACTTCAGATTTGTTTTGCACAAAATTCACACCTGATCGCACCAAGGCGCATCGACAACTTATTGCGCGTCGTTGTAGCCGAGTTCCCACTCGACTGAAATGTGTTCGCGCTCGGCATCACGGTTGACGCGCTCTTGGTTGCGACGAAACTGTGGGTCATTTCGAGGCAACAACACCAAACGTGCAAGCACGCGAGCACGAAACTCTTCAAGCAGATTTGGATCACCAAAGTCGCTGTAGACAGCCCAATGAGGCGACACAGCACCTGTATAGGAGATGCGAGCGTGGCCGCGGGATGGCTCAGTTGCTACTGGGGCTTCAGACATGGTTACAACGATATCGCCAGAATTAGCCCTTTACTAGACTGATCCGCGTGCCAAACGGTGAAAACACAATAATCGCGGCGCTTGACATAGGCACAAACTCATTTCATCTCGTGATCGCCAAAATGGTTGACGGTGGGTTTGAAGTAATCGAGACCGAAAAAGAGACTGTGCGCATCGGACATGGTGCCGGCGATATGAACGAACTTTCCGCCGACGCGATTGAAAAAGGTATTGCGTGTTTGGTGCGGATGCAGAAAATTGCTGCTTCGCACAATGCCGAAATTCGTGCCGTTGCTACGAGTGCCGTTCGCGAAGCCAAGAACCGCTTTGAGTTCATTCGCAGAGCCAAAAAAGAAGCACAAATAGATATCCAAGTCATTTCTGGTGTCGAAGAAGCACGTCTGATTCATCTTGGTGCATTACACGGTGTCGGCGAACACGATCGGCCAATGCTGTTGTGCGATATTGGTGGTGGATCAACCGAGATTGTGCTCGGCAACGACGACGAAGTTTTGCTAGCACGTAGTTTCAAACTTGGCGCGGTTCGACTTACTGACCGATTCTTCAGTTCTGCAACCCAGCATCCAAGTGCGGTGAGCAGTTGCCGCTCGCATGTGCGATCTACGCTCATGATCCTACAAACCGAGGTCACTGAATTTGGTTTTGACGTTGCCGTTGCATCATCTGGTACCGCAGAGACCATTGCTCGGCTTATCCAACAAAGGTCCGACAAGTCGGCGCCAAAGACCCTCAATCGCTTCGAGTTCACTCAAGCCCAAATTTCAGAAACAGTGACGATGCTGAGCTCAGTCAACACTGTTGATGAGCGACGCGAGAAGTTCGGACTCGACAAAAGCAGAGCCGAAATTATCCTGGCCGGGGCAATCATTCTTGAAGGAATCTCATCGGTGTATGGCGTTGAGTCGTTTATGTATAGCGACTACGCACTTCGCGAGGGCGTCATTCTTGACACCCTTCAGCGCCGCGGACTAGGGCCCGCCACAGGCGATACCGATGCAGCAATGCGTAGTGTGCGTCTACTCGCCGACCGCTGTGATGACCGACCAGAGCATTCACAAAACGTTGCCCGTATCGCGCTCGATTTGTTTGATCAAGTGTGGGACGTACTTGGCGTTGCGCAGGTGAATCGCAAGCTTCTTGAAGCGGCAGCCTTGCTTGCCAACGTTGGCGTTGTTATCTCGCACTCCAAACACCACCTGCATTCGTATTACGTAATTCGCAACTCAGAACTCGTTGGTCTCAATGATCGCGAGATTGAGATCATTGCTCAGGTCGCGCGCTACCACCGCAAAGGTTTACCAAAACTCGGCCATCCGGAATTTGCTGCACTCTCGCAAGAAGATCAAAAACTTGTGAGTGCCTTGGCTGGTGTGTTGCGCATTGCAGTTGGGCTGGATCGAACCCAGGATGGTCGTGTAAAGAAAATAACCACGAGCATCAGCGATGGCGAATTGAAAATTGCATTTACTACAACAAAGAAACTCGACGGTGACTTAAATATTTATGCCGCAATGGAGCGCCGCACACTATTGGCCGACACAACCGGCCTGAAAGTAAAAGTGCTGGCTAATTAGTTGCTGGACGGAGGAGTGTCGCCCTTTGGAGCGTCGTCCTTGTTAGCACTTGCTTGGCCCTTTTTGAATTCGTTTGTTGCCTGCCCGAGGTTGCGAGCAAGCTTTGGCAAACGCGATCCAAAGAGCAAAGCGACAATAATCAAACCAATAATGAGTTCTGGACCACCGATGCTTCCCATGCGCCCAATATACCACCGCAGGTAGCAACCACTCCAAACAGCCCGATAGGCAGAAGGGGTGCTGGAATGCGTCATCAACATCAGTGAGGGTGGAGACCCCAACAAGCTTGCTGCTCTCGTTGCGGCATTGGGAGCGGACTTGCTCGACTTGCACAGCGATGCAGACCACAACCGGAGCGTATTCACACTCGCAGGCACAGCGCCCGCGCGAGTGCTTGCGCGCGAAGCACTCAACATGTTCAACATCAGTACTCACTCTGGCGTGCACCCACGAGTTGGAATTGTTGATGTGGTGCCGTTTGTTGCTCTCGAGCCGAGCACGTTCGAAGATGCCATTCGTGCGCGCAACGAGTTTGCACACTTTGCAGCAGACGAACTTGGAGTGCCATGTTTTATCTATGGACCAGAGCGCACATTGCCCTACATTCGCAAGCACGCATTTATCGACTTACTCCCCGACTTTGGCTCAGCGATGCCGCACCCCACAGCGGGAGCAATGTGTGTTGGCGCGCGACCGATTTTGATCGCCTACAACATTTGGCTTAAAGACTCGACGCTCGAAAAAGCTAAACAAATTTCGGCGCTCTTGCGGAGTGATTCGGTGCGCGCACTCGGGTTACAAGTTGGCAGCAGTGCTCAAGTAAGCATCAACCTGATCGACTACGCCGTTACTGGACCACTCCAGGTGTACGACATCGTTGCTCAACATGCACCAATTGACCGCGCCGAATTAGTTGGTTTGGTGCCTGCTCGTGCACTCGCCGACATACCGCGAAACAGATGGAACGAACTTAATTTGAGCGCTGAAAAAACTATTGAGTCAACGATGGCTGGGCGAAACCGCAAACTTACGAGTTAATTACGCAGTGGCGATAGTGCGACTTGATTGAGCACGCTGACGACGCAAGCGACGACGCTCACGCTCAGATAAACCGCCCCAGATACCAAACTTCTCGCCATTGTCGAGCGCATACTCGAGACAATCGTTGCGCACTACGCAACCGCGGCAGACTTCTTTAGCCTCGCGGGTTGATGCTCCACGTTCTGGAAAGAACAAGTCTGGGTCGACGCCGAGACAGTTGGCTTGATCTTGCCAGGCTCGGTCTGCGCTCAGCGCTATTTGTTCATCTTCCACGTAACTTGCCTCCGTTGACTTCTGATGGACTCGGAGACAGTCGCGAGAGCGCGCCTGCACCGAGATAATTACAACGGTGTCATTCTGTCAAATTCAAAGCCAAATTGCAAATATTTGAAAAAATTGGCTCGTCTCAGATTTTTTATCACAAACTTCGATCATCACCGTTGCGAAGTTGCACTCGCCGATCGTCCGCGCGAAATATTACGTTTATGTTCCAAATAATCAATTAAGACATAGTCACCAAGGGTTTCGGGAGACGTAAAAAATGCACGTCCTCCGTTGATTTTGGTTAATTGTTCGATGAAATGTCGCAAACCATTGTCGGCGTCCAACATAAACGTGTTGATCCGGATTGCTTCTTTTGTGCATCGCAATGCCTCACGAAGAGTCATCTCGACTGTCTCTTGAACTGGTGGATAATTGAAAAATATCTCGCCAGATGACATCACATGCGCAGTTGGCTCACCATCGGTGATCATGATGATCTGTTTGTTGCCCGTCTGGCGTGCGAGCAACTTGCGTGCCAAGGTGAATGCGTGATGCATATTTGTGCCATACGAAAAGTCCCAACTCACTTCCGGAATGCGCTCAGCGGCCAGCTCGCGGGCTGTTGCGCCAAACCCAACAACACCCAGATAATCCCTTGGAAACTGCGAAGAAATCAGGTGATGAAGGGCCATAGCCACCTTTTTGGCAGGCAAAAAATTGTCGCGCATTGGCATCGACAACGAGAGATCGAGCAGTAACACTGTCGACGATCTCGTTGAATGTTCCATTCGTTCGATCTCAAAATCATCTTGCGAAAGTTTGATCGGCAATCCCGGTCCACCGCGACGCAATGCATTGCGCAAGGTGCCATGAAGATCAAGTCGAAATGAGTCACCAAACTCGTAGGGCTTGGTGTCATTTGCGCGTTCGTGGCCGGTTCCAATCTTGTCGATCTGATGTTGACCAATCATGTCTTTCGACAAATTGCCAAACAGATCTTGCAGTGCCTTCGCACCAAGTTGTCTGATGCCCCGAGGCGTGAGTTGTAGGCGCCCATCCGACTGATCGATCAGCCCTGCATCCTTCATCATCTGGGTGAGTTGCGACAGTTTCTCGAGTGATTTCGCGGAGTCCTCACCCAGTAGATCCCGCACTCTGTCCAGATCTGCCTCGGCCAAAGCAGCAGGGTTTGCAGCATTTTTCATCAGGTTTTCAAGCTGATCCAGCTCTGACAGCTCTTGCATCGACTGCATTGCCTCGGCAAAACCGAGTGGGTCTTGGCCCGAAAAGTCATAACTTTTTTGCCATCCGGCCTGCGGAAACATCGATTGCAAATTTTTCGACAACTGATCCATCTGCCAACGCAAATCCATGTCTTCAAGAAGTTGTTCAGAGAGCTGTTGCAACTGTGCACGTTGCTCGGGAGACATCGAATTGAGCATTGCCTGAGCAGCAGCCATGCGTTGCGCCATGATCTCAAGCAATTCGTCGAGAGTTTCTGGGTTCTCAGGAAAAAAGTCACCGAAATTTTTCATGAATTCTTCGAATTTGGGATCTTCGCCATGCTGACGACGCTCAAGCATTGCATTGAGTTCGGCCATCATGTCTTTCATTCGCTGCATGTCGGCCGGAGTGAGTTTCTGCATCTCTCCAGACATCTGGTCGAGATGCTGTTGCATCAATTGCTCGCGCAACTTCTCGATCAACTGTTCAAAACGCAGTTGAGCTTGTTTTGATTGAAAGTCATAGTGCTGAAGTTCGGCAATCTTGCCCGCCAAGTCTGCAGGCAACATGTCAAGACGAAAATTGCGCTCCATTGCAGACTGCTCTGCCATTTCTGCTCGGCGCTGATCACCAGAGTTCTTTGCTTCAGTGGTGTAGTTTTCAATCGCATGACGTTCTTCGTCAACGACATCGTTAAGTTCGTCTGCAATCTCCGAAAACACCCCGCCAAGATCTCCGCGCTCTTGAATTGATTCACGTTTTTCGCGCAGGCGTTCCATCAATTCGCGCATTCCCGCGATGCGGTCGCCGTTCATGTCGCGCATTCCATCTTGCATGAGCTTGCGCAACGCGCTGTTGACATCGCCGTGGTACAACAAATCATCAGCGAGCTCACCCAGGAGACCTTCTGCATCGAGGTCGAACCCTCGTTGCGAGCCGTCCCAACGCGAATAAGTGAACTGCGATGGCATGACCGAATATTAGTGCTAACCACTGTGGCAAGACATCGGTCACACCCCTAGGCTGAGGCTCAGTATGCGCTTTGGAAGAACGTTCATTTTCGTTGACCTCTCAGGGTTCACCAATTACACCGAGAGTTTTGGCGACGGCGCAGCGGCACAACTACTTACCCAGTTTCGTGGGGTTGCTCGAGCCGTTGGTTCGCACCAAGGCGTGCGCATCGACAAGTACCTGGGCGACGGGCTGATGGCGGTCGCAGTGGAAGCATTGGACGGCATCACGTTTGCGCTCGAACTGCAGCGCCATGCAGTCACCGCTTGTGCGCCACTTTCTTTACGAATCGGTATCGCCACTGGCGACACCATGTTGTTTGAGGGCCAGGACTACATCGGAAACGCACCAAACTTGGCGGCGCGTTTGTGCGACGCAGCAGTTGGTATTGGAACATTGATACCAGCAGACCAGGCCACAAATTTGCCTGTTGGCGTATTTTCTGTGCCACATGCAGCAGTCAAATTGCCAGGTTTTTCCAAGCCGATTGAAGTTGTGTCACTCGCAGGCGAACCATTAATCGACGGTCGTTACGACATCAACGATTTTTGGACTCGTTCGCCGTTCGTTGGCTAACGAATTCGTACTTTGTTGATTAAACGTTTTTTCTAAACGTTTTCTTCTGGACGTTACGTACGCGAACGATACGTTGCACGCGAACCAGATTCGTCTTTGTTGAGGCGCTTTGAAAGGTGTAAGCCTTCCAAGACAAACTCAACACCGCTTGCAATTTGAGCAACAGACTCTGTGTTGCCAACTGCGGCTACAACAAGTTCACGAAGTGGCGGAACTTGGTTGAAGAGTTCAACATATTGAGCGGATGCGATGTCTTCTCCTGCATGGGCGATCACACCGCCCTCGAACAAAGCAATTACTTCGCCGATTTTTGCTGAGGAAACCCGTTTTTTGAACACTTGTAATACGGCCGCTTTGACAAAATTTTCCAGGATCTGAGACTCGCGTCCCTCTTCCATGCTTTCAATTTCAATCTTGCCCGAAGTTGAAGCAGCAAGCGCAGCAAGATCGCTCACGCGCGGCGCAACTTCGGTTTCACCAACACGAAGTGCGCGGCGGACTGCATTTGCGGCCAAAGTCTCGTAATTGCTGACCGACAAACGCACGCTCACACCGCTGCGCTGGTTGACTTGCGAACTCGAGCGAGCAACATGACTGATTGTCGTGATGATCTCTTCCATAAATTCTGGCCACTGCACATGCACATCGCCAATCGATGAAGAACGTGCTTCCTGACGCACAATTTCCATTTCGGTTGAGACTTCGAGTGGGTAATGAGTGCGAATTTGGCTGCCGAAACGGTCCTTGAGCGGCGTAATCATGCGGCCACGATTGGTGTAGTCCTCGGGGTTCGCAGAAGCCACGAGCATGACATCAAGTGGCAACCGGATTTTGTAGCCACGAATCTGTACGTCGCGCTCTTCGAGCACATTGAGCAAACCAACTTGAATACGCTCGGCCAAGTCTGGCAATTCGTTGATAGCAAAAATACCGCGGTTGGTTCGCGGCACGAGACCGTAATGAATCGTGAGTTCATCCGACAAATAGCGACCTTCAGCAACCTTGATCGGGTCGACTTCGCCGATCAAGTCTGAGACAGACGTGTCTGGGGTGGCAAGTTTTTCTCCGTATCGATCGCTCGAGTGCACCCACGCAATGGGTGTATCTTCACCATGCGCAGCTACCAACTCGCGTGCATGTCGCGACACCGCGTTGTATGGATCATCATTGATCTCGCTACCCGAAATTATTGGCATCCAATCATCCAACAAACCGGTGAGCGATCGAATGATGCGCGTCTTTGCCTGGCCGCGCTCTCCAAGGAAAATGACGTCGTGACCTGCGAGCAACGCATTTTCGAGTTGTGGCATCACCGTGTCTTCGTAACCCAGTACACCTTCAAATAATGGAAGGCCTGCGGCAATGCGCTTGACTGCATTGCGTCGTAACTCTTCTTTGACCGGAAATGATTGCCACCCAGATGCACGCAATGCGCCAATCGTGAGGGGAAGATTTGCTGGAGGTGTATGCACATGAGCCATGCGCGGAGGTTACTTGCTGGCCTTCCGTACTCGCACAGTGGACTTTTTACTGATGGAAATTTTGCCGTTTTTATCCACAATCAGGATTTGGAATGACGACTTTCCAACCTTATTTTTAGCGATCTTGATGGACTGCGCTGCTGTTGCAGGAACCACTTTGACAAGCAATCCATCCCGGTAGATATACACCTTCGACCGAGCAGGTGCAGTTACTTTGAGCACGACGTTGTTTCCGACGACTTTGCTCGACGATCGAATAACCACAGCTCGTAACGCGACTTTTGGAATGCTCGAGCCAAGAACTTGATTGACGATGTCACTTCCAGGTAGCACCTTGCTAAGAGCAACGATTGGTGCAGCAACCGTTACTCGCACGGTGGACTTTTTGCTGATGGAAATTTTGCCGTTTTTATCTACAATCAGGATTTGGAATGACGACTTTCCAACCTTATTTCTAGCGATCTTGATGGACTGCGCTGCTGCTGAAGGAATCACTTTGACAAGCAATCCATCCCGGTAGATATACACCGTCGACCGAGCAGGTGCAGTTACTTTGAGCACAACGTTGTTTCTGACGACTTTGCTCGACGATCGAATAACCACAGCTCGTAACGCGACTTTTGGAATGCTCGAGCCAAGAACTTGATTGACGATGTCACTTCCAGGTAGCAATATGCCGAGAACAACTGCTGGTGTAGTAATCGCAGGTCGCGGCACTGTTGATGAAGGGATAGTTGTTGTCGACTCGGGTGCCGCGTCTTCACCACCATCACTATCACCGCCACCACCATCAATATCTCCGCCACCGCCACCGCCACCGCCACCATCACCGCCGCCGCCACCACCGCCACCGCCGGCGGGAACAGTTGTTATCGGCAACGTGGTAGCAGGAGTAGACGCACTTGGTGGGGAGGCGCTGAGTCTTGAATAGACCAAGAGGTTCGGAGAGTCTGTCCCGGCATCGCCTATGACTCCCGGCGTCGCTGTGTTTGTAATCCATTGCGAAATTTGAGCAACAGAGCTACTAGGAGCGATCTCGAGCCCAAGCGCTGCCACACCAGCGACATGAGGTGAAGCCATCGATGTGCCAGAAATAGTGTTACTTGCCGTTATCGACGAATACCAAGCCGAGGTAATGCTTGACCCTGGAGCGAACACATCGACACACGATCCATAGTTAGAAAACGACGAACGTGAATCTGCTGATGTCGTAGAACCAACAGTGATTGCTAGTGGCTCACCGGCCGGAGATGATTGGCAGGCATTTGCTGCACTGTTGCCCGCTGCCACGACAAACACCACGCCATCAGCGACACCCGACTGCACTGCAATGTCGATAGCCGATGAACGCCCACCACCGAGCGACATGTTGGCAACTGCGGGTGTACCTGCAACGTGATTTGCAACGACCCAGTCGATGCCTGCAATCACTCCCGATGTGCTGCCAGAACCCGAGCAGTCAAGCACGCGCACAGGAACGATTGCCACACTTGGCGCGACCCCGTAATTGCTTCCGCCAACGGTGCCAGCAACATGAGTGCCATGACCATTGCAGTCTTCGGTGCCATTTGAGTCGCTTACCGACGAAAATCCGGTCATCACTCGCCCACCAAACTCGGTGTGCGTCGACAACACACCAGTGTCGATGATGTATGCGGTCACTCCCATACCGGTGTATGCGCGCCCGAACTGATTATTGAGCGGCAGCGCGCGCTGGTCGATGCGGTCAAGACCCCACAACGTTGTTGGTACTTCAGGAGTTGCTGTTGCCGTAGGTGTAACTGGATCAGATGCGACTGACGCACTGCTCGTACCAATTGAGTTTGTAGCGGCAACGCTAAATGTGTACGCAACACCGTTGGTTAAACCTCGCACTATGCAGGTGAGTGCACCAGTTGATGTACAGGTTTTTGATCCAGGGTTTGATGTGGCGATGTATGAGGTGATCGTTCGACTGCCATTGTCAAGTGGTGCCTCCCAATACAAAGCAACCAACTGATCGCCCACGCTTCCACGCACATTGCGCGGCGCCGATGGTGCAGTTGGATCTGGTGCCACAGTGAACTGCCAATTGAGCGTGGTCGAACCTTTGCGGCCGCTGTATCCGTCAATCGCAAAAAAATATGAAGTACCCGCAACGACAGGCACTGTGACACTGCTCCACAACCCACCACCACTGTCATCATTGTCGGCCAGTATTGTCAGTGCATTGACTTGCGTGCCCGTATACGCGCCCAACAGTGTGTCAAAGTTGCTAAGGCGAGTGTCGACCACCAGTGTTCCGTCGGTAGTTGCAGTCCACTTGTACCAAATAGAAGCTGATGCGCCATAACCACCGTGTGATGGCTCACCAGTTTCGCGACTCGCAGTCAATGTCGAACTCGATACCGCACCAGTTGTTCCAGCAAAGATTTCTGCGCCAGCAAACGGGTCATTCGTCAAAGAGCCAATAGTGGTGACCGAGTTTGAGTTGAGTGACGACGCACTTGTGCCCCGCGAGTTGATCGCTGAAACTCGAAAGAGCACACTGATTCCAACGGGAAGCGTGCGAATAGTCGCAATCGTGGCGGTGCTCACCGTGTCTACATATGTCGTCCAAGTCGAACCCGCATTAGACGAATACTCAATTAAATAATCGGTGATCGGTGCTCCACCATCCGTTGTTGGTGTGTCCCAGTCGAGACCAACCTCTCCAGTGTTGGCCGTTGCAACAGCATTTATTGGTCTGCCAGGCGCAGTTGGAGTGAGCGGCGTGTACGCATCCGAAATATCAGACGGTGGACCAGTACCAATTGCATTACGTGCACTGATACGAAACTTATGGGGTACTCCGTCTGTCAAACCAGTGATTGTGCGATGAGTCCCATAGCCAGTGTTCTCTGGCCAAGTTGTCCACGACGCGCCGTCGTTGACGGTGTACTCAATGACGTAGTTCGTGACCGCAGATCCACCATCAAATGTTGGTGCACCCCAACTAAGCGCCACATATTCCGGACCAATAAGCATCTCAGTAATACAGCAAGGTGCAGTCGGTAATCCAGGACTTACCACTGCAGAAACCGTAGACGGAACACTATTGCCAGCGGAGTTATGAGCGCTGACGCGAAAAATGTAACTCACTCCGCTCACCAAATCAGTAACTGTTGCTGACCGCAATGATGTAACGAGATCGGTGAAAGTTGCCCACGTGGATCCAGATGACGATGAGTACTCAATTACGTAGTCAGTAATTGATGTGCCACCGTCTGTTGCTGGGATCGTCCAAGAAAGACTCACTTGATTAAGTCCATAACCCGCAATCACCACATCGAGCGGAGCGCTTGGTAGCGATGCAGCCCACGGAACAGCAATGACCACCGAAGATGGTGCACCTGAGCCGAGACCATTACTTGCACTGACCCTGACTTGATAGGTCAAGCCATTGGTCAGACCAGTGACAGTGGTTGTCGTTGAAGTAGAGACGCTGTCGCTGAATGTAGACCACGTTGCACCAGAGTCCGCAGAGAATTGCGCGACATAATCAGTGATTGCCGAGCCGCCATTTTGTGTAGGCGCCGTCCACACGAGCCCCACTGATCGATCCAATGCCGTAGCAGTTAATCCCGTTGGTTCGCTCGGCACGCCGACAACCGCACTTGCAGTTACAGACGCTTCACTAGTGCCAGCACTGCTGACAGCCTTGACGCGAAACTGATACGTCGTGCCATTCAAGAGTCCTGTCACTGTTGCAGCCGTACTCGTTGACACACCGTCAGCAAATACCGTCCAGGTAGATCCGCTATTCGACGAATACTCAACGACGTAGTCGGTCACGTCTGCGCCACCACTTTGTGTCGGTGCATTCCACACAAGTGATGCCTGCGTCACGCCACCTATGGCGGTAAGTGAGGTTGGGGTCGATGGCGCAATGGGAGCGGGGGAAACAAATGCCGCTCCCGTGTACAGAATCAGGTTTGGCGATCCCGCAGCCAATCCGGTAATTGCATCCGGAGTTGCATCGTTCGTAATCTGCTCGGCAATTTGTGCGGGAGTTGCGGTTGGATCAGATTGCAACAGCAATGCTGCTGCGCCTGCAACGTGTGGCGAAGCCATTGAAGTTCCTGAAAGCAAGCGCCACGCACTCGACGAAGCGATGGTTGCCGACTTGATACTCACGCCTGGCGCAAATACATCAACGCATGATCCATAGTTGGTAAATGATGCGCGATCATCACTGCCACCAATTGCACCGACCGTGATTGCGGTTGGCTCTGATGCTGGCGAGTAACTGCATGCCAGGCGGTTGCTGTTGCCTGCGGCAACTGCAAACACAATGCCGTCTGCAGTTGCGGTGGCGACAGCCGAGTTCAATGCAGTCGAATACGACCCACCAAGACTCATGTTGGCTACTGCGGGTGATCCGCTGGCGTGATCACTAATCACCCAGTCGATGCCTGTAATCACACCCGATATGGAACCAGTACCCGAACAACTAAGAACACGAATAGGAATAAGTGAAACCGCTTTCGCAATGCCATAAGTAGAGCCACCGATAGTTCCTGCAACGTGCGTGCCGTGACCATTGCAGTCGGTTGTGCCATACGAGTCGCTGTACACCGTGTAGCCAGCACCGACTCGCCCACCGAAATCGATATGGCTTGCCAAGATACCGGTGTCAATCACGTATGCCGTCACTCCAGTACCTGTGTTGGTATATGAATAACGCGAATTGCGAGTTCCCGAACGTTGGTCAACTCGGTCAAGGCCCCATGGTGGGTCTACTTGATCACCCAGCAACACCACAATGCGATCTTGCTCAATCGATTCGACATTCGGATCTTTTTCCAAACGCTCAAGTGCCGCGTCATCAAGCACAGCGGCAAAGCCATTCATCGCAGCTGTGTACACCGACAAAATTTGCGAACCAGTTGCGGCCTCTGCGGTTGCAAACGCGCGCGGTGCAACATCATCTTTCAGCGTGACGATGTACTGATTATCGACTGGCACACCCATCAGGTTGGAAAGATCTGGGCCGAGCAAGCCACCAGATTCGTCGATACTCAGCATGCGATCGAGTTCAACCAACAACACATCTTTGTCTTTACGCAAGCGAACTACGTCAGTGTTGTCGAGTTCGGCAACAAAGCCCTCGACAGCCGACGAATACACATCGCTGACCGCATTACCAAGACCTGCTTCTTTAGCAACTTTGCGATCGAGGTTGACGCCATCTTTAAAAATCACGATGTAATCACCGGTTGCGGCTATAGCCGAAGCTGGCGAAGGCTCAACCGAAGCAAGTACAAGTGGTGCAAGCAGCGCGACGACCATCAACGTTCGAGCGCAGCGCAAAATCATTGCTGTCGTTACGCCCATACTGTGCAGTATCGGCTGAATCCATCGATTCTTGAGAATCATTCCAGATTCACCGTATCGGTAGGGTCATGCACTCTTTTGTGCCCTTAGGCTGACCAAATGAGCGATCACCAAACTGCCAAAACACCACCAGTTGCTGTAGTCACCGGTGCCAACTCTGGCATCGGTAGAGCCACCGCAATTTACTTAGCCCAGCAGGGTTACAGGGTGTTTGGCACCGTGCGCAGTCTCGACAAAGCAGCCAAGCTTTTGACCCTTGCCGAAAAACTTGGCGTAGCGATTGAACTCGTCGAGATGGATGTCGCTGATGACGCGTCTGTGCGCCAAGGTTTCGCCGATATTTTTCGCGCAACGCCTCGTATCGATGTGCTTGTCAACAATGCGGGTGTTGGCGGCAATGGCGTCACGGAAGAAACGACACCCGAGCAATATTTTGATTCATTCAATGTCAACGTGGTTGGTGTTGTGCGCTGCACACAACAAGTGTTGCCACAAATGCGTGCAGACAAAAGTGGAACGATCGTCAACATTTCATCAATTGTTGGAAGAATTGCCGCCGTCGCGCAATCGCCCTACGTCACTTCCAAGTGGGCGCTTGAAGGACTCACCGAAGGTCTTGCACACGAAGTCTCACCGTTCGGTATCCGCGTCGTCATGATTGAACCAGGCATCACCAAGTCATCAATTTTTATGAAAAATCTTGATGCACCAAACGCAAGTGGTGCATACGACTCGCACTACCGACGCATGTTGCAGTTTTATGCAGCAGGTATTCCGCACGCCACCGACCCAACCGAAGTTGGTGCACTGATTCATCACGCCATCACCACCGATACGCCTCAATTGCGATACCCGTGCTCGTGGGGTGGCAATGAATTCATTGAAGGTCGCGCAAAAATGAGCGACGCCGATTGGATCGCACTAGGAGCAGTCGAGAATGACGCAGATTACGAGATCGAGTTCAAAAAGGCCTTTGGAATCGACATATCTCAAAGTTGACAAGTTTGGTCGGGTTTCCGATATGCTGACCGCCCCATAGCAAGTTGCCCAATTGGGCAACCAAATCAAGGAGCCACTTATGTCAGTTCGTCTCGGAGATATTGCCCCAGACTTCACCGCCCAAACCACCCAAGGCGAGATCAAGTTTCACGACTGGCTCGGCGACTCGTGGGGCGTGTTGTTCAGCCATCCAAAAGATTTCACACCGGTCTGCACCACCGAGCTCGGCTATGTTGCCAAGATCAAACCAGAGTTTGACAAGCGCAACGTCAAAGTGATCGGTCTTTCAGTCGACAGCGTCGAGTCACACGAAAAGTGGGAAAGCGATATTGGCGAAACACAAGGTACGCCAGTTAATTTCCCAATGATCGGTGACTCAGACCGCACTGTCAGCAACTTGTACGACATGATTCATCCAAATGCCAATGACACGATGACCGTGCGCAGCGTGTTTGTCGTTGGCCCAGACAAAAAAGTAAAACTCACCATCACTTACCCAGCTTCAACAGGCCGCAATTTCGACGAAGTGCTTCGTGTCATTGACTCGTTGCAACTCACCGCCAAGTTCAAGGTTGCAACGCCAGCCAACTGGACAGATGGCAAAGATGTGATCATCGGCGGCGCAGTCACCGACGAAGAGGCCAAGATACTTTTCCCAGGCGGTTGGAAGACCATTAAGCCGTACCTGCGAACCTTGGCACAACCAAAATAAGTTGAATATCGCAAATTAGGCTGAGGGGCATGAACAACCCCTCAGCCACTTTTCCCCCGCCAGTAGCGAGCTCAGATTCAGCAGCTGCACGCGCTACAAACGTCAGCAAGATTTACGGTCACGACGACAGCGAAGTGCGTGCACTCGACGATGTCACGATCCAATTCGAAAAGGGTCACTTCACCGCGATCATGGGACCAAGCGGCTCCGGCAAGTCAACACTGATGCATTGCATGGCAGGCCTTGACTCTCTCACCAACGGCTCCGTAGCAATCAACGGCATAGAGCTGAGTGGCTTAAGCGACCGCGAACTCACCAAATTACGCCGCGATCAGATTGGCTTCGTGTTTCAAGCATTCAACTTGATTCCCACGCTCAACTCCAAAGAAAACATCGTTTTGCCCCTCTCCCTCGGTGGGCAAAAAGGTGACGACGCTTGGATCGACAAGATCATCGACACCATTGGACTTCGCGATCGACTCACGCACCGACCAAGCGAGCTCTCGGGTGGCCAGCAACAACGTGTTGCTGTTGCTCGCGCACTCGCAAGTAAGCCAGCAATTATTTTTGCCGATGAGCCGACAGGCAACCTCGACTCGAAGACCGGTCACGAAGTATTGAACTTTATGCGCAAAGCAGTAAGTGATCTTGGTCAAACAATTGTCATGGTCACACATGATGCAGCCAACGCAAGTTACGCAGATCGCATTGTGTTTTTGAAAGACGGCAAGATTGCTGGCGAAATGATTGCGCCAACACAGGATCGCGTGCTCGACTATCTCAAGCACCTCGGGGAATAAGCGCTGTGCTCCGACTGTCACTCAAGATGACCCTTGCACGTAAGGGCAGACTGTTTCTCACTTCGCTTGCCATCATTCTTGGCACTGGATTCTTGGCCGGCACATTTATTTTCTCCGACACCCTAAATTCGACATTCGACAGACTGTTTTCCGACGTATTTAAAGACGTCGATGCATATGTTCGATCGTCCAGTTTTGTTGAAGCCGAATTTGGAGGTGAACAGCGCGGATCTGCGCCCATCACCGCACTTGAAACCGTGCTCGCTGTGCCGGGTGTACAGGCTGCTGCCCCAGACGTACAGGGTTATGCGCGCATCATCGGCAAAGACGGCAAGCCCATTGGTGCAGACAACGGCCCGCCAACGTTTGGAGGCATCGCCTCAGCAAGCGCTGCAGGTTTATGGACTATTGAAGAAGGACGTCTGCCAGTCGGCCCAACCGAGATGGTCATGGACAAAGCAACAGCCGATAATGGCAAGTTTGCTCTTGGCGATACCGTGCGCATTAATGCCCAGATGGGTAGTCGCGAATTTGCGATGGTTGGCATTGCCAACTACGGCGATGTGAGCTCGCCTGGTGGCGCGACATTTGCATTATTCGATCAACCAACCGCGTCGGAGTTTTTGCTCAAGCCCGGTTTTGTTGATGCATTCTTGGTGCAAGGTGACGGAACAGTCAGTGACGAGCGACTTGCTTCTGCAATTAATGCGGCGTTGATGCCTGGAGACAAACTTGAGACGATCACTGGTGCTCAGATCACTAAAGAGACGCAAGATCAAATTGGTGTCGTGCTCGGCTTTCTCACACTGTTCCTCACCGCATTTGCATTCATTGCTTTAGGCATTGGTTGCTTCGTGATTTACAACGTGTTTTCAATAACCACAGCACAACGACTGCGCGAGAACGCATTACTACGTGCCATTGGCGCCAACAAACGGCAAGTAGTCATCGCAATGATGGTTGAGGCATTAATTATCGGATTACTTGGATCTGCGCTCGGATTTTTGTCGGGCATAGGGCTGTCACGCGGGTTGAGCTCAATGCTCAACGCATTCGGAATTGAGATTCCCACCAAGGGTCTCACAATTCACCCAAATCGAATTGCCACGACCATCATTGTGGGAACAATCGTCACTGTTCTCTCAGCAATACTTCCTGCGCTTCGTGCTGGTCGCGTACCCCCGTTGGCGGCTTTGCGCGACACAGCACTTGAGAATGTTGGAAGCGTTAAGCGCCGGGTAACGATTGGTGTTGTTGCAATGTTGCTAGGTGTCGGGGCCATTGCTGCTACCGCTGCCGGTGCAACAAATATTTTGCTCGGTATTGGTGTGCTCTTGGTGTTTGCTGGCGTACTCATCATCGGACCAGGAATTGCAAAACCGGTTGCGCTCGGTCTTGGACGCCCAATCGAAAAACTTCGCGGTGTCACTGGTGCAATGGCACGTCAGAACGCTGCGCGCAATCCAAAGCGCACCGCTCGCACGGCTGCACCTGTACTCATCGGTGTTGCACTAGTAACCGCAATGACCGTTTTTGCGGCAAGTGTACGAAGTGAAGTGCGAACTGCGATTGGCGATCAATTTAAGGGCGACTACATCGTGAGTTCGGCCAATCGACAATTTGGTGGCCTCGCACCGTCGCTGGCTCCAGAACTTGCTGCTCTTCCAGGCGTCGCACAGGCAACTGGTCTCGGTTTTACTTCGGTAAACCTTGATGGCTCGGGCAAATTTGTCTTTGTCATCGACCCAGCAACCGCAAGTGGTCTCATCACATTCGACATGGTGCAGGGTAATCAGTCAGAGCTTTCGGCAAATGGAATTCTTGTCAACGACTCGCGAGCCGCCTCTAAAGGGTGGACGATTGGTTCAACGATTGAAGTTGCAATGGTTGATGGCACCAAAAAAACAGTCGCGGTAGAGGGAACATTTGCATCAAGCGGCTTTGGCGGCTCCTACGTAGTCAATAGAGCGTTGTTTGAAGGAACCCTGAATAACTTGTTTGACACCAACATTTACATTCGTCTCGCCGACGGAGCGAACAACGACCAGGTCTACAATGCCCTCACTGCCGCTACGACCGATAAGGGTCTTGGCACGCTGCAGAGCCGAGATGAATTCATTGACGCCGAATCAGGACAAATCAATCAGATTCTTGGATTGATTTATGGCCTGCTCGGCCTATCAATCATCATTGCAATCGTTGGCATCGTTATCACATTGTTGTTGTCGGTGTTCGAGCGTCGACGAGAGATCGGCTTACTGCGAGCTATCGGCATGACACGCTCACAAGTGCGTACAACTGTGCGCTGGGAAAGCGTGATTACCAGCATGTTTGGTGCCATCGTTGGCGTTGTACTCGGTGTAGCCATGGGCTTTGTGCTCATACTTATCTTGGCCGACTCAGGCGCCTCGGCGTTCAGTTTGCCGATTGCTGGAACTCTCTGGATTTTGGTGCTGTCGTTTATTGTTGGCGTATTGGCTGCGGTTTATCCGGCGCGACGTGCCACCAAAGTCGACATCATGCAATCGATCGCAACGACATAGTTATGAAACCATCAGAGATCACTCCCGAGATGCTGCAGTTTTTGCAAGATCGACATCTGGCTACGCTCACAACACTCCGACAAGATGGCTCACCCCATGTTGTCGCTGTTGGATTTAGTTACGACGCCTCAACATGCCGAGCACGAGTAATCACTTTTTCAACTGCACAAAAAGCTCTCAATGCTTTGCGCGGCCGCCGAGCAGCAGTTTCACAAGTTGACGGCGGACGTTGGCTGACACTCGAAGGTACTGTGCGTCTCGCGACGATGGACAATGACCCAGACGAAGTGCGTCGAGCAGTTGCTGGTTACGCGCAACGTTATCAAGATCCCAAAGAGCGCGACAATCGTGTTGCCGTGATCATTGAAGTCGACCGCATTATGGGTCGGGCTTAGTTTTTTTAATTAGCCAACATCGCGTAGCGAAATAATTTCGTTCATAAATTGCTTGGCAGCAGGATGACTGTCACCCATATTTGCATCGCGTTCGATATACAACGGAGTGAAGTTTGGTCGCACGAGCGGCTCGTGGGCTGTTTGGCATCCTACGCACCAGTACAAAACCCGGTTTGCCTCGCCATGATGATTCACTTTCACCACATCGCCGCAACGTACACATGATTTGCCTTGTCGACCATAAATAGCCAAGTTGTTCGATGACGTATCGGCATTTTGCAACATCTCCTGAGCAAGCATGAGCAATTCTCGACACTCGGCACGCTTGAGTGTGCCTATGTTCGCCCATGGGTGTAACTCGCATGCCCACAGAATCTCGCAACGAAACACATTGCTCACTCCGCGAACAACTCGTTGGTCAAGCAGTACTTCAGCAACTGTTTCATCGCGCTCTTCGTAATCCATCATTCGATCGACAGCTTCTTCGATGTCGGCATCAACATGTGTGAGGTCTGGTCCAAGTTTGCCAAGTATCGGGTGCCTCCGAGGATCAAAATCGTGATACACGTCAATTTCTGGCGTATTGAAGCACACAGCAACCCAGTCTTGAACGTCTATCAACACATCTGCATGCGCAGAATCTCTTCGCCATGTGTCGCCATTGCGATACACATCCCACGAACTCGCAATTTTCATTCGGGTATTAAGCACGATGCCGTTATCCCAAATTATCTCGATACTTCTATCGAGATTACGAACTTCTTCTATTGTGTGACCCACCTGAGGCAAGATGCTGTCTGTATATGGTGCTTCAAACCGAACCATCTTCTTGCCCAACAACGCAGTACGTAATGCCGCGGCATTGTGTTGGACCTTGTGACCGATGAGCACAATTAAAGATTATGCACACTGCTCACCCGAGTGAGGGATATACCGTTAGTTTGAAAGGTGTGAATGAAAAACTTGGCGACGATGAATTCGTTGTTGATCAAGATGACGCCATGGTTCGACGTGCGGCTCAGCGATATGGCACAGCCGGTGCAATGTTGGCCGGCGGAATGCTGGTATTCGACAAACTGCTCGGTCGAAAACCAAAAGAGGAAGCAGCCGTGGTGGTTGAAGCATCAGGCGAGCCGGGCAACATTGATGACAACGGCATCACGCTCGTTGTCGATGCCGACATGACAGTTGTTTCACCCCCGCCACACCTCCGACGACACGATGCCCAAACGGGGCCCCGCATTGTACGGAAGCGACGAAAAATCAACCCCAATAAGGGTTTATAGCTCTTAGGGCAGTTGCCCTACCGAGGCCAATGCAAGTCTGATTAAGCGGTCGTGACCACTTGTCATTTCTTTACGCATCTGTTCGCTCACCGCCTGCTCTGGCGAAAACCATCCAAGGTCGAGTGCTTGTTGACTCGGTTGACAGTCTCCCGAAACCGGAACGACAAACGCAAGACTCACAGCATGATGTCGCGGGTCGTGAAAACCGCTGATTGTTGGGTCTGGAAAGTATTCGACGATCGTAAATGGCGCTGGCTCTGGCGGAATATTGGGTAGTGCAAGCGGCCCTAGATCTTTTTCGAGGTGTCGAAGTAACGCCTCTCTAATACGCTCGCCCAGAAGCACGCGACCCGACACTACCGTGCGACTAATACTGCCATCAGGTGCTTGGCGCAACAGCATGCCAACCGAAGTGACCTGACCCATGTCGTCAACCCGCACCGGTACAGCGTCTACATACACAAGTGGCACTTGACCGCGCACCTGATCTAGGGCGTTCGGGTCTAGCCAGTTAGTTTTGATATCGATTTGATCGCTCACCATTTCTATTGTCACAGATGCCAGCCGTCCACCGTGGAATACCTAGCCCAATGGCCGCTGCGCTTGTCAACCTAAGGGTTTAAATAGGTGTGTCAAAATGTATTCATGACAAAACCACAAATTGCTGCAACAAGCGCCAGAGTAATGGCTGCATTCTTATTGACGGCAGGGGTAATGCACTTTGCCAACCCAACTTTTTTTGACAACATCGTTCCACCCTGGTTACCGCCAAGCGAACGCTTTTGGACAAACATCAGTGGCGTTGGCGAACTCTGCATCGGACTAGGCCTACTCATGAAGACAACTCGTCGCCATGCGGCACTTTGTGCTTTCGGATTATTTCTTGCGGTATATCCCGCCAATCTCTATATGGCCTGGGATTGGCGTGATCATGCACTCAGCGACCAACTTGTTGCCTATCTTCGCTTGCCGTTGCAGTTCGGAATGTTTTGGTGGGCGCTCTCGATTGCCCGAGCAAATGCTCTACCAGTTGCCGGCGACGTATTTGGTTTCCAAGAACGCGAGTAGCCCGTCGTGGCCACCTTCGCGTCCAATGCCTGAAGCCTTGACTCCGCCAAATGGTGCAGCAGGGTCAGAAACAATTCCCCGATTGAAGCCAATCATTCCGGCCTCCAACGATTCTGCGACGCGCATGCCCTTTGCGGCATCGCGGGTAAACACGTAGCTCACCAGTCCGTATTCGACATCGTTAGCAAGACGGACCATCTCGGCATCGCTGCTACACGAAACAATTGGTGCAACTGGTCCAAATATTTCGTCTTTCAAGATCTCATCGTCGGGTAAAACATTGGCTAATACCGTGGCCTGAAACCCAAATGCCGGCGTTGTTACCGACTTGCCGCCACACAAAACTTTTGCTCCCCTACCCACTGCGCCATCCACCATCTTTGCCACTGACTCCTGCTCTGCGCGAGACACGAGTGGGCCAAGAGTTGTAGTCACATCGAGTCCATTGCCCAGTACCAACGCCGACATGCGTGCGGTCAACTTGTCCGTAAATTCGGCAAGCACCGAATCGTGAACATAAAAACGATTCGCTGCGGTACAAGCCGCACCTCCGTTGCGCATCTTTGCGAGCATCGCACCGTCAACTGCCGCATCAACATCTGCATCACCAAAAACGAGAAATGGTGCGTTGCCGCCCAGTTCCATGCTGCAGTTAATGACACGTGGAGCTGCTTGCGCGAGCAAGATCGAACCGACTTTGGTCGATCCAGTAAAACTCAACTTGCGCACCTTGCCCGAATCCATCATCGCTGCAACAGCTGGCCCCGATGGATTGGTAACAACAACGTTGACTACACCGGCTGGCACACCTGCCCGCTGCAACACATCGGCTATTGCAAGTGCGGTGAGCGGTGTGTCTTGCGCTGGCTTAAGTACAACGGTGCATCCAGCTGCAAGCGCAGGCCCAATCTTGCGCGTGGCCATCGCGGCAGGAAAATTCCATGGTGTGGCTAATAGCGCCACACCAACTGGCTGCCTTGAGACCATCAGCCAATTGGCACCGCCTGGCGCGCGTCGATAATCACCGTCGATACGAACTGCCTCTTCGCTAAACCATCGAAAAAACTCGGCAGCATAAGCCACCTCTGCTCGCGAGTCAGCAAGTATTTTGCCCATCTCGAGTGTGATCAATCGGGCTAGTTGCTCTTGCTCGGCCATCATGATCTCGAATGCTTTACGCAAGATCTCTGCACGCATGCGCGGCGCAGTTGCACGCCACGAAACAAATGCTGTATCGGCCGCATCGACTGCTCGCAAGCAGTCAGAAATAGATGTATTTGCGACACTTGCCAACGACTCGCCAGTTGCAGGGTTGAGCACGTCAATCTGGTTTACAGAACCCACCCACTCGCCGTTAATGAATGATTCCGTTCGCAAATTATTCATAACTTCAGCAACCATGTCAATACCCATGTCTTCTCAGCTAGTCCTTTGTAAGTTCGACGCCGGCAATTTCTTTGATGCGGTCTCGCAAAAAGTCAAATGCGGTTTTGTTTTCGGCAATCAACACGTCGTCTGCAGGGTGCAAAAACAATGGTGTCGAAACACGTGATCTCGTTGCTGCTTCGCCAACTGGGTTAATTACTTGATGAGTTGTGCTCGGGTAATAACCGCCAGTCACATATTTGAGCATGTCGCCAGCATTGATCGCAACGCTGCCCGGGTCACACGGCACGTCATGCCACTTGCCATCGAGATCGCGCACTTGCAAACCAGGCTCATTTGCTGCTGGTAACACGGTAATCATGTTGATATCTTCGTGGGCTGCTGCACGCACTGAACCAACTGGCTCATTTCCCTTGAGTGGTGGGTAATGCAAAATTCTCAAAAGTGTTCGCTTCGTTCCAACGATCATTTCTGAAAGCGGCATAGAAAAAGACTGAGAAATACTTTTCGGTGTATTGGCCTCCACCCAAGTAAGCAGCTCGGAAGCAAGCGACCAACCGGCCTGATACATAGCGGCCGCACTTGCCGACTCGATAGCAGGCTGACGACCCCACGGGTACCAATGGAAATACTCCTTGATGTCTGGAAGCGATGCACCTACGGCCTGTTCGGCTTCTTCGAGCGGGCGGTATCCGTCTTGTCCACCTTGGCTTGGCAAATAATCCCACTTATTGCCTGTGCGGAAAAAATTAAGCCACTCGTTTTGCAGTTGCTGCACCATGTCGTACTGAATTGGGTGATTGGTGAGCACGGCAAAACCTGTATCGCGCAACGACTCAGTAAAACGCTTGGGTGCATCGGGTGATTGATAATCGACAACTGCGACATCCATAACAACATCCTACGGACAATCAACGTTGATCTAGTGTGGCTCGGTGGCCAACAAGCGTTTGATCTATATTTTGCAGATTGCAATGGGTTTTCTGGCAGCTGGGTATGGCGTTATGTTTACGATGCTCGACGACTGGCGCGATCAATTTGGCATTCAAGAAACGGGGCTCGGCATCATCATCGCTGCCGGATTCTTTACTTCATTTATTGCCCAATTAACGATTGCGCCATATGCCGATAAAGGCCATGCTCGTCGATTGCTGACTTGGGGCATGGCGGCGAATGTGGTCGGTGCCATCGTGATGGCATACGGCTCGTCAATGACAGGTTTTATTTTTGGTCGCGTGTTGATGGGCATCGGTGCCGGTATTGCGATCCCTGCCATTAAGCGCATTGTTATTGTCAGTGACCAAGAAAATATGGGAACCAACTTGGGTCGCGGCGTCGCAATCGAAGTTGGTGGCTTTGCGCTTGGTCCAATCATTTCGGCGCTCACCGTTGGCAAGTTTGGATTGGCTGCACCATTTTTGATCATTGCAGCAATTCTCGTGGTGATGGTGCAATTAATCGCACGCGAAGATATCGAAGAAACCCCGGCCGAAGATCGCACCACCGAGCGCTTTGCCATCGACTTGTTGCGTATAAGGCCGCTGCTTGGCGCAGTGCTCATTGGTGTCGCGTTGTACGTGATGATCGGTGTGTTTGATCCGCTGTGGGTAGTGATGATGGATGACATGGGTGCGTCTAATTGGGTGGGTAATGCAGGTATTTCCATTTTTGGTATGCCATGGATTTTGTTCGCAACTGTCGGTGGCGCCATCGCCCAAAAATACGGTCCTTTTCGTGTCAGTGCTTTCGGGCTCGCGCTTGGTGCTTTTTATATGATGTCGTATGGATTCATCGGCAGTCCGTACTGGATGCTCGGTGTCGGTGTTACTCAATCGGCGCTCGACGCGCTCACTGTCACTGGCACCGGTATTGCTGTCGCTCAAGTTGCTCCACCAGAGCGTCAAGCAGGAGCATCAGGGCTACTCGGCGGAATCCAAACACTCACTGGGGGTATTGTTGCAATGACCGCCGGCAGTGTGTACGAGCACTACGGCCGACAAGCCGCATTTGTTGCTACCGGCATCACTATGTTCACGCTCGTGTGCCTTGGATGTGTGCTGGTTGGACCAAAATATCTTCGAAGACCAGCTAGTGCGAGCGAAGCAATTCTCGTGTCGTAAATCAACAGATAGATTTACAGCATGGAATTTAGATACCTCGGCCGAAGTGGCTTCAAAGTCTCAGCGATTAGTTACGGCAACTGGATCACGCACGGCAGTCAAGTAGAAGAGGATGCTGCCAACGCATGCGTCAAGCGTGCGCTCGAGCTTGGCATCACCACATTTGACACAGCCGACGTTTACGCAGGCACTCGCGCCGAAGCAGTGCTGGGTCGTGCACTCGCCGGCGTGCCACGCGAAAGCATCGAAGTGTTCACAAAGGTCTATTTTCCTACCGGTGGTGGTGTTAACGATCGTGGTTTGTCGCGCAAACACATCATGCATTCCATCGATGCATCACTCAAGCGACTCAATATGGATCACGTCGATTTGTATCAAGCGCATCGATACGACGTCGAGACCCCGCTTGAAGAAACAATGCTTGCTTTTGCAGACATCGTTCGCCAAGGCAAAGCCCTCTATATCGGTGTTTCCGAGTGGGATGCCGATCAGATCACGCGTGGTGCAGAACTTGCGCGCGAACTGCACGTGCCATTCATTTCAAACCAACCTCAGTACTCCATGTTGTGGCGAGTCATTGAAGAAGAAGTCGTGCCAGCAAGCGAGCGCGAAGGACTTTCGCAAATTGTGTGGTCACCAATGGCGCAAGGTGTGCTCACGGGCAAGTACATACCTGGTCAACCACCGCCAGAAGGATCACGAGCAACCGACGAGTTGAGCGGCAAAAACTTTATCTCGCGTTGGCTCACCGATGACACGCTGACAAAAGTGCAAGACCTGAAACCAATAGCGGCAGAGGCAGGTATCACCATGGCACAGATGGCTATTGCGTGGGTATTGCAAAACAAAAACATTGCGTCAGCAATTGTTGGTGCCACTCGCCCAGATCAACTCGACGACAACGTAAAGGCTGCAGACATTGTGCTTGAGCCTGCAATATTGACGGCAATCGACAAGGCACTTGAGGGAATTATTGTCAACGACCCTCGACTGACCGTGTCACCAAAAACTCGCTTTTAAGTTTTATTCGCCCTTCATCGGCGCAAAAGTTTCACCTTCGTAGCGGGCAATTTCGGCTCGCCCCACAACATGCCAGTGCACTTCATCAGGTCCATCAGCAAGTCGCAATGTGCGCTGACCTGCGTACATGCGTGCGAGCGGTGTCCATTGCGAAACGCCCGCCCCACCAAAAACTTGAATGGCTTCATCAATGATCTTGCAAACGCGCTCTGGCACCATTGCTTTCACTGCGCTTACCCAAATGCGCGCCTCGGCATTACCGAGCGTGTCCATTGCTTTCGCAGCGCGAAGCACCATCAGGCGCATTGCTTCAATCTCAATGCGAGCTTTAGCAATTACTTCGGTGTTCTTCCCGAGTCGTGCAATTGGTTTGCCAAAAGCTTCACGGCTCAGCCCACGCTGCACCATAAGTTCGAGCGCACGCTCTGCCGCGCCAATTGAACGCATGCAGTGATGAATACGTCCTGGTCCTAAACGCACTTGGCTGATTTCAAAACCGCGACCTTCACCCAGCAACATGTTGCTTGCTGGCACACGGACGTCGGTGAAACGTAAGTGCATGTGGCCGTGAGGCGCATCGTCTTCACCAAATACTTCCATATGACCAAGAATTTCGACTCCCGGGGTGTCCATCGGCACGAGTATTTGTGAATGTCGGCTGTGCGGTGGACCATCTTGGCTTGTTCGGAGCATGCAAATCAATATCTTGCAGCGTGGGTCTCCTGCTCCAGAAATGTAAAACTTCTCACCGTTGATCAGCCATTCGTCGCCATCCTTCACTGCACGACACTCAAGATTCTTGGCATCTGACGACGCCACGTCTGGTTCGGTCATTGCATATGCAGAACGGATTTCGCCTGCAAGCAGCGGCTCGAGCCAACGCTTCTTTTGCTCTGGGGTGCCAACGCGCTCCAACACTTCCATGTTGCCAGTGTCTGGAGCACTGCAGTTAAAACACTCGGATGCAAGTGGGTTCTTGCCTAACTCATTCGCTATATATGCGTAGTCGAGGTTTGACAAACCTTCACCTGTCTCAGCGTTTGGCAAAAAGAAATTCCACAAACCTTGAGCCTTTGCCTTGGCCTTTACCGAATTCAGCAACTCAAGCTGGCCCTTGCCATATTGCCAGCGGTCAGGCCGGCCTTCGCCAAGGCGGAAGTATTCAGCGGTGATCGGATCAATCTCATTTTGGATAAATGCTTTGACAGCTTCATATAACGGAACTGCTTTGGCCGACATGGCCAAGTTCATTGCGTCGTCTGTGGTTATTCCTGAGTGCATTCCGGGCTTTGGCATACCCCCACGCTACCCGTCTTGTCGATTTGCCAACCTAGTCAGAGAGCCAAGTGCAATTTAAGTGCAGCATCCATGCGTTCTTCCAGATCTGCGGTAAGGCGCCCCACACGCCTTCCAATTCGACTAATTGCAACTGCTCGAATTTGTTCTATCTGCGCTTTTGAATCAACATCTAATCCTGTTATTTTGCAAGGCAAATGAACCTGGAATGGATATACCTTCAAAACGTTGGAGGTGATTGGAACAACCGTTACAACCCCGCGATCGAGCGCTTGAGTTGCATTATTCAAGACATCATTACTTACAACGACAGCAGGACGAACTTTGTTTGACTCACCACTGAGTGCCGGTTCCAAATTGACAAGCCGAATTTCACCTCGCAGCACGTGTTACATCCTGCGATACATCAAGCGCATCCCACTCTTTGCCTTCGATGCTGACATTCCATTCTTTGAACGCTTCCGCGTACATTTGCCCGAGATCGGCACTCTTCAGTAAGCGCAGAGCCCGCAGCAACACGGCCGACCTTGACGGATATAAGCCATCTTCAACACATTGGTCAAGAAATAGACATTCGTCATCGGGCAGACTCACACTGAGCTTCATGCCTTGCAATACTACCTAATTGCTACCTAGGTAGCAACTCGCGTTTAGGATTCGGAAAGTATGACGAGAGGTATCTCGCGCGATGTCTTTTCTTGATAGCCCGCATAACCCTTATATGCGCCAGCAACAATTGGCCACATGCGTGCACGTTCTTCTGAGTTGGCTGTACGCGCAGTCATGATTTTGTGAGGTGCACCTTTATATGACACCTGTACCTGTGGGGTCTCAAGCAAATTGAGATACCAAGCTGGGTGATGGTCGTCGCCACCGCGAGACGCAACAATCACAATCTCACCGTTTTCTTGTAGTGGCGAAGTCAGCAAACAACTACGTGGTTCACCACTCTTGCGACCAATCGTTGTCAGTTCGAGCACAGGCATCTTGCCAGCTGTCCAACCTGCTTTGCCGCGTGTGACACCGAGAATCACTCGATGTATTCCATTCATTGTTTTCAGCATTCTGTCACTAGGCATGCTGTCGATATTACTACTCACCCTCTACAGTTGCTCGGATGAAAGATATCTTCTCTCTCAATGGTCGCGTAGCACTCGTAACTGGTGGATCTCGTGGCATCGGCGCCATGATTGTCCAAGGATTTTTAGAGCACGGTTGTTCACGTGTCTATATCACCGCTCGCAAGGCTGTGCAGTGTGATGCTGCAGCAAAGAACCTGAGCATGTACGGCGAATGCATCTCGATCCCAGGAGACATTTCGACCCAAGCAGGTGTTGAGGCTCTCGCTGCAGAAATTGCGAAACGTGAAGAAACGCTCGACATTCTTGTCAACAATGCTGGAGCCGCATGGGGCGCAAAGTTTGATGAGTTTCCAGAAAGTGGTTGGGACAAAACGGTCGACCTCAACCTCAAAACGCCGTTCTTTCTCACCCAGGCACTCGCCCCACAATTACGCGCTGCAGCTGCAAAAAATGGACATCTCGCAAAGGTCATCAACATCGCATCAATCGATGGCATCTCTACCAACATGGAAGAGACGTACCCATATGCAGGAAGCAAGGCTGGCCTCATTCATATGACTAAGCGCATGGCGTTGCGTCTCATTAAAGACGGCATTGGAGTCACTGCAATTGCGCCAGGTGCTTTTGCATCCGACATGAATAAGGTCGCACGCGACCATGGTGATGCAATTGCCGCGGCAATTCCATCTGGTCGAATCGGCACTCCAGAAGACATGGCTGGTGCTGCAATTTATTTGGCATCTCGTGCCGGCGATTACGTCGTTGGCTCAACCGTCGTTGTAGACGGTGGCGTCACCTACGCGCGATAATTATCTAGCGTTTTTTATTAGCGTTTTTTACATTTAAATAGTTGCCCACAGATGCTCGCAACTTAACAATGCCGATGCCAGTTGTTGCACTCACCCAAACAATGTCATCTTGAGCAAGACCGCATCCGCGAGCAAGATCGCGCTTGCGGGTCTCAAGTTGTGACGGTTTAACTTTGTCGAGCTTGGTAGCCACAACAGTAAATGGAATTCCATTTTCTTCAAGTTCACCCAACACCTGTTGATCTAATTCAGTTGGCCCAATCACGCCGTCGACTAACGCAAAGACCATCACGAGAGATTCACGGTCGAGCAAATAGTCGGTGATCATGCTCTGCCAGCGCTTGCGCACGTTTCCAGGTGCAGCGGCATATCCGTAACCTGGCAAGTCAACTACCGTGCCACCACCTGGTGTCTCAAATAAGTTGATCAACTGTGTTCGACCGGGAGTATTAGAAACTCGCGCAAGTTGTTTACGATTGGCAAGCGCGTTGATCAATGATGACTTACCCACATTTGACCTACCAACTACTGCAACTTCTATTGGTGACTCTGGAAGATCACGAATATTGACTGCCGACGTTACGAATTCAAGTTGCAAGGGCCCAGACACGTAGTTGAGTGTATTGACTAACCCTGCGCCCTGATTGTGATGGCTTGCTCTTGATCGAAGTCTTTTTGATCTAACGCCTAAATGGACGAAGTCCGTTGGCGGGAACAGTTCCGAGAAGTCCGCGTTGAAAATCATCGAAAGCTTGTTGTAGTTCGTCTCTTGTATTCATAACAAATGGTCCGTGTTGAGCGACTGGTTCACGAATTGGCTGGCCCCCGAGCAACATCACATCAAGCGCTTCGTTTGCCGATGCACGCAGTGTGATTGAGTCGCCATCAACGAATACTGCAAGTTGACCAAGATTGATTTGATGTGCATCATCGCCAACAGTTCCACTTCCCGACAATACGTAAGCAAGTGCGTTATGCGACGAGTCCCACGGCAATGTCATCTGTGCTCCGGCACTGAGGGTTGCATGCGCAACCACAATTGGTGTTTGCGTTGAGCCAGGTCCATGATGCCCGCCAAGATCTCCGGCAATCAAGCGCACGAGTGCGCCCCCATCTTCTGACGACAACAACACCACTTGATCGCCTTCCAAGTTTTGGTATGCAGGAGAAATCATTTTCAACTTGGAAGGCAAGTTGACCCACAACTGAATTCCGTGGAACAATCCGCCCCGTACGACCAAGTCTTCGGGTGGAGTTTCAATATGCAAGATTCCACTACCGGCTGTCATCCATTGCGTCCCGCCGTTAGCGATGATTCCGCCACCACCATGACTGTCTTGGTGGACGAATGTGCCGTCCATGAGATACGTAACGGTTTCGAAACCACGATGTGGATGCCAATCGGTGCCGCGGGGTTCAAGCGGCGCATAGTTGATCTCGCCCATTTGGTCCATCATGATGAACGGATCGAGATCGGCCGTCGACACGCCAGCAAAAGCGCGGCGCACTGGAAAACCTTCGCCTTCAAAACCACTAGGCGCGGTGGTGATCGAGCGCACCGAGCGCGAACGATTCGACAACGCCGCACTTATTCGTGGAAGTGTCAGTGTGTCTGCGGTTACTGCTGGCATAACAAACTCCTTCTAGGCGGGGGCGCTATCTTTCGACACTATCTTTCAACACTATTTTGCCGAGTAAGTGGACAGAAAGTTGCCGATGCGCCCGATTGCTTCTGTGAGATCTGTCGCCCAAGGCAATGTCACGATGCGCAAGTGGTCTGGTGTGGGCCAGTTAAAACCGGTTCCTTGCACTACTAATACATGCTCGGCTCGCAACAAATCGAGCACAAACTTACGATCATCCGTAATCGGATACACCACTGGATCAAGCTTTGGAAATACATACAATGCGCCCTTTGGCTCGACGCATGAAACTCCAGGAATCTTGCGCAGGGCGGTGATCGCGGCATTGCGCTGCTCGAGCAGTCGCCCGCCTGGCAGCACCAAGTCTTTAATACTCTGTCGTCCGCCAAGAGCAGTCTGAATCGCATGCTGCGCTGGCACGTTGGCGCACAATCGCATGTTGGTGAGCATCGTGATGCCTTCGATGTAGCTCACTGCGTGTTTGCGTGGGCCGGTCACCACCATCCACGCAGCACGAAAACCAGCGAGACGATAGGCCTTCGAAAGACCACTAAATGTCAAAGTAAATACGTCTGGAGCAATTGCGGCAAACGTGGTGTGGACTGCGTCGTCATACAAAATCTTGTCGTAGATCTCGTCTGCCATCACGATGAGGTTTCTCTCTGCGGCAAGATCGGCGATCTCGCGCAAGATCTCGGGGCTGTACACAGCGCCAGTTGGATTATTTGGGTTGATGATCACGATTGCCTTGGTGCGGTCACTCACCTTTGCCCGAATGTCGTTCATGTCGGGCATCCAACCGTTTGACTCGTCGCATAAGTAATGCACTGGAGTGCCACCTGACAAACTTGTCGATGCAGTCCACAACGGATAGTCCGGTGCGGGAATCAATACCTCGTCGCCTTCATTGAGTAATGCGTTCAGTGCAACCTGAATAAGTTCACTTACTCCATTACCCAACCACACATCGTCTACATCGGTGATATCGATGCCACGCTCCTGGTAGTGCTGCACAACTGCAGTGCGTGCCGACAAGATGCCCTGCGAATCTGAGTAACCCTGCGAAATCGGCAGATTGCGCACCACTTCGACCAACACTTCTGGTGGCGTCTCAAAGCCAAATGGTTGCGGATTACCTATATTCAGTTTGATTATGCGATGCCCTGCAGCCTCTAGACGCTTGGCTTCTTCAAGCACAGGGCCACGAATGTCATACAAGACATTGGCCAACTTGTGCGACTGCAGAATTTCCATGACTGTTAAGGCTACGCCGAGGCGCTTGTCGGCAACGCCTTATTTATCGCTGCACCGCTAAATTTAGAGTCATCGAACCCACCAAAATCGTCCTCTTCTACAAGTTCACACCACTTGCCGATCCAGAAGCAATCCGCCTGTGGCAGCGCGCACTCTGCGAGCGCCTCGATCTCAACGGCCGAATCATCATCTCGAAAGACGGCATCAATGGAACCGTCGGCGGATCGTTGGCATCAATTAAAAAATATGTACGCGTCACCAAAGAGTTTCCGGCTTTCAAGACCATCGACTTCAAGTGGTCTGACGGCATCGGCGATGACTTTCCACGAATCGAAATTCGCGTGCGCGATGAGATCGTCACGTTTGGAGTTCCTGACGAAATCAAGGTCGATGAAACTGGGGTTATTGGCGGTGGCGTGCACCTCAAACCAGCCGAAGTCAATCAACTTGTTGCCGAGCGCGGCGACGACGTTATTTTCTTTGACGGTAGAAGCGCATATGAAGCACGCATTGGCAGATTCAAAAACGCAGTCATCCCTGACGTTGAGACAACACCAGACTTTGTTGCCGAAATAGAGAGCGGCAAGTACGACCACCTCAAAGACAAGTCAGTCATCACCTACTGCACCGGCGGCATCCGCTGCGAAGTGTTATCGGTGATCATGAAAAACCGCGGATTCAAAGATGTCTACCAAATCGAAGGTGGCATTGTTCGATACGGCGAAGAGTTTCGAGACAAAGGCCTCTGGGAAGGCTCGCTGTATGTCTTTGATCGACGACTCAAAATTGAATTTAGTGACGACGCCAAAGTGTTGGGCACCTGCAATTTGTGTTTGGCGCCAACTGCCCAGTTTCATAATTGTTCAAACCTTGCTTGCCACAAGTTGACTTTGGTGTGTAGTGCATGTGAAGCCGCATCACCCACAATTTCGTGCGAAGACTGCCGCGAGCAAGACTAGAACTATGGCTGTTGCAACAAAACCACATCAAGGAATCGTCACGCTCGATCTCGAAGGCGTGTTAGTGCCCGAGATCTGGATTGCTGTTGCCAAAAGCACTGGTATCGCTGAGTTGCAGCGCACTACTCGCGACGAGCCCAACTATGACGTGCTGATGAAATCGCGAATTCAGATCCTTAACCAACATGGTCTGACCATGAGCCGCATCGAGCAAGTGATTGCGGGCTTGTCGCCAATGCCTGGTGCCGTCGAATTTTTGGATGCACTGCGCGAGCGCACGCAGGTAATCATTCTCTCTGACACGTTCGAGCAGTTTGGACGCCCACTTATGCGTCTACTCAACTGGCCGACACTGTTTTGCCATCGGCTCATTGTTGAAGATGACCATATTGTCAATTTCGAGTTGCGCCAAGCAGACCAAAAGCGTCTTGCCGTTGAGGCTTTCAAGAAATTGAATTACCGCGTTGCTGCTGCCGGCGACTCATATAACGACACAGCAATGTTGGGTGCAGCAGATACCGGGTTTTTATTTCATGCCCCAGACAACATCAAAGCCGAGTTTCCACAATTTCAGGCACTTGAAACGTACGACGAGCTCTTTGCAAAACTTTGTACTGCACTCGACTGCTAAGTCGCAGTTGCTGAATCCCGGTAGCTAGTTAGTTCGCTGCCTTTGCAAGATTGTCCATAGTGATTTCCATGTTCTTTTTGTTGTGTGTTGCACGATCAGCAACACCACTTATGACTTTGCCAAGAAATGCGCTCACAGCGCCACGGTGATCTATCCAACTCTGTGTCACTCTGCTGCCCGTCGCAGTTGGTTCAATCTCGAACACCCAATCACACCAGTTCTTTCCCAGGACAATTAATCCAAATGAAAACTTTTTTGGCGCATCGCATGCATTGACTTTGACATTTGTGCCCCAGGCCTTCTTGCCATTTTTATTTCTGCCCTTGAATATTGCTCCAACAGCTGGACCCATTGCTCCCTTGGCCCACTTGCCGCCTTGGTTTTCTGGAGACCACTCACCCATGCGAGGCAAGTCTGTTACGAGTGCCCACACTTTGTCGGGGGATGCAGAAAATTCTCGTGTGACAGAAACTGGCGATAGAGAAGTCATGACTAGACCGTATCTAACGCTTTTACTAAGTTGTCGAGCGTGACACCCATGTTGCGATGATTGTGTGAAGCGCGATCGTCTACACCACTGATGCCCTTGCCAAGCGGTGCAAATTCTGCCCACTGTGGTCCTTCTACCCACGCATGCGTTACGCGACAGCCGCTTGGTGTCGGTTCGATTTCATACACCCAATCACTTAAATGCATTTCTTTGTATTTGAGGCTGAATACAAACTTCCTTGGTGCGTCATAAACATCGACCGTCACCGTGGCTTGCCATGACTTGTCGCCATTTTTATTATTTCCTCTAAATTTTGCTCCGACTGCAGCGCAAGTTGCACCCTCGAGCCATTCGCCGCCTTGGTTTTCGGGTGACCACTCACCCATGCGAGGCAAGTCGGTAACAAGCGACCACACCTTTTCTTGAGAGGCTAAAACTTCTCGTACTACTGCAACTTTGTAAGTCATGAGAAGTACTTTAATCGCCCCGGGCTCAGGCATGAATTATTCTTGTTGGTCGAACCTCCTGAAGCAGGTGACCGTTACGTACTTTGGGTAGATCGATCTACGTAGTCAGAGATACATTCCCATAACGCAGCTCGGGAACTTGTGGTGTCACTTTTTTTAGTGCGTGACGACTTGTGTGTTGGTCGAATTTCTCTATCAGACCAAAAAGACCCGCTCTTGCCTGGGAGTGGCTGAACCGCAGCCAGCCAAGCGATCGTGTCTGCACCTTCACCGGCCGAACGCAAAATTGGTGCAGTTACTCGTCGAAAACCTGGAATGCTTTCTTGCACTCCTGGAGTGTCTGCCCAGCCTGGGTGCATCGCAACAAACTCTGTAGCGGTTTGCTTTTGTGCCCAAATTTCATTCAGAGTTACTTGTGCGCGCTTGGCGATGGCGTACTGCTTTGAACCCTTGTACTCAACTGCCGACATCTCAAGAGTTTCACCGTTGTCAAAAATGGGAAGCGGGCTGGTGTACATGCCACCTGATGACACAGTTACTACTCGACCTCCATTCATCAGTGGAAGAAGCAATGTGGTCATCAGGAATGGGCCAACTACGTGCGACGCAACGGTTTGCTCAATTCCTTGCGGCGATATTTGACGAGTGTTCAACAATGCACCTGCATTGTGGATCAATACATCCAAGTGCGCGAACTGTTGTTGTATCGCTGCACATGCACTACGTACTGATTCGAGATCTCCCATCTCTGCGCGCACAAAGACTGGTTTGTTTCCCGTACAAAGTGGCGTAATTTCATCAATCACGCGTGCACATTTTTCTTCGTTACGTGCAACTAACACCAAGTTGGCTCCAGTAACTGCAAGTTGGCGAGCGACTTGTTCACCTAGCCCGGACGTTGGCCCTGTGATTACGACGGTCTTCCCACGCAGATCAAAACTCGAAATTGGCTGCCAATTGCCAATCAATTGGCGAACTCTGTAACCAATTTTGGAAAACCCTGGCACTACAGCAGCATCGAGTGCCTTACTGATACATGAAGAAACCGTTTTAATTTGTGTCACTTCATCAGTGTGCCACGAACAAGTCACGTCAAAGCAGTTCTCGTGAGTACTCCACATGCCTTAAACTAGTTGAGTGGCAAAACGTCAGATCCACATTCAATACTGGGTGGCAGCGGTATTCTCAGTGGTCGCTTCTGTAATTGTTGGCCACTCCTACTCCGGCGCAGCAAAAATCCTTCCGCCGACGCCTCCACAAATCACGCGTATCGATTCAATTAAGAAAAGCAAAACAAAGTATGACCTGCAGATCTATTTTTCCGTCGCGAGTACCGGCAATCGCACAAGTAAGGCGTCGCTCATTTCCACTCTTGTTTCGGCCTCAGGCAAGAGATGTAGTGCAAATGTCGGAAAGCAATCCTGCACAATTCGAGGCTTTTCGAAGAATACGACAGTCAATATCAGTGCAAAATCCAAAAACGTAGGTGGCTATGGATTGCCGAGTTCAATCGTGCGTTATCAGGTGGGTTCGAGTTCTTGGACAATTGCGTCTCGGGCTCCGGCTACCGCAACCAAAGTGGTCTTGCGTCCTTACAGCGAGTTTGTTCCTTCGTCGTATTCTTCAAAATCCCCTGCACCACTGGTTATTGCCTTGCACGGTTACAGCTCATCTGCAAAACAACAAGAAAGTTATATCAACTTCAAGGCTGTTGCCGAGCAACGAGGGTTCATTTTGGTTTCCCCCGATGGAACAGTTGATGCAACTGGTAATCAATTCTGGAACGCAACCGAGGTGTGCTGTAATTTCTTTTCAGAGGTTGATGATGATGCATACCTGATCTCCATTTTGGACGACATGGAATCCAAATACTCAATCGATCGTCAACGGATTTATTTTGTCGGACATTCAAACGGTGGCTTCATGTCGTATCGAATGGCTTGCAAACACTCCGACCGCATTGCCGCTATCGCGAGTCTCGCAGGTGCAACATTCCTCAACTCAAGTGACTGTGCCGCCAAAAACCCGGTCAGTGTGCTGCAAATTCACGGTACGAGTGACGCAACAATTCTGTACAACGGTGGTGCGATCCTTGGCAAGCAGTACCCAAGTGCAACTGCTTCAACTGCCCAGTGGGCAACCTTTAACAGATGCTCCAACAACGCCACACCACGTGCAGACAAACTTGATCTTGTCACCACCATTGCAGGTAGCGAAACATCCATCACGTCGTGGAATAACTGTCGAAACGGAACCAAAGTTGAGCTCTGGACGCTCGATCAGGCCGGACATGTTCCAGCCCTCAGCACTACATTTGCCAGCAAGGTTTACGACTTTCTTGCATCCCATCCGAAGTCGTGATTGAAATTCGTTAAAAACTGCAACAACTGGACAACATGTGTTCTACGACTTGCGGATGACGCCGTCTTTTACAGCCGCTGCAGCAACCGCAGGCGCAACACGTTGAACAATGGTCCTGTCAAACACCGATGGCACAACAAAATCTGGCGACAATTGGGCATCGGTAACCGACTCGGCAATGGCGATTGCGGCTGCTAATTTCATGCCTTCAGTGATGTCTGTTGCATTTGCGTCAAGTGCACCACGAAAGATGCCGGGGAATGCAAGCACGTTATTAATTTGGTTCGGATAGTCACTGCGACCCGTTGCCATGACGGCAGCAAGACCATCTACCTGCTCTGGACGAATTTCGGGGTTTGGGTTTGCCATTGCAAACACAATTGGGTTCTTTGCCATCGAGCGCACATCGGCTGCAGTAATGAGATCTGGCCCACTCACTCCAACAAAAACGTCTGCGCCTTTGATGACGTCACTAATGGTTCCCATTTTCCGTGACGAATTTGTGTTTACTGCAAACCATTCCTTTGCAGAGTTCATTTCACCTCGACCGGTATAAATGGCACCCACACGATCGCAACCAATGACATCGCCAATACCGGCATTGAGCAGAATCTTGCCAATGGCAACACCTGCAGCGCCAACACCAGAGATGACAACTGTCAGGTCTTCCATTTTCTTGCCTGTGATTTTCAATGAGTTCCACAACGCTGCCAGTGTGACCACGGCTGTTCCATGTTGGTCGTCGTGAAACACAGGAATGTCAAGACTCGCGCGTAGGCGTTCTTCGATTTCAAAACACTCTGGTGCTTTGATGTCTTCCAAATTTATTCCACCAAATGTTGGCGCAATGCGTTGCACGAAATCAACTACTTCATCAGCAGTGCGAGCATTTATACAAATTGGGAAGCCATTAACTCCACCAAACTCTTTAAACAGAAGCGCCTTGCCCTCCATGACAGGCATTGCACCCTCTGGGCCGATGTCACCAAGTCCGAGCACCGCAGTTCCATTGCTCACAATGGCAACGGTGTTTTTGCGAATGGTGTACTTATGTGAAAGCAATGGATCTTTTTCAATTGCAGTACAGACACGAGCGACACCCGGTGTGTATGCCATTGACAAATCATCACGATCATTCACTGGCGCAGTACTCAGGACTTCAATCTTTCCGGCCTCGTGCATCCGAAATGTTCGGTCCCACCAATCGAGAACGGTTACGCCATCTAGTTTTTGTACTGCGGCAACGACTGCATGTTGATGCTCTTCATTTCGACAGTGCACGACAAGACTGCGACGAAGAACCGGACCCCGAACATCAAAACCATCAAGGGCGCCAATGTTGCCACCTGCTTCGCCAATGGCGGCACACAACCGACCAAGGGTCCCAGGCACATTGTCGAGTTGGCAATCAAGAGCGATGGAAAATGCTGCGTTAGGAAGAGTGGTCATATGACCATCCACGCTACGGACTCAGCTTCTACATATTTGCGGAGCCTCATGTGAAATTCCCGAATTCGGTCTGCTGTTTATTTAACGCACAAGCCGGAGATTGCGCGAGCAATCACCAACTACTGAATCTCTGAAGTGCCTTCAAAGATTGTTTAAAACTTTGAAGGCGCTGGGCTCATCCCTAACTCAGATAGTGCCACGGCAAGGCTTGACGCAAGGACAAGAAATCAGCGTCTGTCCTAGACCTCGTTTGTCGGTCCATGTGTGATGGGGTGACGAATAACAGGAGTTTGCCAAATGTAATTCCAAAATCTCCGTTAATCGATAACGAGAGTGAGCCCAAACAGAGTTTATTCTTTGCCTTTAAATGCTTGAGCAATTTTTGTAGCTGCACCCGACAACTCGGCAGGAATCACCCAAATCTTCGTTGCTTGTCCGTTGGCGATCTCTTTTAGTTGCTGAATGTATTGATAAGCCAAAACTTGATCGTCGGCATCAGCATCATGAATCGCCCTGAAAACTTTCTCAATCGCCTCTGCCTGACCTTGGGCGCGCAACACTGCGGCCTGCGCATCACCTTCGGCACGCAAAATCTCTGCTTCCCGAGCACCTTCTGCCGTGAGAATCTGACTCTGCTTTTCACCTTCGGCGGTCAAGATAGCAGCTCGCTTATCCCGCTCCGCACGCATCTGCTTTTCCATTGACTCTTGCACGCTCGGTGGTGGATCAATTGCTTTCAGTTCAACTCTGTTTACGCGAACACCCCACTTTCCAGTCGCTTCATCCAAGACGCCGCGCAAAACTGAGTTAATCGAATCTCGAGATGTCAAAACAGCTTCAAGGTCAAGGCCTCCCACCACGTTACGTAATGTAGTGACCGTCAATTGTTCAATGCCTTGGATAAAGTCAACAATCTCGTATGTTGCCGACTTCGGATCAGTTACCTGAAAATAGATAACGGTGTCAATCGAAACCACCAAGTTGTCTTCAGTGATCACTGGCTGTGGAGGAAACGAAACTACGCGCTCACGCATGTCAACAAGTGGCTTCAGTCGATCAATAAACGGAACAATAATCGCCAAACCAGGACCGAGCACCCTACTAAATCGCCCCAAGCGTTCGACAATTCCGGCACGTGCTTGTGGCACTATACGAATCGATCGTGCTAGTACGACTCCAAAAATTAATACCAACGAGCCAACAACGAGATATGAATACAACATAATTTATTTTTCCTCTATTCTTTTTACACGAGCTATCGCTCCATCAATCGCTATCACAACAACATTCTCGCCACTTTGAATCACGCCAGACTCGGCATGCGCACTCCATATTTCGCCACTTAACTTGACCTGACCAGCTATTTGATCAATCGTACTTGTGGCAACAGCATGTGCCCCGATGAGAGCGTCTACATTCGTCGCAGAACCTGGCACTTGCTTCTTCAGGTGCCGCAGCGCAATAGGGCGCAGTGAGATCAGCGAAAGAATTGCAAACACAGCGAAGGTCACACCTTGCAAAGTTTGTGAACCGCCTACCGCATTCGTCACACCAGCGGCGAGTGCCGCCAACGCCAGTGAAGCAAACAACAGGTCAGCAGTCAACATTTCGACAACCAACAAAAGCCCCGCCACCGCGAACCAAATCCAGACCGCCACGACTAGTTCGTCCCCCACAATTGACCAAGTTTCATAAAAACTTTCGGATAGAAGCCCACACTACCCCAACTTGTTTCACGGCATCGCAGTTGGTCAGGACACATGCATATATCGGTAAGAGTGCCGCCACGGTCACCTTGCTGCACGCGGTTTGGGTTTGTGGCACGGCGTCGAACCCGACAGCATTGTCGGGCAACTCCTAAACAAGTTCATCGCTCACAAAGAAGGGAGGTATGAACGAGGCAAGTGTCACCGTGTTGAAGAACTTCGCAACATCGTTCAGAAAAATCCTCTTCTTCGCGGAGAGATGTAATAGTTCAAGTTCCACATCAAACGACCCAAGAGTTCCGCTCTGGGGTCGTTTTGTATCTCACACTTTCCTATTGGTAATGCAGGCGCAAGCACGACACATTTGCCACGACGATCTGACCAAAGTGACACAGTTACTGTCGGACCTGTACGCCATCCGTCGATAAATAACCACATTTGCTGAATTGGTTAGGGGCGTTAGTAAAAAAGCACCCAACTGTTTGGGAAACAACCGGAACTGGGGAATCGAACCCTATGCACAGAGTAAGGACTGAAGTGTTGTGCAGGCAAGGTAGATTTGTTGGTACCTAAAAATGTGAAATTTGGTGTGTCGGGAAGCCTGGTCGACGGAAACTGGAAGCCCGATGAACCGTCATGCACAAACTCATGATTCACAAAGAGTACGCGCGTTGGCGCCGCTGCAAGATTTCTTGCACACAGAATCCGCCGGTGCAGTGTTGCTCGCGTTCGGAGCAATCTTGGCGCTTTTGTGGGCGAACTCCCCTTGGTCGGCTTCCTACGAAAGTTTGTGGAACAGCCACATTGCACTGACAATTGCGGGGCACTCACTCGACTTAGATCTCCGGCATTGGGTGAACGATGGGCTCATGACAATTTTTTTCTTTGTCGTAGGTTTAGAAATTAAACGCGAAGTCACCGATGGTCATCTCTCTGAACGTCGTGCTGCACTGCTCCCTGGCTTTGCAGCTTTTGGAGGAATGCTCATTCCTGCACTCATCTATCTTGCGATCGCTGGGTCAAGTGCGCCACGTGGGTGGGCCATTCCTGTAGCTACCGACATCGCATTGGCAGTAGGGGTGATTTCAGTCATGGGAAAGAAACTTCCAGCTTCATTGCGGGCTTTTTTACTTGGTCTTGCCATCGTCGATGACATCGGAGCGATCATCATTATCGCCGCTGTCTATTCAACGGGTGTTTCATTCGGATGGTTGCTAGTTTCAATAATTGGTGTGAGCGCTGTTGTAGTTGCTCGTCGATTAGGTGTTCAATCAGTCCTGCTGTATGTGGCTGTGGGGGTAGCTATTTGGCTAGGGCTCTACCAAGGTGGTGTGCACCCCACGCTTGCTGGCGTGGTAATGGGCTTGTTGACACCCTCCATTGTTCGAAAGCAAACAGATCTCGTCGATATCGAAGAGTTATCAGATGCTTCAGCAAGTGTGGACCTCGGATCCCCAAGCAGCAAAGCCGAAAAATCGGTGTCTGTGGTTGAGTGGCTACAGCACGTATTACATCCATGGACAAGTTTTCTCATTGTTCCCATATTTGCTCTCGCTAATAGCGGCATTCACATTTCACTCAATGGCTTGCGTGATGCGGCTGGCTCTGCAGTCACGTGGGGAGTGTTCTTCGGGCTCATGTTGGGCAAGCCGCTAGGAGTAGTCATAGCCACTCGCGCAGCAGTGCGATCTGGAATATCAGATCTCCCAGAAGGCTCTACAACGAGACAAATTATGGGAGTGGGTATGGCATCTGGAATTGGATTCACCGTGGCAATTTTCATCACGAAACTGGCACTCACTGACCCAATACAGCAAGAACATGCAAAGCTTGCCATTCTTCTCGCCTCAGTTGCTGCTGCTGGTCTTGCCATGCTCTTGTTGAAGACACCTGCGTCTCGTCCTGCAAATCTTGGCAACAACGAAAAACATGACTCAGGGGCGAAAAACGCGTAAGCGATGGATGGTGGAGCCAATACCAACGTATGCGAACGCAACGCCAACACGTGTGATCGCGAGGTATTGCAGTAGCAGGGGGTTTATTCGACGCGTAAACCAGAAATTGCACGGGCAATCACCAGTTGCTGAATCTCTGAAGTGCCTTCAAAGATGGTGTGAATCTTGGCGTCACGGTGCCAGCGCTCTACTGGATACTCGCGTGTGTAGCCGTAGCCACCCAAAATTTGAATTGCATCTTCGGTGACCTTGACCGACATTTCGGATGCAAAATATTTACTTTGCGAACCCTCAGCATTTTTGTAGCCACCATTTTTTGCGAGCCATGATGCGCGCCAGATGAGCAGGCGTGCCGCGTCGATCTGGGTGATCATGTTGGCGAGCTTGAATGCAATGGCTTGATGCATGATGATCGGCTTACCGAATGCCTTGCGCTCTTTGGCGTAGTCGAGTGCGTATTCGTATGCAGCGCGTGCAACACCGAGTGCTTGAGCACCAACTGCTGGGCGTGTTGCTTCAAATGTTGCCATTGCCGGTTGCTTGCCGCTCGACAATCCGCCTTCGCGATAGCGCGCAAGTTTGGCATCGAGTTTTTCTTTTCCACCAAGTAGACATCGACCAGGAATGCGCACGTCTTCGAGAACCACTTCTGCCGTATGGCTGGCGCGAATGCCGTGCTTCAAATATTTTTGTCCCTGTGACAAACCTTTTGTGTTTGGCGGAACAACAAAACTTGCTTGACCGCGACCCTTAAGTTCTGGATCAACTGCCGCAACTACAACATGCACGTTAGCGATACCGCCATTGGTGATCCATGCTTTCGTACCATTGAGCACCCACTCGTCATTTGCTTCGTCGTACACCGCACGCGTGCGTAGGTTGGAAACATCGCTACCAGCGTCTGGTTCGCTCACACAAAATGCACCGACCTTGACATCATCTGCCGTGCCATAACACTGTGGCACCCACTCCATCATTTGCTCAGGTGTGCCGTTGCCTGCAATACCTGCTGCAGCGAGACCAGAGCCCATAATTGCCATGCCGATTCCTGCATCGCCCCAAAACATTTCTTCAATTGCAACCACCATGGTGAGACCAGATGGGTCTGCCATTGCATTCATGATGAAGTCAACACCGTACAAACCAATCTTTGCTGCCTCTTGCACGATCGGCCAAGGGAACTCTTCTTTTTCATCCCACTCATGTGCGGCGGGGCGAATGGTGTCAACAGCAAACTGATGAATCCAATCTTTGATTTGAAGTTGGTCATCGTTAAGTGCAAGTGAAAAATCAGTCATGACACTAAGTTACCGCGTAGTAGACCTATCTGCCACATTTGTGCTTCAGGTCACTTTTCTCAAGCAAACGCTACTTCGTAATAGGTAATTGCAAGATCGAGTTCGCGATCGTTTCAAAAATAAGTTTTGCGCCTGGTTTGTAGGCGTGTACTCCATCCCATCGATACGACAAACTTGTTGAGATCGTTGGATCAGCACACCACTCCTTGGGACCGCTGACAAAAAACACTCCATCGTCTTCTGGCGCAGCAATCTCACGCAACAACTCATTGAGGTGTCTTGTGCGCGCGTCATCTCCACGCTGCGGAAGCGCAGGTACTGGCCCACCCTTTGACTCGACTGG